>Ga0137428_1000953_pt1 | contig 11734 bp, 5 predicted proteins | sample EasRivERMZT718_2_FD_102305 | JGI IMG/M metagenome (GOLD analysis project Ga0137428, IMG submission 102305) | Soil microbial communities from meander-bound floodplain in the East River, Colorado, USA - East River MetaG ERMZT718_2 | ecosystem: Environmental > Terrestrial > Soil > Floodplain ...
CAGCCGGACAAGCGCGGGCTCCCGCTGGATGCGCAGCTGCACGGCTGGCTGCACAACTGGAAGGTGCGCTACGCCGCCGCGCTCGTCGACAGGCTCGCCCCCGATCGTGTGCCGGCGCCGCTGGACGGAGTCCTCGCCCGCGTGTGAAGAGACCTTGCCGAACAAAGCTTGGTTCGCGTACTTCCGCTTTTACGGGCCGACGGAAGGGTACTTCGAGCAATTTCCTGTCGCTCCTTTGACCGGGAGTTCAAGATCGAAGCGGTCCGGCAGGTTCTGGAAGGTGACCGTCCCATGTCCGAGTGGCGCGGGAACTGGGGATCGGTGCGGGACTGCTTGGACGGTGGAAGCAGCAGCTCCTTGCGGAGCAGGAAGAGGCGTTTCCGGGCAAGGGTCGGCTGAAAGCGTCGGGCGAGGAGGCCGTCGGCTTCCAAACGCGTTTCTTGGGGCTGGAAACCTGCCCGTGAAATGCCCATTCGCCGTGGGTGGACGGGCCCCCCATCCGTGGCCAGAGAAGGGAGTATGATGATAGAGAGCGAACAAGCCTAGCTTCGGGGACTACTCCCCAGTGATCTGGGTCACAAGGAGAATCCCATGCGGACCAAACTTCTCCTGATCGCCGCCTCTCTTGCCTGCCTGCTCCTCAGCGCTCACTCGATCAACGGTCAAGACTGTACTGATTACTCGACCAACCCGCTCAATCCTGTCCTCGGCTCAGTCGACTTCCATAACTTTGGCATCGACTATCAGGCGCCGGGCGATATCGCGGCTGTGGGCAACCGTGCCGTGGTGTCCGCCCACTTCATTGAGACCTTTCCCAACGGCTCGCTCTTCGTCGCGGACATTACCGATCCGGAGAATCCCTCCTTCGTCGGTGAAGCTGAGATGGATGGTCTATACTCCGGTCGAGTGGCTTTCGACGGGGTGTACGCGTACCTCAAGGCATCCTTTCTCGAAGCGAGTTTCATTCTGGTCTATGACGTCACCGGACCCCAACCGGTCCAGATCGGCAGCGTGCCGGCGACCGGGACGGACCTGGCGCTCGCCAGCGGCTCGCCCAGTGACCTCCTGTACGTCGCCGACGGCCAGAACCTGAGAGTGATGGATGTCTCCAATCCCGCGTCTCCGGCCTTGATCGGCTCCGTGACCTTTTCGACCCGCGTGCTGCGGGTCGTGGTCGAAGGGGATTACGCCTACCTTGCCGGCTTCTCCCCAGTGGGGTTCGGCATCGGCACGCTCGTGATCGTCGACGTCTCCGACCCCACTTCGCCCGCGGTGGTAGGCACCTTCGAGTACCCCAACAGCCGCGATTTCTACGATGTGGCTGTCCGCGGCGACCTGGTCGCCGTCGGTACCGAGGGCGCCCCGAACCCGAAGGAGCTCCTGTTCATCGATGTCTCCGATCCGGCCGTGCCTGAGCTCCTTGGACTGATCCCAGGTCCGGGGAATGGGAGCGTCGCCTTCGGAGAATCCGGCATCTTCTACGCACTGGGCGGTCGGCTGTTCGTCTACGACGTGTCGGTCCCGACTTCGCCAAGCCTCATCGGCACCGGCTTCAGGCCCGACGACTTCGCGTCGCGCGGGCCGATCGCGGTGGCAGGCTCAAAGCTCTGCGTGGGCTCGTACTATGACCCGGCCCCAGCGCGGTTCGAGGTCCTTTCCGTGCAATGCCCGTTGACGACGGGCGCCGGAGAGCCGACTCCGGCAGTCGCCGTGACGCTCGCCCCAGCGCACCCGAATCCGTTCCGCCTGAGCACCGCCATCGACTACCACCTGTCCCAGCCGCTGCACGTGCGGCTCCGCATTACCGACGTGCAAGGCAGGATCGTGCGCCGACTTGAAGACGGGGCGCAGCGAGACGCCGGCCAGTACTCCATCCTGTGGGACGGGCGAGGCGACGGCGGGCGGCGGGCGGCTCCGGGGGTCTATTTCGTCACCATGGATCTCGGCGGGAGCGGGTCCGATGGGGGCGATCACCGGGAGAGCGTGCGACTCACCCTCCTCGAGTAACGACTGACCGACGGACCAGCGTCTGTTAAGGACGAGGAGCCGCGCCGCGCATGGCGCCGACAGCAGCACCGCCTGGGCCATCCCACTCCTGCGCAACCTCTATACTGACCCGAGATGGCAGCCATTCCTGGAGAAGATGGGCCTGGCGAGCCCGTTGCTGGCCCGTTCCGGAGAGCGATCATGTTGAGCGGTGAGATGTGGTTCTGGAGCCTTCTCCTTCTTGTGATGCTGCCCGTGCTCGCGGTCGGCGCCACCCTGCTGGTCCGCCGCGCCGTCGGACCGGAGGTTCTTGCACGCCACAACGACGTGGCGGGTTTCATCTACGCGGTCATCGGCGTGGTTTACGCCGTGCTTCTCGGCTTCAGCGCGATCATCGTCTGGGAGCAGTTCCGTCAGGCCCAGGAGGGGGTCGAGGGGGAGGCGAACGAGCTGGCCGACCTGTACCGCGACGCCCAGGTATTTCCGCCCGAAGTCCGCAAGCAGGTGGAAGACGGGCTGCGCGCCTATACCCGGTTAGTGGTGGAGAAGGAGTGGCCGGCGATGGCGGCGGGCAAGTCGAGCCCCGAAACCTGGGAGGCGTACAACCAGCTCTGGCGGATCTACCATGAGTTCAAACCCGAGGACGATCACCAACGCACCTGGTACGCGGAGTCGATCCAGCGGCTGAATGCGTTGGGCGACCAACGGCGGATCCGCCTGCTCAGCGTCCGATCCGGGGTACCCGGCGTCATCTGGGCAGTGCTGCTCGGTGCCGGCGCCGTCACGATCGGTTTTAGCTTTCTCTTCGGCACGCGGAATGTACGGGCCCATGGGGTGATGACCGCCGGCGTGGCGATCACAATCGGGGCCGTACTGCTTTCGATCATCGCGCTCCAGCATCCATTCGCGGGGATCACCCGCGTCGCTCCGGAGGCGTTTCAGCAGGTTGGGGAAATCCTCGACATGCGGAGTCGGTCCGAAGCGGATCACACTCCGTAACGGCGGCGGGTTCGATGCCCGCCGGACGGAGAGAGGTCGATTCGTGACTGCGCGGCCATCGAGACGCTCCGAACCGCGCCGACTTTTCCGGAGAGCTCATTGCGTGAGTCCCGCCAGCATGGCCGGCCGCAAGCTGGGGCCGGATCAAAGCCAGGTTCTAATGCTCACCCGATCTAGTGGAACGCCGCCTTGATGCTACCCCAGGTCGCGGGCTCGACGGCCTCCGGCACCGATGTCGTCGTCATGCCCAGACAGAAGGCAAGATCGTATTGGAACACCATTTGGGACCAGCGCGGAAAGTTGTCCAGGGGTTGATCGGTCCAGAAAAAACATCCGAACACCTCATCGGACATGAGGACCCCGAGGTAGGGAGGTCCGGATCCCCAGGTGCTCATGACCTGCACCCCGATCGAGGTGTGTAAGCCGATCGTCGCTGCTTCCGGGAGAGGAATCACCGCCTCGTACACCACCGCAGGAAAGTTGATCGTGTAGAGGGTTTTCACCACATTGGCCCACGGCACCAGGTAACTCACCGGCGGCACGATCTCTGGCGGGCAGATGGCGTTGTAGATTTGCACGCGGACCCCCGTTGGTTCCTGCCAGGGAGCTTCCCACTCTGCGATCCACAATCTGACCTGGTTGAAGGGCATTCCAGCGAGGGCCCGCGGCACTTCATCAGCCACCTCGCTAAATCGGCCCGATGAAGCGTTGATGGACAAGGGAACGAAGGCCGGGTGCTCGCAATAGAACTCATCGGCGAGAGTCGGCTGGGGCAACGCCGCGAGCACAGCGGTCAGGAACAAAAGGCCTCGCATTGCTCACCTCCTTGGAAGAGCGGATCAGCGCACGAGTGCGAGCTTGGTCCTGCCGACATGACGGCCGTCGGCCACCATCTGCACCCAGTAGACGCCGGCCGGGAGCCGTGTCCCGCGCCGGTTCCTGCCGTCCCAGATCGTTTCCCAGCGTCCGGCTTCCCAGGTACGCGATGGGATAGCGGCGACGACGCGCCCGGTCGCGTCGAGAACCTGGAAGTCCAACGTCCGCGCTAAGGGGAGCTCGAAACCGATTCGGACGTTGCCGGCAGCCGGGTTCGGTGCCACGTGGTGGAGAGCAAAGGCCCGGGGGGCTCCCGCCGGTCCGGGATTCTCGAGGGCGGTCGAGATGGTGGAAATGCCAATCTGGTAGCTTCCAGTCTCACCATCGTCGTTGACCACAACGACCGCGTACCAGTCGGTGGCCGAGGCGGTGAAGGGGGTATGGAGGTCGGTGGTCTCGATGACCCGGCTCGCCCGTCCGGTCCAATAGACCCCGTTCTGGCTCTGGAACAAGAGCGCCTTGGTTTGAGCGGCACCGGTATGCTCGAAGAAGAGGTCATAGTGGACGCCGGCCGTTAGGAGCACATCCCAGACTTCGAGCACGTCGCTCTGGTTCGTGGTGCGGCTGATCGGCGGCTGGCCGACCACGATCTGGTGCGCACCATCGTCCCATTCAGTGACCGCGTCTCCTGTCCCTGAGTCGCGGAACACATGCGCGTAATGCGTTCCAGTGGGGTTGTGGTTGAAGTCTCCGATCACGAAATCGACGTCTTGGGTGAGATTCGAGCCGGCAAGCTGGTCCGAGAAACATTCCGGCCACGAACCGTTTCCCGCTGCTCCATAAACCGACAGGTCCCAGTCGGACGCCCCGGCTCCGCGCACGCCTACCGCCGACCAATAGATCTCGCTCTGGGTGTAGCTGTAGTAGCGATTCGCAGGTGGAGTGAGCACGCTCGCCCCGCTCACCAGCGCGGTGGGTGTCTCACAGGTGCCCACGCGGATGGTGTAGCTCCCGGCGCCGCCATTGTCGTTCACCACAGCGACTCCGTACCAGTCGGTGGCCGGGGCCTCATAATCGGTCCGAGTCGTGGTCTCGAGCACGCTGAGGCTGCGGCCTACCCAGTAGGTGGCGCCCGGGTTGTTGAAGAGCATCAACTTGGTATCAGCCACTCCGGCCCGATCGATCTCGAACGTGTAGGTCCTCCCGGCCTCCAGGAACACGTCCCAGACTTCGATCAGGTCGTTGGCACCCGTGCTTCGGGTGATGGAAGGGCCGTTGACGACGATTTGATCGGAGCCGCCGTCCCACTCGACCCGGGCATTGGAGTCACCGGAGAAGCTCAATGTGTAAACGTAGTACGTACCAAAGGCGTTGTGATTGAAGTCGCCGATCACGAAGTCCGTCATGCCGGCAGCCCCAGTTGAGCTGGCGAACAGGCCGTTGAAGCAAACCGACCCCGCTCCACCGGAGCCGAGCTCGTAGGTCGATAGGTCCCAGTCGGATGTAACCGAGTTGGCACGAACCGCGGTCGCCGACCAGTAGTTGGTCGACTGGGTGTAGCGGTGGAATCCGGCGGGGACGACACTTCCCAGGCTCACCGTGCTCATGAGCCAGTTGGGCTGCGAGCAGCTGCAGGATCCGCGGTAGATGTAAGCCCGTCCCTCGTTGCCCTGCCCATTTTCATAGTCCACCGCACCCACAATGATGTCCGAGAACTCGTCCCCGTTCACATCCCCGGCCGCTCCAACCGACTCGCCGAAGAAGGCCTGGGATTGATTGCTCTCGCCAGTCCAGTCCGGTGACCCGGCAAGCCCGGTCTCGCTGCCGAGGTAGACGAAAGCATTTCCCTCCCAGGTCTCCGGGGTGCCGTACTCGGGTGCTCCAACGATGATGTCGGAAAATCCGTCGTTGTTGACGTCCCCGGCCGTGCCAACCTGATATCCGAAGAGTCCGGACCCAGGCTGACCCATCGTGTGGCCATGTCTGATCCAACTCGGCTCAGAGCTCAGGCCCGCAGCAGAGCCATAGTATGCAATGACTCGCCCTGATCTTGCCTGGCCGTCCGTGTAGAACGGATCACCCGTCACGACATCCGAGTAACCGTCGCCGTTCACGTCTCCTGCCGTCGCAACCGAGTACCCGAACGAAGTACTCGCCATGATTTGGCCCCAAACCGGGGAGGGGCTGAGACCGGTGATTGAGCCATGGTATACGGCGATGTAAGAGACTGGGTCCCAATGCGCGCCGACGATGACGTCCGAATACCCATCGTTATTGACATCGCCGGCCGTCCCGACTGAAAAGCCGTGGGAGACTTCGGGCGAATTGCCATCGGTGACCCAAGTCGGAAATGGACCGAGTCCGGTGGCAGAGCCATGATAGACACAGGCCCGACCTTGGTTCGTCTTGCCGTTGGCATATCCCGGTGCGCCAATGATGATATCCGGATAACCGTCGCCATTCACGTCGCCGGCGCTGCCAACCGCCGCCCCGAACTGCGCGTTGGGTATGTTCGACTCTTCGACCCAGCCTGGCTGTGAGGCGAGCCCCAGCGGGGAGCCGTAATAGACATACACCCGGCCCTCGTCCACCTGGCCATTGTCGAAATCGGGGGCGCCGATGATGACATCGTCAAAGCCGTCCCCGTTCACGTCGCCGGCAGCTGCCACGACGTGAAAGTGAGCATCCTCCTGGTCGACTTCCGCGGTCCAAGCGGGCGTGGAGGAAAGGATCCCACGCGAGCCGAGGTAGAGGAATGCGCGCCCTTCGTCGGACTCGATGTTGTCGAACAGAAGGGCGCCGACGAGGACATCGGAGCAACCGTCGCCGTTCACGTCCCCGGCCGTCGACACCCGGCGACCGAAAGCAGCGCCGACTTGGTTGGACTCGGTGATCCAGGTTGGAGAAGCCCCCAGAGGATCGATCACGGGCGGGATGGGTGGCCCGATGTCCTGGCGCCCATCCGTCTGGCCACCATTGGTGCCAGTCGGAGGCACGACGGAAGCTCCCCCGGCCAAGCAGAAGCCAGAGTTGAATTGGATCAGGAGGGCGATCCCCAGGAGCGCGATCACCTGGCAGAGTGCCGCCGAGCACCGAATCGGCCTTCTCATTGGAGGCCTTTGGTGCTCGGGATGTCGTGATGGTCCCGATCCCGGGGGGTGAGCTTGGCCAATTCCTGCGGAGTCAGACCCGGAGGGCCGGTCTCGATCGTGGATACGCTCGGTGGCTTGGCGAACGAGCATTCCGCGCATTCGGCCGCCCGAGCGGCCTCCGGGAGCGCCGGCCTCTCGATGGGGGCCTCCCCCAGCTTGCGAATTTCCTCCGCGGTGAGCTCCCCGGGGCCGGGGGTGATGGTCGCAACTTCGACTTTGTCGCTGGGTGAAGGGGCGGGATGTCGCGCCGCCACTGCAGCGGCTCCGATGAGGGCCACGCCCAATCCAAGTCCTGCAAGGCGAATCGGGGACATGAGTGCCTCCCTGGAAAATCTATCGTCCGTCCGGGGCCCGGGACGGTCGGGCGGCCTGGGAAGGAATCCGTCCAACCCGTCCCGGGTGGCCCCGTGCCTTCAAGAACGAGTGGCCGGCCGGAATCGCACGCCAGCTCAGCGACCGAAGTCGCCGAGCGGAATCAGGCGACTTCCTGCGTCCAGGCGGCGCGGATCTGCCGGTAAATAGGCACCGCGGTGAGGATCGATTCGCGGTACTCGGCGGGGGCGTGGTCGCGGAGATGGATGAGAGTGCGGTGGGCTTCATCCAGGTAGGAGCGCCGGTGCGTCAAGCGCCTCAGATGGAAGGAGACTTCCATCCTGCTGATCGTGCTGAGGTGTTCCTTCCCGGCCTGGAAGGCGGCCTCGGCGGCAGCCAGGTCTCCACCCGGGAGCCCGGCCAGATAGGCTTGGGCAATGACCGCCAGCCCCCGGCTGCCTATCTCACCGGCGATCGAGCGCGCTTCCTCGAAGTGCGAGCGGGCCTGCTCTTTGTGCTCCAGAGCCAGAACTTGTCCGAGCATCAGGAGCGTCCTTGATAGCTGCCAGCGCGAGCCGCTGGCTCGAGCGTGAGATACGGCGAGCTCGTAGGCTTGAACCGCTGCCGCGCTATTCTCCTCGTGCTCGGCGATCAGAGCCGTCCAGCTGTGGCGCATGATCTGCCCGCGTTCGAGGCGATCGACCGCCATGGAGGGGCGAGCAAGCATTTCACGGGCACGATCCCGATCGCCGCCGTAGATCGCCACCCCGATGAGCAGGCTCATCAGCTGCTCGTAAACGGGGGCACCGATCGCGTTGGCGATCGCCGCGGCGTCCAGGGCGAGCTGCCTTCCCGCTTCCAGGAACCCTTGGTCAACCTTCACCATCGACAGGTTCCCGAGAGCAGCGATCTCTGCCCGGCGATTCCCATAGCGCCGAGCGAGCAGGAGCTGGCGCTCCCACAGCCGACCGGCTTCGGCGGATCGCCCGAGGCGCAGAAACATCCGCGCGAGACTCCCTGCCCCCAATCCCTCGGTCATGGCATCGCCCGCCTTTTGGGCCAGGGCGATCTGTCTCCTGTAATTGTGCTCGGCGCCGTCCCAATCTCCGAGGTTCATGAGGCTGGTGCCCAGGCCGTTCGCGAGATAGGCTTCCAGCGACGGGGCGCTTTCACGGGCGATTTTCAGCCCTTGCTGGTAGAAGTCGCGCGCGATCGGGTGGTGTCCAGTCGTGTCATGAACGTCGCCGAGAATCTTGGCGGCCGAGCACGCAACCCCGTTATCCGACGTCGCGACGGCGAGCTCGAGCGCCCGCTCACACTCGGCGACCGCCTCCGTGTACTTCCCGAGCCGTTGGGCAGTTTGGCCGGCCCGCACGAGCGCCCGAGCGAGGAGGGCTGGGTCCTCTTCGCTCTCGGCCAGGCCGACGGCCTGACCCATGATGGCGCGGGCCGCCGGAATACGGCCCACCGCCAGGAGGTGGTTCCCCAGCTCGATCCGCACCCTGACCCGTAAGGCCCGATCATCGGTGCCTTCGGCCAGGAGGAGGGCGGTCGCGAAGCTCTCGGTTGCAGCTTCTGGGCGGCCGATCATCGCGAGGTGGCTGGCCTGACGAAGGAGGAGAGCGATCCGCTCGGAATCGGACCACGAAGCTTCGCCGGCGAGCGCGTCGCCCACGACCTCGAGCACCGCTCGCCGATCGTAGCGCGCGGTCAGGTGCTCGAGGGCCGGTTCCAGATAGGGACGCGCACGAGCGGTCATGCCCGATCTCAAGAAATTCGTGCACAGCTCCACCGCCGCCGAGCCGGAAACCGAGGCATTGGCTGCTGCCTGGGCGAGGTCCCGCTCCTGCGCCTCGGCCAGGGCGAGATGATTCGCTTGCCGCAAGGTCGCCGGCAACCCGCTGTAGACGGCCTCCCGGAAGTGATGGGATCCAAAGGCGTACCCGGAAGTGCTGGTGGGCACGACCCACCCGTCGTGCTCGAGGGCGGCGAGCTCGGCCAAGAGCATGAGCGCAGGGATGCAGAGGGCGCTGCCAACGTTCAACGGATCGAACGCCGCGCCCGCGCAGGATGCCATCTCGAGCACATCCCGACCGAGGCGGGAGAGCCGGGACGCCCGCGCGCGGATCGAGCTCGACACCGATTCCGGCAGGGGAACCTCGGCGATCGAGCTGGCCATCCGGGATCGAGTGAATCGCCGGTTCGGGAGGCGCGTAATCTGCCCGCGCGCCTCGAGACCGCGCAAGAGCTCGAGCAAGAGGAACGGATTTCCATCCGAGCGGCGTGTCAGCTCCGGTTCCAACTCTTCGGCGAGATCGGGTGAGCCCAGGTAGGTGGTGAGGAAAGCGCGCGCCTCGCCGTTCCGGAGACCGCTGAGGAGGAACGATTGCGCGTGCGGCAGCTGCTCGAGCTCCGCTAGCCACTTGCGATTGACCTCGGGCCGCAGCGCCGCGATCAGGGCGAGCGGGAGGTCGCGGGCGGCGCGCGCGAGGCTCATGAAGGCATGGAGCTCGCTTTCGGTAGCTAGGTGGAGATCATCCAAGACGACCACGGTCGGACGCTCGTTGGCGAGCGTCACGACCATCTCGACCAGGACGTTCGATATCGTCTCGGGGCTCGTCCCGCTGGGTGCGCGGGCGCCTTGCCTTTCCAGGGCTTGCACGATCGGGGGCGGCCCAGCTCGATCTCCGGCTCCTGGAGCGCACGAAGCGGCCAGGACAAGCCGTCGTGCGCCGTCGGCGTCCAGGTGCCGCACGAGCTCATCGAGCAAACGCGACTTCCCGCTCCCCTCCTCCCCGACCACGAGCCGGATGCGGCCGGCACCGCCTCCTGCCTCTCGGACCGCCTCACGTAGCTGGCCGAGCTCGAGGGTCCGGCCGCAGAACCCCGGCTCGAGCGCGGGACAGAACCGCGGGCGCGGCGCAGAGTGCGGGGCATCACCCGCGCGAGGTCCTGCACCCTGCTCGAGCGCCGCGCCGAGATCCACTGCCGATGAGAACCGATCGCGCGGATCCGGGGCCAGGAGGCGATCCAAGATTGCCCGCCATCCGGGCGCGAGGTCGGCCGCTCCGGAATCCGCCGCTCCGGACTCCGCCGCCACGCCGGAATCCGCCGCTCCGGAATCCGCCGCCCAACCTGCCGCCACTCGCCGCCGATAGGCCTCCGGATCGCGCTCGGGAAACGGATGGCGGCCGGTCAGGAGCTGGTGAAGGACGATCCCAAGCGCGAAGAGATCGGCCCGTCCGTCGGCCAGCGCATCCCCTTGGAGCGCCTCGGGAGCGGCGTGGAGGTCATCGTTCGCCGGCGCTCCGGTGCGCGGAGCCTCGTTCAGGATTTCGACCACTCGCCCATCGCGGATGGCAATCGTGTCGAGGCCCAGATCACGATGGATGCGCCCCTGCGCATGGAACGCCGCCAAGGCGCCGGCCGTTTCCCGCGCCACGTAGTGAGCGAGGCGGTCCGGGAGCGGGCCGAGCCGGGCGCTCAGCGCACGCAGCGTCTCGCGTCCGGCATCTCCACCCGGTCCGAGCGCGGGAAGAACGGCGGCGAGCAGTCGTTCCATGTCCGCGGCACTTCCCGGGCGATCGGCGGGGTTCGCGGCCAGCGCTTGCTCGACCACTTCGACCAGCGCCGCCGGGACATCCGGCTCGGCCTCGTGCAATCGCAAACGCTCGCCGCGCTCGTGCCGGGCGGTGATCTCGCCCAGGTGCCGCCCGCCGATCGGATGCCGCTCGGTCAGGAGCTCGAAGAGCAGGACGCCGAGCGCATAGACGTCGGACTGTGGGCCAGGCGGATCGCCGCGAAGCAGCTCGGGCGCCATCGCGATCGGTGTCCCGCTCACGGCCGGCTCCTCCGCCGAGAACGACTCCCGCGCGAGCAAGGTGGCCGATCCGAAGTCCACGAGGACGATCCGACCGGTCCCCGCCTCGATCAGCACGTTGGCCGTTTTGAGGTCGCCGTGCACGAGCCCAGCAGTGTGGATGGCTGCCAGGGCGCGGCAGAGCTCGATCCCGATCCGCGCCACCTCGGCCGGCGGCAGCCGACCCTCGAGCGCGAGCCGTTCCGACAGCGTGCGGCCTTGAACGAGGTCGGTCCACAACCCCACCCGCCCATCGTGGATGTCCACCCCGTGGACGACGAGCACTCCGGGGTGGCGGACCCGAGCCAGCTTCCGCGCTTCCTCCAGGTTGCGACGGGTGTTCAGGAGGTCATCGCTCGGGCGGCGGAGCTTGAGAGCGACTTCCCGCTCCAGAGCGGGATCGTAGGCGCGGTAGACCTCGCCGAAGCTCCCGGAACCAACTTGTGCGAGCAACGTGAACGGGCCCCAGACCCGACCAACCGGCGTCTCGTCGGGGTGGCCGGCCGGCGTATCGCGTAGGACTGGGCGGCCGATCGATCGATGGGCCTGGGCCACGACGTCGAGCACGCGGAAGCCGGCCAGGGTCTCGTCGCCGGCGAATTGCCCCCAG
>Ga0137428_1000955_pt1 | contig 11729 bp, 24 predicted proteins | sample EasRivERMZT718_2_FD_102305 | JGI IMG/M metagenome (GOLD analysis project Ga0137428, IMG submission 102305) | Soil microbial communities from meander-bound floodplain in the East River, Colorado, USA - East River MetaG ERMZT718_2 | ecosystem: Environmental > Terrestrial > Soil > Floodplain ...
AACCAATAAGCTTGCTAATTGGAATCCCGCCCCTCCAATTATGATCGTTATACTTATTACATCCAAATCCAAGGACTTTACCCACCGCAAGAAGGAAGTCCGGATCAAGTAAATCCACTCTCGACTTACCTTCATCATAGTGGAGCCCAGTTGAGGTAGGTTTATCACGTTCCACGGCGGATGAAACCTTTATCTCTGAGGGCACGAAGGTCCAATATGGAGTCTCTTTCATTCTTTGATACCACGACTTGCCCTTTGTCGAGTCCTGTGTCATATACTGTTCCGAACTGTAGTTCGAGTTGTCCTTCATCACTCCACCCGCAATCGCAGACATAGGTTCCGAGGGAATGACTGCTGTCCCTGTCGAATCCGCAGTGATCGGTTTCAACATGTTCCTCTGCCCTTGCCACTTCGGACCGTTCCAGTTGCGTTCCGCTCTTGCGATTTTTTCTGCCAAAAATTTTGTCGAAGTTGTCATCATATTCCTTGGATGGCGGTCTGCTTATGATCTTCAATTTTTAATCCTTTCAACATTTCTTCCATAGAAAAGAATACATCGGTAGCAAATTTATACATCACGTCCCAACGTCCATCTTTAGGTTCCTCTTGGAACAGAATATATACTGGCTTATCCTGTCCCCTCAGATATCCTAGTTCTAGATGACAACTTTTACCAGCCGGTAAAACAAGGAGGCCAGCGCAAGACCTATTAAGATGATGATAATCAAAACTAAATACATGGTTGGCGTGATACCCCTTGAGCGCCTGTCTATAATCTCTGCCACGCCGTCTTTCATGCTCTTGCCACTTATCATCAGCTTCTGGGCCAGCAGAGAACCAATCTGTGAAGGCTTCCCAACCAATCTTTTCAAGCTCATTTCCAATCTCTGGTATTGTGAGGTTTCTTAATGAACCCACCACATAAATGCACGATTTTTTATCAGCCATACTCCTATTTCCCAAAGTGCTTGTGCAATCAAAATTGCTATTGTAACTTCCGCTATCTCAAGCCAAAAATGTCGCCATGTAAATTCAATGTGAGGCTTTGGTAGATACCTACCCCGCTTATCACGTTCTTTAGTAACCGTAGTGGTTACTGTAGTCTCACGGATAACATCATCTGTCTGGTCTGTAGCAACAGCCACCGATGCCGGGGGTGAGGTCTGCTCACTAGCACCCGACTGTGGCAGCGCCGCCTTGTCCGATGACTGTATTATAGAATCATCGGCTGTCATATATTACTCAACATCATGAGCAGCTAGATATTCAGGAAGATAAGGGTGTGTAAGTTCATGCTTACCATCAGATTCATATCTAACGCAAGTCAACTGTTTAACAGCCGTATGATTGATCTTCCCACTTAATTCAACACTAAGCATAGAGGGAAGAAGTGGAGGATACCCCTTATCTTCAGCATAACCTGTTCTACTATCATATGCAGACCCACAGATATACTGGTGCCTGAGTCTAGTGTATTCTTTCTGATTAGTGTTATCACAGGAGAGAAGAGCCGCAGGGTGCAACTCAATAGCTACGTGAGAATGAGCAGTAAAAATCATATCTGCATCAATAAACTTACCAAATTCCTCAGCCTTACCAATCTTTGATCTAACACTAATACCACTCTGAATACCATGATGGAAATAACCATCATAACTAGACCTGTTTACTACAAAATTGGCAAATGTTCCAGACCCCATGTAAGGAATACCAAGCCTAGAACATAGATTATGATCAAAGCTGAGACCAGATATCTTATAAATTCTATTACCATGATTGCCCATAACTCCGAACAAACCCTTCCCCTGAATTGGAGAGAGGAGATCACACAACATTTCCATTTGAAGTTGAGGATTCAACAGTTGCCCGTGAATATCCCCTTTGCTATGTGACGTTACGCATTCCCCACCATCCCCCATATAAATCCAATATCCATTAGGGTCATCTTTAATACGCTTAAGATGTTGCTTAATAAACTGATAATCCGACTGTGCTGCTCCAACGTGGAGACAGGCCATAGGGTAAAGACGGATAAAGGGTTCTTCTAAGCCTAGTTCTTTTGTATTGAAATTGAAACGTATATAACTCATTATCTTGCTCCTACCTGTTGTTTTCCTTTTTCTTTCTTGAGTAAGATTTTCATCATCAAAACAGAACCCTCTGTGGTGGCAATCACATAAACGAGACCAGTCAAGGCAACCTTGATCCAATCACCAGTTGTCAAAGCAGTCCACAGTTGACTCCAGATTAGAAGGGTAGTAATAAACCAAATACCATTGGAACAAATAGAAGCATACCGATGATAGTTTGGGTCTCCACTATTACGGCTTCTACTAACCCATGTAAATGCCATGTTTTGGACAAAGGCTACTGCAGCCAATAGAGCTAAATCAAACATTAGTTAACCTGTGCGGGTGGAATAATTGTTTCAGTAATAGGTAATTGAACCTCTTGAGGTTCTGCCGTAGCTTCATTCACAGCAATAGCCCCGATCTGCATAAGAGACTGAATAGCAAAGTTAATAAGCCAAGTCATTTCAGCTTGACTCATTTGAGCGTTAAAATCTACGGTTGCCTGTTCATCATTCTTCTTAGTGAAAGTAAGAATCATAGTTTCTCCACGTCATTAGTCCAACCAGTCTTTTTAAGCTTACGCCAGCTATGTAGTTGAATCATCCAGCCAGCTTGCTTTAAGAGTGGGTAAGTCTTATTACTACGAATTTTACGTAAGTGGGGTTGCTTCTGTCCCATCGTTGTAACCTGCACACCTAGCGTGTGCTTATCCTCACGGTGAATACAGAGTAAATCCAGAAATCCAAAGAGGTCTTGTCTTATCTTACCCCATGAATTCCAGTGTTCAACCTTCTCTACGAGCCAACCTTCATCCCGTAGTTGTTTCATCGAGCGTTGTAGTGGGCTCATTTAGGAGTATCTGCACAAATAATAACTGGTATCTTTGCTTTATTGGCTCTAGTTATCATGTCCAAAGTTCCCTTAGATTCCCGGATATTAGTATGAAATGCAATTACCAATCCCGGCCCTCCTTCATCTAACATCTGTTGATTCCGAATAGGGCCAGCAGCTTTACCATGTGCCTCCCAGTTAGCAGGAAATACTTCAAGAGGTATTCCTGCGGATGTAGCCCATTCACCAGCAAGTGTATCAGCCCCTCTAGCACCACCTTCAATAATACCTGTCCATTCATAAAGAGAATGTTCATAGAACAAATCATCAAAATGATTTAACATTTTAGTCAGGTATTTTTTATCTACATAATTCCTATCACCACAAACTAATACTTTCATATAATTAAATGTGAGTAGTCGTCTATTAAGTCTAAGCCAGAGGGAGTAGAACCATTGTAAAATGGCGTTACTTTAGGCCACCAGCAGGGAATCCATCCTTGTCTCTTAGGAGAATCGGATAGATAGAACCCTGCTACCCAGTGGTCAGTCTCTGCTATGATACGAACTTCTGAACCATTACGAGTGGTAGCTTGACGTAAGTAATTCAAAATGTCCCTTCCAATCGTCGTTAGATTGCTTCCAAATCCAAAGCACACGACCATTCATTAGAAGTTCTTCATCATTGTTATAGGCTTCTCTAACCCTATTGAACATTTCCTGCTCTGTCTCTGCACCAGCTAGGATATTAGAAGCTTTAACTGGTCCTACCTTATAAAGACCCTTAATATTATCTGAGGAATCTCCGGTCAGTAGTTGAGTGTAGAAATATCTAAGACCTTCTGTTTCAGTGACAAACGCCTCTTCTTGTTTTACAAAATTATAGTGCTTTCCCGGAATCTGCTTTAGGTCTTTATCAATTGAGCAGATAACAGACGTTTCATAGTCTGGGTCAGGATTATTGTGATGTGATCTATCATTATATTCTGATTGGGTAATACCTAACGCATCATCAGCCTCAATCTCATGACAAACCTCAGCATCATAAACATCTTGCAGATGCTGCCGTATAGCCCTGTAATGCTTAGGCTTGGGCTGGATACGGTTAGCTTTATACTCAGGATAAATACGTCTACGGAAAGCCTTGGGGTCTCCCTCTTCGGTCAAATATATCTTGAACTCAGTGGCTTGCACAGCCTCAAGGATCAAGTTAAAAGTCTCCCTGATCCTTGCTTTCATGATACCTTCGTCTACATCTTCGGTCGTGAAACCTATGCGGTAGACTAGAATATCACCATCTATAAGGGCTAACATGGTCGCTCTTTAATTCCCGAATTGCTATTTGTAGATGAGAGATTAAATCTTTAGCAGCTTGGGCATAAGTATCATACTTATATTCAGTTGACTTATAGTTGCAAGCTTCCCAACCATCTTCAACGCCAGTATATATATATCCTGCATGTTCTACATGATATTTTGGAGCATCACCATAGGACCATGTTTTACATATGGTCCAATGGCAATCTCGGTCTTTATGATGATCACTAGAAACTAAGTTCATATGTATGTCTGTTAACTCACGAATTTGACTCTCTAGGGTTTCGTCAGACATAAATTTAGTAAACTAAATTATCCGGCAACCAAAGTAGGAGAAATATCTTCTTCTGCTTCTTCTACCTCAGAATCAGAATTAACCAACAGGGTCTTACTAATAAACTTCTTCAGCTTAGCCGCAGTAGAAAAGGTAAACCTGTCAGTATGAGGCCACGGATGACCCGTGGTAGTGCGATAAGCCACTGTAACTAGGTAAGACCCATCACCATTCACGAACTCAATCTGACAACCAGCTACTTCCAACTCAGGTGTTTCTTGTGCCATTTTCATTATCCTCTCTGGTTACTCAACTTCAGCAGTATCTAAAAGTTCTGTGCCTTCAGGTGCAGCCGCAACCTTCCGTGGACGACCCGGCTTACGTGCCGCTGTTGCTGCGGCGACAGGCTCTTGAGAAGCTTCCTTTTCAACAGCCTTATTACTATTATCCCCAACCGGCCTGAACACCCATGCTTCATAGCGTTCAGCGAGGGATGTTACGCTTTCAAAAGTAAGGACACCTTGACCTGCGAGTGTTTCAACGGCCCGTTCCAGAGAGGACTGGCGAACGATGAAACGATTACGGTCAGCTTCTGTGACCACCATCTTAGAAACCGGCTTAGCCGGGGTTCCTGATGCATCCACTACTTGTTCTCCACTGTTGACGACATGGGCTGACTTCCATTCGTAGAACTGCTTACCCTCTGCGTCGGGTTCACCCGGCACACTTTCCACTTCAAATACATCACCTTGCTTGGCTTCAGCAAACACCTTGAATACGGTCGGATTCTTGAACGAAACAAGGGTCTTAGTCATTACTTTACCATCCATGTTCTTGTAAAGAACAACCATCTTCTTCCAAGGATTTGGTTTACCGGGATGAACGGTAATGTTAGGATTTGCTACTAATGTGATTTGCATTAAAGATACCTTTGAATTAAACTTGCAATCTGCTTAAAATTGTGCTTCGGAATGTTTTGCTCTTTCTTCCCATCATTTAGATCAATAAGAGAAATACCACTTTTAATTTGTGGATTATGCCGACTCAGTCCGGCCCATTTACGAACTAGTTCAGGTAACATTTGCTCCTCAGCACTACTGTCATCCCTACATACCTCTTCAAATGTTATCTTATGCTTTTTTGCATATAGATTTGTAAGAACACCTAAACAACAGTAAGCACAGGACCCACCAAGATAAGTAGTCTTTAGATTTTCCCTTGCTTGTCTATATTTACCACTAAGGAGTGCTGTTCTCCACAACTTCTTCACTATTTTATTCATGAAACTCCTTCATTTCACCCCAATTAGGGCCATATGTAATCTCAGCCCGAACTGGGACATTTAACTCAATCTCAAATAACTTCTTGAAATTGTTGGGGATATCCTTAAAGACCCCCTGTATCACTTCTACTATTTCATTACTAATAGTATACCATAGTTCTGGCTTTATGTCAAGCACTATTGAATCGTGAACTGTATTGACCCATAGTATACCATTGAAGTTCATAGCTTTTATTCTTTTGTAACAAGATACTCTAACAATAGCCATGAGGTCTGCTGCTAATCCTTGAACCGGGTAGTTCAGGATTTTCGTTCTTGGATATTTCTGCCCACCGCCGGAAGCACCACTCCATACTGGGATGTATTGATAGACCCTTCCTGTGGGGAGGATGCAGACACCATTGTTGAGGACAACTCGTTCATACAGTCGCTCATGCCACGCATATAGCCCCTTATATTTTGCATAGAAGGCGGCAATTTTTTCATCCCACCACCTTTCGCCACCAAGGTGGCTAAACTCAGGATCAATTGCAAAGCTATAGCCAGTTCCACCGTAGATAGTGCGGAAGAGGAGAGTCTTTGCGACAAGCCTTGTAGGTAGTTTAAATCTGATTTGGTTATCGGCATGTAAGTCAAATTCCTTAGTTAATTCATCAAGACCAACAGGGTCTTGCGACCAGAATACAGCCGCTACCCATTCTAGTTGTTTTGCATCTATATTGAGAAGCATTTATCGTTCCAACTCGCATAAGATATCATCTGCTGCTGCTAGTAAAGCATCCTGAGAACCCTCACTCATATATCTGAGTAATACCCTTAAACCATGCTTATGCAGAAGATTCTCGAATTCTTTCATAGTAAAATGAATCCCTGCTTCCTCTTGTGCCTTAAATACTACAATCTTTTGTGATTTAGGATCATAGAGAAAGTCACCTTCCATTTCTGGGTATTCTTTATGTTCCATATCTACTCTTAAACAAGTGCTTCAAATTAGTATCAAAGTTCTGTAGGTTAGGCTCACTACTGCTGGTTCTGCCCGTCACTACAGTAACTTGATTAACCTTCCCATACAACATATTCCGCGGCCAGTGCATCTTCTCAATTAGCTTGGGTAAACCTTGGGTATAGGAAGATATACTCCGTTGCTGTTTGGAGTATTCTAACAGAAGGGTAAGGAGCCGTCTACTAGAGGCGAGTAGACGCGAGTGCAACAACCGCCCCAGAACCTTCTGATCACTAGACCAGAACTCTCCCTTTTCCAACTTGGTTCCGTCAACTGGTTCCACCAAACGTGGAAGAACTACGTCAAAGGCTACCTTTCTGAACTTAGGTTGACCTGTGTGTGGCCCTGTCTTAAAGACACCAGCTTCCACCTGCTGAATAAGAGTTATAGTCCCACCATAGAGAAGAGCACTAACCTGTTGGGGTGAATTTAGGTTAACGCTTACCTCTGGTGGAGCATAAGTCCTAATCTTGGCCTCTATTTCTAGTAACCGGGCACTCGTCTTGTCCGCTTCCTCTTTACTCGCTTCTTCGTCATAGTAAAACCCATTCCTTTCAATCTCATGTAATACAATTAAGTCTGAACAATGTAATCTAAATAGGTTCTTACGTGCTTGTGACCACGTATTAAACTCTTCTAATTGTTTCTGGTATAGAAGGTAAGTAAGAGCAGCATCACCCTTAACTCTCTTCTCAATAATCTCCCACGGGATATCCGTGGTGTCTATTCCTGCTTCCCAATAGGCTTCAATATCCCGTTCCTTAAGAGTAGTAATCCCTCTCTTTTGACATGAAGTTTCCAGATCAGGATATGTCCATGTCTGATTACTTGCTATGTATTCAAATAACTGGCAGTCCCATACCTTCTTGTTAGTCAGGTCTATTCCATACTTCCAAAGCCATGCCAGATCAAACTTAGCATTAAAGAATAGGAATAGATCAACAGTGTCACACCACTCTTTAAAGTGAGTGAGAGATTGACCATATGGAAGATCACCCCATTCAACAGGAACAACAGTAGTATCACTGTCTCCATGTGTGCCTATAGCACACAGTTTATTTCTATTGTCAAAGGGATTACCTATGTTGTGAGTGGTAGTCTCACAATCCAGTGATTGGACTAACATCTAAAGGTTATTTAGTTTACTAAGTGTTCTGAGGGAACTTCGTACCAACGGGAACTAACAGACCCTTAAAACCTGCGGCAGTATCTACGATAGGAACAGACCGGAACTTCTTAGTAAGTTCTTCAATAGTATATTCTTCAAAAGTAGTCCCGAGTTCTTGAGCCATTTCTGCGGCTCTCTTCTCAATCATATTTTGTAGCTTGTCCTGAACCAACTTCTGTAATGCTGCTATCTCAACTCGTTGTGCTTCCTGTTGTGTAAGTTTCAGTATCATTATCCTCTTGCTCCACCATTTCGGGAGTTGGCTTTCCAACTACCCATTGATAAGTGCTTCACATTTACATCACCTTGGGGTAGCCATGCAGTTGGAACTCCCTTATCTCTACGAGCAGGGATTTGCATAGCTCTCCAATTTACATTACGTATCTTAGGATTATCACTCATTCAAGACTTCCCTTTATCAGAGAAATAAATCGGGCACGAGCCCTCGTCGTAGATGACCATCATTTTATCCAGTCCGCGCGGACGCAAAGCGTTTTGTCCCCCACGTACTCCGGCTCTCCACGTACAATCCGTCCGTCCACTTCAGAGATAACCGGGGACTCATATTTGGGTATCGTAATCCACTCGACGCAACGAGTACCTGGCGCAACTTGGTCACAGCCGGCAATAATAATTGCCGTGAATGCGGCCCATACGCAGAAAACGTGTAAAGAACTCATCGTAACCCTTTCCGGGGGCGGCGTGGATACCTTGGATAGATCAAGCGGCGTCCCGCTCTCGGTGGTGGTCATGGCTTATCCTTGAGGGCGCGGATGGCTCGGGCGCAATCGCTTGGGAAAACAGGAACTCCATTCTTGTGAACAAACGGTTGTTGTTCGGCAGCCTTCGCGCACTCCTCGATCACCCGCTCCCGCGCCTCGCACAAAGCTGACTCGGCAGCTTCGGCACGCTCAAGCATCTCGTTATACATCTTGGATTTCATCAGCCCATCATTCAGAGAATGACTGTATCGCTCGACCAGCCGCTTAACCTCGGACTCGGCTTTCTCTATCACGCAAGCAGCAGAATCAATTTCGCCCTGCCCCCATCCGGCAGCACGTAGCAGGTTGTTTAAGTCGTTCACATCTTTGTTCAGCCGCTCCACCATCTCCTCCCTCTCCCCCGTCTGCTCCGGCGGGAGGGAACGAGGCTTCGCTGTTGGGTCAATTTCCATACTGGTAGCACACCGGGGGCATTGGTAGACCGCAGGTTCCTCGTAGAACGATCTTCCGCAGGCTCTACAGCGGGCAGGATCGTCAGACACATCTCGTGCGGGTTTGTCGGTCATGGCTTCTCCTTCAGGGGGCGAATGGCCTGTAATTCTGTGGCACAGGCTCCGGCACCCGTAGCATAGTCGTGCCATTGATTAATAATGTGGGGTATTGTTGCTTTCTCGGCATTGTCCATATACGTTTTCTGGATTGCTCTGCAAGCCTTCGCGCACTCTTCGATTACCTTCTCCCGCTCCTTGCGCAAAGCGGTCTCGGCGGCTTGACGTTTCTCAATTTCAAATATGAGAGCATCTTTAAGGTCTCTGTTCTCAAGACGCAGGCAATTTACAAGTTTGTCTGCTTCATCTTTCTCGCCTACCACTCGCTCAACCTCGGCCTTGGCTGCGGCGAGGGCGCGTTCGAGCTTGCGGGCCAGCTGAAGCGCAGCAGTTGCTGGATTAAGTTTCAGCAGTCTGAATTTTTGTTCAACAGCATCCGTCAGTGGCGTCTCTCTGCTCTCGTCAATCATCGTTCCCTCCGGGGAGTGGGTTGTGGTTTAGCCGTCCACTTATTTATCCGATACCGCGATCCATCTGGCAAAGTTCCAGTAATGGACTCTCCAATTTCCACAGCAGTGCCATTAGGTAAAATTGGCGTATGAGTACCAACAAACATTGGATCATTCGTTGACGTTCCAATCCAGACATCAAGGAACCCTGGACCGAGAGCATCTCGTTTAGCCTCCCATATCAAGTCTGCTGCCTGCTTAGGGTCTAAAATTAGAATGGTGTATTGGCTCATCCCTCCCCCCTCCGCTTCTTGCTGAGAGCGGCAACGGCTTTAAGTAGGGCATGATCCTCGGACCACAGAAATGGCGATGCGCTATAGTCCAAATCGTCGCTAAATTTCTTAGCCCACTGTATCGCCGCTCGGAATACCCGTTCCTTCTGCGGAGTCCATTTACTCATTCTCGCCCTCGCTTTCATGAGTCTATATCCATGTAACATCCAAAATGAACTGGAACCTGCTTCGGTTTACAGGCTCTCCCATTAGGGGTTTCACACTCAACTGTTATCGTTGAGTCTGGATTATTGCCACCACAGAGCCAGCACTTGAACCACTCCAGAGCAGCCCAATTCGCTTCATTGATCACGCTCGACCTCGCTTCGATATTTATCCATAAGATGTATGTCCACTACAATAATTGCCACCATTACACAACCAAGAACTCCGGCAAAGAATCCACCAACAATAGAACCTTGGTCTGCGGCTGTAGCTGCCATCCAAAATAACGTGCTTGCTAGAAACATTAAAATAGTCATTACACTTCCCTATAACGGGCAATCTCAGGTTCAATAATAACCTGAAACTTGCCATGTCTCAACTCAGCTTTAGTGTTTTCATCACCAATCATTTTGTTCTTTGATATGTTAAGATAACGATACAGCTTGAAGTCATCGCTGTTAGAGGAACCAATACCTAATATCCAATCTGCTTCAGCCTGTTTCGCAGTCTTGGCATTGGCTACATTAGCCATGGTGAGATACTTAACATTCTCCCCACTGGCATCGGCTTGTGTTACCCCTATGACGGGGCAGTAAGCCTTGGCTAGCTCTCTAGCCCATTGATAGCGAGTGCCTAACTCCAGATCATACCTGTCCTGCTTCTTGTCAGAAGAGAACCCTTGTATCTTGTCTATCTGGTCAAAGACCATAAGACTAGGCTGATATTGCTCAGCGATCTGTTCAATCTTCACCCTATCTATTATAGCATCATCCAGCAATAAAATCAAGCCTTTTGTTTTCTCAGCATAGAGAGCCTGATACTTAGCCCTATCCCTGAATAGTTCTTGAGTCGTAATACCAAAGGCTGCTTGATAAAGCCTTATTTTAACTTCTTCTCCCGGTTGCTCATTGTTGAACCAGATGATAGGCTTATCCACATAGTTCACCGCATGAGTAACAAACTGAGACATGAAGGTAGTCTTACCCCCCTCTGGACGGGCAAAAACGAACCCCATATTACCCTTCCTGAGTGGGGCCATAGCCTCCCGTAGGCATGGAAGGGGCCAAGGTATACCATTTCCTTCGCTGACGGTTTTATATAGAGCCTCCAGATCATCAGAGACGAACTCGGTATCCCCAATCTCTGTGCCACGTTTGTCGAACTCTTTGTAGGCTTCTCTCAGGGCTTCTGGAGGTTTCTTTCCTTCATTTACTTCTAGTGCAGTAATAGCTAACTGACCGGCGAGAGCGCGGGCATAGTGGGCTTCTAGCGTGTCTGCAAGGAGGGCTTCGTCTACCTTGGACGCCCAGATACGATCTAGGAGACCAGCTAACTCCCGCCGATCAGTGTCTTTGAGAACGGGATAGTTGGCTAGGTAGGCACCCTCAAGCTCGTCCCGTGTAATGGAAGTATTCTCATGCTTCGTATAGATCAAGACGAGTGTATTGTAGACTTTGTATAAGTCCTTAAAGTTGGTCTTGATGTAAGAAAGATTGATAAACTTGTTGTATTTTAGGTATACACCTTTGTTTTGTGCAAAGGCTTTTAGAATACTAAATTCTATCAT
>Ga0137428_1000959_pt1 | contig 11705 bp, 6 predicted proteins | sample EasRivERMZT718_2_FD_102305 | JGI IMG/M metagenome (GOLD analysis project Ga0137428, IMG submission 102305) | Soil microbial communities from meander-bound floodplain in the East River, Colorado, USA - East River MetaG ERMZT718_2 | ecosystem: Environmental > Terrestrial > Soil > Floodplain ...
AAACCGTCAAAGAGAATCTCGGTGGATGGGGCGAAAGGGGGTTCCCCCGCAAAGGCTATCAGACCAGATGGCAACTGGCCACCCGGGCTTGCGACTTGGCGAGGAGGATGGCCTGGACGAGGCTCCTGGCGATCCGGGGGCCGAGCCGGGTTCCAAAGAGAGAAATTTGCCCCGCCTGGGGCTCCCCAAGAAGGAACCTGCGGGATCGCTAACCTAATGTCAATAGGGCGCATTGACACCCCGGAGAAGCGTGTGCTATATTGCCCATTGCGGGTGAAGACTCAGGGCTAGTGCACGGGCTGGGGGCCTCTGATATCCGTCCCCACGATCAGAGGTCCAGTCGCATCGAAGCCTGCCCTGGTCCGCAGCGTGAATCCACGGCACCGCGCTTCTCCAGCGTCCCTGGGAGGTAGCAGCGTGGAAGGGCGTTCCCTTTCGTTAGGAAGACGCCCCAGCCGCTGAACGAGATACCCCGGAACAGCTCGGGATGCTCCCGAGCTCCGGGGTGGAGTGGTTCAGGGAAGCTGGGAGGCAGAGTCGGAGGCACGCGGCCAGCTTGCAGCGTGGCCCCGCAATGAGGTTCTCGTTCGGGTCGCAGGCAGAAGAAGACCGGGCGGATGGTTGGCGGCCTATGTAAGGGAGTGCAGCCACCCGCCCTCACTTGAGGGAGACGGCTCGACAAGAGCGCGTTCGTGACCGGCACCGAGGGCTCTGACGCCAAACTGAGCAAATGGGGTGGTCGCGCAGGCGCCCGCCCGGCTCGGGGACCTCAACCCCTAGGGGGAAGGCTGGGGCCACCAGCTCTCTTCCCACCCTGTTGTCATGCGGCAGCGGGGAAGCTCATCGACGATGGAGGTTTTCAACGATGAGGAAGACTTTAGTGCTGACGGCGGGGTTGCTCGCCGGATGCGTCGCCTCCTCATTTGCCATGCAGCAGATCCCGGTCGATCGATCGGATCTTACGGAATGGCAGGCGCTGCTCCAGGTCGACCAGACCGGAGCGGTCAGTCACAATGACACGGCGTTTTTCGGTGGCAACGGCACCGGAAGCGGCGCCATTTCCCGGGGTGGGATCTGGAACTTCGAGGCCAACTCGGGCGAGGCGCCCCAGTTCTTCCCAGACGGTGACCCGGTTGGGAACCAGTTCCGGGACGGCTGGACGTTCGTTGACAATACCACGAGGACTGGCCCGTCCAGTTACGGGTCGCCGCATTTCAACAACCTCGGCGTCTACAACTTCAACTACGACGCCACCCCGGGAACGGCGGCCCAGGGGGCCATTCGGCCTGGCGGCTACGCACACCGGGCGACGACCCACCCCAACAACGGGATCAACGACGGTCCGGGTCCGCTTCAGGGCAGCTGGTCGCTCTGGATCGGCACCAACATGGAGCTGAACCCCGAGAACTGCCACTGGCTCCAGACCCACGGCTACGGCGACGCATGGTGCCAGGGCATTCACAAGTCCTATGCCATCCCGGCTGGACACCTGGGCGACCAGATCAACATCTCCTTCTTCCACCGCTATGCCGTCGAGGCGGGATTCGACACCAATTGGGTGGAGATCTCCTTCGACGGGACGTTCTGGGATCAGGTGGGTGACGACGCCTTCCTGAACGGCATCTACAACGGTGGCGACGCCAACGGTCCGCTGCCGCTACCGGCCGGTGCTGCGGGGACCGTTCAGCTCATGCCTGATGGCTGGCCGACCAACGCGGCCGGGACGCTCCACGTCAGGTTCAGGTTCGCGGCCGACGCCTACTTCTCCGACTCGGGCGACGGCGGCGACTTCCGTTACTGCTGGCAGATCGACGACATCCAGACGGTCTTGGACCCCACGGGCACCCCCATTCCGCTCGATGCGGTCACCACGTTCGAAGCCAACTACGGCGGCTGGCAGATCGCCTCGTTCGAGGGCTTTGACTTTGGGATCACGCTCGATCCCTTGCGCCCGGCCGGACGCATCGTCCAGCTGACGACCATTGCAGAGCCGCCGATCGTCGAGTGCCCGGAGGCCTGCGGGCTCGAGAACCGGGTCTTCATGGTCTCCGACAAGGACGACTGCAATATGGTCGACGACTTCCAGCACAGTTACATCCAGTCGCGGGCCTTCGCCATCGGCGGTCCGACGCTGCCCGATCTGGACGGCGATGCGGGCCGGCTTGTCCGGTTCGACGCCTACACCGACGGCGGCGCCGGGAACTTCGAGACCGGGCTCAACATCTGCTGGGCGTTCTGGCCGTTCAACGCGGCGCGCTGCCCGTTCACGCCGGGCGCAGGACATCCCGGCGCAGGCGTAACCTTCAACTGGTCGCGGGAGAGCACCGCCAGCTGCGACCTCTTCGGCCAGGGCACAGGCACCGACTGCATCGACAACGTAAACGTCAATATCTCGTCCGCGTTGCCGGCTGATGCCGACTCCGCACTCCTACACATCGGTGCGATTTCCCAGTGTCGTCACTTTACTACATGCGACGTGAACGACAACGGGACTCCGTTCTACGACAACATCCAGTTCGGCGTGTTCAATCCGGCGGGCGTCGTGGTCGCCTCTCGTACGCTCGACCGGTACTCGGATAACTACCCGACGGCGGATGGGAGCTTCCTGACCCAGACCGCCCGCACGGACGGTGCTCACGACTTCTCGGGCCAGCTCGGGACCGAGAACCCGATCCGGTTCTGCCGCGCCGACACGGCGGCGTGTCAGACCGGTGGGGCGAACAGGTCCGTGTTCCTGCGGTGGGCCGTCGAGCGCGGGGCTTGCCAACCCAACCTGAACCATGCCTTCTTCAACGCCTTCCCGCCCTCGGCGCCGGGATCGTTCCCGAACACGCTGACATGGCATGCGGCGCGGATGGACACGGGGCGGTCGCAGGGCCTGGGCGGCAACGAGCCGGGCAACTGGATGACCTGCTTCCACGAGAGCGATCCGCGGAACAACACGTTCTGGACGGGCCAAGAACCAGTTCCGGGCTGGGCGCCTTGCGATGACATCCTCCCGGACGGCTTGTTCACGGCCGGTACCAACGTCTACTACTTCTTCGAGGCTCGGAACGCGGCCACGGGGGCGGTCATGGGCTCCTTCCCTGCGGCCCGGAACGGGGCGGCCGTGAAGACCACGGCGAACTACAAGGACCTCTGGCTGCAGTTGAACACTTTGCCCAAGCTGGCTTCGAACTGCGACGGATCAGTGGCGAACAACGTGCTCGTCATCAGTGACTACCAGTCCGACGGGGTTCCGGGCCGGGCGACGGGGCAGCGCGAGCGTCTCGTTTCGACCCTCTCGAGCCTCGGCCTGCAGTTCGATGTGTACGACGTCGTGGGAACCAACTTCGGGGGTAGCTACAACACGATCGGCCGGCGTGACGATCTGGGGTCTCAGGTGCCTCGTCCGCCGTTCAACGGCGCAACCGACCTGCAGCTGAACAACTACGAATGCATCTGGTACCAGGGCGGTCTGTTGAAGTCCGATGTCACGCTGACCGACGAGTTAACTCAGTCGGCCAACGGCGGCCATCCGTCGAGGGACCAGCAGTCGCTGCAGACGTGGATTGCCGGGTGCTCGGCGGGACAGAACCGGCTCCTCGTTCTCGAGGGGATCGGCTGGGCATCGGACATCGACGTCAACACCGTCAACGGTCCGAGCTTCCTCACCAACCGTGGTGTGGACGTTCTGGCCGACGACTACGCACAAGATCTCGCGGCGAACGACCTCCGGCGCTGTGCCCGCATCGTGGGCCAGGGTCCGGGCGCCGGCTTCGACGGTGAGATCCTCGGCTCGGGCTGCCCCGACAACATCGACATCGACGTCATTACCGCCACCACTGGCCCCGGTGCTGGTGAGGCCGTGGCGAACTATGTCGAGTCCGGCGAGGACGGCGACGATCCGGTGACCTGCGCCAACGACGCCAACCGGCCACTGTGGCATGCGGTGGTCCGCCGGGCGACCGGGACCAGCAACTGCCAGCGTTCGGTGTCGATGAGCTTCTCGTTCAGTGAGCTCTATCCGCTCAACTGCACCGACCAGTGTCTCTTCGACGACTACATCATCAACGGTGACAACGCCGACCTGGTGATCGACCTCTTCACGTGGGCGGGTTGTCCGATCAACCCGAGCCCCATCGGGGTCAAGGATCCGGAAGGTGCACCGCGGTTCGCGAACGAGCTCTATCAGGCACAGCCGAACCCCGCCAATCCTTCGGCGATGATCCGCTACACGATTGCCCAGAAGGGCCACGTGCAGCTCCGGATCTTCGACGTCAGTGGGCGGTTGGTCCGGACCCTGGTGGACAAGGTTCAGGAACCGGCGGAGACGGCGTACGAGCAGGTCTGGGACGGCAGCAACGACCAGGGCCAGAGGGTCGGGTCGGGCGTGTTCTTCTACCAGATCGACGCGCCGGGCTTCTCGTCGTCGAAGAAGCTCGTCATCCTCAAGTAGACCGTCACGAGCTCGCAAGAGCTCGCGGGTAGGCGGGCCGGGAGGCAACTCCCGGCCCGCTCCTTGTTACGGGGCGGCGGCCGGAAATCGGCGGGGCCGGTCCGTCATAGTAGTAAACAGCGAGACGCCCCTTCCCTGTCCGAGCCGGGAGATCGGCGGCCGAGGGACGCTAAACATTCGCATCGGCCGGCGGGGCGTTGACAGTCTGTCAAGAGGACTGATAGGTTTCCCGGTCGGTCGGCTTGCAACTCGAAACGTCACCTCACGATTGGATCAGGGCCCCCCTGCCACCCGGAGCGTCTTTACTCGCGGCGTGCCGGTCGACGGCCGGCGGCCGCCGGTGGGCGCGACTGCGGGCGGGGCACGGCCGGCGCGGCACCTTGAACGGAATCATGTCGAGAGCGAAGTACTCGGGGAGCGTCCGGTCCATGAACGGCAACTGCGTGCGATGAAGCATCCCCTCTTGCCGGGGGCGATCTTCGCCTTGAGCCTGGCGATCCTCTACGTTGCGTGCACGCCGGAGCCCGAGTACACGCGCGTCATTCCCAATCAGGCGCCCGAGACCTACATCAGCGGCGCGCCGCTCGACAGCGCGAACGCCTTCCACCGCTATCACGTGTACTGGGTGGGGTTGGATGCGGACGGAGAAGTGGTCGAATACGGAGTGGCGGTGGGCGACTCTAACGTGGTCCCCGAATTCTCGGACTATCGCCGCACGACCAAGACCGACACCATCATCGAATTCGTGGCCAACAACGAGGTCGTGCTCTCGCATTCGATCTGGGTGTTCGCGGTGGACAACGAAGGCGAGCGCGACCAGACTCCTGATCGGAAGTTCTTCAATGCCGTGGATTACAACCGGCCGGTGCCGCAGATCGCGAGCGCTCAGAAGACGGTGAGTGGTGAGACCGGAGTCCTGGCGGTCAACGACACCCTCCCGTCCGAAGATTCGAGCGTCCGCTTCACCTGGACCGCGACCGATCCCGATCTCGGCGGCACCATCCGCTCCTACCGGATCAAGCTCTCCATCGAGAACAACTTCACCGAGATCCCCGCCGATTCGACCGGGGTAACCTATTCCGGTCTGCCGAGCGGGAACTACGAGTTCCTGGTCGAGGCGGTCGATAACGCCGGTGCCGAGTCGCTGGACCCGGCACGGCACCCGTGGGTGGTGAACTTCGAACCCGATACCCGCATCCTGCGCATGGTGGTCGCGGGTCAGGAGGTGCCGCTCCTGGGCCAGGGTCCATGGTCGACCTGCGGCTGGCCGCCCGAGGTTCCGACCATCCGGGACTCGAGCCGCGCGACCTTCATCTACGAGGGGAACGATCAGGACGGAACGGTCACCGACTTCTCTTACCGTATCTTCAGAACGGACATCACGCGCTGTGCCGTGCTCCGCGGTCCGTTCTCGAACTGGATTACCGCCACCGCCGTCAGCTTGCCGCCGCCCCGTCCGGGCAGCGATGACACCACCCTGACGTTCTTCACGTCGAACGACTACGAGGTACTCATTCGCAGCCGGGACAACGAAGTCAAGCCGGATGGCACGCCGCAGGGGGTCAAGTTCCGGGTCAACTTCCCCCCGACTCTCCGCGAGTCCGCACTCTTTCCCGGTCCCGGTGCGGTCATCGATTCCTCGGCGACCGCGGTCAACGATTCGCTCGACATCCGGTTCGCCGCCGACGACACCGAAACCCCGCCCTCTCAGATGTCCTACCGGGTGGTGCTCGACGGGCGCTATGGGATCGTGACCGGTCAGGTCGCGGCGGACAGCTTGCTCTACGAGCGCTGGCGCTTTCCGAGCCCGGGCCAGCACGCGCTCCTGTACACGGTCAGCGATCCCGGGCGGCGGGGCGATACATTGCTCGTGAACTTCACGGTCGTGCCGTAGGCAGATCCCCAGAGGTAGGCAATAGCATGTGCGGCTACTTGAAGCTTATGGGGCTGGGAGCGGTGGTGGCCGCCGCTTGGCTCCTCGGCTCGTGCGCCGAGTCGCCGACCGACGTGCCGATCCCTAACCAGCGGCCCGCGGTGAGCATCTCGGCCGGGCCGATCCGCGATTCGGTGAATGTCTTCATCGCGACCTTCAACTGGAACGCGTCCGACACGGACGGCCAGGTGGCGAGATTCTTTTTCGCGATCGATGATACGACGGATTGGATCGAGACCGAGGCCTACGAGATCACGTTGCTCTTCACCGCTACCAACATCGCGGGCGTGGATTCGATCCGGTTCGGATCCATTTTCCTGGAGCGCTATCGGTTCCGCGACGCCCACACCTTCTACCTGAAGGCGGTGGACGACGACGAGTTCTTCTCGCCGCTCGCGGCGCTCTCCTTCACGGCGCAGACCATCGCTCCTGAAACCCAGATCATCAATCCATCCACGAGGATCATCGTCGAGCTCGGAACCACCTTCACCGTCACTTGGCAGGGGACCGATCTCGACGGCACCGAGAACCCCGTGGGTTATTCCTATCGGTTGGTGCCGGTCCAGGACGTCCTCCTGCTCCCCCCGGACGAGGTCGAAAACGTACTCTTCGATCCGAAGTCCCCGGGGGATCCCTGGAGTCCCTTCGAGCCCCGGACGTCGGTGCGCCTCGAGAACCTAGAGGTGCCTTTCGACTACATCTTCGGAGTGATTGCGCTGGATCAAGCCGGCGCGGTGGAGCCCCGCATCCGGACCGTGAACGAGGGGGGGCCGACCAATGTGCTGAGGATCCGCGCCCGCGAGCAGGGCGGCATCCCCGTCCTATGCGTCTCGAGCTCGATCAAGACCACGTGCTTCCCCACCGCCGACGAGCGGCGGAAGACGTTCCAGATCCCGGCCAATTCGAACGTGACCTTCACCTGGAGCGCCAACGCCCAGAGATACGGCGGGCAAATCGCCGGCTATTCGTTCGGGATCGACCTGATCGATCCCAACAACTTCGACGACCCGGGCTGGGCGCCAGAGAGCGCGAACCTGACCCGGACCATCATCCGCTTCGACCTGCCTCCCGGCGGACGGACCGACGACCACTTGCTCTACATCCGGGCCAAGGACGACGTGGGTACCACGATCATCGCCGACATCACCCTGATCGTCGTCCCGCTCTCCGGAGAGCGGGATGTCCTCTACGTCGACGACTTCGGCCCGGACGTGAGAGGTAGGGCGGACTATGAGGACTGCGTTCCGGCGCCGACGGAGAACGTCAATAACCAACAGGATTTTCCTCACGACCAGTGCCACGACCAGTTCCTGCGGGAATCGATCGAGCATGGGCTCGAGCTCATCGGACATCCCGAGTGGGTGGTGGACCGGGCTGAGCCGCTCGATCCGCGGACCGGGAACCTGAGCATCCGGCCGGTCGAGATCGATTCGACGACCCTTGATTACTGGGTGATCTCGGGCCCGATCACCCTCGAGACGCTGGCGCGCTACAAGGTGGTGGTCTGGAACAGCCGTTCGGAATCGTCGACGCAGCTCTGGTCGATGAACCAGGAAGGGAACGACAACTTCATCGCAGTCTATATCGAGGCCGGCGGAGCGGTGTGGTTCCAGGGGTCGGGCACCTACACCCTGAACCGAACCGAGTCCAGCTCGGTGGGGCTCAATCCCTTCGGTTTCAATCCTCCGGATCTCATCTACCGCTTCCTCCATATCGAGTCGGTGTTCGAGGGTCCGGAGTGCCAGAACGGCTGCTTCCGGATCTCCGGCAACGACGGTCGTTTGCAACGGACCCATGGATTCGAGGGGCTCTATGCGCATCCGCGTGCCCTGGCGGAAGGATGGCCGGCCGGCAGCGAGCGCTTCTTCTTCCGGAGCCCGCCGGACACGCAGACCATCTTCCGGACCGAGCGCCTGCCGTTCACCTTGGTCAACAAGGGAGTGCCGGCCTGCGAGGCGATGGTCGTGCCACTCGGGCTCAACATCAATCCCAGCCTCGCCACCATGGGCGGCCGGCTCGACACCTTGTACTTCTACCTGTCGAACGGCCAGATCCAGGTGTTCCCGCCGGCACCTTCGTGGATGGATCACGGCGCGACCGCCCTCCGGTACTCGGGGCCGGGCCAGGGGCGGGTGATGAACTTCGGGGTCCCGCTCTACTTCATGCCGAGCAAGGCGGACTCGTTCATGATGGCGGGCATGCGCTGGCTGCTGGCAGAATGAGCTCTCCGGGAGGCGCTCGAGGATGAGGCGGAACGTAGAGGGGAGCGGGGCGGCGTGGCGGGTCGGGCTGCTCCTGGTGATGGTCGCCTGCGGAGCCGTCTTCGGCGTCGCTCCGATCGCAGCGCAGATCCGCCCGGAAGCGGAGCGCTTCGACCGGGAGGTCGTCCTCACCTGGAGCGCCGACGTGGAGAGCGCGGATTCGCTCTTCGGCGGCTATCAGGTCTGGCGCTCGACCGCCGGCGAGCCCGGGAGCTATCAGCTCCTGCGCCGATTCCAGCGTCGCTATCCCGTCACCTGGACCTATCCCCCGGCTGGTCCGGGCGCCGAGCGCACCTTCATCGATCCCGATTCGATCGCGATCCTGGTCAAGTACCAGCTCAATACGCAGGGGGATTCCGCTTTCACCCGCAGCTATATCGGGATCCGGCCGTTCAACGGCTTTCCGTATTTTTACTCGGTCACCTGGATCTCGGAATGCCTCGGGGAGCGCAACGACACGCTGACCGTGCATCAGCCGCAGCCGGCGATCTTTACCTTCCAGCGCGACGGCCAGGAGCATTACGGGTTCGAGACCGCAACCGGGGACACGCTCGAGGTGCGCAAGGTGCCCTGCCGGCGCTTCGTGCCCGGCAGCAACAATCCCAGCTCGCCGACTTTCATCTATTCCGCGACGGTGGATTCCGAGATCCCGCTCCGCGATTACGCGATCGTGGCCACGACCATCGGCCCCGTCTACCCATCCAGCGCCCCGCGGGACAACCTGAGCGGGGTCGCCGTCATCCCGAACCCTTATGTCTCCTCCGGCTCCTGGGAGCAATCGGGCGAGCGAAAGATCCAGTTCGTGAACCTGACCGATCGGGCCACGGTCCGGATCTTCACCGTCGGCGGCGATCTCGTGCGGGAGATCGTGCATCCCGCCGCCGGCTCGGCGGCCAATCAGGGATCGGTGGACTGGGATCTCAAGAACGGAACGGGAGAGCTGGTCGAGTCCGGGATCTACATCTATCAGGTCGAGGAGCCGGGCGGGGTCGCGGACGTGCGCGGGCGCCTGGTCATCGTCAAATAGCCCTGCGGGCCCGGCTCGGTCCGGCGCGGCGCCGATGCCGGACGCCGGGCGCCGAACCCGCCCGCGGGACCGACTAGACATGTCCCACTCCGGGAGCCGCCTCGCGGTATCCGGTTGCGCCGGATTCATCGGATCGCACCTCTGCGAGTCCCTGCTCGGTGTCGGGCACGAAGTGGTGGGCATCGACAACTTCGTCACCGGCACCCGATTCAATCTCGCACCCTTCGCCGACGATTCGCGTTTCGAGTTCATCGAGCACGATGTCTGCGATCCGCTGCCGGTGGCAGTCCAGGGCCGGCGGTTCGATGCCATCCTGCATCTGGCGAGCCCCGCGAGCCCCAAGGACTACGCCGAGCTTCCGATCGAGACCTTGTGGGTGAACGCGGTCGGGACCCGGAATCTGCTCGATCTCGCCCAGGCCTCCGGCGCGCGGTTCGTCCTCGCCTCGACCTCGGAAGTCTACGGCGATCCGCTGGTCTCGCCCCAGTCGGAGGACTACTCGGGGAATGCGAACCCGATCGGGCCGCGCGGCTGCTACAACGAGGGCAAGCGCTACGCGGAGGCCCTCGTCAAGGCCTACGAGCGCCGCCACGGAGCGGCGAACACGATCGTTCGGATCTTCAACTGCTACGGGCCGCGGATGCGCCAGGACGACGGCCGGGTCATCCCGCAGTTCATCACCCAATGCTTGCGCGACGAGCCGCTCACGATCTACGGCAGCGGGCGCCAGGATCGGAGCTTCTGTTACGTCTCGGACCTCGTGCGGGGGATCGTGGCCGCCACCTTCTCTCCCAACACCCGCCAGCAGGTGATGAACCTGGGGAGTCCGGAGCCCATCTCGATCCTCGGCCTGGCCCAGGCCATCCGCCGGCTCACGGGCTCGCGGTCGGAGATCCGACATCTCCCGCTCCCCGAGGACGATCCGCAAACTCGGTGTCCGGATATCGAGCGCGCGCGGAAGTGGATCGATTTCGCGCCGGAGGTCACTCTCGAAGCGGGGCTCGAGGCGACCATCGCCTATTTTCAGCGCGTCATCGCCGCCGGTCCCGCCGCCGCAGTTCGGGAGCGGTGAACCCTCAGCCGGCCAGCACCCGGGCGACGGCCGAGGCCCCCGGCCGCAATGCGCCCCGGCGCCGCCTCTCGATCCTGGTGCCGGTCTACAATGAGCGGCGAACGCTCGCGGAGCTGGTCGCGCGCATTCGCGCCGCCGACCTCTCCGGACTCGAGCGGGAGATCTTGCTCGTGGACGACGGGTCGACCGATGGCACCCGGGAACTCCTGCCGGAGCTCGCCGGGGCCGATTGCCGGGTGATCCTGCATCCGGAAAATCGCGGCAAGGGGGCGGCGGTGCGCACCGCGCTCGCGGCCGCCACCGGAGATCTCGCCATCATCCAGGACGCCGATCTCGAATACGATCCCGGCGACTATAAGACGCTCCTCGTCCCCGCGCTCGCCGGCGCCCGGTGTGTCTACGGATCTCGGTTCCTGGGCCGAGCGAGGCGCGAGATGGCCCCGATCACAGCGCTCGCGAACCGGTTCCTCACCTGGCTCACCCGCTCCCTCTATGGTCTCACGCTGACCGATATGGAGACCTGCTACAAGCTCATGGAGACCGATCTCCTGCGATCCCTCCGGCTCCGAGCCACGGGCTTCGAGCTCGAGCCCGAGATCACCCTCAAGCTCGCTCGGCGCGGCGTGGAGATCGTCGAAGTGCCGATCCGGTACACCGGGCGCAGCCGCTCCGAGGGGAAGAAGATCGGGATCGGGGACGGGGTGACTGCGATCTGGACCCTCTTCAAGTATCGCTTCGGAGACGGATGAGCCCCCGGGCACGAGACCGGGCCGAGCCGCACTCCAAAGGCCGGCACGCCCGGCTCTGGCTCTGGGCGGTGGCGCTCGGGCTGGCCGTGCTCTACCTGGGCGAGAGTTTCCTCGCCCGCGGGGTCTACAACGACGACGACATCGGGCATTACCTCATGGCCCGCGACGCGCCGCGGGATCCCGCGCTTTACCTGAACGTCTGGGGCCGGCCGCTCTTCACGCTCG
>Ga0137428_1000963_pt1 | contig 11680 bp, 11 predicted proteins | sample EasRivERMZT718_2_FD_102305 | JGI IMG/M metagenome (GOLD analysis project Ga0137428, IMG submission 102305) | Soil microbial communities from meander-bound floodplain in the East River, Colorado, USA - East River MetaG ERMZT718_2 | ecosystem: Environmental > Terrestrial > Soil > Floodplain ...
CGCCGAGCATCCGATCGCGCAGTGGGCCGCCAAGCGGGATTCGAGAATCCAATCCTTCGTCGATGAATGCAGGCGCGGACCGGCGATGGAAGCCGAGCTGGCGCAGATCGAGAAGAAGGGCATGCCGACCGGCGTCTTCGTGACCCATCCGCTCACCGGCGCGAAGCTCCCGGTCTGGGTCGGCAACTACGTGCTGATGGGCTACGGCGAGGGCGCGGTGATGGGCGTCCCGGCGCACGACGAGCGCGACTACGAGTTCGCGCTCAAGTACAAGCTGCCGATCAAGCCGGTGATCCGCCATCCGCTCGGCGACACGGTCCCGGCCCCCTGGAAGCCCGAATACGCCGAATACGGGACCTGCATCAACTCCGGGAAGTACGACGGGCTCTCCTATAGAGAAGCGACCGACGCCATCGCGGCGGATCTCCAGAAAAAATCCCTGGGAGAAAAGCAAGTCCAGTGGCGCTTGCGCGACTGGGGAATCTCGCGCCAGCGCTATTGGGGCTGCCCGGTGCCGATCATCCATTGCCCGTCGTGCGGCGACGTGCCCGTGCCCGACGAGCAGCTGCCGGTCGTGCTGCCCGAGAACCTCGTGCCCGACGGCACCGGCAACCCGCTCGCCAAGCTGCCCGCGTTCTACGACACCCGGTGTCCTTCGTGCGGCAAGGTCGCGAAGCGCGAGACCGACACCATGGACACCTTCGTCGACTCGTCGTGGTATTTCGCGCGCTTCGCCTGTCCCGGGCAGGACAAGGCGATGCTGGATGAACGCGCCAACTACTGGATGCCGGTCGACCAGTACATCGGCGGCATCGAGCATGCGATCCTGCACCTGCTGTATTCGCGCTTCTTCCAGCGCGCGATGGGCAAGGAGACCGGCCTGATGCCAGGGGTCGCCGAGCCCTTCACCAACCTCCTCACCCAGGGCATGGTGCTCGCCGAGTCGTACTACACCGACGCGGGCGGGCGCCGCGAATGGATCAACCCGGCCGACGTGGAAGTGCAGCGAGACGCGAAAGGCAAGATCGTTTCCGCGAGAACCCGGGATGGCCGCGACGTCGTCTACGACGGCATCGGCACGATGTCCAAGTCGAAGAACAACGGGGTCGATCCGCAGAAGCTGATCGACAAGTACGGCGCCGACACCGCGCGCTTCTTCATCATCTTCGCCTCGCCTCCGACCAATACCCTCGAATGGTCGGACGAGGGCGTGGAGGGCTCGTACCGCTTTCTGCGCCGGCTGTGGGTATACGCGGAACGGCTCTCGCGGCGCAAGGGAATCGCGGGGACGCCCAGCAAGGGCGCGCGCTTCGAGATCCACTCGGTGCTTAAGCAGGCGAATTTCGATCTGCAGAAGCTCCAGTTCAACACCGTAGCCTCGGCCTGCATGAAGATCCTCAACGCGCTGGAGCGCCTGCCCGAGGAGGACAGCGCGGCCGACGAGGAGGGCATGTCGATCCTCCTGCGGCTGCTCTCGCCGATCACGCCGCACATCGCGCACCACCTGTGGCGCGAGCTGAAATTCGGCGACGACGTCATGAAAGCGCCGTGGCCCGAGCCCGACCCGGCCGCGCTCGAGCAGGACGAGGTCGAGCTGGTGGTGCAGGTGAACGGCAAGCTGCGCGGCTCGATTCGCGTGCCCAAGGCCGCCGACCGCGCGGCGATCGAGGAGCTCGCGCGCGCCAACCCGAACGTGCAGCGCTTCGTCGCCGGCCACAACGTCAAGAAGGTGGTCGTGGTGCCGGGACGGCTGGTCAACCTTGTCGTCTAGAAGAATCTTCGCCCTTGCATTGGCGCTCGCCCTCGCGGGCTGCGGCTTTCGGCTGCGCGGGACCGCCGAGGTGCCGTTCGAGACGCTCTACGTTCCGAGCGCGACCAGCGGCATCGCGCTCGACCTCAAGCGCAACATCCAGGCCGGGACGAAAGCGCGCGTGGTGGACGATCCGAGCAAGGCCGAAGCGGTGATGCAGTTCACCGAGGAGACGCGCCAGAAGGAGATCCTGTCGCTGACCGGCACCGGCCGGGTGCGCGAATTCCAGCTGCGCTACCGCGTGGCGTTTCGCGTCCACGACGGCAAGGGCGCCGAGTACGTGCCGACGAACACGATCCAGCTCACGCGCGACGTGACCTTCAACGACACCGAGATCCTCGCCAAGGAGCAGGAGGAGCAGCTCTTGTTCCGCGACATGCAGATCGACATGGTGCAGCAGATCATGCGCCGCCTGGCGGCGGCGAAGCGGCCGGAGGCGCGCGTCCAGTAATGCGGTTCCGGCAGGCGGAGCAGCTAGGGCCACATCTCGCGAAGAACCTCGCCGGGGCCTACGCGATCCTCGGCGACGAGGCGCTTCTCGTGCTCGAGGCCGCCGACGCGGTGCGCGCCGCGGCGCGGAAAAACGGCTTTACCGAGCGCGAGGTGTACGAGCCGGGGCGCTCGTTCGACTGGAGCGAGCTGCGCCACGCCGGCGCCACCCTCTCGCTCTTCGGCGCGAAGAAGATCGTCGAGCTGAGGCTCGCGGGCGGCAAGGTCAACGCGCAGGCGGCCGAGGCGATCGTCGCCTGGTGCGAGCGCCCGAATCCGGAGACGCTGCTCCTGCTCACCATGCCGCGGCCCGAGGGCGGCGGCTGGTGGGATGCGCCCTGGTTTCTCGCGCTCAACAAGCACGGCGTGATCGTGGAAGTCCAGCCCGTGCCGCGCGCGGCGCTTCCGGCGTGGCTTGAGAAGCGGCTCGCGCGGCAGAAGCAGAGTGCTTCGCGCGAGGTGCTCGAGTACCTCGCCGACCGTGTCGAAGGCAACCTGCTCGCCGCGCACCAGGAGGTGCAGAAGCTCGCCCTGCTCGCGCCCGAAGGCGAGCTCGCCCTGGAAACCGTGCGCGGGGCGGTCGCCGACGTCGCGCGATTCGACACCCATGTCGCCGCCGAGGCGCTCCTCGGCGGCGACACCGCGCGCTACCTGCGCATCCTGGACGGATTGCGCGGCGAAGGCGAAGCGCCGACCTATCTGCTGTTCACGATCTCGAGCGCGCTGTTTGCGCTTGCCGGCGGCGAGCGCACGAGCAAGGCGATGCAGGCAGTGCTCGACAAGGCGCGCCGCTATCCGCCCGCGGCGATCGAGCAGGCGATCAGCCGCGCCGCGGCGATCGACCGCGCGATCAAGGGTGTGGGCGTGGGCGAGCCGTGGGAGGAGTTCGCCAAGCTCGGGCTCGAGCTGCACTCGACCTGAGTCGCTGGAACAGCCCGACGAAGCCGTCGGCCGGACGCGGTGCAAGCGCCAGGGCGCGCGGCCGCCCCGCCGCGCGCAGCACTTCCTCGGCCGCCAGCCATCCCGAGCGCACCGCGCTTTCCATCGAGCAGGGCAGACCGGTGCGCGTCCAGTCGCCGGCCAGCGAAACGCCGGCGCAAAGCGCGGCGGCAGGACGCTCGCTTTCGCTTCCGGGCAGCGGGCAGGGAATCGCCATCGCGATGCGGTTCACGACCGCGTGCACCACGCGCGCCCGTGCGGCCTGCGGAACGAATTGCGCGATCTCGCGCTGCGTCGCCGCGACGATTTCCGCGTCGCTCATCGTGCCGGCGCGATGGCTGTAGATGATGTTGGACGCGATCACCGAAGGTCTCGCGGACCAGCCGCGGCGGATGTTGGAAAGATCGTAGAAGTCCGTGTTCAGGTGCTTCAGCGCCCCGAGCAGCGCCCAGAACCGCTCCCCGGTCAGCTTGCGGTCGAACCAGAGGTACGAGCTGATGTACGGGCTCGGCTCGACCGCTGGAGCGGCGAGCCCCAGCTTCCTCAGGTCCTGCGCCGGCACGGCCGCGACGACGTGGTCGGCAGGCAGGTGCATGCCATCGCGCAGGCATACTCCTTTTTCGATCGAAATCGCTTCCGCGCCGAGCAAGACCCGCCCGCCCGCGCGCTCGATCGCATTGGCGGCCTGCGCCGCGAAAAGCTCGCTCAAGGCCACCGCCGGAAAGCCGAAGTGCAGCCGTCGATGGCCGATGAGCTGCGAATGCACGCGCAGGAGCGCCGCCGCCGAGCAAAGCTCGAGCGGCACGTTCATGACCGAGAGCGCGGCGAAGGACCAGAACCATTCGATCATCGGCTCGCTGACGCCGAGGGCGCGCAGATACTCGAGCGCGCTCACGCGGTCGAGCTCGGGTACATCGGCTTCGTCGAACCGCATCGCGCGCCAGGTCACGCGGTTGTTGGACCAGAGATCGCGCGCGGAAAGACCCGAGCCCCTCACGAGATCCGGCAGCAGGCTGAAGGGCGGCGGCAGCGGCCGGTGCCGGAGCACCATTCCCGATGAGAACGTGATCAGCTTCCCGGGCTGCCAGGAGATGAGGTCCCGGGTGCCGAGCCGCTCGAGGAAGGCGAGCATGTTGCGATACTCGCTGTGCACCACGTGCGGCCCGAGGTCGATCGAGTCGCCGCTCGCTGCGTCGGTCCAACTGCGCGCGCGGCCGCCGAGGCGTTTTTCGCGCTCGAGCAGGGTCACGCGCACACCGGCGTCGCCAAGCGCCACGGCGCAGGCGAGCCCTGCCAGCCCTCCGCCGACGATGACCGCGTCCTGAACCATTACAATGCTCCCATGCAGCTCAAGCGCAACAAACATGCCCAGGGAGACCTGCATTCCGCGATGCAGGAAATGGGACGCGCAGCGCGCGCCGCGGCGCGGGAGCTCGCGCGCGCCGAGACCGGCGCCAAGAACCGGGCGCTCGCGGCCATGGCCGCGCAAATTCGGTCCGATGCACAGGGAATTCTAAAAGCTAACGCGCTGGACGTCGGCAAAGCGAAGCAGGACGGCTGCGACGCGGCGTTCGTCGACCGCCTGACGCTCACGCCGGCGCTGGTCGAGCAGATGGCCGCCGGCGTCGAGCAGGTGGCGTCGCTTCCCGACCCGGTCGGCGCGATCTCCGAGCGCGTGAAGCGGCCCACGGGCATCGAGGTCGCGAAAATGCGCGTGCCGATCGGCGTCGTCGGCATCATCTACGAGTCGCGGCCCAACGTGACCGCGGACGCTGCTGCGCTCTGCGTAAAAGCGGGAAACGCCTGCATCCTGCGCGGCGGGTCGGAAGCGATCGAGTCGAACCGCGCGATCGCCGCCTGCGTGCGCGCCGGGTTGAAGGCGGCGCAGCTTCCCGAGGCCGCGGTGCAGCTCGTCGGCACCATCGACCGCGCGGCGGTCGGCGAGCTCATCACCATGCGCGAGCACGTCGACCTCATCGTGCCGCGCGGCGGCAAGGAGCTGATCGAGCGCCTGGCGCGCGAGTCGCGCATTCCGATGATCAAGCACCTCGACGGCGTGTGCCACGTCTACATCGACGACAGCGCCGACCCGGAGATGGCGGTGCGCATCGCCGACAACGCGAAGACCCAGCGCTACGGCACGTGCAACACGATGGAGACGCTGCTGGTTTCCGCCGGGATCGCGCAGCGCGTGCTGCCGCGCATTTCCGGCATCTTCAAGAGCAAGGGCGTCGAGATGCGCGCCGACGCCGCCGCGCTCGAGTTCGTGGATGGAAAAAAAGCGACCGAGAACGACTACTACACCGAGTGGCTCGCGCCGGTCGTGTCGATTCGCGTGGTGCAGGGGCTAGACGAGGCGATCGCGCACATCGCCAAGTACGGCTCGCAGCACACCGACGCCATCGTGGCGCAGGATCGCGCCCGCGCCGAGCGCTTCCTGCGCGAGGTCGACTCGAGCTCGGTGATGTGGAACGCCTCGACGCGCTTCGCCGACGGCTACGAATACGGCCTGGGCGCCGAGATCGGAATCTCCACCGACAAGCTGCATGCGCGCGGGCCCGTGGGCCTGGAAGGTCTGACCACCCAGAAATACGTGGTTCTCGGGCACGGAGAAATCCGCAACTGAGCATCGGTATTTTGGGCGGCACGTTCGACCCCGTGCATAACGCGCATCTCGCGATGGCGCGCGCTGCGCTCGACGAGCTCGAGCTCGAAAGAATCCTCTTCATGCCGACCGGCGCGCCGCGCTACCGCACGCCCGCGGTGGCGAGCGGCGAGCACCGGGTCGCCATGCTCCGGCTCGCCCTTGCAGATGACGAATCCTGCGAGATCGACGCGCGCGAGCTCGCGCCGGGCGCTTCCGGATACACCATCGACACGCTGAAGGAGCTCAGGCTCGAGCTCGGCGCCGCCACGGAGCTGTGGCTCCTGATGGGCGCCGACCAGTACGCCAAGCTCGGTACCTGGCACCGTCCCGACGACGTGAAGCGTCTTGCGAAGATTGCGGTGGTTGGCCGGCCGGGATCGACGTTCCACCCGGGAAACGTGAAGGTGGTCCCGCTGGCTCCCCTGAACGTTTCGGCAAGCGAGATCCGCGCTCGCGCCGGGCGCGGCGAGGACATTTCGGCGCTCGTGCCGGCGGCGGTGGCGGACTATATCGGCCGCCACGGGCTCTACGCCTGATGGACATCCGGGTCAAGCAGCGGGTGGTCGTCGAAGCGCTCGAGGACGTGAAGGGCCACGATATCCTGGTGTTCAACACGGCGCGCCTGCCCTCGATGTTCGAGCGCGTGGTGATCGCGAGCGGCGACTCGAACCGCCAGGTGAAGGCGCTCGCCGACCGGGTGGAGGAGCGCGTGCGCGAGCTCGGCGCCCGCGTCTACGGCGTCGAGGGCGAGTCGAGCGGCGAATGGGTGCTGGTCGACCTCGGCGACGTGGTGGTGCACATCATGCATCCGACCGTGCGCGAGTTCTACAATCTCGAGGAAATCTGGGGCGGCAAGCCGGTGAGGCTGAAGGGCCCGAAGAAAGCCAAAGCGCGTGCCAAGGCTCCACGTCGTCGCCGTAGCCGCTAAGCTGCCCGGCTGGGCCGAGGCGGCCTGCGTCGAGTACCTGAAGCGCATGCCGCGCGGATACGAGGTGTCGAGGATCGATGCCAAGCCCGGAAAGTGGAGCTCCTTCGTGAAAGGCCGGCTGGTGGCGCTCGACGAGCGTGGAAAGGACATGACGACGGCTCAATTTGCCCCCCTGCTGAAGGCCGAGACGACGTTCGTCATCGGCGGCCCCGACGGGCTCGAGGAAAGCGTGAAAAAGGACGCAGCGCTGCTGCTGCGCCTGTCCGCGCTCACCCTGCCCCACGCGCTCGCGCAGGTCGTGCTGCTCGAGCAGATCTACCGGGCGGCTACCATGCTGACCGGACATCCTTATCATCGCGCATGATCCCCATTCCCGAGCGCGGCATCTATCTCGCCTCGCGCAGCCCGCGGCGGCGCGAGCTGCTGTCCCAGATCGGCGTGCGCTACCACCTGCTGCTTTTCCGCGAGCGCCCGCGCGGCGGCTCGAGCGAGCCGGACATCGACGAGGCGCCGCTCGCCGGCGAGCTGCCGGCCGCGTACGTCGAGCGCATGGCACGCGCCAAGGCTGACGCCGGCTGGAGCCGCATGCTGCAGCGGAATCTGCCGCCTGCGCCGGTGCTCGCCGCCGACACCACCGTTTCGTTCCAGGCGCGGATCCTGGGCAAGCCGCGCGACCGCGCCGAGGCCGCAGAGATGCTGGCCGCGCTCTCGGGCCAGCGCCACGAGGTCCTGACCGGGGTGGCGCTGAAGAACTACGACCAGGTCGAGTTCGCGCTCTCGAGCTCCGAAGTGGTCCTGAAAAAGCTGTCCGACGACGACATCGCCCACTACGCGGCGAGCGGAGAAGGCGACGACAAGGCCGGCGCCTATGCCATCCAGGGCCGAGCTGGGCGCTTCGTGGTGGAGCTGCGCGGAAGCTACTCGGGAGTCATGGGGCTGCCGCTCTACGAGACCAGCCTGCTCCTCGAGAAGCTGCGTGGAAGAAATTCTTATTAACGTGACGCCGCAGGAGACGCGCGTGGCGGTCACCGCCACGGGCGTGGTGCAGGAGCTCCTGATCGAACGCGCGGCGAGCCGCGGCCTCGTCGGCAACATCTACGTCGGGCGCGTGGCGCGCGTGCTGCCGGGAATGCAGTCGGCGTTCGTCGAGGTCGGCCTGGAGCGCGCCGCCTTCCTCCACGTCGCCGATATCTGGGACCAGCGCGACCGGCCGATCGAGAAAACCCTGAGCGAAGGCCAGCCGATCCTGGTGCAGGTGGTGAAGGATCCGATCGGCACCAAGGGGGCGCGCCTTTCCACGCAGGTATCGATCGCCGGGCGGCTGCTCGTCTACCTGCCGCAGGATCCGCACATCGGCATCTCCCAGAAGATCGAGGACGAGAACGGCCGCGCTGCGCTGCGCGAGCGGCTCAAGGATCTGCTGCCGGCCGACGAAAAGGGCGGATTCATCGTGCGCACGCTCGCCGAGACCGCGAGCGAGCAGGAGCTGCGCGCCGACCTTTCGTACCTTCAGGAGCTGTGGAAGGCCATCCAGCAACGCTCCGGAGGACCAAATGCAGGCGCTACACCGCCGCTCCTCGTCTACCAGGACCTGTCGCTCGCGCAGCGCGTGCTGCGCGACATGGTCAGCGCCGAGACGGCGCGCGTGCTGGTCGACTCGCGCGAGAACTTCCAGAAGCTCGGCGCGTTCGCCGAGCGCTACATGCCGCAGGTGCGAAGCCGCCTGGAGCACTACACCGGCGAGCGGCCGCTGTTCGACCTGCAAAACGTCGAGCCCGAGATCGAGAAGGCGCTGTCGCGCCGCGTCGAGCTCAAGTCGGGCGGCTACCTGATCATCGACCAGACCGAGGCGATGACGACCATCGACGTGAACACCGGCGGCTACGTCGGCAGCCGCAACTTCGACGACACGGTGTTCAAGACCAACCTCGAGGCGGCGCAGGCGATCGCGCGCCAGCTCCGGCTGCGCAACCTCGGCGGCATCATCATCCTCGACTTCATCGACATGGAAAGCCACGAGCACCGCGCGGCGGTTCTCGACGAGCTGCGCCGCGCCGTGGCCCGGGACCGCACCCGCATCACGCTGAACGGCTTCACGGCGCTCGGACTGGTGGAGATGACGCGCAAGCGCACGCGCGAATCGCTCGCCCACGTGCTGTGCGAGCCCTGCCCCACCTGCGCCGGCCGCGGCGAGGTGCGCACCGCGAACACCGTGTGCTACGACATCCTGCGCGAGATCCTGCGCGAGGCGCGCGCCTTCAACGCGCGCGAGTACCGGGTGATCGCCGGGCAGGCGGTGATCGACCTCCTGCTGGAGGACGAGTCGGCCTCCCTCGCCATGCTCTCGGACTTCATCGGCAAGCCGATCTCGGTGCAGGTCGAGACCGGCTATTCCCAGGAGCAATTCGACATCGTGCTGCTGTAACATCACGGGCCAGAGGAGGAGGACCCGTGAGAACAGCGCTCATCATTGCCGCGAGCCTCGCGCTCGCCGCGTGCGGCGGCATGCCCCTGGATCCGCAGGCACCGAAGGTGAAGATCACGCCCCTCGGCAGCCACGACGGCGAGTTCTGCCCGCTCGACCGCGCGCTCATCTTCGAGGATCCGGACGGCACGCGCATCCTCTACGACGCCGGCCGCACCGTGCGCGGCCCGAACGACCCGCGGCTCGGAAGGATCGATGCGATCCTGGTGAGCCACGTCCACGGCGACCATCTCGGCGACCTGATCCAGCCCTCGGCCAACGCCGGCGCCTGCCCCAAGCCGGATTTCTCGGTCAGCGTGACGCCCAACTCGAACAGCGTGAACATCTCGCTGGCGAAGCAGGCGCCGGTGATCGTCGGCGGCGAGATGGGGTCGTTCCTGTCGGCCAAGGTGAAGGGCCTCGGCGGCGACCCGGGGAAGCTGGTGCGCCTGGTGCGCTTCGGCGCGCAGACCATGGTCGGCGGCGTGATGGTGGCGAGCGTCCCGGCGGTGCACAGCAACGGCCTGCCGCCGGCCTTCCTCCCGCCGGAGCAGGCGCGCATGTTCGAGGCTGCCGGCCTGACCGCTTACGTCGGGCCTCCGGGTGGCTTCGTGCTGCGCTTCAGCAACGGCCTTACGGCATACCTCTCCGGCGACACCGGCATCACCGCGGAGCAGGACCTCGTGGTGCGCGGGCATTACAAGGCGAACATGGTGGTGATGAACATCGGCGGCTTTCCGTTCACTACCGGCCCGGCCGAGGCCGCCTACGTGGTGAACGACCTGGTGCGGCCGAACTCGGTGATCGCGTCGCACGCCAATGAGCCCGCCACCGTCGGCGGCAAGCTTTCGCCCACCAGCCGCACCGCGGCGTTCCAGAAAGCCGCGAAGATGCCGGTGCACGTGCCGCTCAGCGGCAGGACGATGGAGTTCGACGGCAGCGGACGCTGCACCGCAGGTTGCTGAGCGAAATCTGCTTCACGCCGGCGCGGACGCTGGCGCGCCTCATCCGCGCACGCAAGTTGTCCGCGACCGAGGTCGTGCGCGCCTTCATCGCGCAGATCGAGCGCGTCAACCCGAAGGTGAACGCCATCGTCACCTTCCTGCCCGAGCAGGCGCTGCAGGCCGCGAAATCCCTGGATCGAAAAAAGGCCTTCGCCGGACCCTTTGCCGGCCTGCCGATCGCGATCAAGGACGTGATCGCCACGAAGGGCGTGCGCACCACCTGGGGCTCGCTCGTCTACAAGGACCACGTGCCCACCGAGGATCACATCATGGCCGAGCGCCTGAAGGCGGCGGGCGCGATCCTCATCGGCAAGACGAACACTCCGGAGTTCGGCGCCGGCTCGCAGACCTTCAACAAGGTGTTCGGCGCCACGCGCAATCCGTACGATCTGTCGAAAACCTGCGGCGGCTCCTCGGGCGGCGCGGCGGTGGCGGTGGCCTGCGGCATGGTGCCGTTCGCCGACGGCGGCGACTTCGCCGCTTCGCTCAGGAACCCCGGCAACTATTGCAACGTGATTGGCTTCCGCCCCTCGACCGGGCGCGTGCCCGCCTATCCGCATCCCTATCCCTGGAGCAACCTGAGCGAGCTCGGGCCGATGGCGCGCACCGTGTCCGATGCCGCGTTCCTGCTTTCCGTCCAGGCCGGCCCCGACCGCCGCGCTCCGACCTCGATCACCGAACCCGGCTCGATCTTCAACAAGCCTCTGAAGCGCAGCTTTCGGAAAGCCCGCGTCGCCTGGAGCCGCGACCTCGGCGGCTTGCCGGTAGAACCATCCGTGACGCAGGTGCTGGAGCAGCACAGAAAAACATTCAAGGATCTCGGCTGCATCGTCGAGGATGCCGAGCCCGATTTCTCTGGCGCGGCCGAAGCATTCGAGTCGCTGCGATCGCTCACCTGGCTGCACCGCGGCGGCGCGCTGCTGAAAGAGCACCGCGACAAGCTGAAGGACACGGTGATCTGGAACACCGAGGAGGGCTACAAGCGCAACGCCGCCGACATCGCCAAGGCGGAGAACCTGCGCACCGCGATGTATCACCGCATGCGCGTGTTCCTCGAGAAGTACGATTTCTTCGCCTGCCCGGTGAACCAGTTGCCGCCGTTTCCGGTCGACCAACCCTACCCGACCGAGATCGCCGGCGTGAAGATGACCAACTACCTCGACTGGATGAAGAGCTGCTACTACATCACTCTGACGACGCACCCGGCGATCTCGGTGCCGGCGGGATTCACCGGCGACGGCCTGCCGGTGGGAATCCAGATCGTCGGCCGCTACCGCGACGATTTCGGCGTGCTGCAGATCGCGCATGCCTTCGAACAGGCGACCCAGGTCTGGAAGCGTCGTCCGCCCCTCGTCGCCTGATGCTGGAACTACGCCCGACCTGCGAGCACTGCAACAAG
>Ga0137428_1000964_pt1 | contig 11678 bp, 13 predicted proteins | sample EasRivERMZT718_2_FD_102305 | JGI IMG/M metagenome (GOLD analysis project Ga0137428, IMG submission 102305) | Soil microbial communities from meander-bound floodplain in the East River, Colorado, USA - East River MetaG ERMZT718_2 | ecosystem: Environmental > Terrestrial > Soil > Floodplain ...
ACCGCGTCGAGCATCGCCTGCACGCCCTTGTTCTTGAACGCCGAGCCGCACAGCATCGGCACGATCTCGTTGTTGATGGTGCGGATACGCAGGCCCTTCTTCACTTCCTCGACCGAGAGCTCGCCCGACTCGAGGTACTTGTTCATCAGCTCCTCGTTGGCCTCGGCCGCGGCTTCGACCAGCTTGTCGCGCCACTGCTTGGCCTCGGCGGCCAGCTCGGCGGGGATCGGCTTCTTCTCGAACTTCATCCCCTGGGTGGCGTCGTCCCAGTAGATCGCTTGCATGGCGACGAGGTCGATCACGCCGGCGAACTTGTCCTCGAGGCCGAGCGGCAGCTGGATCGGCACCGGGTTGCCCTTCAGGCGGGTGCGGATGTGCTCGTAGGACTTGAAGAACGTGGCGCCGACGCGATCCATCTTGTTGATGAATGCGAGGCGCGGCACTCGGTACTTGTTCGCCTGGCGCCACACCGTCTCGGACTGCGGCTGCACGCCCGCCACTGCGTCGTACACCATGCACGCGCCGTCCAGCACGCGCAGGCTGCGCTGCACCTCGATGGTGAAATCGATGTGCCCCGGCGTGTCGATGATGTTGATGCGGTGCTCGGGGTAGGAGAGGTCCATCCCCTTCCAGAAGCAGGTCGTTGCCGCGGAGGTGATGGTGATGCCGCGCTCCTGCTCCTGCTCCATCCAGTCCATGGTCGCGGCGCCGTCGTGCACTTCGCCGATCTTGTGATTTACGCCGGTGTAGAACAGGATGCGCTCGGTCGTGGTCGTCTTCCCGGCGTCGATGTGCGCCGAGATGCCGATGTTGCGATAGCGTTCGATGGGAGTCTTGCGGGCCACGGACATGTTCCTAGAACCGTTCCATTAGAACCTGTAATGCGAGAAAGCCTTGTTGGCTTCCGCCATCCGATGCACTTCCTCGCGCTTCTTCATCGCACCGCCGCGTCCTTCCGCTGCTTCCTGCAGCTCGCCGGCGAGCCGCACCATCATCGACTTCTCGCCGCGCTTCTGCGCCGCTTCGCGGATCCAGCGCATCGCGAGCGCCACGCGGCGCACCGGCCGCACTTCCACCGGCACCTGGTAGTTGGCTCCGCCGACGCGCCGGCTCTTCACTTCCACTACCGGCTTCACGTTCTGCACCGCCTGCGTGAACACCTCGATCGGGTCCTTACCCGACTTCGATTTGATGGTATCGAGGGCGCCGTAAATGATGCGCTCGGCGACCGACTTCTTGCCGCGCGTCATCAGCACGTTGACGAACTTGGCGAGGTCGACGTTGCTGAACTTCGGATCCGGCAGGATCTCGCGCTTGGGAACTTCTCTGCGTCGTGGCATGGTTTAAGCCAATTTCGGCGCCTTGGCGCCGTATTTCGAGCGGCCCTGCTTGCGATCCTTCACGCCCTGCGTGTCGAGCGAGCCGCGCACGATGTGGTAGCGCACGCCGGGCAGGTCCTTGACGCGCCCGCCGCGGATCAGCACCACCGAGTGTTCCTGCAGGTTGTGGCCCTCGCCGCCGATGTAACCGATGACCTCGAAGCCGTTGGTGAGCCGCACCTTGGCCACCTTGCGCAGCGCCGAGTTGGGTTTCTTGGGCGTGGTCGTGTAGACCCGCGTGCAGACCCCGCGCTTCTGCGGCGAGCCGGCGAGCGCCGGGACTTTCGACTTGGCGCGCTTGGCGACGCGCCCTTCACGCACTAACTGGTTGACGGTGGGCATGTTTTAGCGTTTCCAGAAACGAACAGGCGGCCCCGTTTTAAGCTCCCCGTAGGCCGCCCAGACCCAAAAAAGAGGCCGGATTATAAAGAGGAAATCACCTCAGCGCAAGAAATCCAGGGCTCAATTTGCAGGGTCGGAAACGAAGCCGAAGCGCTTTTCCACCTCGGTGCGCGCGATGCGCGGCAACCGGTCCGCCGAATCGACGTAGCGCTCGAGGTCACGGTCGTCCAGCAGTCCGATGCCGCGGCTGCCGCGGATCAGCACCGACCCCTCGTCGTCGAGAAACGTCTCGAGCGCTTCGGTTGGTCGCCCGCAATGGTCGTACAGGCCCCCGCCCTCGTAGTGCATCACGAATGGCGTGTAGGCCAGCCTGACGTAGACCCGCTGCGGGCCGTTCTGAAAAAACCAGCGGCCACGCTCGTCGGCTTCGTAGTTGCGGGCGATGAACTCGCGCAAGGCTTGATTGCCGATGCGCTCGCCCTTGATCAGCCAGTTGCCGCGCCGGTCGAGCTCGAGCCAGCCGTACACCGCCGGAACGTTGGGCCATTTGGCGAGGCTGCGGGCGACGATTTCGTCCATCGAGGGATAGAATCTTCGGCGGGAGGCGGCATGAGCGCAATCGAGACGTACCTGGCGAAGCCCTGGCTCGCGCATTACCAGAAGGGTGTGCCTGCCCAGGTGGAAGTTCCGCTCAAGTCGGTGGCGCAGGCCTTCGACGAGGCGACCGAGCGCGCCCCGGAGCGCGCCGCGGTAGTGTTCTACGGCCGCTCGATCAGCTACCGCGAGCTGCGCGAGGCCAGCGACCGCCTCGCCTGCGCGCTCGCCGACCTCGGCGTGAAGAAGGGCGACCGCGTCGCGCTCTACCTGCTCAACAGCCCCCAATTCATCATCGCGTACTTCGCCGCGCTCAAGTGCGGCGCGACCGTGACTCCGATCAGCCCGGTCTACACCAGCCACGAGGTGCGCTACCAGCTTGAAGACAGCGGCGCGCGCGCGATCATCTGCCAGGACATCCTGCACGAGAAGGTGACCAAGTCCGGCGCCGCGCTCGACCTCGTGGTGGTGACGAACGTCAACGAATACCTGCCCGCTCTAAAGCGTCTTTTCAACAAGAAACCCGAAGTTTCCGGAAAGGTGCACTGGCTGCAGGACCTGCTGAAGAAATACCCGGCCAAGCCGCCGGCGGTGACGATCGACCCCAGGACCGACCTGGCGGCGCTGCCCTATACCGGCGGCACGACCGGAAATCCGAAGGGCGTAATGCTCACGCACTACAACCTGGTCGCGGCGCAAACCATGGCGCAGGCGGCGTTCTCGATCTTCGAGCAGGGCAAGGAAGTGATCCTCGCCTTCCTGCCGTTCTTTCACGTCTACGGCCAGGTCGTGATCATGCTGCAGGGCCTGTGCCAGGGAAACCTGCTGGTGCTGTTCACCAGCCCGGATACCGAGGCGATCCTCGAGGCGATGGAGCGCTACCGGGCGACGGTGTTTTACGGCGTGCCGACGCTCTACGAATATCTCAAGGACCACAAGGACACCAACAAGACCGACTGGAAGCGCCTCAAGCTCGTGCTGTCGGGCGCGGACACCCTCCACGAGTCGACCATGCAGGGCTGGGCGAAGCGCACCGGCTCCAACATCATCGAGGGCTACGGCCTGTCGGAAACCTGCGCCACGAGCCACGTCAACCCGCTGCACCGGCCAAAGACCGGCTCGTTCGGCTGCCCGATCCCCGGCATGCAGGCCGCGGTGATGAATCCCGACACGCTCGAGTTCGTGCCGCCGGGCGAGACCGGCGAGCTGGTCCTCTGCGGCGCGAACGTGATGCAGGGCTATTGGAAGCGCGCCGAGGAGAGCGCGCGCGCGTTCGTCGACAAGGGCGGCGTGCGCTGGATGCGCACCGGCGACCTGGTGCGCATGGACCACGAGGGCTATTTCCATTTCTACGACCGCTCCAAGGACCTGATCAAGTTCAAGGGCTACTCGATCTTCGCCAAGGACGTCGAGGACGTGCTGTACGCCCATCCCCAGGTCAAGGCGGCTGGCGTGATCGGCGTTCCGGATCCGGCGGTCGGACAGCGCATCAAGGCGATCGTGGTGCTGCAGGGGGACGCGCGCGGCAAGCTGTCCGAGGACGAGATCAAGGCTTATTGCCGGCAAAGCCTCGCCGAGTACAAGGTGCCGCACATCGTCGAGTTCCGCGGCGAGCTGCCCAAGACCGACGTGGGCAAAGTCTCGCGCCGCGAGCTGCGCGACGAAACCAAGGTCTAGGTCAGCCCACGACCTTCTCGATCGGCTGCGGCTGATAGACGCCGAAGCCCTGGGCGAAGCCGACGTCGAGCGCTTTCAGTAGCGCGAGCACCTCCGGCATCTCGACGCACTCGGCGACCACGCCGATGCCGAGCGCCAGGGCGACCCGAACGACCGCCTTGAGCTTGCTCTGCGCCCCCTCGTTGGTGAGGAGCTTGCGGATGACGCTGCCGTCGACCTTGACGAAGTCGGGCCGCAGGGCCTTGATCGGCGCGAACGACACGGCGCGGTGGCAGAAGCTGTCGAGGAGCACGCCGCCGCCATAGGCCTTGACCGCCGAGGCGAAGGCCGCCGCGGACTCGGGCCGCGCGAGCGCCTCGCTCTCGTCGATCTCGAACATCACCGCGTCCATCGCGATGCCGGCGGCGCGCAGCTCGGCGACGACGAACGCCGGGAACCCGGCGTCGCGCATCGTCTGGCCCGAAACGTTGACGGTGAAGCGCGGGATGCGCGAGCCGCGCGCGAGCTGCTGCACCGTGTGGCGCAGTACCCAGCGGTCGAGCTGCGGCATCATTCCATAGTGCTCGAACACCGGCAGGAACTCTCCCGGCGGCAGCAGCGCGCGCTCCTCCTCGCGCATGCGCACCAGCACCTCGGCCATCGGGAAACGCTCGCGGCTGCCGGGGTCCTTGGCCAGGGCGGCGATCGGCTGGCAATAGAGCGCGAACTCGCTCTTCTCCAGCGCTTCGCGCAGGCGCGCGAGCGGCTTCGGCCAGCCGGTGAGCTCAGCGCTCGTCTGGTCGAGCGACTTATCGTCCACGAGGTATTCTAGCGGCATGCCGGACGCCTTCTTCGCGGTCGAGCGGCTCACCAAGCGCTTCGGCGGCCTCACCGCCGTCAACAACGTGAGCTTCACGCTCGCGCGCGACGAGATCGTCGGGCTGATCGGCCCGAACGGCGCGGGCAAGACGACGCTGCTGCGCCTCATCACCAAGATCCTGCGCCCCGACGCCGGGCGCATCGCGTTCAACGGCGAGGACGTCACCGGGCTGCGTCCTTGGGACATCGTCGAGCGCGGCATCGCGGGCACGTTCCAGAACATGCGGCCGTTCCGCCATCTGCCGATCGTGGCGAACGTGATGGTGCCGCTGGTTGCGCCGCGCGCGCGCCGCCGCGGCGAATGGGTGAAAAGCATCGAGGCCAAGGCGATGGACGCGCTGGAATTCGTCGGCATCTCCGACATGGCGCTCGAGCCGGCCTCGGCGCTCTCGCAGGGAGATCTCAAGCGCCTCGAGGTGGCGCGCGCCATCGCCACCGAGCCGGAGCTCCTGCTGCTCGACGAACCGCTCGGCGGGCTGAGCCCGGCGGAATCGGAGCTGCTCGCGAAGTCGATCAAGCGCCTGCACAAGGGCGGGCGCTTCGGGCGCCTGCATTCCGAAGGGCCGGCGGTGCTGATGATCGAGCACAAGCTGAAGGAGCTGATGTCGATCGTCGACCGCGTGATCGTGATCGACTACGGCGAGATCATTGCCGACGGGCCGCCGGGCGAAGTGGTGAAGAACCCGAAGGTCATCGAGGCATACCTGGGAAGCGAGCATGTCGCTGCTTGAGGTGAAGAATCTCAGCGTGCGCTACGACAAGGCGCAGATCCTGAACGGCGTCTCGCTCGCGGTGAACGCGGGCGAGTTCGTCGGCCTGGTGGGCCCGAACGGCGCCGGCAAGTCGACCCTGCTGCGCGCGATCTCGGGACTGGTGCGCTTCGAGGAACGCATGAAGCGCGGCACCACCGGCGACATCGTGCTCGAGGGCGAGGTGAGGCTTGCCGGCGAGCGCATCGACGGCCTCGCCGCGCACGAGATCCGCATGCGGGGACTGGTGCACTGCCCGGAGCGGCGCCGTCCGTTCAAGGAACTGACGGTGCTGGAGAACCTTCTCGCCGGCGCTTTTCTCTCAAAGAATGCGCAGGAGACGAAAAGCCGCCTCGATCACTGCTTCGCGCTGTTTCCGCGATTGTCCGAGAGGAAGGGCCAGATCGCCGGCACTCTGTCGGGCGGCGAGCAGCAGATGCTGGCCACTGCGCGCGCGCTCATGTTCGAGGCAAAGCTGCTCGCGATCGACGAGCCTTCGCTCGGTCTCGCGCCGCGCATTCGCGAGGAGCTGTTCGCCGCGATCGGCAAGATCCACGCCGAAGGCGTGCCGGTGCTGCTGGTCGAGCAGGAAGTCGGGCAGGTGTTCCGGATGGCGAAGCGCAGCTACGTGCTGTCGCAGGGCCGCATCATCGCCGAGGGCTCGGCGCAGTCACTCATGGCCGACGAGACGCTTCGCGCCGGGTACCTGGGCTTGTAGTTTCGGATCTCGTCCGGACAAGCCGGCGCCGCACAGACGGCAGATCTTTCGCCACACCCCGTTGCGCTGCTTGCAGCGCGGGCACTGGGTCTCGATCTTGTCGCGCACCCATGGAGAAAGACCGCGCGGCATAAAGAGCAGCACCAGCAGCACGATGACCGCGAAGATCAAGAGGCGCAGCTCGCCGATTTGGCGCCAGCTGCCGAGCCATTCGGTCAGCGGATAGAGGATGAACACGGCGGCCACCGGCCCGTAGATCGTGGCGACGCCGCCGAAGATTCCCCAGATCACCACCTGGAACGAGAGCGCCACCTCGAGCGTCGAAGGCCCCGCCACGCGCAGGTAGTGCGCAAACAGAGCGCCGGCGAAGCCGGCGGCCGCGCCGGCGATGGCGAATACCACCATCTTGTAGCGCAGCGTATTGATGCCCGAGGCGCGCGCCGCCACTTCGTCGTCGCGGATCGCGTGCAATACGATGCCGAACTTCGAATCAGCCAATAGCCACAATCCGAAGACCACGGCGAGCATCGAGACCGCGGCGACGTAGTAGTTGCCCGTGGGCGTCACCATCAGGCGCCGTAGCCCCGAGATGCCGAGCTCGCCGCCGGAGAAATCCGGGAAGGCGAACAGGATGCCGAGCGCAATCAGCGGGAACGCCAGGGTGGCAAGGGAAAGGTAGGAGCCGCGCAGGCGCAGACAGAGGTAGCCCACGAGGAAGCCGAAAAGCAGAGCGACCGCGGCGCCGGCCCAGATCGTGACCCAGGGCGAAAGGCCGAGCTTGAGCGACATCAGCGCCGAGGCATAGGCGCCGGCGCCGAAGAACAGCGCGTGGCCGAAATTCACCTGCCCGGTGTATCCCGCGAGCAGGTCCCAGCTCGCGGCAAAGATCGCGAAGATGCAGGTCATCGTCAGGATGCGCATCACATAGGGATCGCCGTAAACCACCGGCAACGCGAGGAGCGCGACGACCCAGATCAGCACCAGTGTGCGCGACGGTAGGACGAACACTTCATTGCGCAGCTCGGCCCACCCTCGTCGAAGCCAATACATCAGCGCTCCTCTTCGAACGCGACACCGAACAGGCCTTCAGGCCGCACGAGCAGCACGATCACCATGATGAGGAGCGCCACCGCACCCTTGAGATACGCGCCGGCGGGAACCGCGAAGACCGTGATCGCCTCGACGTAGCCGATGATCAGCGCGCCGATCAGGCTGCCCTTCAGGCTGCCCAGGCCGCCGAGCACCACGATCGCGAGCATGGTGACCAGCGGCGCGAGCCACATGAACGGGTCGACCACGTACACCGGCGCCACCACTACGCCGGCGACCGCAGCGAGCGACACCGAGATCGCCACCGTCGCCATGGCGACGCGGTGCACGTTCATGCCCATGAGGTTCGCGACCTCGAGATCGTTGGCCGTGGCGCGGATCGCGAGGCCGAGGCGGGTGCGGTACAGGACGAACCACACGGCGGCGAGCATCACAGCGGCCACCACCAAGATCAGCAGCCGCTGATACGGAATGCTCACACCGAGAAAGCGCACCGCGCCCTCGAGCGTCGAAGGAATGCCGAGAAAGTGCCCGCCGAACGTGAACAGCATCAGCTCCTGGAAGATGAGCGCGAGCGCGATGGTCGCGATCAGCACCGCCGCCTCGTGCTCGCGCACCGGCTCGATCACCAGGCGGTAGCAGATCACCGAGAAAGCCGTCACGCCGCCGACCGCGATCAGCCCGGAGAGGAAGAAGCCGAGGCCGGTCTTCACCAGCAGCGTGTAGAAGCAGTACGCCGCCAGCATGTAGAACGCGGTGTGCGCGATGTTGACGATGCGCGCAACGCCGAAGATCAGGGAGAACCCGATCGCCAAGAGGGCGTAGACGCCCCCGTTGACCAACCCCGTTACAAGTATGTCTTGTAACAACTGGGCGCTAGCGCGCCGGCATCTTGAAGGGCTGCATGCCCTTTACGTCCGGCGGCCAGAACGGCACTTTCTTGCCGTCCTGCCACTGCACCGCGATGCCCGCGGTCTTGCCGACCGCCCAGACGAGGTCGTGGCGCTTGTCCCAGGTGAGCACCGAGCCGCTGCCGACGTGCTCGATCTTCTCGAGCACCGGCACGAGCTTGTCGGCGTTGGTGGTGCCCGCCTGCTCGATCGCCGCTTTCAGGATCATGATCGCGTCATAGGTCGCGGCGTTGTAGGTGGGCGCCTTCTTGAAGCGGTCCTTGAACGCGCGCACGAACGGGATGGTCTTCGGCGTCATCTCGACCTCGGCGTAGGTGTCGAGCGTCGACACGAACTGCGCCTTGCCGGCGGCGGCTTGCCAGAACTCGTCCTTCTGTCCTTCGACGTTGATGCCCCAGGCCACCGCCTTCATGTTGCGCTCGCCCATCTGGCGGCCCACCGAAATACCGACCGGGCCCGACAGCATGGTGAACACGATGTGCGCGCCGGCGCGGTCGATCGCCGAGAGCTCCGCGGTCACGTCCGTGGCTGTGGCGGACGGCTGCCAGGTCCCGACCACTTCCATCTTGAGCGCCGGCAGGTTCTTCTGCGCGGCGCCCACCAGCGCCTCGGTCCACACCGCCTTCTCGGCGAGGATCGCGACCTTGGGCGTGTCGGTCTTGAGCTCGGTGCGGATCTGATGGCCGATCGTGCCCAGCACGGCGAACAGCGTGCGCACCAGATCGACGTCCTTCACCGGGGTGACGCGGAACCAGTACTTGTAGCGGTCGTAGTTCGCTTCGACGTTGGCGCCGAGCTTGGAGTGCGCCGCGCCCGCGCCGAGGAAGATCTTCTTGTAGTCCATCGCCACTTCCTGCATCGCGAGCACCGCCTCGGAGCGGAAGCCGCCGATCAGGAAGTCGGCCTTGTCGCGCGTGATGACGCGCTCGATGGCGTTGGTTGCGTCAGGCACCGACTGGATCTCGTTGGTGTCGGCGCGGATCAGCTCGACCTGCATGCGCTTGCCGCCGACGTTGATGCCGCCCGCCTTGTTGATCTCGTCGCGCGCCATCTCCGCGCCCGCCCAGTGGTTCTCGCCCTGCACGAAAGCCATGGGGCCGAGGATCGCGATCTTGACCGTCTGCGCCTGAGCGCCCGAAGTCGCAACTGCGGCGAACGCGAATGCCGCCAGCCCTGCCGTGAACGAACGCAGCATGCCCTGCCTCCTTTTTGAACTACACTTATCTTGTTGTATTCAAGGATGTTGCCAGCAATTTGATCTGGTGGGAAGACTTCAAGGTCGGCGAGGCCGCCGAGCTCGGGCGGCACACCTTCACCGAGGAGGAGATCGTCGCCTTCGGCAGGCAGTACGACCCGCAGCCCTTTCACGTCGACCCCGAGAAGGCCAAAGCTGGGGTCTTCGGCGGCCTGATCGCCAGCGGCTGGCATACCTGCGCCGTGGGAATGCGCCTCATGTGCGAGGGCTATATCAACCGGACCGCGAGCCTCGGCTCGCCCGGCATCGACAACATCCGGTGGCTGAAGCCGGTGCGCGCCGGCGACACCGTCGCCTATCGCCGCATCGTGCTCGAGTCGCGCGCCTCGATGACGCGCAAAGGAGTCGGCCTGGTCAAGCATCGCTGGGAGGCGGTGAACCAGCACGGCGAGCTCGTACTCACGATGGAAGGCTGGGGGCTTTTTGGCCGCAAGAATTGATCTCAACCACAAGGTCCATGTGCTCACCAAGAAGGAGGAGCTGGACAGCGTGCGCGTGCCGGGCAAGGTCGTCGTCGTGCTCGACATCCTGTTCGCGACCACCACCATGGTCGCCGCGCTCGCGCACGGCGCGAAAGAAGTGATTCCCGTAGTGGACGAGTCCGCCGCCCGCACTCAAGCACAGGAGTTCGAGAAAGGCTTGTACGTACTTGCCGGTGAGCTCTACGCGGAAACCCTTCCCGGCTTTGCTCACCCGGCGCCGCTTTCCTTGCTCGAGCATGGCGTCGAGGGAAAGACCCTCATCTACTCGACCACGAACGGCACCGTCGCGATGATGCAGCCCGCGCGCGGAGCGCGCGTCTATTGCGGCGCCCTCCTCAACGCGCGGGCGCTGGCCGCCCACATCGTGGCGCGGCACCCGCGCGAGACCGTGCTCATCGTCTGCTCGGGCTCGGGCAACAACTTCAACTTCGAGGACTTCTACGGCGCAGGCTACTTCGTCGAATGCTTTCTCGAGCACCTGGGGGATCTTTCCGACGCGGCGAAGGCCGCCCTGACCCTCTACCGCCATGCCAAGGCGCCCGAAGCGCTGCTCGATTGCCGCGTCGGCCGCATGATGGTCGCGCGCGGCCTGGCGCGCGAGGTGGAGTTCGCCTGCCGGCGCGACGCGTTCCCGGTCGTGCCGGCGCTGGAGGACGGGCGCCTGCGGCTGGTCACCTGATGCAAGTTGCCGGGCGAGTCGTTTCCCTCTACGTCTATCCGGTCAAGGCCTGCCGCGCCGTCGCCGTCGAGGACGCCGCGCTCGGCCCGCTCGGGCTGGAACATGACCGGCGTTTCGCCTTTATCGGCGAAGACGGCTGCGCGCTCACCCAGCGCGAGCACCCGCTCCTCGCCACGGTGCAAGCGGTGCTCGGGAAAGATGCGCTGCGGCTCGACTTCGGCAGCCTGGCGCAGGTGAACATCCCCTTGAAGAGCTTTGTTACGAGCATCCCGGTTGATGTGTGGGGAAAGCGCATTGCGGGGCGCGCCGCGCCGGCATCGCTTGTGGCGCCCGCGACCGACTATCTCGGCACCCGGTTGCAGCTCATTGCCCTGGACGCCGCCGAGGAACGCTCGTTCGCGGACTCGCGGCCGGTACTGGTGACGACCACGGGGATGCTCGCCAGGCTCGATATTCCCGATATCGGCATGGAGCGCTTCCGGCCGAATGTCGTGCTCGAAGGCGTGCGGGACTGGACTGCGCTGGAGGGAAAGGACGTACTCCTCGAACGCGACAAGCCCTGCGGCCGCTGTGAGGTTACGACCATCGACCAGATGAGCGGCGAGCGCCGCGGCCCGGAGCCGCTGCGCACGCTCACCAAGCGCTTCGACGGCAATTTCGGCGTCTACTGCCGCGTAGCGCGAGGCGGCCGGCTGCGGCGCGGCGAGATCCTGCGAGCGTCCTAGGCTCGCTCGAGCTCGGCGCTCACCGCGAGGTGGTCGGAGAGCAGCGACCACGGCTTGCCGCGGTGCACCTGGGCCGACACCACCTTGAAGCCGCGCACGTAGATGCGGTCGAGCCGCAGGATCGGCAGCAGGCTGGGGTAGGTCGCAAGCACCCGGCCGTGGCGCGACACGGTCGCCTCCGTCATGCCCAGGCGGCGCTCGAGGATCGCGGTGGCGCGATGGCGCCAGTCGTTGAAATCGCCGGCAATGATGATCGGCA
>Ga0137428_1000967_pt1 | contig 11626 bp, 8 predicted proteins | sample EasRivERMZT718_2_FD_102305 | JGI IMG/M metagenome (GOLD analysis project Ga0137428, IMG submission 102305) | Soil microbial communities from meander-bound floodplain in the East River, Colorado, USA - East River MetaG ERMZT718_2 | ecosystem: Environmental > Terrestrial > Soil > Floodplain ...
ATCTTCGCGCGCGGCGGCGGCGAGCGAGCAGCCCGGCAGCTGGATATCCCATTCCTGGGATCGATTCCGATCGATCCTCGGATCCGGGCCGGCGGCGACGCCGGTTCGCCGATGGTCGCCGCGCATCCGGACTCACCAGCCAGCCAAGCGTTGCGCGAGATCGCAGCGCGTCTGGCCGAATCGGTGGCCGGGGCGGCGAGCGCCGCGGGCGGCGCGATCCGGATCCAGCGCGAGCCGTAGAGGTCGCTCAGGCGCTCTTCAGATCCTCTTCCGCCAGGAACTCTCGATACGCCTTCAGCTCCCGGATCAACTCCTGCTCGGTGAGGCAGGACTTGAGCACCAGCACTTCGCCGATCCGGAGCCGGTTCTCGGCCTGGATCGAGAGCAATCCCTGCAGCTGGCCGCGCGTCAAGTAGCCGAGCCCGATCGCGACTTCGCCGAAGCGCAAGTCCGGCGTCTGCTCCTGCTGATGCAAGAGCGCGCTCTCGAGCTCCTCGGACTGCATGAACCCCTGATCGACTGCCAGCACGCCGAGCAGGTGATTGTTGACGATCTGGGCGTGATAGGCTTGGTCCACTTCCGTCTTGGACACCAAGCCGCGCATGATCAGGAACTCTCCGAGTCGCATCCCAGCCTCCCGCGCTCCTGGCCTCGTGGCCAACCCGGGTCGCTCATCGTTGCGCGGCCGGCATGCGGCGGCCGGAGGGCACTGGCGACCCTGGTCGATTGGCAGAGGGGGTTCCGGGGTCAGGGCACTGGTGTCGTGCGAGCTGGTTGGGCTGGCAGGACTTACCGGGCGCCCCCTCTGCCTGACTGAGATCGACCTGGGAGGCGGGGAACTTGAGCACCCGCCGGAGCTCGGGGAAAAGGTCACGAGCTGAGACGAACGGCGAGTGCGAACTGAGACGGAGTAGAGCTCGGAAAGGGCAGAGGAGAGCGCGGGAGACGGATCGCGATGAGACGCGGAGCTACCGCGGCCGGTCGCCCATCCGCGCGCCAGCCGGGACGGGCGGCCGAGCACCCACCGGGGCGGGCGGCGCCTCGACTACGGGGAGCGTAATCACGCTATCGGTGCGCGCCGAGGCATAGCAGGCCTCCACGATCTCGAGCGTGCGCAGTCCGTCGTCGACCGTGCTCGCCACCGGCTGTCCAGCGAGCAAGCTGCGACAGAAGTCCCGCACGGTCTCTTCGACCGTGAGGAGCTCGGGGGGCAGGGGCTCGAACCGCTCTTCGCGCCCGCTCACGAAGATGAGGCGATGATTCCAGTAGTCGCCGAAGAGCTGTCCGCTCTCCCCCACGACCTCGATCCGGCAGCTCCGACTCTGGGTGTACTTCGAGACTTCGAGATCGGCGTGGATGCCGGTCCGGGCGAGCGCCACGCTGGCCGCGAAGAAATCCTCGTGGGCCGGATTCAAGATCCGTCCCCACCGGCAGTACACGGCGGCCACTTCATCCCCGAAAAGCCACCTCACCGCGTCGAACAGATGCACGCCGGTGAGCAAGATCGAGCCCGCGCCGGCCGCCTGGTGCTCGCGTTGCCAGGCGAGCGAGCTCGGCTCGAGCCTTTGGGACATCCGAACCTGCACCAGCCGTCCCAGGCTCGGGAGCTTCGCTCGAAGTGCGCGCAGGACAGCGTTGTATCGCAAGGTATGGGCCACCATGAGGGGCTGCGGGGCGCCGGCGGCCGCGAGCCGGAGCTCCTCCGCCTCGTGCACCGAAGCCACCATCGGCTTCTCGATCAGCACCGCCTTCCCGGCGGCCAAGGCTCTCAGGGCGGGATCCAGGTGCGCTGCGGGCGGAGTGACGATCACGATGGCATCGATATCCGACCGGTGGACCAGCTCGGAGACCTTGGGCACGTACTCGCACCCGAGCTCGGCCGCCTGCGCGCGACCCGCTTCCTGGTCGCGGCGGGTGAGCGCGACCAGCGAGGCCTCGGCCACATCCTGGACGATGTGGCGGGCATAGCGGATCCCATGCTGACCGGCGCCCACGAGACCGATGCGCACGGTTCGGGCGGGTGATGGCGAGCCTTTCATGGGCGACATCTTCGCATGCGGCTCGCGTTCCGCCAACCGATCGCGGGGTGGCACTCGTCGATCGGTGCCGAGTGACGCCGGCGGCGACCAATCCGTCCACGCCGGCGACGCTCCGTCGGCCAGCCGACACCCGGGCGGAGCTCTGTGCTCCGGCCGCAGCGCACGCGGATCCTGGCCAAGTGGCTCGAGCGCGCTCCGCCGGGGCGGCGAGCCGCCCGATCGCCCATCCGCAGCTCCGGGCACGCGGATTGCTTGACGACGATGAGGGGTGAATCACCGGGGGAGGGACTCGAGCGCGGGTAATTTGCGGGGAGCGCTCGGGTCTCTTCCCCGCCCCAATCTCTAGAGCGCCTCGCTAGAGAGAGCGCCTCGCTAGAGTGAGCGCCTCGCGAGTCGGGACGAATCGGGCAGACTTAAGCGAAGAAGAGGGACTGGTACTCACCCATCCGCCGGAACCCCAGCCGCTCATAGAGCCGGATGGCAGGCAAGTTGAAGTCGTTCACGTAGAGCGTGAGGTTGGGCACCAAGGCCAGCAGGCGATGACAGGTCTCGCTCAGCCCAAGCTTTGCGTAGCCCTGCCGGCGGCGCGCTTGGGGAGTGAAGACGCCTTCGATCTGAGCTGCTTCCGGAGTCCGGGAGCTGACACTGCATTTGAAGCGGAGGCCTTGGGCATCGATCCAGACGAACTCTTCACCGCGCAGGATTCGATCCCGGACGAAGCTCCGATATTGATCCGGGCGCGTCTGGAGCGGATCCTCTTCCACTTCCTCGATCATCATGGCGGCGCCCGCCCGCACGAGGAGCTCCAAGTCCTCGATCTGAGCGGCGCGCAGCTCGGGCGCCGGGAAATGGTGATGCGTGCTCCGGTCCAAACAATAGACCGGCTGCGAAGCGCGAACGAGGCGCGGTTGCGGTCGCCAGGGACCGGTGGCCGCCCAGATCGCTTCCACCGTTTCCCGGCGCCCCACCAAGTTGCGGATGGGATAGGGAGAGCGGCGCAGCAACTCGGCCATCGCCGCCGGAGCCTCGGGAGCCGTGGTGTAGGGAACCACCAGTGAGCTGAGCAGGACCACCCCGCCCAGCTCCCCATCCGGCCCGCGATAGGCCATGAAGCGACCGTGCTGCCGGCCGAGATCCAATCCCGCCCGAAGGATCAGACCGCGCAGGAAGACCGTCTCGATCGGATCTTGGGCCAGGTACGCGAGGACCTCGGCCGTCTCGTCCCGCCGGAGAGTGGCGAGGGGAGACGTGACCGTCATGGCGCCGGCACCCGGCGCTGGGCCGAGAGCTCCAGGAGGGAGCTGGGTCGCCGGCAACCCAAGGGAGCTCTGGATTGGGGAGCTCTGGACTGGCCGGAAGCCTCGAAAATCACACCCCGAGTCTAGCAGGATGCCGGATGCCTATCCGCGAGCCGCAGAGTACGTCGGGGTTGAGCGCCAGGCTCTCCGGCCCGGGCCAGCGGCGAGCTAGGAGGCCGTTCGAACGTGCTAGCAGCCCGTTGATTGTAAACGGGCTGCTAGCGGTCGGCGAGCACCAGGACGACGTCACCGGCGCCGGTCTCGACGCGCACTTGGCTCGCGCCGTCGCCGATCCGATAGCGCCGCGAGCCCTCCCCGCCGATGCGCTCGATGCGCCCCTCGAGCGCGCGCGGGCTCTTGACCTTGCCGGAGCCGCTCTGGAAATCGAGGGTCATCGAAGCCTCGGAGTCGATCGTGAGCACGATGTCCCCGGCGCCGGTTTCGAGCCTGGCCTCGGCCCCAGGGCGCGAGCGGAAGATCTTCGGGCTCTCTACCCGGATCATCCCCGAGCCGGTGTCGACGGCCAATCGCTCGGCCTGGGCGTCGGCGATCAATGCGTCCCCGCTGCCGGTGTCGATGTGGATCTCGCCGGCGATCGAGCGCGCCTCGACATCTCCGGAACCGGTGTCGATGCGGACATCACCCTTGATCTTCGTTGCATGCACGTCACCCGAACCCGTTCCCAACCTTGCGAGACCCTCGATGTCCTCGGCGACGATTTCACCGGATCCGGTTCCGACCGTGACGTCCCCGCGCTGCCCGGTGACCCGCACATCGCCCGAGCCGGTCTCGGCCTTGATCCGGCCGCGGGAATCCTTGATCGAGATATCCCCCCAACCGTTCTCCAGCTGGGCATCGCTCTGGATTGCCGAAACGGCGAGGTCGCCGGCCACCTCCTCCACCCACACCGCCACTCCCGGCGGCAGGCCAATGGTCACATCGGCGTACAGAACGATGGCATCGCGCTCGTCCTTGGTGGTGACGATCACCCTCTCCCCCCCGTACGTCGACTGCGACGTCGAGTGGCCGCCGGGATCGATCGGTGGATAGCGATAGACATGGTAGCGGTCGATCGGATAGCGAGCGTGGATGGTGAGCACGTCGGCCTCGGTCTGGAAATCGAACTCGAGCAGCTTCAAGAGCGCCTCGGCTTCGGCGGCGCTCGCGGCCGCGGCGTGGATGACGGCGGTCACTTCCACTTCCTGGCCCTTCGCCCGCCCCATCGCCACCTGCCCGGCCAGGTTCTCCAGACGCACTTCCTTCGGCCCTTTGAAGGTCCGATGCACTTCCCGGGTGAGCGCCGAATCGGCGCCGGCGCTCGTGGCCCAGAAAGCCCCCGCCAGGAGCCCGAGTTGGATTGCCGCCGACATCTTCGATAGGACCATGGGGGGACCTCGCATCGCTGGGTGACGGATCCGTCCCGGAGATGGGAGGAACGGCGCTCCGCCGGCCGGGGGCGCATCCCCGGCGCATTTCTATCTTAGACGCTCGCCGGGGCTCGGGCGTTGAACCCGAGCCCCGGCGTGGTCTACCCGGCTGGCGGCAGGGGGCGAGGTCCCTCGCAATGGCCCGGCCACGTTCCGGAGCGCGGCCTACTCCATCTCGAAGCCTTCGCGGCCCTCTCCGGCCACCCGATACTGGAGCACCCAGGCCGCCGAATCGTACGGCGCAACATCGTCGAACAAGGTTTCCCGATCGATCACGTCCACGGCCACCCGCCGGAAGCCGCGCCGCTCGCCGACCGTCCACGTCCCCTCGAAGGTGCCCTCGCCGAGCGGTTGGAACTCGTCCTTGAGGAGACCCACGTGCAGGAAGACGAAGTCGGTGGCGTCGGTGGTTCGGACCCGCAGGGTCACGGCTTCACCCGGCAGGAAGGTGGGCAGCTCCCGGAGCGGGACCAAGGCGAGCGGGTCGGTGATCGTGCGGTTCACCGACCGGGAAATGATCTCGACCGACACGATGTCCTTGGTGGTCGGGTTCGAGAGCACCTCGGTGCCCGAGACTTCGGCCAGCCGCCAGCCGCGATGCGGGTCGCGATCCGTACGGAGCGCGCGCACGAAGGTGGCCTTGTGCTCGGCGATTGCGTTGAGCCGCTTGTCGATCACACCGGGCAGATAGATGTTCTCCGGATCGTCATAGAACAAATGAAAGATGCCGTGCAGCGCTGCGGTGGTGGAGACGTGCGCCACCGGTCGCTCACCGCGATCGTCGATCACCACGGTCCGGCGAACTTCCCGGCTCCGGATCTCGCGCACGAAATAGAAGGACTCAATCGGGGCTCCGGGGGGGGAAGTGCGCGGCCCCGGGCTCCCGACCGTCACCTGGCCGTCGGAGACCGACTGGCCGCCGTCGAAGTAACTGGCTTCGCCGTCCATCATGGTGCGCAGCGCACCCTCGTCGGTACTGGCGGAGCTTTCGGGATCGGTTGAATTGTCCTCACCGCAGCCGCTCAGTCCGAGCCCGATGAAGCCGGCGCAAACCGCTGCGCTCAGGAAGAAACGGTGGATTCGCATGGTCGATCTCCGATGGAAGGCGCGCTACGGGTCTTGGCGCCGTGAATAGGGAAGGGCGAACTCGCCCTGCGTCTAGTGCAAAGGCCGTTCCACGTCGAGTCACCCTGGGGAAGAGTCGGCCCGAGAGTGGGCCCGCTCCCCCATCCCCGCTCTGCTTCAGGGTTAACTAATTATAGCCCTATGTCTTTCGCGTCCGCTGGGAGGTCGATGCGGCGCGCGGCCAGTGGATCGGTGGCCCCTTCGGCGTCGATACCCCCGCTCGGCGGGCGGACGCGGCGGTGCGCTCAGGTCCGCCCGGCTGCACCGGAACGTGCACCCCAACCCGGAAGCCCGGACGGGAGGCTCGCGGCCGGGAGGGTCTATGATAAACTCAAGCGTCCCTCGCCCGAGGAGATCTCGAACCCGGCCGGGAGCTCGCCCCGGCTATCCACCCCGTTGCCGCGTCAGGAGTTGTGGTGCCTCGAGGGGTCCCCAACTTCCCGCCCCTGGCCCTCCAGGCCTCGGGACCGATCGCCATTGCGACCCTTCTCGCTCTGATCCTGGCGTCCGGGATCGGGGGGCCGCGCATGGCTGGAGCCGAGGTCGCCCCGAACTCGGCCGGGACTTCCGTCCGCGCACCGAACGCGGCTTCCCCGCGCGCGCTGACCGAGATCACCTGCTCGCCGAACGTCCCAGACCTGAAGCTCGGCCTCCAGCTCAACTATATCGGCGGCGATTGCTTGCCCGGGGCTCCCTTCACTCCCGGCAACCTGGTCGGGTTCGCGATTCCGTTCGACAACACGATTGCCACCGGCGGGCTCACTGGGGTCCGACTTTTCTTCGTCAGCGTCGATGCGAGCGCGTTCAACCTCTATGTGTGGAGCAACTCCGGGAATCTGCCGGACGATGCCTGCGGCAACGAGCGAGCGAAGATCATCGGCGCACCGATCCTGGGCGACAGCGTGTTCACCGACATCACCTTCGATCCTCCCCTGCCCTGGCTCGCCGGCGAGCGGATCTGGATTGGGGCCGTATACCAGGAGACGAGCATTCCGCCGCTCTGGGCGCTGGGTCGCGTGGGCGGCCCGAGCCAACCCGGCCGGGCGTTCGCCAATTTCACCGGCGACCATCGGGATTGGTTCGACCTCGACGACTTCAGCCTCGGCCAGTGCTTCGGCGTGCGGGCGGTCCACGCCCCCAGTGCACCGAACGAACCGCCGGTGGCGGTGGCCGGGGGCCCCTACTGCGGCTTGCCGCTGGCGCCGATCGCGTTCGATGGCAGCGCCTCGAGCGATCCAGATGGCGACCTCCTGAGCTATCACTGGAGCTTCGGCGACGGGGCCACCGCCACCGGCCCCACACCCACTCACGCCTACGCCAACCCGGGGTTCTATCCGGTCGTCCTCACGGTGAGCGACGCGCAGGCCACAGCCGCCGATACGACCTCGGCCCTGGTCGGAAATGCGCTCCAAGTTCCCGGCGATGTGTCGCTCGCCGCCGCCCTGGCCTTCGCCGCCACCTGTCCCGTCGACTCGATCCTGGTCGCCCCCGGGACCTACTCGGGGCCGTTCGTCATGAGCGGCTCGAACGCGGCGGTGATCGCGGTCGGCGGTCCGGAAGCCACGCACCTCGCGGTCGCGGCCGGGACCGAGCCGGTCCTGAGCATCTGGTCGGGATCCCCGCGCTGGGTGGGGTTCTCGGTGACGGGAGCGGCGGCCGGAGTTCGGCTCGCTGCCCCCGCAACCTTGGACCATTGTCGCGTGATCGGATGCGGGGGGACCGGCATCCTGATCGATTACCCGCTCGGCGCCCTCATCACCTCCTCGGTGATCGCCGGCAACGGCGCCGGGTCGCCCGCGGCCGGCGGGATCGACATCCATGGCACGCACCAGGTGGTTCAATCGACGATTCACGGCAACCGCCAGTTCGCGATCTCGACCTCGCCCTGGGACGAGGGCATCGCCCAGGCGGTCATCACGCATTCGATCCTGACCGGATCGGTGTCGGGCCCCGGACTCCTGTGCCAGCCGGAGGCGGCTCCCATCATCTCGTGCTCCGACGTCTGGGGGAACGCGACCGGCAACCATCTCTGCGGCGCCGACGGCGGCGGCAATTTCGTCGCCAACCCGCTCTTCTGCGATCCAGTGCTCTACGACCTGGCGCTCCGGCAGGGCTCACCATGCCTCGATCGCCCGGGTTGCGGCCTGGTCGGCGCGCTCGGCCAAGCGTGCGGGCCGGCGCTCAGCCGGATCGAGGGCCGGGTGCTGACCGCCGGCGGAAACCCGGTGCCGGGAGCCGCCGTTCACGCGCTGCATCCCGTGACCGGCACCCCGATCGCGAGCGGGGTCACGCTCGCCGACGGGCGCTACACGATCGACGGGCTCGGCTCCGGAGCCTATCGGGTGGAAGCAGCCGCCACCGGCACCTTGCTGGTCGGGGAGTACTATCCGGATCTGCCGAGCTACTTGCCCTCGAACCTGCTGTTGGCGGTGCCGGTGGCGGTGACCGGAGTGAACACGGTCACGGGCATCGACTTCGCGCTCACCCTCGGTGGCAGCTTCGTGGGCGTGGTCGTGGATCAGGCCACGGACCTGCCTCTCGCCGGCGTTCCGGTCCATCCGTTCGCCTTCGGCGGCGAAACCTTGCGCCCAGGGCTCACGGTGGCCAACGGCACCTTCACGAGCCCGGCGCTCCTGCCCGGGAAGTACGGCGCTCTGGTGCCCGAAATTCCGGGTTACTTCGGCGAAGTATACTTCGAGCGCCAGCATCCTGCGGATGCCGACACGATCCACGTCTTCGCCGGTCAGCGCCAGCTGAACATCAGCTTCACCTTGCTCCCCGGCGGCACGGGGATTCCTGAGCCGCCGCCGGCGCCCGCGCGGGCGGGGCTGACCCTCGAGCCACCGGTGCCCAATCCGTTCAATCCGCGCACGGAGATCCGCTTCACGCTCGAGCAGGACGCGCCCCATTTGATGCTCGATATCTACGACGTGTCCGGACGGCGAGTGCACGTCCTCTGGGACGGTCCTCTGGGCAGGGGTTCCCATCGGTTGACTTGGAACGGACGGAACGCCGCCGACACGCCGGTGGCCGCGGGGATCTATCTCATCCGCCTGCGCGCTGGAATCGAAGAGCAGGTGCGCCGCGCGGTCCTGATTCGCTGAACGCCCACGGTCTCGGCCTCAAGTGCTGACTCCGGCCGCCGTTGACACGCGGCGCGCGTATCCCGGAGAATCCGCGCCATGAAGCATTGGAGTCGGGAAGACCAGGTGGCCTTCATTCGATCCCTGCCGCTCGCCGAGTTGCATCGCCACTTCGACGGGTCGATCCGGCCCGCCACCCTCTGGCGGCTCAGCGAGAAGTACTATCGCGCGATCCCTGGCATGGGCTTCGAGGAATTCAAGCGCTATCTGGCCTGGGACCCGGACCACGACCGGACGCTCCTCGACTATTTGGACAAGTTCCACGTCCCGCTCCAGTACACGCAGTTCTACGACAACTTGATGCAGATCGCGTACGAGATCGCAGCCGATGCCTATGAAGATGGCGTCCGGCGGTTCGAACTGCGCCTGAATCCGATCATCCATCGTCGCGCGGGGCTCACCACCCGGCAGGTCCTGCACTCGGTGCGCAAGGGACTGCAGCAGTTCGTCAAGGAGCGCGCGGATTTCTCGGTCGGGATCGTGGTGATCGCCATGCGGAACCATGGCGGCAACATGGCGAACATCCTGTTGCGCGAGGTCGCGGGAGAGCGCGAAGACCTCCATGACCAGATCGGAGTCGTGGGATTCGACATCGCAGGGGCCGAGCGCCCGTTCCCCCCGGTGCTGTTCAAGGAAGCCTACGCGCTGGCGAAGAAGATGGGGTTCCACGGCACCGTGCACGTCGGCGAGGACGAGGGTCCGGAGAAGGTGTGGGAAGCCATCGAATGCCTGGCTCCGCTCCGGCTGGGCCATGCGGTCGCGGCCGGTAAGGATCCGGAGCTCATGCGCCGCATCGCGCGCGACCGCACCACGGTCGAAGTCTGCCTCACCTCCAACGTGCAGACCGGAGCGGTGGCCAAGATGGCCGACCATCCGCTCGGCAAGTTCCTCGCCGCCGGCATGCGGTGCGCGCTCTCGACCGACAATCCCACCGTCTCGGACACGACGCTCACGGACGAGTACCTGACCGCGATCGAGCTCCTGAACTTGAGCGAGGGCGACGTGCGGGAGCTGGCGAACGTCGCCTGGGAGTCGACCTTCATCGGCTGGCGGCCCTGGGAGCCGGAGAAGCGGTCGACCGCGGTGCAGCAGTCGGCCTCGACACACGCATGACGATCGGCCAGGACGCGCCGCCGAGAGCGCTCCGCGTCCTGATGATCGCGCCTACTCCCTTCTTCGCCGACCGCGGCTGCCATGTGCGGATCCTCGAAGAGGTGCGGATCCTCACCCGCCGCGGCCATCAGGTACTGGTCGCCACGTATCACCATGGGCGCGACGTGGACGGGGTGCAAACCGTGCGCACACCCCACATCCCCTGGTACCAGAAGCTCGCCCCCGGTCCTTCGGTGCACAAGCTCTACGTCGACCTGCTCCTCACCCGCACCAGCCTCCGCGCCGCGGCCCGCTTCCGGCCGCACATCATCCATGCGCATCTGCACGAAGGCGTCTTCGTCGGCAATTTCGTCCGGCGCGCCACCGGAGCGCCCTTGGTGGCGGATTTCCAGGGGAGCTTGGCGGGCGAGATCGCCGATCACATCCGCGGGCGGCCGTTCCGCTTCTTGGCCCGGCGGGTGTTCGGCCCGATCGAGCACTGGTTGACGCAGCTCCCCGATCGCATCGTTTCGAGCTCGAGCCGGTTCGCCGACACCCTGGCCGAGCATCGCTCGCGGGAAGGAATCGCGCTCCTCGCCGATTGTGTGGACACCGAGCGCTTCCGCCCGGGCATGGGTTCACCGGCGTTGCGGCAAGAGCTCGGGATTCCCGCCGATCGCCAGATCATCGTCTTCCTGGGTGTGCTCACGCCTTATCAAGGAGTGGATCTCTTGCTCGAGGCGGCACCCCGTGTGCTCGCGGCGCGGCAGGACGTGCACTTCCTCATCATGGGCTATCCGAACGTCGAACGTTACACCGCGCGGGCCCGCGAGCTCGGGATCGACGCGCATGTCACGTTCACCGGCCGCGTCGACTACGACCGGGCGCAGAACTACCTCGGCCTCGGGGAGCTGGCGGTCTCGGGAAAACTCTCTTCCACCGAAGCCAACGGCAAGCTCTACAACTACATGGCCTGCGGGCTCGCGACCGTAGTGTTCGACACCCCGGTCAATCGCGAGATCCTCGGCGATCTCGGGGTCTATGCCGCCTTGGGAGACGCCGCGGATCTGGCCGAGCGCATCCTGGCGCTCCTCGCGGCGCCGGCGGAACGCGCCGCCCGCGGCGCCGCGCTCCGGGCGCGGGCGGTGGCTGATTACTCCTGGGAGCGATTCGGCGAACAGATGGAGGCCATCTACCGCCAGCTGCTCAGCGACCGGCCACGGTGATGCACACCACGCGCGCGGCGAGGAACCGGATCAACTCCCGGATCTCTCCCATGCGCGCCGCCTCGAGCTCAGCCGGGGCCGACCCGCCTTCCATGCGCGCCAGGCGCAGGAGCCGGTCGAGCGCCGCTCCCAGCTCGGGGTGCGCCGCGACCGCCCGCCCCGATTCGCTCGCCAGGCTGGCCGCGGTGTCCTCCCGCTCGAGGAGCTCCAAGAGGTCGCTCACGTCCTCCCCGCCATAGAAGTAGCGATGGGGAGCGTTGGCCGCCCGCCGCGCCG
>Ga0137428_1000968_pt1 | contig 11622 bp, 7 predicted proteins | sample EasRivERMZT718_2_FD_102305 | JGI IMG/M metagenome (GOLD analysis project Ga0137428, IMG submission 102305) | Soil microbial communities from meander-bound floodplain in the East River, Colorado, USA - East River MetaG ERMZT718_2 | ecosystem: Environmental > Terrestrial > Soil > Floodplain ...
CCACCAGGCCAAGCAGAAGGTGTCGGACCGGCGCGGACTCAAGGAAGGCGAGGTCGCGCCCGGACGTTGGGAGCTCCGGCGGCGGTACACGCTCGAGAAGAGCTTCCGCTCCAAGATGGCCAAGCTCGCCTTCGCCGAGAAGGTGTTCAAGCGCGAATACGGCCGGCTGCGGGGCGTGTTCGGTGACCTCTGTCACGGGCTCACCGATCAGTACGAGCTGCAGCGGGTGGGGCACCCGTTCTACAACTCGCGCACCGGCGGTGGCGAGGGGCACCTGGAAGTCGCGAAGAACATCTACTACATGAACCACAATCTCGCGCACATGGTGCTCTCGGTGAAGCCGTTCGGCTGCATGCCCTCGACCCAGTCGGACGCGGCGCAAGCGGCGGTGGTGAGCAAGTACAAGGACATGATCTACCTCCCGGTCGAGACCTCGGGCGAAGGCGAGATCAACGCTCATAGCCGCGTCCAGATGGCGCTCGGCGAGGCCAAGTTCAAGGCCAAGGGCGAGTTCGCGCGGGTGTTGGGCGAGACCGGTTTCAGCCTGGAGGCGATCCGCGGCTACGTGGACGAGCACCCCGAGCTGAAGCAGCCCTTCTACCCCGTGCCGCACGCCGAAGGGCTCGTGGGGGTGGGCGCCTCGTTCATTCGGCACGTGGGCGAGCGGATGCGCCAGGACGGCCGCCGGCCGTCGACGCCGGCGGCGGTGCCGGTCGAGGTCGCGGTTCCGGAGCTCGCCGGGGCCGCGTCATGATCACGGCCCCGATCAAGTTCGTCCCCAAGGATGAGGCGGTGCGAGCCGGCCGCACGCCGCGGCCGGCCGCCGAGATCGGCGAGGTCCGATTCATGATCGGGCTCGACGTCGGCTCGACGACCGTGAAGGCGGTCGTGGTCGACGCGGCCACCGATGAGGTCCTCTGGTCCGACTACCAGCGGCACGACACCAAGCAGCCCGAGAAGACCCTCGAGTTACTGAAGCGGATCGAGGAGGAGACCGAGGCGGAGGCGGGGAACACCCGGATCTTCGTCACGGGCTCGGGCGGGGGCAACATGGCCCCGCTCCTCGGCGCCAAGTTCGTGCAGGAAGTGAACGCCGTTTCGCTCGCGGTCGAGCGCCTTTATCCCGAAGCCGGCTCGGTGATCGAGCTCGGCGGCCAGGACGCGAAGATCATCATCTTCAAGGAAGATCCGGAGACCGGGAAGAAGCGCAAGATCCCGTCGATGAACGACAAGTGCGCGGGCGGCACCGGGGCGGTGATCGACAAGATCAACGCCAAGCTGCGGATCCCGGCCGACCAGCTCTCGCAGATGGGTTACGAGGGGCTCCGCCTGCACCCCGTGGCCGGCAAGTGCGGCGTGTTCGCCGAGACCGACATCAACGGGCTCCAGAAGCAGGGCGTGCCCTCGAACGAGCTCATGGCGTCGCTCTTCGAAGCGATCGTGATGCAGAACCTATCGGTGCTCACGCGTGGCAACACGCTTCGCCCGCACGTGCTCCTGCTCGGCGGTCCGAACACCTACATCCAGGGCATGGTCGAGTGCTGGAAGCACAACATCCCGAAGATCTGGGAGGAGCGGAACACTCCGCTGCCGGAAGGTGCGGTGCCCCAGGATCTGGTGAAGGTGCCGGAACGGGCGCACCTGTTCGCGGCGATCGGTGCCTGCGAGTACGGGAAGACGGAGGAACTCGAGATCGGGCGCTACACCGGCTGGCGCGAGCTCGAGGAGTACATCACGATCGGCCGCGAGAAGATGAAGGCCTCGAAGAAGGGGGCCGGCGGCGGTGGGCTCGCGAAGAACGAGGAAGAGCTGGCGGCGTTCCAGACGCGGTACCAGCGCGAGAAGTTCACGCCCGCCACCTTCCAGCCGGGAGAGGTGGTGCAGGGTTTCATCGGCGTCGACGGTGGCTCGACCTCCACCAAGGCCGTCCTCATGGACGCGAACCGCCAGCTCCTCGCCAAGGCCTATCAGCTCTCGAAGGGGAACCCCATCGAAGACACGATGGAGATGTTCCGGCAGATCCGCGAGTACGTGGAAGAGCAGGGCGCCACGCTCGAAGTGGTGGGAGTGGGGACCACCGGTTACGCCAAGGACATCTTGAAGGATGTGCTGGCGGCCGATGCGGCCCTGGTCGAGACCGTGGCCCACACCGAGTCCGCCCGCCACTTCTACGAAGGCGTGGACGTGATCTGCGACGTGGGCGGCCAGGACATCAAGGTCATCGTCCTCAAGAACGGGCAGGTCAAGGACTTCAAGCTCAACACCCAGTGCTCGGCAGGGAACGGCTACTTCTTGCAATCGACCGCCGAGGGTTTCGGGCTCCCGGTCGAGCAGTTCGCGGACGTGGCGTTCAGCGCCAAGGCTTTTCCACAATTCGGGTACGGCTGCGCCGTGTTCATGCAGTCCGACATCGTCGATTTCCAGCGGCAGGGCTGGGAGCCGAAGGAGATCATGGCCGGACTCGCCAATGTTCTGCCCAAGAACATCTGGCTCTACGTGGCTCAGATCCCGAACCTGGCTCGTCTCGGCAAGAACTTCGTGCTCCAGGGCGGCACCCAGTACAACATGGCGGCGGTCAAGTCGCAGGTGGACTTCATCGAAAGCCGCTACCACGCGGGCGGAGACAAGCCCAATGTCTGGGTGCACAAGCACGCCGGCGAGTCGGGAGCGATCGGCGCGGCGCTCGAAGCGGTGCGCTTGCACGAGAACGGCCGCCACAGCGACTTCATCGGGCTGGATCCGGTGGGCGCGATCACGTACAAGACCACCCGCAGCGAGGAGACGCGCTGCTACTTCTGCAAGAACAAGTGCCTCCGCACCTTCATCGACGTGAAGGTGGGTGACGGAGCGGGGGTCGAAGCGCCCAAGAGCACCAAGGTGCCGCTCGATCCGGGCTCCAAGCGCCTGATCATCGCCACCTGCGAGAAGGGGACCGTCGAAGACGTCAACGACATGCGCGAGATCAAGAAGGGTCTCGATGCGCTCCGGGAGAAGAACCCGAATCTGGTCGAGGAGTGGGCGCACGACGTCTTCAAGGTGTGGTCGACCGAGGTGGTGGCGGATGAGGCACCGGGCCGGACCTGGCTCGCCTCGGCCCGCGAGCGGGCGGCCAAGATGGCGCGCCGGAAGGATCTCCGGGTCGGCATCCCGCGGGTCCTGAACGTGTACTCGACCGCACCCTTCTTCTCCGGATACCTGGCTTCGCTGGGGATGGATCCGAAGAACATCGTGTACTCGGATTACACCTCGGAGCAGCTCTACAAGGAAGGTGCCAAGCGCGGGTCGATCGACCCCTGCTTCCCCTCCAAGGTTGCGAACTCGCACGTCCACAACCTGATCTTTCAGGTGCACGCGAAGAAGCCGCTCGATTACATCTTCTTCCCGATGCTCGACTGCCTCCTGACGCCGCTCAAGAAGACCCAGGCCGCCCGGGTGTGCCCGACGGTCGCGGCGACTCCGGCGGCGGTGAAGGCCTCCTGGACCAAGGAAGGCGACGTCTTCAAGGAGAACGGGATCGAGTACCTCGATACCTTCATCAACCTCTCCGAGCGGCAGCTCTGCTCGCGCCAGATGTGGAACGAGTGGTCCGAGATCCTCGGCCTGTCGCGGGCCGAGCACGAACGGGCGATCGACCAGGCCTACCTGGCGCTCGACCGCTTCGATCGGCATGTGCGGAAGCGGGGCCGGGAGGTGATCGAGATGGTGAAGGCCGAGGAGCGGATTGCGATCGTGCTCCTCGCCCGGCCCTATCACAACGATCCCGGGATCTCGCACGAGATCCCGGCCGAGTTCCAGAAGCTCGGGTACCCGGTGCTGGCCCAGGACTCGCTGCCGATCGACGACGACATCCTCGAGGAGGTGTTCGGCGAGGAAGTGCGGAAGGGTATCATCGGCCACCCGATGGAGATCCGGGACGTGTGGAAGAACTCCTACTCGGAGAACACCAGCCGGAAGATATGGGCGGCCAAGTTCACCGCCCGGCACCCGAACCTGGTAGCGCTCGAGATGTCGAACTTCAAGTGCGGGCACGATGCTCCGATCTACTCGGTGATCGAGGAGATCATCGAGAACTCGGGTACGCCGTACTTCTACTTCAAGGACATCGACGAGAACAAGCCGACCGGCTCGATCAAGATCCGGGTCGAGACGATCGACTACTTCTTGAGCCGCTATCGCGAGAACATCTTGAAGAAGAAGGTGAAGCGGGAGGAAGTGGAGGCGATCCTCGCCCAGTACGAAGCGCAGCTCCGGGCGGGGGCGATCGACGCCGGGACTCCGATCGAGGACCTGCTGGGGAACGGCGGCTTCGGCTTCGGATCGGGGGGTGGCAATGGCCAAGGCGGCAACGGGCACGGGAACGGGCACGCTGGATCGTCGCCGGTCGTGTTCAAGAAGCTCCCGGCTCCGGCCGAGGAAGTGCTGGCCTAGTCGGCAATCTGATATGCCTAGCAGGGTGCTGTTCTTCAGCACCCTGCTAGAGCGGCGACGATCGGTACGGGCGGAACGGATCGCACCATGGCGAGCAGCGACAAGGTGATGTTCGAGATCTACCGAGAGGCGGGCTACGGCCGCCGTTACCGGGTGGTCTACTTCACCGAGCTCAACGAGCACAACAAGGAAACCGAGATCAACCGGGCCCTGACCGGCGATCACTACTGCGACGGCTTCATCATGGACTGGCGGAAGGACGAGGCCAAGGCAGTCATCAACCGCTGGCTCGACCGCTTGAACCAGGGCGAGGTCCTCCCTGCCGAGGATCTCGCCGCCGAGCTCAGCGAGCTCGTGCGCTAGTCGGGCGGGCGGAGACTCCCAAGGTCACTTTAAGCGAACGACTCGCCGCACGACCTGTTCCGATCCGGTCTCGAGCTTGTAGAAATAGACGCCTGTTCCGACACGATTGCCGCCCTCATCAGCACCGTCCCACATGGCCCGGTGCACCCCTTCGCTTTGCAACTTCCCCTGCTGAAGGACTCTCACCAGACGTCCTTCGACATCGTACACCCGAAGGCGCACCTGCGTGCTGCGACTGAGTCCATACTCGAAGACGTTGTGGGCATGGAACGGATTGGGATCGGCGCGGGCAGTGACCAGGCTGGGCGTGACCGGCAGCGGCTCCTCGACGGCGGTCGTGGCAGGACATTGGAGCGGCAAGAGGGCCGTGCCCATGGCGAGCTTCCCGTCGTGGACTTTCATCGGGCCGGTACCCATCGACGCGGTGACGGCGATTGCCGGTGACGCCGGATCGGTGACATCGATGATCAAGAGGAGTCCGTCGAACCCGAGCCCGACATAGACATGCTCTCCCCCCGCGGCAACATGTCTGGGTCTTTGGGCGAACGGGAGCGTCGCGGCGAGCGCGGGCTGCTCAGGATCGCTCACGTCGAAGACCAGGAGTGCGTTGGGATTCTGCGACACGGCATAGACCCAATCCCCCTGGAGAACGAGCTCATGACACGACCCGCCTGCAGCTCCCACGAGTACGGGTGACGTCGGAGTCGAGACATCGATGATCCGGAGGCCGGCCGTCGTCGCGACGTAGGCGTGCCCGCCGGCCTGAACGATGCGGCCGCCGCCGCCGCCCATATCGACTTCGCCAACCACGAACGGCGAACCAGGATCGCTGACGTCAATGATTCTCATCAGAGTGCTCGGGTTCCTCATGGTGGCAAATGCGAATGCCCCCGACGCATCGACTCGCCAGTAGTTGCCCGACAAATGGCCCAGGAAGACCGGAACGAAGGGATTGCTCACGTCATAGATCTTGAGGCGATGTGATTGGGAAATTGAAGCGCAGGCGTACAGACGATTCCCATCCACGGCAACCCCGAAGCCTCCATCGACACGCTGAGTTAGGTTCCCGACACACACCGGCTCGGTAAAGTCGACAATCCACACCGACCAATCGATATCGTTGAAAAACGTCGACAGATAGGCGATGGTGGACGATCCAACATTGCGTACGGCGATGTCGTTGGGGCCGCCTTGGAGGGGAGTTGGTTGGAAGAGCTTCATTCCAAGGAGTGGCCCGGCATGAATTGAGCCGATCACGAGCAGTCCCGAGGTTCCATTGGTGACGAAGGCCAGATCGCCGTCCATCGCCACGGCCCGCCGAGGGGTGCAATTGAATGGCGGGGCGAACGGCACGTTGGCGATGATCCGCATGCATTGCAGGACAGAGGCATCGAGGATCTGCAGCGATGTGCAAGTCCCGATGAGGGCGATTCCCTCCGCGACCTCGATATCGTGATGTCCATAGTCAAGCCATTGGAACACTGGGATCGGATTGGTGGGATCTGAGATGTCAAGGACTTGAATGTCATTGTCATAGTCGCTGAGCCCGGTGAGATAGACCTGGTCGTTCTCGATGTCCACCCTCTCCGCATCGTTCGTGCTCCAGCTGCCGATGACCGTGGGCACGGCCGGATTGGAGATGTCGATCACCTTGAGGCTCGTATCGTCGGCAATGCAGGCGACCGGCCCCGACGCGGCGACATCGCAAGCATTGCCGGGCGTATCGACCCCGCCGATCACGAAGGGTGAAATAGGGTTCGAGATGTCGACAATCTGCAACCCGGTCTGGCCGGCGGCTACGTAGGCGAAGGACCCGGCAACTACAACTCTCTGCGCGAGACCCGGAATGGCTGTTCCGCCCACAGCGACCGGGGATTGGGGATTCGAGACGTCGAAAACGGCGAAACCCGAGGCGCCATCGGCGATGTAGACGTAGTTACCGCCGGCGGCGATGCCTTGCGCCACACCCGGCGTGTCGCCGCTGCCAATCAGTTGTGGTGCGGCGGGGTTCGTGACGTCGATGACCTGGAGCCCGGCACTACCATCGGCGACGAAGACGATGCCGGGGGCTGTGGCCACGCCCCAGGCTTCTCCGGGCGTGTCCACTTGTCCGATCTGGTGCGGCACCTCGTTGTAGTCGTGGCATGGCGCCGCAGCGGCAAGCGGCGGAAGGGCGCAGTAGGCCGCGACCAGTATTACTGGGAAGAGGTGGGCGCTTCCACCCGGTCGAAGCTGGGCAGTCCCGAGATCCTCCATGGCTGCTCTCCTGAACGCGCTCTTGCGATCATACCACGGGAGGACCGATCACTGCAGTCCGCGATCCCGCGGGATCGTTGCCGCCGAGGGCCTCGCCGCCGAGCTTGAGCAGGTCGTCCGCTAGCGGGCCCCCTCAATGCACGATCGAGATTTTCGCGCTCGTCGATCGGCCATCCTGGGTTAGCCGGAGGAAGTACGTTCCCGCCGGAGCTCGAGGGTCGCTGAATTCCACCCAATGACTTCCTGGCGCCAGCAGCCCTAGATCCTGGCGCGCGATCCTTCGCCCGGCGACATCGATCAGATCGAGCATTGCCGGCCTGTGGTCGTAGCTCTCGAAAAGCACCTCAAATGCACCGGAGGCCGGGTTCGGCCGGGCACGGAGGAGCGCGAGCCCAGGTGTCGATACACCGGTCGCCGGAACCGCGTTCACCTCTCCGAACGTGAGTACCGTCACCGCGGAGCTTCCCAGCCATAGAAAGAGTCCCTGGGACCAGCCGCCACAGGCGACCAACCGATCGGCCGCGGCATCATAGATGGCCGTGTGCTCCTCGCGACCGGAGGGAGGGACCCCCTCGGCGTCGAACGGCTCCCAAGTAGCCGTACCCGGCGACGAGAGATCGAGCGTCCACACATCGCCCGCCGGTGTTCCGCCGTGCACGATCATCCGCGCGCGGATGGGATCATAGAGCGCTGTGTGCGTCGCTCGCGGGCTCGGAGGGGGGCCATCGGCAGCGATCGGAGCCCAGGTCGGCGGGCTGGATAGCGAGAGTGACCAGAGGTCATTCATCCCTCCGGAGAAGTTTTGCCCGCCGAACACGATCATGTGTTCGCCAGCTGGATCGTAGATCGCTGTGTGGTTTTCGCGCGGGCTCGGAGGCACGCCTAATGGGCTCAGAAGCGTCCACTCGTTGCTCACGAACGACAGCTCCCAGACATCGTTGAAGAGAGTTCCGTCGCCCGGCCATCTGCCACTCGTCCCGCCGAAGACGAGCATGCGGTCAACGATCGGATCATAAACGGCAGTGTGAGCCCGCCGTGCCAAAGGCGGCGAACCGCTAGGTACGACCGGATTCCACTGCTGGGCGCCGGCGAGCGACAAGGACCAGGTATCGTTCAGCATCGAACCATAGAATTCATCTCCGCCGAAGACGACCATGCGCTGACGCACAGGATCGTAGATCGCTGAATGGTCGTATCGCACGGGACCCTGGTCGAGCCACGTCCACTGGTGGTCACTCAGTGAATAGCTCACGGTCGGGCCACCCGGGCAGGGATCGAAGCAGCCGGAGGCAAGACCACCGAAGAGAACCATACGGTGGCCGATCGGGTCGTAGATGGTCGTCGCCGACAATTGGCGCGGCACACCATCCGCTCCCGAAGTCGAAACGCGCTGCCATTGCGCTGGAGGGGCGAGCACGAGCTTCCAGGTGGCATTGTCGTGGCCGAAGAGAATCGTGCCGCCATGGACGACCACCACATCGCGCAGCGGATCGTAGATGGCCGCGTGCTGCCAGCGATCGTGGAGCGGGAACTGCTGCCAGGATGCGCCTGGAGCAAGGGGTAACGCCCAGCAATCCCGCGTGCCATAGAGGCCGTCGCTGCCGCCGTCCACGATCATTCGATCATGGGCCGCATCGTAGACTGCGATGTGTTCGAAGGTGCGGAGAGGTCGAGCGCCGGGGGGAGTGATCGGAGTCCAGGACGGGACACCGTCGAGCGACAGAGCCCACAGGTCATCCAGGGAAGAGCTCCCGAGACCGGCGAAAACGAGCATGCGCCTCCGGATGGGATCGATGATCGCGGAGTGACTGGTGCGCGGCGGTGGGAGGGGGCTCGTTGGGTTGATCAAAGTCCAGGTGGGCGTTCCCACAAGGGACAATTCCCAGGTGTCGTTTCTCCGTCCTCCCGTGTCCCGCCCGCCGAAAACGAGCATCCGATCGACGACGGGATCGTAGACGGCCGTGTGTTGGTAGCGCGTGCTCGGGGGCGTGCCTGCGGCCGCAATCAGTGTCCATTGCAGGATACCCGAGAGCGAGAGTGCCCAAACATCGTTGCGATAAACCCCCGTCGTTCCGTCCCAGCCGCCGAAAACGAGCATGCGGTCTCGGACCGGATCGTACACTGCCGAATGGCCGACTCGCGCGCTCGGACCCGGCCCCGCGATAGGAAGTACCGTCCAGGTCTGCGTGGCGAGGGCGAACGCGAGCCCCTCCGATCGCAGCACGTCTCCCTCAGAGCCGCCGAAGACGACCATGCGATCACGCACCGGATCGAGGATCGCCGTATGGTCGCGGCGGGTGGGAGGTGGGATCTCCATCCAGGTGCCATCCGCGGCATCGGCAAGATCCGCCTCCAACACGTAGAGGGCAAGGAAGAGAAGAAGCCCTCTCACCCAAGGCAGGGTCGGCACGAACGGGACTCTCGCGAAGTGGACGGAGGAGTTTCCCGTGGGAGGCATGGCGGACCTCCGGTCTGAGCGCGAGCAGTCAGTGCTCGGATTGCGGTCAGGGTTGTAAGGGACCCGCGTCCAGACTACACCGCGCGGGGTCGGGTTGCAATGACCGCAGATTGCGCGGATGGAGCGAGCCGACGCGAGAACGTGACGCAGGGCGATGAGCTTGTCGCCGCCCCGCGTTGTTGCATGAAATCAGCGCAGTAATGTGACCGGCGCGCTGTCAAATGCACCTCCCGCCTCGAGACGGAGAAGGTACGTGCCGCCTGCCACGGGCCTACCCCGCTCGTTCCGGCCATCCCAGGTTGCTTCGTGGCGCCCGGCCATCCGAGAGCCCGAAACGATCGAGCGCACGAATCGGCCCCCAACATCGTAGATCCCGACTGCAACCGGGCCCGGTTCGGCAATCTCGAACTCGAGGCGCAACATCCCGAGCGCAGGGTTCGGCCACGCGCGTGCAATCCGGGCGTTCGGCACCACTGGGGCGGCGATCGGAACCGCAGTCGTCACCGGGCACTGCTGCGAGCCGATCTGCAGGCCGGCGTAATAGGCGGCGACGTAGACATGATCACCGGCAGCGACGACCTCCGTGGCGAGATTCGGAGTATCGAGGCTGCCAATCCGGCGGGATCGCTCCTGCCGAGACGGCGGCGACCCAGGCTGGCGAAGGAGCGGTAGACCGTGACGAACAGGAAGCCGAAGGCCAAGGCCGCGCCGAGCGCAAGCAAGCCACGCACGTCGGCCAGCAAGTCCAAGTCCCCGCCGATGACAGGGGCGAAGGCCAAGCCGGTGAAACTTCTCTCGGGCGGTAATCCACAGATCGCGAAGGCAGAAGGCGATGCCCCGGTGCAGGCCTACATCGCGCCGATGCCGGGCTGGAAACGCGACGTCGGGAAGCGACTCGACGCGCTCATCGCGCGGAACGTGCCCAACGTGCGCAAGGCGGTGAAGTGGAACTCGCCGATGTATGGCATCGAGGGCCAGGGCTGGTTCCTGGGGGTCCATGTCTTCACGCGTTACGTCAAAGTGGCCTTCTTCCGAGGCACGTCGCTGCGACCCGTTCCCCCTGGTGGCACGCCGAAGAGCAAGGACATGCGCTGGATCGACATCTACGAAGACGATGAGCTCGACGAGGCTCAGATGGCGAAGTGGATAAAGCAGGCCGCCGCTTTGCCCGGGGAGTGGCCCACGACGTAGTTGCCCCGGCTATCTTGCTCCGGGCGCTCGAGCCACCTCGACGGAGCAGGGTGCATGGCGAACTACGTACTCAGCCACGCTGCCCATCAACCAGCGTTTCGCGCCCGTCCGACCGTGGGAGCCCAAAATCACCAGATCGGCCCCCATTCCTCGGCTTCTTTCACGATTTCAATCCGTGGATCCCCTTGCCTCACGGCTTTCTCGACGATCACTGTCTTGTTGTGGGCGAGAAAATCGGCCTGTTCGTCCGTCAGCTTCTTGGCATCGGCAATGCTCACGTTTCTCGTGCGCCGTATCCTCGGCGATGTCACTTTCTGCTGCCCGCTCATACATGCGGCCTCTTGACCGGCGAAATCGACCGGTCGCTGCAGCGCGCGATCCCGCGGGATCGCCCTTTGCGTAGGTCCTGACAGTCTCTAGGCCTTGGGAGCCCGGGTCGTGATCGCGACCCCGTCCCGGAGTGGAAGGGTGGTCGTCACGAAGCCCCGGGCCTTGGCCGCGAGCTGGTTGTACGCGCGGATCGCCTCCGTGTCGCGGTCGTTCACCGCTGGATCCGCCACCCGGCCGCTCCAGAGCGTGTTGTCGCTCACCAGGAGGCCGTCCTCCTTGAGGCGCGGTAGCGCCTGCTTGAACACCCGCGGGTACTCCCACTTGTCGACGTCGTTGAAGATGATGTCGAACTGCCCCGGGGTGGCGCGCAGGAGCGTGAGCGCGTCACCGACGAGAACGGTCACCCGCCCGGCAACACCCGCCCGGCGCAGGAAGCGGCTCGCGCGCTCGGCGTTCTTCGGATCGCCGTCGGTGTAGAAGACCCGGCCCCGCGGCCCCACCGCCCGCGCCCACCAGATGGTCGAATAGCCGATCGCCGAGCCGAGCTCGAACACCTTCTTCGCGCGGTGAGTGGTTGCGAGGAGGTAGAAGAGCCG
>Ga0137428_1000978_pt1 | contig 11529 bp, 9 predicted proteins | sample EasRivERMZT718_2_FD_102305 | JGI IMG/M metagenome (GOLD analysis project Ga0137428, IMG submission 102305) | Soil microbial communities from meander-bound floodplain in the East River, Colorado, USA - East River MetaG ERMZT718_2 | ecosystem: Environmental > Terrestrial > Soil > Floodplain ...
CGGCCCCATCAGGGATCGGGACTTTCCATGCGGCGATCGTGTCCGCCTTCATCCTACTCGGCAAGCCTGCGTCAGAAGGACTCGTGCTGGCGGTTGCAATCCACGGAGTGTTCTTCATCGGGTTGTGTACGAGCGGGGTCGTGGCGCTCGCGTTTACCTCTCATAGTCGGAGACTGCTGCGAATGCGCGGAGAGGGTATTTGAAAGGTTATTTTTACCGCCTTCTGGCTCGCTACATCGGCTTGTTCGCCCGCCCTGGAGACTCGCTAGTCAGCGTGGATCCGCCAAGCCACGAGCTCGATGTGCATCTACCGTACTGCCGAACGATGTCGATCGACGAGGTCACTGCAGGGCCGCTCGACGCCGACTTTGTTTTGCTCAACGGCACACTTCACTACGAGCGCGATATCCAAGCATACTTGACTCGCCTGCGCCCAAGCCTGACGGACCGGGCACGCGTGATCGTTGTGTATTACAGCTCTTTGTGGCGGCCGATACTCGGACTTGCTACGCGACTGGGGCTTCGTACGAAGACGCTCGAGTGGAACTGGCTGTCGCATGGCGACATGACCAATTTCATGCGGCTCGCGGACCTGGAAGTGGTCCGGCGCGATCCCAAGGTGCTGTTGCCTGTCAACATCCCCCTGCTCAGTGCCGTCGTCAACCGCTACCTCGCGCCGTTGCCGGTCATTTCGAGCCTGTGCTTCGTCAATGTGCTGGTCGCCCGGTCCGCGGTGGCCGCCATGGCGGCGAACTCCAAAGTCGCGTCGGTTTCAGTCGTAGTTCCGGCGCGCAATGAAGCTGGAAACATTGACGCCATCGTCAACCGCCTGCCAAAAATGGGACCCCATGACGAACTCATATTCATCGAAGGTGGTTCGAAAGACGACACTTGGGCCAGAATTTGCGAAGCGCAATCGCGATATGCCGGAAAGAACATCGTCGCCGCTCAACAGAATGGAAAAGGCAAGGGCGACGCCGTACGCAAGGGATTCGCGCTGGCGCGCAACGAGATTCTGATGATCCTGGACGCCGACATAACGGTGCCCCCTGAAGATTTGCCGAAGTTCTACGCCGCCATCACCAGTGGAAAAGGCGAGTTCATCAACGGCAGCCGCCTTGTCTACCCGATGGAAAAGCGCGCGATGCGCTTTCTGAATCTTGTCGCCAACAAATTCTTCGCAGTTGCCTTTTCTTTCGTGCTTGGCCAGCGTTTCAAGGACACCCTGTGCGGCACCAAAGTCATCACGCGCGAGAACTATCTGCGGCTGGCGCAGCACCGCGCCTACTTCGGCGAGTTCGATCCGTTCGGCGACTTTGATCTGCTTTTCGGCGCAGCGCGCATGGCGTTGCACATTGTCGAGATTCCGATTACCTACCGCGAACGCACGTATGGAGAAACTAACATCTCACGCTGGAGACACGGCGCGTTGCTGATCGCGATGCTGGGTTTCGCCGCACGCCGACTGAAATTCATTTGACATGGCAACAGCGAGCGCCGCCGACCGGCAGTTATCCCACCGGGAAATCTGGGCATCGAAGCCGGTGCTACGAGAGGTCTACGGGCATTTGTATCGGCGAATCGCCGCTGCGTGTCGACCCGGCTTGACGATCGAGGTCGGCGGCGGCTCCGGCAACTTCAAGCAGTTTGCGCCCGACGTGGTGTCGTTCGACATCGTGTACGAACCGTGGCTCGATTTCGTGGCCGACGCACAGTCGCTTCCGCTTCGCTCCGGGAGCGTGGCGAATTTCGTGATGCTCGACGTTCTGCATCACATCGAGTATCCGCTCAGGTTTCTAAGAGACGCCGCTCGCGTGCTGCAACCTGGCGGCCGTATCGTGTTCGTTGAGCCTGGAATCTCGCCGCTCAGTGGGCTCGTTTATCGCACTTTGCACGAGGAGCCGGTCGATGCGAGTGTCGACCCGCTGACTGACGGCATGCCTAACCCCAATAAAGATCCATATGTCGGTAATCAGGCAGTTCCGACTCTGCTTACTACGCGGCATGCATCTCGTCTCAAGCGCATGGAACCTTCGCTCGATATCGTTTCAGTGAGGTGGATCAGTTTGTTCGCCTATCCGCTGTCCGGCGGCTTCAAGCCCTGGTCTCTAATCTCTTCCGGGACAGCGCGCGCGTTGTTGCACGTCGAGGATCGAATGGAGGCGCTGCTCGGTCGGGTTTGTGGCTTTCGGCTGATTGCTGTTTTCGAAAAGAGAGTCGAGAACCACCCACCTGACGAACGGTGAGCGCACTCCGTACTGCCCTGACTAGCGCGTCATCGTTTGCAGTCATGCTTTCTCCCACAATGTGCTGAGCGGTCATCGCCGAGCCTGCCAACTTCGAAGATGTCCTTTGTTTCCCTTCCGTTCATTGTCTTGTTCGCTGGTGTCTTCCTGCTCTACTTCTTGCTGCGGAGTTTTCGAGCTCAGAACGCGCTTCTGCTCGTTGCCAGCTGTATCTTCTACGGGTGGTGGGATTGGCGATTCCTTTCTTTGATGCTGGGGTTATCGCTGCTTTCATATGCCGCTGCGATCAAGATCGAACACTCAGTCGGAAGCAGACAACGCAACGCGTGGCTCATTTTCTGCGTTGTGGCGCAACTCGCGTGTCTTGCGTATTTCAAGTACGCGAACTTCTTTGGAAGCTCGCTTGCCGCTGCACTGAATGGAATTGGCTTACATGCTCTGTGGCTCGACCTGAACGTCATCTTGCCGCTGGCCATATCGTTCCATACGTTTCAATTGATCGCTTATGTCGTCGATGTTTGGCGCAGGGAATACAGAGCTGAACACAGCGTCGCCACTTTTCTCACCTTCAGTTTCTTTTTCCCGCAACTTATCGCCGGCCCGATCGAAAGAGCCGAGCATCTGCTGGAGCAGTTCAAGCGACCTCGAAACCTCGATGCAAACACAGTAAGAGAATCGATCGGACTGCTTGTTCTCGGCTACGCAATGAAGATCGTCATTGCGGATTCCGCCGGCCCGATCGTCGACTCGTTGTTCGTGCCTGGTCAGCCGTTCGGCTGGTCGGTCTTATTCGCGACGGTGTTGTTCGGCGTGCAGATCTATGCGGACTTTCTAGGCTACAGCCTCATTGCCAAAGGGTGTGCGGGACTGCTTGGCTTCGAGCTGATCTGGAATTTCCGCTTTCCCTATCGCGCCGTCTCACCCAGCGATTTTTGGCGTCGCTGGCACATTAGCTTGAGTCGTTGGCTCAAAGACTACGTCTACATCCCTTTGGGAGGCAATCGTCGCGGCAACGCAAACACAGTCGCCGTGCTGCTCTTGACGATGGCACTGGGCGGACTGTGGCACGGTGCCGCCTGGAATTTTGTTCTATGGGGCGTATTCCACGGAATCGCTCTCGCGTTGTGGCGTCTGTTCGATGTCCCCAATCAGCCGCAAACACCTATCGGCAGGTTTGCCGGCTGGCTCAGCACAATGCTGATCGTTTTCATAGGCTGGTCCCTATTCCGTGCAACCGGACCAGGAATGATCGGGTCATTGATCGCATCGCTTGTCGATTGGCGGTGGGTTCCGGTGCACTGGGAACTACTCAGGGCAACAGTGACCCTCGTGCTGGCGATGGTTTTGTTGGACTACATTCAGTTGAACATCATTGAGCAACCGTCATCGCAAAACAGCTACGGCTGGCTTAGAGCCGCAACTCTGGGATCGATCATCACCTTGTCGCTACTCTTTCTGGATCGCCACCGGCCGACCTTCATCTACTTTCAGTTCTAAATGCGTTGGAGTTTGCAAATTGGAATGACCGACCTTCTCCGCTCGACGCGGCTGGTTCTACACGACGTCGCTCTGCTCTCGGCCGTCGTCGTCTTACTCGTCGGCCTGCTTGTGACGGTTTTCATGATGGCCCAAACTGCACTCGAGTCAGACTATCCTTCGGTTGACCACTTGATCGTCGACACACAGCTCGAACGGCTTCGCGAAAAGGAACCCGCCGATCTCGTCCTGCTCGGCGATAGCTCCTGTTTGATGGGCATTGCGGCACCCCTGGTCGCGGAACAACTCAATCTCGAGGTCGAGAACTATTGCACAATCGGCTACGTCGGACCGGCCGGGTATGCCTCGATGCTGAACGACATCAAGCCCGGCAGTCGGCACCCACATTGGATCGTCGTTGCACTTAATCCGGCCCAGTTTGTTCGGCAGCCGAGTTGGGAGTCATGGGTCGGGTACGTCGCGTCAGCCTCTCAGCGCCGGATTCGGCACCCGCCTACAGTCAAAGATGCGTTTGGCTTTGGACGCAGGTCCGTCAACCGTCTGCTCGCATACGAACCGTTGCCCGGGAGGTTCGCGCTCTACTATGGAGGGACTGCCAGCGTGCAGGCCGAATTGAGAAACTCTCGTGGCAGCATGCTGGATCCAGGCTACGGCCTGCGATTCGCGAGCCTGCAAGCACTCAAAGCAAGTGCAGATCGACCGAATCTTGGATCAATCGCCGAGCTCACACCAAACCAAGCGTTTCTGGATGCGCTGCGCGTGCTGCAGCTCAGCGTTACCCGCTTTGGACGGCGAGATGTTTTCTTGCTGATCACGCCGGTGCCCGAAGGCGTATTAGACAGCCGCGGAGTTGCTGAGTTGAATGCGGCCCGAAAGGCCATCGGCCACACGCTCGGCCTAACGCCAGAAAATGTTCTGGACATGCCACTTCAGTTACCCGCCGCGTACTTTTCTAGCCAGACTCATCTGAACCAATGGGGTCGCATACGCTACACAGAATATTTGGCCGAGGTGCTGCAGGCACGCATCAGCAGGGTCACGACTGGCGATGAGTCGGTCAGTGGCGGCAACTCGGCGTCGCGAGACAGGCCCAACCGTTGAGAAGCACGCACACCGGTTCATTACCACCCTTGTGGGCCATTGCGGCCCACAAGCCGCTCTGGCGACGCGCTTACGACTTTGTGCTTGCCCCATTGCGCATGTTGATTCTGCCGGATCACATCAGTGAGCGCCTTGGCACGACGTCTCTGCGAGGCGAGCGGATCGCCGCAGTACTGCCGCAGCTCCGCGGACGCGTGCTCGATATCGGCGCCGGAGACAACGTCCTGATCAAGCTATACCGCCTTTCAACAACCGACGCCAAAGCCAACGCGAGTGTTGGAGCCGACATCGTGGATTGGGGCACAGATTGCCTGTTGATCGAGTCTTCGGCTCGGTTGCCGTTTGCCGACGAAAGTTTCGATACCGTCTCGTTCGTCGCTTGTCTAAATCACATTCCCGAACGAAAAGAGGCGTTACGTGAAGCACGCCGGCTTCTTCGCCCGGGCGGCCGCATTGTCATTACGATGATCGGACGCTTGATCGGGGCCATCGGCCACAAGGTCTGGTGGTATTCGGAGGACAAGCACCGCGAGACTGATGTGCACGAGGAGCCGGGCCTCGATCGGTCGGAGATGCTGGCATTGCTTAGCACCGCGGGGTTCGAAGACATCCAGATATCGACGTTCGTTTACGGATTGAACACGCTGTACGTCGGAACCAAATGATGTTTGCGACAGAAGTAGCAGCCATGCGTTCGACCTGAAATGTGTGGCATCGCCGGAATCGTAAATTTCAGCGGGCAGCCGGTTGACCCGCGTGTGCTGGCGGCGATGACCGATGTGCTGGCACATCGCGGGCCGGATGGGCGCGGTGTTTGGATCGACAACGATGTCGGGCTGGGACATCGACGGCTCGCGATTCGCGATCTAAGCGAGGCGGCGAATCAGCCGATGCACGACTCGTCCCGCACTGTCGTGGTTACCTACAACGGCGAGATCTACAACGACGTCGCTCTGCGCAAGGAGGTACAGGCAGTCAATCCGGTCCGCTTCCTGACTACTTCGGACACCGAAGTCATTGCGCCAGCCTACCTCGCCTGGAGCACCGAGGCCTTTTCTCGGTTCGAAGGGATGTTTGCTATCGCGCTATGGGACCGCACCCAGCGCCGACTGGTTCTGGCGCGAGACCCGATCGGCATTAAACCGCTTTACTACTCCTGGAACGGCTCTTCGCTTTGCTTTGCGAGTGAGATTAAAGGGCTGCTTGCCGTTCCAGCGGTCTCCCGCCGCCTCTGTCCGGAGAGTTTGCACCGGTACCTCGTGCAGGGTTACCCGGGACCGAAACGAACGCTGCTGCGAGATGTCCACCCTGTACCGCCAGGTTCCGTGCTTGTGGCGGACGCGAAGGGCATCCGTATTCATCAGTACTGGCATCCGCGACGCACTGGCGAGATACGCGATATGCATGCGGCATTGTCAGCGTTCGACAGCGTCTGGAGCGCCGTGATGTCTGACGTATTGATCAGCGACGTCCCGGTGGGACTATTGCTCAGCGGAGGGATTGACAGCAGCCTCGCTGCCTCTGCGCTGACTGGGAAGAACGTGTCTGCCTTCACAGCGCAGTTTGCGGCGAACGACTATGACGAGAGCACTCAGGCAGCGGCCGTCGCGTCCACGTTTGGGCTGAAACACACAACCGTCGCTGTGGACGATGCGAGCGAGCGGGAGCACCGTTTCAAAGAGATGGTGCATCACTACGATGGCAACTGTGCCGACTCGAGCGGCTTGGCGTTCAGTGCGGTGTGTGCTGCCGCGCGCCGCCAAATGCCAGTCGTACTGACTGGAGATGGTGCCGACGAGTTCTTTGGCGGTTATTCCACGTATCGCGCCAGCCGGATTGCCGCATTGGTGTCTCCGTTCATCCCCAAGGCCTTGGCCGCTCTCAGTGCGCAACGATTGCGCCTGTGGAGTCGCCACAGTGCAAGCAGAATTCCGGCTTCCGAGAGTTTCGCGCGATTGTTGTCCGGAATTGCGTGCGCGCGCGGAGCCCAGCATCCGCAGTGGCGGCGTTACCTGTTTCCCGATCAAATTAAACGGATCTATGCGGGGCCGCTGAGCGAGATAGGCGAGTCCGTCGATCCGCTCGGCGAGTACGCCGACGCCGTTGAGGGACAGTCGGGCACGATTGTCGACCGATGTCTGCTTGGCGATCAGACCTACTATCTACCGGGCGATTTGTTGGTCAAGAGCGACGCCATGAGCATGGCTCATGGCGTTGAAGTTCGTGTGCCGTTTCTCGACAAAAGGATGATGGAGTTTGCTGGCAAGCTCGACTCCTCACTGCTTACACCCATGCGCGGGCCGGACAAAAGAATCCTGCGCTCCGCTCTCGAGCAGCGGGGTTTGCCGCCTGCAGTCACCCAGGGCGTTAAGCGCGGTTTCAATGTTCCCATCGCGAACTATTTGCGCGGGCCGCTGCGAGCGCTTGGCGAGCGCATGCTGGTTAGCGGCGGAGACCTGCTTGCGCCATATCTGTCGGCTGACCAGGTCGCCAATCTGTGGTGCGAACACCTCGAGCTACGTGCCAATCACGGCTATGCGCTTTGGACCTTGCTGACCCTGGCCGTTTGGCGCGATGCAACTGGCGTGCAATAGCGGTAGGACATGAGGGAACTGCCATGTCATTGAATACTGCTTTCAGTCAGCTCTCGATCGTCATTCCCGCCTTCAATGAGCAGCACGGAATTGCGTCCACACTCAAGGCACTCACGAGCATGGCCTCGGAAGCGGAAATCATTGTGGTTGACGATGGTTCATCGGACCGCACCGCGGAAGTCGCACTGCGCCATGACAAAGTCATCGTCGCGCAGCATCCATTTAATCGAGGATACGGCGCAGCGCTTAAGACGGGAATCAATATCGCCACACGCGAACATGTCGCCTGGTTCGACGCGGATAACGAGCACCGCGTAAGCGATCTGGCAGCAATGGCGTCGCTGATCACCTCACGCAGATTGGCGGCCGTGATTGCGCAGCGCCGATTCTCCGGACCTTCTCCGGTGCGAACGCTAGGCAAGTTTTTCATCCGACTGGCTGCCAGATCATTGAACCTCTCTGCCGGCAAGGACATCAATTGCGGACTCAGAATCTTCCGCCGCGAAGTAATCTCACGCTACGTTGATCTATTACCCAACGGGTTCAGCGCGAGCATCACGAGCACAGTCATTTTGCTGGAGCGCGGCTATCCAATTGAGTTTTTTCCGGTCGAGCTGAATCCGCGAGTTGGTGAGAGCAAAGTCAAGATCGGCGACGGCTTCCACGCATTCATGCTCGTGATGCGCATCTTTATGCTGTTTGCACCCATGCGCGTTTTCCTCAGAGCTGGCGTAATCCTCTTTCTTGCGGGACTTGCCTACGGTTTGGCGTCCGCAATTTCAACAGGACGCGGGATACCCGCCGGGGCTGTGCTGCTTACGCTGGGTGGTGTTGTTTCTGGCTTCTTTGGTCTCGTCGCCGACCAGATCAGCCAGATGCGGCTGTCACGATATGACCGGCCGATCTATCGCATCTCGTCATCATCGCCTCCACCAGACGGGGAAACTTGAGCAAGTCTCAGGACCGCGACGGCAGCACTATCGCTGACTTCGGCGAGCAATGGACGCGCTATACCGAGAACCGCGGGTATTACGCGTCGCTCGGTTTATTGGCCGACATTGTCGGACCATTGCTGGAAGTTGACCGAATTCGCGGCATGCGGGTGGCCGAAATTGGATCTGGCACCGGACGCATCGTCAACATGTTGGTCGAGGCGGGCGCGTCCGAGGTCGTGGCAATCGAGCCGTCCGACGCGTTTGAGGTCCTCCGTGCCAATGTGGCGCAGCACGGCCCGAAGATCAAGCTGGTGCGGGGGCGTGGTGAATCGATCGCCGCCGAGCGCGATCTGGATCTGATTGTTTGCATCGGCGTCTTGCATCACATTGAAGATCCACTTCCCGTCGTCTCCGCAGCGTGTCAAGCGCTGCGGAAGGGCGGCCGGCTCGTAGTCTGGCTCTACGGTCGGGAAGGCAATCGACAATACCTCGCGCTGATACAGCCCCTTCGACTTGTGACACGTCGGCTCCCGCACTGGGCGCTCTCGGCTTTCTGCTGGACACTCACGGCCGTCGCTGATTTCTATGCGGCTGCGTGCCGGGTTGCGCCTCTTCCCCTTCGGCAGTACATGACGAAGGTCTACGCGCGCATGAGTCGACGGCAACGCCATCTGATCATTTATGACCAGTTGAATCCAAGGTACGCCCGGTACTACACGAAGGACGAAGCAGCTGCGCTTCTCACAGCGGCCGGCCTTATCAACGTTCGAGTGCACCATCGACACGGGTACAGCTGGACCGTTTGCGGCGATCGGTGAGCGATGCTGGAGAGTGATCAACGTGCTGCCTCCTCGCCCAATCACCTCGCCTGATGCTTGAGCACGCCTGGAACTGGCGTCGACCCGCCGGACGCTGGGCGCTGCTACTGCTCTCGACCTCGCTCGGCGCAGGACTAGCGGCTGCGCTGCACTTCGGTGCGTGGCAGCAGACGATTGACTTGGCACCGGACCGTATCGTTTCAATCGGCCAGCACGCCTACGCATATGAGTTCGATTCGGTGCTCATCCGTTCTGACATCGTTGGCAGGCAGAGTGACGACAATGTAAACCCCCAGCTTTCGCAACTTGTGCTGATCGAGAACTCAGTTCCGATCGGTAAATCGCATTCGCCGCACCAAGATATACGCACTCTAGGCTTGGGCCAGTTCTCACACTGGCAGGTTAGATCGGCGCAGGGGGGTACGCAGGAAGCGCTGATCTTCTCCACCAGCGACAACTCGGACCCCCGAAGCAATGGCAGGTCATATCGGGCCCGTTACGCGATCGAGTTTGGCGCTATTGGAATCGTTGCAATCTCGGTGCTGTGGGTAGTGGCATTGTCCGGCTTCTTGTGGGCGGTCCGGTCTGGCGTCGCGCGCTCGATATCTGCAATCGGAGCCTTCTTGCTTGTGTTCGTTGAGTACTTACTGCAATTACGACTTTGGTGGGTTGCAGTGGTCGGCGTAGCGAGCTACGTGTTTTGGTTCTTCGCGCTTGCGATGCCAAGCGTTCCGTTGCTGAACCCGGACTCGCACACGTACCTGACGGCCGGCAGCATCGTGCCGCTGGGGTACTGGGCGTACGCAAAGCTGGTCGTTGCGGTCGGCGGGGTCGAGATCCTTCCCGCGGCCCAGATAAGTCTCTGGATCTTCAGTGTTTTCGCTCTCTACATGGCTCTCAGCACCGCGCTCAGGTTCCGCGCAATCGCGGCGGTATGCGCGATCGCGCTTCTGCTGCTCGGCACGGTGACGAAGTATTCGATGCTCGCATTAACGGAGACGATGTTTGCATCCAGCCTGATCCTTCATATCAGCTCGGTCATCGTTTCATTGAAGCGAGCGACACGTGTCAGGCTCGGAATGGTCGCGCTGACCGCTGTATTGGTGGTTCTGATACGCCCGGCAGGATTGTTCGTTCCAGTGTGCACGCTGCTGCTGTTCCTGTATCGCTTCAACCAGCGACAGCTTGTCTTCGTCACGACGGTCTTGCCGATGATCATCTCTTATGCGGTACTGACGATCGCCAGTAACATTTATCGGGACAGACCAGCGCAATCTATTGCTTGGTTGGCCCTGTTTCCGCACGTGGCGCATTTGTATTTCGCGCAAGATCTGACCCGGCTCACAAGCGCAGCGACCGCAGTTGAGGCAGCTCTCGAGGACTATCGACGCGAACTCAGTGCTCAGCCGACTGCGGTAGATCGTGCGTTGTATTCGATGAACAATTTCAACCGTGCGTCGGCCTCGACTCAGCTGGCGCTAAGAAGTTTCGGCTTTCGTCATCGCGAGGAAATGATTCCATACTTTCGCGAATATGCGCTGTCGACGATTGCTAGTCATCCGCGCCCGTACTTGTCGCACGTCTCGGACCACGTATTTACTGCGTGGTGGATTCACTTTCCTTATGCCGCTAACACCGAGCAATGGCTAAACGAGCACTTTCAGGCGCACCAAGCAAGTCATAACTTACTGGCACGAAAGCTTGAGGGCATCGTTCATGTTCCTCAGATCGAATACTTCGAACTCGTTGGAACCTCGCCTCGAACACTAACGCGGGATACTTCAATCATCGACGGAACTCTGAAGGTGCTGGTTGCAATACCCTTGTTCGGGCCAGCGATTGCGATCCTCTCTCTGAGTGCTTTGCTGGCGAGCCTTATCTGGGGTCATCGGATGCTCTGGTTGGCAATCGCCGGATATGCTGGCGCAATGATGCACGGAGCAATACTGCTCACGGCATTGGCGACGGCTGTAATACCGCGTTACGTCGATCCAATCGTGCCGCTGGCGGTAGTTTTCACGGCGGTGCTGCTGGATAGAGCACTCGTGGCCATCACAGCGGCTGGAAGAACAAGGTTTGGTCGGACAACGACGCTAGCCGTGAACGGCTACCCAGGAGGCCGAGCATAGTCGGCCTTCCGTAGGTACGAGCTCTGGCGAGCAGCGGCGCTTGAATCGCCAGGTTCGCGATCCCTGCGCCATGAACGTATCATGCCACCCGGTCGCGCGACATCATCGTGCTGCAAGAAGGGTCTTTCGAAGCAAATGTGCGGCATCACCGGTTTTGTAACCCTGGAAGGGCGGCTGGAGCGAGACACCGCGAGCGCACGCCTGAACCG
>Ga0137428_1000979_pt1 | contig 11526 bp, 10 predicted proteins | sample EasRivERMZT718_2_FD_102305 | JGI IMG/M metagenome (GOLD analysis project Ga0137428, IMG submission 102305) | Soil microbial communities from meander-bound floodplain in the East River, Colorado, USA - East River MetaG ERMZT718_2 | ecosystem: Environmental > Terrestrial > Soil > Floodplain ...
CGTCGCCTGGCCGCCCGCGACGATCAGCACCGCGACGCGTCCCTCGCGCAGCGCCTCCTCGCCCGCCTTGCGGCTCTTCGCCTCCTCGCGCCGCTCCGCCTCCGTCGCGGGCGGGGCGATGATCGGCGCGGGCGCGAGCGCCGGCGTGCGCACGGCGTCGTCGGCGGCGAGGTGCTGCTCGATGAGGCGCCGCACGCGCTTGAGCTCGATGGCGCGCAGCTGGGCGAGCAGCGTCCCCTGCTCGTCGGAGGGGAGCTCGTCGAAGAACCGGAAGACGTGCCCCTGCTCGGCCTCGCAGAAGGCGGCCCGCAGTGCCTTGTCCGTCCGCGTCACGGGGTCCGCGTCAACCGCGCGTATGTGCTCGGAACGCGAGGCAGGCGTTGTGGCCGCCGAAGCCGAGCGCATTGCAGATCGCGGCGCGCACGCGCATCTCGCGCGCTTCGCGCGGCACGTAGTCGAGGTCGCACTGCGGATCGGAATGGTCGAGGTTGCGCGTCGGATGGACCACGCCGCGCGCCACCGAGAGCGTCGAAACCAGCGCGCCGATGGCGCCGGCGGCCCCGAGCAGGTGGCCGATCATCGACTTGGTCGATGAAACTGCGAGTTTCCGTGCATGATCGCCGAACAGCCCCTTGAGCGCGCGCGTCTCGACGATGTCGTTGTATTCGGTCGAGGTGCCGTGCGCGTTCACGTAGTCGACGCCGTCGGGCGAGAGCCCGCCGTCCTTGAGCGCGATCGCCATCGCGCGCTGCGGCCCGGCGCCGTCCTCCTTCGGTGCGGTGATGTGGTGCGCGTCGGCGGTGGCGCCGAAGCCGCAGAACTCGGCGAAGATCTGGGCGCCGCGCTTGCGGGCGTGCTCGAGCTCCTCGAGGACGAGGATCGCCGAGCCCTCGCCCATCACGAAGCCGTCGCGCTCCTTGTCGAACGGCCGGCTGGCGGCGGGCGGATCGTCGTTGCGGCGCGACATCGCCTTGAGCGCGCAGAAGCCGCCGATGGCGAGCGGCGTGATGGTCGCCTCGGAGCCGCCGGCAATCATCACGTCGGCTTCGTCGTATTGGATCATGCGCAGCGCCATGCCGAGCGCGTGGGACGCCGAGGCGCACGCGGACGCGGTGGCGAAGTTCGGCCCCTCGAAGCCGTGCACGATCGAGATCTGGCCGGCCGCCGCGTTCATCATCATCTTCGGGATGAAGAACGGGCTGATGCGGTCGGGGCCGCGCTCGATGAGGACGCGGTCCATCCGCTCGATCTCGTTCAGGCCGCCGATGCCCGAGCCGATCAGGACGCCGACCCGCGTCGGGTCGAACTTCGCCTCCTTCAGCTTCGAGTTCTTCAGCGCCTCGTCGGACGCCGCCAGGGCGATCTGCGTGAAGCGGTCGAGCTTCTTCGACTCGACGACCGGGAAGAACGCCTCGGTCTTGAAGTCGCGGCACTCCCCCGCGATGCGCGTCGGGAAGGCGGCGGCGTCGAACGCCGTGATCGGCGCGATGCCGCTCTCCCCCCGGAGCATGCGCTCGAAGGTGACCTCGACCCCCACGCCCAGCGGCGTGATGCAGCCCAGGCCCGTGACGACGACTCGGCGCTTCGCCATCGGCGGGGATTACTCCACCCGCTCCTTGATGTACTTGATGGCGTCGCCGACGGTCTGGATCTTCTCGGCGTCCTCGTCGGGGATGTTCACGTCGAACTCGTCCTCGAACTCCATGACGAGCTCGACCGTGTCGAGCGAGTCCGCGCCAAGATCGTTCACGAACGAGGTCTCCATCGTGATCTTGTCACGGCTGGCGCCCATCTGTTCGCAGATGATGTTGATGACCCGTTCGTCAATCGTCTGAGACACCCGTCGGTCCTCCAATCCTTCTCGCATGGTCGACGTGCCGTGCCGCGCGCCCGGCTCGGGGCATCTGCCCCGGGGACGACAGCGCGGGGACTATACCGCCTCCGATTCCCGAATTGCCTGCCCGGGCGCCCTCGGACGCCGCCCGGCGCGATCGGTCACCCGCCGAATCCGCCGATCGCCAGCCCGCCGTCGATCGGGACGACGGTCCCCGTCACGTAGCTCGCCGCGTCGCTGCAGAGGAACGCGACGAGCGCGGCGACGTCGTCGCCCGTGCCGAAACGGCCGAGGGGGATCGACTTCAGGGAATTCTGCTTGATCTCGGCGCTGAGACCGTTCGTCATGTCGGTCTCGATGAAGCCAGAGCAGACGACGTTCGCCGTCACCTTGCGCCCGCCAAACTCCTTAACGAACGAACAAATGAGGCCGAACAGGCCCGACTTCGCGGCCGCGTAGTTCGCCTGGCCGGCGTTCCCGATCATCCCGACGATCGACGAGATGTTGACGATGCGACCGGCAGGGCTCTTGAGAAGAGCGCGCAATGATGCGCGGCAGAAGAGGAAGACGCCTTTCAGATCGACGTCGATCACGGCGTCCCAGTCCTCGTCCGACATGCGCATCGCGAGTCCGTCGCGCGTGAGGCCGGCGTTGTTCACGACGATGTCGAGCCGGCCCATCTCTTCGACGACGCGCTTCACCCCGTCCTGGATCGCCTTGGCGTCGGCGATGTCGATCGCGAGCGCGAGCGCTCTACGGCCGGCCGCCTCCGCCGCGCCCTTCGTCTCCGCCAGCGCTTCGACGCTGCGCGCGACCAGGGCGACGTCGGCGCCGTCGCGCGCGAGCCGCTGTGCGATCGCCCGGCCGATGCCGCGCGACGCTCCCGTGACCAAGGCGACGCGCCCCTGGAGCGGACCGCCCGAAGCACTCGCCTCCGGCGTCACTTCGCCCCCCCTTCCGCGGCGGCGCGCTCGCCGCCGGGTTTCTGCACGTTGACGCACTTCGCCCGCGGGTCGATCTTGCCGACCAGGCCGGTCAGCACGCTGCCCGGCCCGACCTCGACGAATTCCTGCACGCCCTCCCCGATCAGCGACCGCACGCTCTTCTCCCAGAGCACCGGCGCCGTCACCTGCTTCAGGAGGGTCGCGCGGAGCTGTGCGAGGTCGCCGTGCGGCGCGGCGGTCACGTTCGACACCACCGGGATCGCCGGCGGCGAGAGCTTCACCGACGCGAACGCCGCCTCGAGCAGCGCCAGCGCTGGTTCCATCAACGAAGAGTGGAACGCGCCGGCGACCTTGAGCGCCACCGCTCTACGGATCCCCTCGCCCTTCGCGCCCGCCACCAGCCGCTCGAGCGCCATCTTGGTGCCGGAGACGGCGATGTTCCCGGGGCCGAGGAAGTTCGCCGGCTGCAGCACGTCGCCCTGCCCGAACTTCGCGCAGACGGCGCGCGCCTGCTCCTCGGTCGCGCCCAACAGGGCGACCATGCCGCTCGCGTTCGCGTCGGAGGCGCGCTGCATCGACTGGCCGCGCGCGCGCACCAGCCGCAGCGCGTCCTCGAGCGAGAGCGAGCCCGCGAACCAGAGCGCCGTGTATTCGCCGAGCGACAGCCCGGCCGCGCACGCGAAGTCGGCGCGGCGCAGCTCGCCGCGCTCTTCGAGGGCCGCCACGATCGCCGCGCTGCAGGCGAGGATCGCCGGCTGGCAGACGTCGGTCGCCGCGAGCCGCTCCTCCGGCCCCTCGAGGCAGAGTTGCGTCAGCGGCATGCCGAGCACTTCGTCGGCGCGCGCGAAGACTCCGCGAGCCGCCGCCGACGCCGAGTGGAATTCGCGGCCCATGCCGACGTGCTGGGCGCCCTGGCCCGGGAACAGGATCGCGCGCTTCATGCGGGACTCCGGGACGCGTCCGGTCTCACCAGCGCAGCGCGCCGGAGCCCCAGGTGAGCCCGGCGCCGAACGCGCAGAAGACCACCAGCTTCCCGCGCGAGGAGTCGAGCACGCCGCTGCGCACCGCCTCGTCGAAGGCGATCGGGATCGAGGCGGCCGACGTGTTGCCGTACTTCTCGATGTTGACGTAGATGCGCTCGGCCGGGATGCCGAGGCGCTCGCGCGCGCTCTCGATGATGCGCAGGTTGACCTGGTGCGGGATGACGAAGCCGAGCTCGAGCTCGGGGTTCGCCTTCACCTGCTCCTCGACCAGCTCGACCATCTTGCTCACGGCGAACTTGTAGACCTCGCGGCCGCGGATGCGCATGAAGTGGTGGCCGGCGGCCATCAGCTCCGGAGTCGGCCGCTCCAGCGAGCCGCCGGTGCGGATCCACATGACCTCGTAGCCGGAGCCGTCCGCGAAGATCCGCGACGGCAGCACCTCGCCGCGCGTGAACTCGTTCGAGAGCACCGCCGCGCCCGCGCCGTCCCCGAAGAGGATGCACGAGGTGCGGTCGGTGTAGTCGACGATGCGCGACAGCGTCTCCGCGCCGATCAGCAGGATGTTCTTCGCCGCCCCCGACGCGATGAGCGCGCGGGCGACCGTCATCCCGTACAGGAAGCCGGTGCACGCGGCGGAGATGTCGAACGCGGCGGCGCGCGTCGCGCCGAGCTGCACCTGGATCTTGCACGCGGTCGACGGGAACTGGTTGTCGGGCGTGACCGTCGCGACCATCACGACGTCGATGTCCTGCGGCGTGAGCCCGGCGTCGGCGATGGCGCGCCGGCCCGCCTCGAGCGCGAGCGTCGCGGTCGACTCGCCCGCCCCGACCACGCGGCGCTCCTTGATGCCGGTGCGCGACGTGATCCACTCGTCGCTCGTGTCGACCATCTTCTCGAAGTCCTGGTTGCGCAGGATCTTCGCGGGGACGCACGACCCGGTGCCGCGGATGCCGACGCGCGCGAGCTGCGTCACGGCGCCGCTCCGGGTGCGCCGCCTTTCGGAGCGTCACCGTTCAGGGCGTCGCCGATCTGGCGGTTCACGTCGGCGTGGACGAACTGCGCGCTCACCTTGAGCGCGTTCGCCATCGCGCGGCGATCGGAGCGGCCGTGCATGATCATCACGAGGCCGTTCACGCCGAGCAGCGGCGCGCCGCCGTACTCGGCGTAGTCGAGCTTCTTGATGATGCCGCCGACCGCCTGGCCGAGCGGCGACTTCTGCGCGGCGGCGTCGGCGAGCGGCCCCTTCACGGTGTCGTGAAAGTAGTGGCCGACGCCCTCGAAGACCTTCAGCACCACGTTCCCGACGAAACCCTCGCAGACGATGACGTCGGCGCGGTTCGCCAGGAGGTCGTTGCCCTCGATGTTTCCGGCGAAGTGGAAGGGTGCTGCCGTGAAGAGGTCGCGCGTGCTCTTCACCAGCTCGTTGCCCTTCTCCTCCTCCTCGCCGATGTTGAGGAGCGCCACGCGCGGCTTCGTCGTCCCGAGCACGTTGCGGGCGAAGAGCTCGCCCATCACGCCGTACTGCAGCAGATGGTTGGGCTTGGCGTGCACGTTGGCGCCGACGTCGAGGATCGTGATCGGGCCGTTCGCGCCCTGGAACGTCACCGCGATCCCGGGGCGGTCGACCTTCGGCAGCGGACCGAGGACGCGCCACGCCGCGGCGACGCAGGCGCCGGTGCTGCCCGCCGAGACGAACGCCCCCGCCTCGCCCTTCCGCACGCAGTCCATGGCGACCATGATCGACGAGAGCGGCTTGCGCAGGACCTTGACGGGCGACTCGCCCTTCTCGATCGCATCGGTCGCCGGCTTGAACGCGCACTCGCGCAGGATGGGCGCCTTCGAGAAGCAGGGCTCCATCGCGTCCGGCGCGCCGACCAGGATCACGTCGGACGGGCGGACGAACTCCTTCTCGAAAGCGCGCGCGACACCGAGGAGGATCTCCTCCGGGGCACGATCTCCCCCCATGGCGTCGACGGCGATCTTCATTGCGGGAGCCCTCGCAGCCGGCGGGCGGCGGCCTCAGCTCGCCGAGGCCTCTTCGCCGAGGTCGACGAGCACGCGCTTGCCGGCGTAGTACCCGCAGGCGTCGCAGATGGCGTGGGGCCGGCATGCCTTCCCGCAGCGGGAGCAGCGCGACAGGCTCGGGAGCATGAGGTGGTGGTGCGAGCGGCGCTTGCCCTTGCGGTGTCGCGACGTCTTCTTCTTCGGGACGGCCATGGCCTCTCCGGGTGCACCCCGCGCCGCTGGCGGCGGCGCCGGGATCGCAGTCGGTGCGGCGGTCGGCCCCGACGAGGAGCCACTTCGCCGCCGTGACGGAATCGGGGAAGGTTACGGCGACTTCCCGGGGCAATCAATGGCTCGGCCCGGCGGACGAGCGGCGCCGCGGCGAACCGACGCTGCGGCGTCCCCAGACGACGCGGGCGCCGACTCACTTCGCCGCGGCCGCCGCCACCAGCGCGCGTGCCTTCGCGAGCGCGCCCTCGACCGCGCCGCCCGCCTTGCCCTGCCCGCGCGCGAGCGAGGGGTTTCCACCGCTGCCGCCGCCGAGCTCACCGGCCACCACGCGGCACAAGTCACCCGCCTTGACGCCCCGCTTCTGCGCCGCCTCGTCGCACGCGACCACGAGCGGCGCCTTGTCGCCCTCCTTGCCGACCAGCACGAGCACCGACCCCGCCGCCGCCTTGGGCTTCCACTGGTCGACCAGGCGCAGCAGCGCGTCGCCCGACGCGTCGACCGCGCGGCCGATCCAGTGGAGCGCGCCGATCGCCTCGGAGGAGGCGAGCAGCGCGTCGATCTCGACGCCGCTGCCGGCGCGCGCCGACTTGTCGGCCTCCTTGCGCAGCTTCTTCAGCTCGTCCTGCAGGGACGCGATGCGGGCCGGCAGCTCCTCGACCGACGACTTGAGCGTCGCCGCGGCCGCGCGCACCAGATCTTCGCGCTGCTGCATGAAGTCGAGCGTCTTCAGGCCGGTCACCGCCTCGATGCGGCGGACCCCCGCCGCGATGCCCCCTTCGGAGACGATCTTGAACGCCCCGATGTCGCCGGTGCGCGTGACGTGCGTGCCGCCGCACAGCTCGACGCTGCGCCGCTCGGGCGCGCCGTCCTCGACGGCGACGACGCGCACGCGGGAGCCGTACTTCTCGCCGAAGAGCGCGATCGCCCCCGCTTCCACCGCCTCGTCGAACCCCTTATCGTTCTTCGAGACGTCGAGGTTCGCGACCACCTGCTCGTTCACGAGGCGCTCGATCAGACGCAGCTTCTCGGGCGGCACCGCGCCCTGGAAGCTGAAGTCGAAGCGCAGCCGCTCGGAGTCGACGAGCGAGCCCTTCTGCTCGACCCCCTTGCCGAGCACCGACCGCAGCGCCCAGTGCAGCAGGTGGGTCGCGGTGTGGTTGCGCCGCGTCGGAGAACGGTGCGCGGCGTCGACGACGAGGCGTCCCTTCTGCCCCTCGCTCACGCTGCCCGCGACGACGGTGCCGTGGTGGAGGTGGTACCCGTCGCGCTTCGTCGTGTCGCGGATGCGCACGCGGAAGCTGTCGGAGGCGAACTCGCCGCGGTCGCCGACCTGGCCGCCGCCCTCCGCGTAGAAGGGCGACGCCGAAAAGACCAGCGCGACGTCGTCCCCCTCGGTCGCCGTCTTCACTCGCGCCTCGCCCTTCAGGATCACCGCGAGCGCCGCCTCGCGCGCGTCCTCCTCGTAGCCCGTGAAGCGCGTCGCCTCGAGCTCGCGCTTGAGCTCCTTCAGCGGCCCGCCCGCGAAGATGTCGCCCTGCATGGTCGACCCGGCGCGCGAGCGCGCGCGCTGCTCTTCCATCGCCTCCTCGAAGCCCGCCTCGTCGAACGGGAGCCCGCGCTCCTCGACGATGCGCCGCGTCAGGTCGGACGGGAAGCCGGCCGTGTCCCAGAGGTAGAAGACGACGCGGCCGTCGAGCGTCTTCGCGCCCGCCTTCGCCGCCTTCGCCAGCTCTTCGTCGAGACGCGCGCGGCCTTTGGTGTAGGTCTCGAGGAAGCGCTTCTCCTCCTCGCCCACCACCTGCACGATCTTGCTCTCGAGGCGGCGGATCTCCGGGAAGACCTCCGCCATGCCCGGGACCGCGATCACCGTCGGCGCGAGCTCCGCGAGGAACGGCCCGTTCATGCCGAGCGCGTCGAGCCCGTCGGCGAGCGCGCGCCGCAGGATCTTGCGCACGACGTAGCCTTGGCGCTCGTTCGAGGGGACCACGCCGTCCGCGATCGTGAACACCGACGCGCGGATGTGGTCGGCGATGCGCCGCATCGGACGGTCGAGGCGGGCGTCCTCGCCGTACTTCCGGCCCGACAGCGCCGAGATCTTCGCCAGGATCGGCGCGAAGAGGTCGGTGTCGAAGTTGGTCGGCTTGCCCTGCATCACCCGGACGATGCGCTCGAGCCCCATCCCGGTGTCGATGTTGCGCTGCGGCAGCGGCTTCAGCTCGCCGCCGTCGCGCCGGTCGAACTGGGTGAAGACGAGGTTCCAGATCTCGAGCCAGCGTCCGCAGTCGCAGTTCGGGTCGCACTCCCCGCCCTTCGGGCAGCCCGGCTTCGCGCCCCAGTCGAAGTAGATCTCCGAGCACGGCCCGCACGGCCCGTTCGGCCCCTTCGAGGGCGCCTCGCTCGGCCAGTAGTTGTCCTTCTCCCCGAAGCGCCACAGCCGGTCGGCCGCGTAGCCGAGCTTCTTCCAGCACTCCGCCGCCTCGTCGTCGTCCTGGTAGACGGTGATGCCGAGCCGCTTCCTGTCGAGCCCGTATCCGGTGCGCAGCAGCTCGTCGGCCCACGCGATCGCCTCGGACTTGAAGTAGTCGCCGAAGCTGAAGTTGCCGAGCATCTCGAAGAAGGTGTGGTGGCTCGGCGTGCGGCCGACGTTGTCGAGGTCGGGCAGGCGCAGGCACTTCTGGGTCGTCGAGGCGCGCTGGAACGGATGGGTCCCGCGCCCGAGGAACATGTCCTTGAACTGGTTCATCCCCGCTCCGGTGAAGAGCAGGGTCGGATCGTCGTCCGGAACCAGCGAGGCGCTCGGGCAGACCGTGTGGCCCCGCTTCTTGAAGAAGTCGAGGTAGGTCGCCCGGATCTGCGCCGAGGTCGCGGAGGTCGCAAGGGTCATGGGTACGTCGCATCCTGCGAGACGTGAAGGACGCGACATTTAACCATCACCGGCGGCACGGCCGCCGTGGCACCGGCGGCACGGCCGCCGTGGCACCGGCGGCACGGCCGCCGTGGCACCGGCGGCGCGCAGTCCGTGCCGCGCCGCCGCTCGCCGCGCGAATCGACTACTTGCGGGTCGCGGGTGCGGCGACCGGCTTGCGGGCGACGTCGTTCTCCTTGGCCGAAGCGCCCGATGCCGCGGCGCTCGCGGGGCGCCCGCCGTTTGACGTGTTCGACGCGTTCGCTGCGCTCGACGCGCCCGACGCGCCCGACGCGCCCGACGCGCCCGACGCGTTCGTTGCGGGCGGCGGAGCGGCCGGCGGCTTCGCGCCGCCCGTCCCAGCGGAGGTCGTGTTGGCCCCCGTCCCCGCCATCGTCCCGGCCGTCGCCGCGACGCCGCCGTTCGAGGCGGCGGCCTCGTTCCGCTCGGCGGCCGGCAGCGCGTTCCTCGCGACCACCTCGCGGATCTGCGCGTCGACCTTCGCGGCGACGTCCTTGTTGGCCTTGAGGAACTCGATCGCCTTCTCGCGTCCCTGCCCGATCCGCAGCTGCCCGTAGGAGAACCAGGTCCCCGACTTCTCGAGCACCCGGTGCAGCGCGCCGAGGTCGACGAGGTCGCCCGTGTAGGAGATCCCCTCGTCGAAGAGGATGTCGAACTCGGTCTTGCGGAACGGCGGCGCGACCTTGTTCTTCACGACCGTCGCGCGCGCCCGCGCCCCGATCGTCTCCTCGCCGACCTTGAGGTTGCCGATGCGCCGGATGTCGATGCGCATTGAGGCGTAGAACTTCAGCGCACGCCCGCCGGTCGTCGTCTCGGGATTGCCGAACATGACGCCGATCTTCTCGCGGATCTGGTTGATGAAGACGATGGCGCAGTTCGACTTGGAGATGGCGCCGGTCAGCTTGCGCAGCGCCTGCGACATGAGGCGCGCCTGCAAGCCCATGTGGGACTCGCCCATCTCGCCCTCGATCTCCGCCTTCGGCACGAGCGCCGCGACCGAGTCGATGACGACGAGGTCGACCCCGCCCGAGCGGATCAGCATCTCCGCGATCTCGAGCGCCTGCTCGCCGGTGTCGGGCTGCGAGACGAGCAGCGCATCGAGGTCGACCCCGAGCTTGCGCGCATAGACCGGGTCGAGCGCGTGCTCGGCGTCGATGAAGGCCGCGATGCCGCCGGCGCGCTGCGCATTGGCGATGCAGTGCAGCGTGAGCGTCGTCTTTCCCGAGCTCTCCGGCCCGAAGATCTCCGTCACTCGGCCGCGCGGGATGCCGACGCCTCCCATCGCCATGTCGAGCGAAAGGCAGCCGGTCGAGATACCGGCGATGGGGACGATGCGCCCTTCGCCGAGGCGCATGATCGACCCCTTGCCGAACTGCTTCTCGATCTGGCCCAGCACGTCCGTGACCGCCTGCTTGCGCTGGGCGTCGGCCTTCTCGGACTTGTCGAACTTGTCGGGCTTTTCGGACCTGTCGGGGCGGTCGGCCTTCTCCCCCCGTTCGGACCGGTCGTGTCGATCGGAGCTGTTCGCGGACGTCACGGAGACCCTCCTCTGGTTGCATCGGGTGGGGCATCCCCGCCCGACCCGCTCCCGTTCGCGCCATTACGAACGAAAGTAGAACGATGGTACGGGGGCCTCGAGCCCGCTTCAAGGTCTCGCTCGAAGATCCGTCCCACTTCAGGATCTGTCCCGAGCTTCAAGACCCCGTGTCGGGCAGTTCCACCCGCGCCAAAGGGACGTACGTCGGCCCGCGCGGTGACGGCCGGCTCTCCATCACGGAGATGGCGTCGACCTCCTGCTCGCCGAAGCGCGGCAGCTCCGGGTCGAGCTCCCCCGCGGCCCGCCCCGGCCTCCCCTGCGCTCGCACCAGCGTGATGTGGGGCGTGAAGCCGCGCGGCTCGCGCGGGAAGCCGCGGCTGCGGATCGCCTCGTCGACCCGTCGCGTCAGCGTCGCGAGCGGCGCGCTCGGCTCGATGCCGGCCCACAGCACGCGCACCACTTGCGGCTTGGGGAAGGCGCCGAGGCCGCGGACCACGATCGCGAAGGGGGCCATCCCCTCGACCGCCTCCTCCACCGCCTCGATCACGTCCGGGATGCGCTCGTCGGCCGTCTCGCCGAGGAAGCGCAGCGTCAGGTGGAGGCGCGACTCGTCGATGCACCGGACGTTGCGGCCCAGGATCCCCACGCGCTCGCCGCCCTCGGCGAGCGCGCGCCTCAGTCCGCGATCGAGCTCGAGCGCGACGAACAGGCGCACTGCGACCTCACAGCGTGACGAACTCCTTCAACTCCGCGAGCCGCCTCTCGAAGGTCGGCCGGTCGAGCGACTTCAGCCGGTCGAGCGAGAAGTCCTCGACGCAGAACGACGCCGTGATCGTCCCGGCGAGCATCGCGTGCTTCAGCGTCGCGAAGTCGGTGCGGTCGGCGTGCGCGACGTAGCCCATGAGGCCGCCGGCGAAGGAGTCGCCCGCCCCGGTCGGATCGACCACCTCGGGGACCGGGTAGGCCGGCAGCGCGTAGCCCTTCCCCTCGATCGAGAGGAAGGCGCCGTGCTCCCCCTTCTTGATGATCGCGATGTGGCTTCCGAGATCGTGGAGCCGGTGCGCGGC
>Ga0137428_1000981_pt1 | contig 11516 bp, 11 predicted proteins | sample EasRivERMZT718_2_FD_102305 | JGI IMG/M metagenome (GOLD analysis project Ga0137428, IMG submission 102305) | Soil microbial communities from meander-bound floodplain in the East River, Colorado, USA - East River MetaG ERMZT718_2 | ecosystem: Environmental > Terrestrial > Soil > Floodplain ...
AGGCGGGCGTCGTGCTCGCGGTCGATTTCCAGCGGCGGTTTCATCCCTCCGACGGCGAGATCCGCAAGCGTGTCCGCGACGGCAGCCTCGGCCCCATCTCGTTCTGTGTCGGGGAAGTGTCGACGCCGAGCGGGCTCGCCCTGCCTAAGGAGTCGTGGCGGGTGAATCCCGAGGAGACACCGGCGGGCGCGATGACGGGACTGGGGGTGCACCTCGTCGATGCCTTCATCGATCTCTGCGGCGAGGTGGACGAGGTGTATTGCATCAATGCGCGGCGTGCGGCACCCCTGGTGGACGATACGACGGTGTTCACCATGAAGCACAAGAACGGGGTGATCTCGACGAGCTATTGCACGCTGGCGAGCGCGGCGAGCTATTGCATCGCGGTCTTCGGCAAGAACGGCATCGCCGAGACCGCGCGGCCGAGCCTCGACACGTTTCGCTTCATGCCGGTGGCAGCGGGCGGTCCGCATGCGACCGCGCAGCCGGAAGTGATCGAGCACAAGGGCGTGAACCTGGTGAAGGCGGTGATGGAGGCGTTCGCGGCGGCGGTGCAGAAGAAGGCACAATTTCCAGTCACCACCGACCAGATCATCCACGGGGTCGCGGTGTTCGAGGCGATCGTGCAGTCCGCGAAGTCGGGGCAGCCGGTCAAGGTCCGCTAGGGTACCGTCATTCCCGCGGAGGCGGGAATCCAGATTGGCTGCCCTTCGCATCGTCGTCGCGCTGCTGCCCCAGGTGATCATCCTGCTGCTCATCGGGGGCAGCCATGATTGGCTCTTCGGATTCAATCGAACGGACGCGGGATTCAGCACGCTGATCGCGCTTTTTCTCGTGACGCCGGTCGCGACCGCCGCCCTGCTCGTGGTCGAAGTGGTCCGCTACCTGCTGCAGGTCAGGCGGAAAGCGCCGGACCGGTCGTTCGGAACGTCCGCGCTCGCCATCGTTCTGTTCATCGAGGCGCTGGCGGTGGACGTGTACCTCGTCTTCGGGGTGAGAATGCATTGAATTCCAGCGGCCGAAGCGATGTGACGCACTGACAAATTCGCGCGGGGGGTCGAGTCGCGACGCGCGCCGATTACGGCAGATCCCGGGCGATGCGAAAGCCCCGTCGACCGCTGCGGAGGTTCTTGTTGTCGCCATCCCTGCGGGCCGAGCGGATATCTTCCGGCGAAAGTCCCCAGGCGCCGCCGCGAATCACCGCGTTTCCGCATTCCCCGCTGAGCCAGGGCGAGCCGTCGCCCGGCGCGCCCGCGAAGGATGCGTTCCAGCAGTCGGCCACCCATTGCCAGACGTTTCCGTGCATGTCGAAGAGGTTGAAGCGATTCGGGGGAAAGGAGCCCACCGGCGTGGTCCGGTCGCTGGCGTCGTCCGAGCAGCCCCTGCAGTTCGCCATCTTGTGGCCCACGTCGTCGCCCCAGGGATAAGCGGTCCGGGCGCCCGCCCTGGCCGCGTATTCCCATTCGGCTTCAGAGGGAAGGCGGTAGGTCTTTCCGGATTTCGCTGCCAGCCAGGCAAGGAAGTCCCGGGTGTCGTTCCAGCTGACGTAGAACACGGGCCCGGTACCCCGGCCCCAGCCCCGGTCGTTGGGGACGTGCTTGCAGGCGCCGTCGCGGACGCATTGGTCCCACTCTCCAAAGGTCACGGGATAGCGCCCGATCGCGAATTTCGCGCGGATTGCGACCCGCGTGACCGGGCCTTCCGACCCGCGATGCCCCGGCTCGCTCGATGGAGAACCGCGCTCGAACGCGCCCGATGGAATTTCCACCAGCTCGGGGCAGTCCGCGCAGTCGCGGAATATGTGCAAGGGGAGCACCTCCGCCGACAGCAGCGCGCGATGAGCGGGGACGAATGCGAACCACACCGAGCCGGCAACCGCCGCGCACAGCAGCGCACCCGCGGTGACAAGCGCCGCCTTGCGCCGGCGGCGGCGCTGCAGCAACCCGTTGCGCTCGTAGGTCGGCACGATCCGGTACACCGGCACCGGAGCCGCGATATTCTTGACGCGCTTGCGGCCTTCGAAGACAAACAGGTACTCGACCTTGTCCCTGACCAGGTCGAACACGCTTCCCGAGACCATGATCCCGCCGCTCTCCGCCAGCCCCTCGAGCCGCGCTGCGACGTTGACGCCGTCGCCGAATATCGCGCCGCTGTCCACGATGACGTCGCCCAGGTTGATGCCGATGCGGAATTCCATCGAGCGGTCGGGGGGCAGGCCGGCATTGCGCCGCGCCAGCTCATCCTGAATTGCCACGGCGCATTCCACGGCCGAGGTGGGGCTGGTGAAGGCCGCGAGAACGCTGTCTCCGGTGGTATCGATGACCCGCCCCTTGAACCGGGAGACCTGCTCGCGAAAGCAGTCCCGGTACGACTTGAGCGTGTCCAGGGTGCTGCGTTCCTGGGCGGCCATAAGGCGGCTGTAGCCGGCGACGTCGGCCACCATGATGGCAAGCAGCTGTCGATCGAGCGCGGACTCCGGCATTGCCCCCCTCGCGCGAGCACGTGCCGAGTATATGCCTAACCATCGGGGAAGACGCAACCGCTACTGCTCCGCGCTGCTGCCGCATACCGCGACCGGCGGGCGCTCGCCCGCCGGTTCCCTGCAATATCCAAGACTCGATCAATCCAGCGGCACGGCGCCGTTGGCGCTGATCACGCGCTTGCCCTCGGGACCACGAACGAACGCGAGAAAGCTGGCGACGGCCGGTGCGGGCGCCGTCTTGACGACGAGGAACGAGTCGCGCGTGAGCCGGTAGGCGCCGCTGCTCACGTTCTCCGGGCTCGGCGCGACGCCGTTGAGCGCGAGCGCGTTAATTTTCCCCTGGCTCTGGTCAACCACCGTCATCGTGGTCATGCCGATCGAGCCCGGCGTTCCGGCGAGCTCTCGCGCCATGTCACCGGACTTGGACATCACGCGGACACCGTCCGGCATCCGCAGTTGAGCCAGGCATTCGACGCGCTGCCGGACGATCTCGGCATCGACTTCGGTGTCGGGACGCGTCCGCGCGGCGACGGCCAGATCGGGGCCCCCCAATTCTTTCCAGTTGTCCAGCCGGCCCGCATAGATCGCGCAGACCTGCTGGTCGCCGATACTGGTGGCGGGCACCGTGGCGTTGACGCCGAAGACGACCGCGACCTTGGCAATCTCTTGCACCGCCATGCCTTGCTTGACCAGCTGGTCGGCGACCAGCCCGTGGCTTGCCATCGCGATATCGATGGTGCCCTCCGCCAGCGCCTTGATTCGCGCCTTGGTGCCCAAACCCTTTCCGATCTCGATGGTCACGGCGGGGTGCCGCTCGCGGTACGCCGTGGCGAGCGCGGTCACCAGCGGGGCGATCCCGGTGGAGCCGTCGATGACGATTCTGTCGGGCGTCTGGCCGTAGGTCGCGCCGGCAAGAGCGCACCCGAGCAGGACGAGCGTGCTGTGCGTGGTTCTCATGGTGTCCTCCATTGATGATGTGCCTGCCCATCCTGCGCTCGGATGGACTGTCGGTCTGCTGTACAATGCGCAATTTTTTTGTGGGAAATTCACGTTTCGCGTGAACAAGATTCCCCCCGTGCCCCGCACCGGAACCGGGCGATCTATGGACGGGCGGGGGGACGCCGCCATAGAATGGACGCGGGCACTCACGCCCCGCGGGAGTCGCCACGATGAACCCGAGCCGCTCCGATATCCTCACGGAAGCGGAACTGTGCGCACTGTCCGGCCATGGCGCCGTCAAGTCGTTCCCGAAGCACGCCGTCATCGTCAGCGAAGGCGACGAGACCGACTCGCTTTTCGTCATCGTTTCCGGTCGCGTCAAGGTGTTCCTGGCGGACGAAGCCGGCAAGGAGATCGTGCTCGGCACCCAGGGACCGGGGGAGTACTTCGGCGAGATGGCGCTTGACGGAGGAGCGCGGTCGGCCTCGATCATGACGCTGGAGCCCTCGCGTTTCATCGTCGTTCCCAGGCGCAAGGTGCGCGAATTCTTGAGAACACAGCCGGAGTTCTCCGCGCGACTCGTCGAAAAGCTCATCCGCCGCACCCGGGCGCTGACCGCGAGCGTGAAGAACCTGGCATTGATGGATGTCTATGGTCGCGTCGCCCGCCTGCTGCTCGAGCTCGCCGAGCAGGACGAGGGCGGAACCCGCGTCATCCGGGAGAAGCTCACGCAGCGGGATGTCGCGAACCGGGTGGGCGCCTCGCGCGAAATGGTCAGCAGGATACTCACGGATCTCGCTGCCGGCGGCTACATCAGCGTCAAGCAGAAGCGCATCACCGTGCACAAGGCGCCGCCCCGGCACTGGTAGGAAAGGAGGGTTGTGTGGAAGCAATGAAAGACGGCAGGCATCTCTACGAAGTCGAGCGCCGCACGGAGCACGCCGCGCGGCCGGGTTTCCGCATCCAGGAGATCCAGATCTCGAAGACGCAGAAGGTTCCCTGGCATTATCACAACAACGTGCAGGATACTTTCTACGTGCTGAGCGGCAGCGTGCGGCTGTTCCTGCGCGATCCCAAGGAGGAGGTGCGGCTCGGCCCCGGCGACACCTACTCGGTCAAGGCGCGCCGCCCGCATCTCGTCGTCAACGGCGGGGACGCCTCGGCGACCTTCCTGGTCCTGCAAGGCATCGGCGAGTACGACTTCGTCCCGCTCACCTGAAGTGGATGCCGACGTTCTGATCGTGGGGGCCGGCCCGACCGGACTGATGCTTGCAAACCAGCTGGCGCGCCGCGGCGTGCGAGCGATGATCGTGGATCGGCATTCGGGGCCGGCGCACCAGTCGCGCGCGATGGCCGTGCAGGCGCGCACCCTCGAGATCTATTCCAAGCTCGGGCTCGGGGAACGGGCGCTGGAGCTGGGCCTGCGCGGCAACGGCGGCAACATGTGGGCGAACGGGAAAAAGATGGCGCGCATCCCGCTCGGGGAAATCGGGCAGAGCCTGAGCCCCTTTCCCTACATCCTGATGCTGGGACAGGATGATAACGAGCGGATGATGGGCGAACACCTTCGCAATTGGGGCCTCGCGGTGCAGTGGAACACCGAGCTGATCGCCATGCAGCAGGAGCCCGGACATGTCGTGGCGACACTCAGACAGCCTGACGGATCGACCCGCATGGTCACAGCCGCATACGTCGCAGGTTGCGACGGAGGACGCAGCGCGGTCCGCGAACTCTCCGGCATCACTTTCCCGGGCGCGCCATATGAGCACGTGTTCTTCGTCGCCGACACCGAGGCGACGGGTCCGATGGTTCCGGAGGAGCTGAACGTCTACATGTGGCAGGACGGGTTTCACCTGCTCTTCCCCATGCGCGGCAAGGACCGCTGGCGCGTGATCGGCATCCTGCCTGGGCGTCTGCGGGGACGGAATGACCTTACCTGGGAGGAAGTGATCCCCGCGGTGCGCCGGGAAGCGGGCGCGGATCTTGCCTTCAAGGCTTGCGACTGGTTCTCGACCTACCGCATCCACCACCGCTGCGCCGAGCGTTTCCGCGACCGGCGCTGCTTCCTGCTCGGGGATGCCGCGCACGTGCACAGCCCGGCGGGCGGGCAGGGCATGAACACCGGCCTGCAGGACGCCTACAACCTGGCGTGGAAGCTGGCGCTGGTCGTCAAGGGCCGCGCGGACGCAGCCCTGCTCGACACCTACGAGCAAGAGCGCATTCCCGTGGCCCAGCGACTGCTGCGCACCACTGACCGGATATTCTCGCTTCTGGTCTCCGACAACTGGTTGGCAGGACTATTCCGCACGAAGATCGTCACGCGGGTTCTCGCCCGGGCCATGACCGTCGAGCGCGTGCGCAAGCTCGCGTTCCGCACCATTTCGCAGATCGGCATCCGTTATCGCAGGAGTTCGCTGTCGCAAACGCTGGCGGGCCTGCCCGAAGGCGCGCCGGTGGCGGGCGACCGCTTCCCTTGGCTCAAGATTAGATTTCGCGCGGATGGGCCGGCCGAAGACCTCTTCGAGAAGCTCGACGATACGCGCTTCAACCTGCTCGCGATCGGGCAGGCGGCGCCGTCAACAGGGTCGCTGGGGTTCGGTGACCTGATGCGCGTGCACGAGATTCCCGACGATTCCTCCAACGCGAACGAGCTGGCGCGTGTGGGGATTTCCGGGCCGGCTTTCTACCTGCTGCGGCCGGACGGCCACGTCGGGCTGGCCGGGAGCCGGATCGATGCCAACACAGTCAGGCGCTACCTTGAAGAACGTCACCTGCGCCCTGGCAAGGGCTCCGAGGACGAGGTCAGGCTGAGCTTCCGCGCTGCCGCTTAGGCCAAGGGACTCTCGCGCACGGCGATCGCGATCTTGCCGGAGGTCCTCCCGGTCCGGCTGTAAGCGTGGGCCGCGGCGAGATCGTCGAGCCGGAACACGCGGTCTATGACCGGCCGCAGCTTGCCGGCGTCACAGAGTGCGCGCAATGCGTCCAAGTCATCTCCGCTCGGCTTGACGGTTGCGATCCGCACGCGCCGCTTCGAGCCGAGCGGCAAATAGAAGGCAGCTGCGATCCGGCCGAACGACGGCAGGGCCGATACATGCACCCCGTCCCGCGTCATAAGCGGAAGATGACGGTGCACCGGTGCGGCCACCACGAGATCGAGCACGATGTCGTAAGGCTGCGGGCCGCGAAGATCGGATTGCCGGGTGTAGTCGATCGCGCGGTGGGCGCCCAGCCTGCGCACCATGTCCAGGTTCCGGGTGCTGCAGACAGCGGTTACCTCCGCGCCGTAGCTCGCCGCGATCTGCACGGCGAAATGCCCCACGCCGCCGGATGCTCCGATAACGAGCACATGTTTTCCCGCGGCGACTCGCCCGAGGTCGCGCAGCGCCTGGAGTGCCGTGAGGCCGGCGAGCGGCACGGTGGCAGCTTCGAGCGCCGGCAGGCTTGCCGGCATTCGGGCCGCCGCGCTTTCGCCCACGACCGTGTACTCGGCGCTGGCCCCGCCCGGGCGCAGATCCGACATCGCGAAGATGCGGTCGCCCGCCTTGAAACGCGTCACCTGCGTCCCCGTCTCGACGACTTCGCCCGCGACATCGAAGCCGGGGATGGACGGGAAACGCGCCGGCATCAGCCAGCGATACTGGCCGCTGTGCAGCTTCCAGTCGACAGGGTTGACCGACGATGCGGACACCCGCACGAGGAGCTGCGAGGGTGAGGGACGCGGCGCGGGGACTTCGGCGAGCTCGATCTGATCGGGCCCGCCGTAGTCCCGGTATTGCATGGCTTTCACCCGGGCTCAATCCGCCTTGAGTCCCGCGTCCTTTGCCACCTTGGTCCAGCGCTTCAGCTCGGCGTAGTACATGGCGTTGAAATCCTTCAGCGTGGGCCCGGTCGGGTCCATGTCTTGCGCCTCGATCTTTGGCCGCAACTCCGGGCTGCGCACCGCCTTGACGATCTCACCGTGCACCTTCGATAACGTCGCCGCGGGCGTGCCGGCGGGCGCGAAGACCCCCTGCCAGGTCGTCACCACCAGCCCAGGCAGCCCCGATTCCTCCAGGGTGCGCAGCTCGGGCAGCGACTGGATGCGCTTATTGCCGGTGACGGCGAGAGCCCGCAACCGGCCTTCCTTCACATGTGGCACCGCGGTGAGGACCGCGCCCATCAGGAACTGCGTCCGGCCCGCGATCATGTCTACCAGCGAGGGCGCCGTACCCTTGTAGGGGACGTGCTGCGCCTGGATGCCGGTGCGCTGCGAAAACAGCACGGCCGCCAGGTGCGTGCTGGTGCCGGCGCCGGACGAGGCGTAGTTCAACTGGCCCGGCCGCGCTTTCGCGTAGTCGATGAATTCCTGGACGCTCTTCACTGGCAGCGAAGGGTGCACCACGAAAATGAGACAGCCGGCGCCGATCTCGGTGACCGGCGCGAGGTCCTTGTTCGGGTCGTAGCCGAGCTTCGAGTAGAGTCCCGGCGAGAGCGCAATCGCGTTCGACGAGTAGAGCAGCGTGTGGCCGTCGGGATTGGACTTGGTGAGGATCTCGACCGCGATGTTGCCGGCCGCGCCGGGCCGGTTGTCGATGACGATGCGTTGGCCGATCTGGCCCGCGAGCTTTTCGCTCACGATACGGGCGACCACATCGGTCGGGCCGCCCGGGGGAAAGCCGACCAGCATGCGGACCGGCCGGCTCGGCCAGGCTTGTCCCGGGCTCGTCGAAGTGGCCTGGGCATGGCAGACGGCGCTGGCCATGGCGAGATGTGCCGCAACGCCGAGCGCCGCGATTTTCGCGTGTAGTGACATTCCATCCTCCCCTCGGGATTCGATCCGCCGTAACTGTATCACCGGGGTTCCAAGCCCGCGGGGTTTCGCACCAGTGCGGCGATCGCCGCGCACTCGATGCCGAAGGGCAGGTAACCCGCATACCCCAGCAGCGGCATCTCGAAGAGACGGAAGCGGTCCACGTACGGGACGCTGTACTCCCAGCGGGCAAGGCTCCCCCAGTTCCACATCTCCCAGAGGAAGCCGCAGACAAGCGCCGCCGCCGAAAAGCAGGCGACCCCGCGCCAGTCACCGCGCGCCAGCGGTTCGAGGACGGTGGAACGGCCGCCGAGGGCTTGCAGGGAAACGATGACGAGGACGGGCGAGATCCAAACCAGCGGGAAAACAAACTCGCGGAAGATCCCCAGAACGGCGAGAGACAAGATCGTGAGAATCAGTACGACGGCGGCAGCGAGCTTCGGGCGTGGAATGCTGACCGGATACCAGCGCGCGAACGCAGTATCGAGCCGGGGATACGTCCCAAGCCATTCCGCGGTGCTCACGACCGCCGGCAGCACGGTGGAAAAGGCGAGCGTGGCGAGGAACGTGTACTCGAGGGCGTCAAACTCCTCGATGCCCGTGTAGCGCCAGTTGGCAACAAAGCGGTTCAGGTACTCGAAGAACCACCAGAAGAGCGCGCTCAAGGGAAAGAGCGCGGCGAAACGCGCCGGAGCCCGGACCAGCAGGCAGGTGCCCGCGCGCTGCATCGTCAGGGCATTGACGCAGGCGATATAGCCGAGCCAGAGCGGCGTGAAAGTGTGCTGCTGGACGGGCTCGAACCAGGAAAGACGCGTCCATGCGAGCGTCCAGCACGCAACGAGCCATGCGAGAGCCGCCCAACCCCAGACCGGGAATGCGCCGTGCCGTTCGACCCGGGGAGCGGGCGTCTTCATGAAGCGCCAGACAAAGGGCGAGACGGTTGCCGCGATGAACGCCGCCATCAGCCAGAAGACCGTCCATGAGAACGCGGCCACCTTGAGGAATGCGGGGCGTGGTGGCAGCTCCAGGTAATCGGCCGCTGGCTGCCCCGCGAGCCAGACACCCGCGAGCGGCGCGCCGAGGAGTGTCAGTGCCGTGATTCCCACCAGCGTTGGCGCGCCCGGTCCGGGCGTGGTCTTGTCGGGAATGGATTTGACCTGGATCAATCCGACCGTCCGTGGGTACCTTTATTCTGAATTGTAGGGCACCGCGTCGGCGGTGCACGACATTGAAGATGGAGGGAAACGTGGAATTGAGGCTTTTCTCCGGCGTGTTTGACCTTCCGTGGTGGGGCCACGTGATCGTGGCCCTGGGGCTGACGCACGTTACCATTGCCTCGGTCACGATATTCCTGCACCGGCAGCAGGCGCACCATGCGCTCGATTTGCATCCGGCCGTGAGCCACTTCTTCCGGCTCTGGCTGTGGCTGACGACCGGCATGGTGACGCGCGAATGGGCCGCCGTGCACCGCAAGCACCACGCCAATGTCGAGACCCCCGAGGACCCGCACAGCCCGCAGGTGCTGGGTCTGAACCGCGTCCTGTGGGGCGGAGTGTTCCTGTACGTCAAGGAGGCCAACAAGCCCGAAACTCTCGAGCGCTACGGCCATGGCACGCCCGACGACTGGCTGGAGCGCCATGTCTACTCGAAGTTCAGCGTGCTGGGGTTGACCCTGATGGGTGCGTGCAACGTGCTCCTGTTCGGGATCGTACCCGGCGCGTTCATCCTCCTCACGCAGATCGTGTGGATCCCGTTCTGGGCGGCGGGCGTGATCAATGGCATCGGCCACTACTGGGGGTATCGCCACTGGTCCTCGCCGGATGCCAGCACCAACATCGTGCCGTGGGGCATCCTCATCGGCGGCGAGGAGCTGCACAACAATCATCACGCCTTCCCGACGTCCGCCAAGCTCTCGTACAAATGGTACGAGTTCGACATCGGGTGGCTCTACATCCAGATTCTCGAAGCGATGGGGCTGGCCAGGGTCAAGCATGTCGCTCCGATCCCGCGTTTTACGGTGCCCCGGCCGGCGGTCGACCCGCAAACGCTGCAGGCGGTGGTCGCGAACCGTTACGACGTCCTGGCGAAGTATGCGCAATCGCTCCGGCGCGCCCTCGCCGAGGAAATCGGCAAGCTGCGGAAGACCTCGCCCGCGGATGCGAGCGCGCTGGAAATCCTGGAGCCCTGGCTCGACCGCGATGACAGGATGCTGCGCGACCCGGAACGCGCGAAGCTCGCCGAAGTACTGCCGAAGTCGCGCGTGCTTCACACGATGGTGGCCATGCGCAGCGAGCTGGTGGCGGTCTGGAGGCGCTCGACGGCCACGCGCGAGCAGCTGGTCGGGCAGCTCCAGGACTGGTGCCGGCGGGCCGAGGCGAGCGGCATCCGGCAGCTGATGGAATTCTCACAGCAGCTGAGGAGTTACGCGTAAACTTGCCCTCTCAGCGTTTATGCAGGGAGAAGCGTGATAATGATCAGCGAAAGAGTGATGGACGCCATTGCCCAGATCGAGGCGCACCGGCAGGGCATGACAAGGGAAAGCAATGTCGCGGCGGCGTGCAACGAGGCTCTGCGCAGGCTGCATGAACTTCTGGACGACGAAAGGAAGCGGTTGCAGTCGGCGGGTCCGGGCGCGGAACACGCGGAGGACATCCATGCCGTGACGGCGGAGATCGAGAGGGTAAAAAGACTGACCGGCGCGGCCGGTAAGGGGGCGATGTCAGGGCACGCGCGCCCCCAACGGCCGAAAGGCATGCGGCCGGACCAGCCGCACAACCGTCCGCGGACCAAGGGTCGCAGGACGATGGGGCGGACCAGCGGTCGTTGATTGACCCGTCCTGCCAGCGGGCGTAGCATCGTCCGGCAGTCCATCCACTCAAGGAGGTTCGATATGTCGGTACGAACCATCCGATCCGTAATCGAGGGGCAGGAACTCGTCACGGCGCCGACGAACATGCTGGTACGCGAAGCGGCGCGCCTGATGAAACAGCACAACGTCGGAGCGATCCTGGTCGTGGAAGGCGACAAGCTGGCCGGCGTGTTCACGGAGCGCGACGCGCTGAACCGGGTGGTCTCCGAGGGGCGCGACGCCAACGCCACCGAGCTCGGCGCTGTCATGACCCCCAATCCCCGGACGGTCCAGGCCGACAGCCCCTTCACGCTTGCGCTCCAGATGATGTACGAGGGGGGCTTCCGCAACGTGCCGGTGGTCGAGAACGGCCGCCCGGTTGGGCTGGTTTCCGCCCGCGACGCACTCGGCCCCGAGCTCAAGGAATTCGTCTACGAAATGCTGCGCCAGGAGCAGAC
>Ga0137428_1000985_pt1 | contig 11500 bp, 8 predicted proteins | sample EasRivERMZT718_2_FD_102305 | JGI IMG/M metagenome (GOLD analysis project Ga0137428, IMG submission 102305) | Soil microbial communities from meander-bound floodplain in the East River, Colorado, USA - East River MetaG ERMZT718_2 | ecosystem: Environmental > Terrestrial > Soil > Floodplain ...
GTCCCGATCGGCTCCATCGGCGTGTCGCGCAAGCAGGCCGGCGCGTTCAGCAGGCACCAGATCCGCGCGCTCGAAACCTTCGCCGACCAGGCAGTGATTGCAATCGAGAACGCGCGCCTGTTCAACGAGACCAAGGAAGCGCTCGAGCGGCAGACCGCCACCGCCGAGATTCTGCAGGTCATCGCGGCCTCGCCGTCCGACACGCAGCCGGTGTTCGATGCAATCGCGCGCAGCGCGCAGAAGCTGCTCGGCGCGCATTATGCGAACGTGACCCGGGTCGTCGAGGGCGCGCTGCACCTCGCCGCGCACACCGGGACCAACCCGGCTGGCGTCGAATCTCTCAAGAAGGTGTTCCCGGCGACGCTGGCCGGGGAGGGCGCGCTCGGCAGGGCGGCGCTCAGCGGCGAGCCGGCCTGCATTGCCGATATCGAAACCGATCCGGCGTACTCCGCCTCCTTCCGCGAGGGGGCGCGCGTGCGGGGATACCGGAGCCTGCTTGCCGTGCCGATGCTGCGCGACGGAGTGTCGATCGGCACGATCGCCGTCACCCGCCGGGACCCCGGACGGTTCTCCGATCACCAGATCGGCCTGCTCAAGACCTTCGCCGACCAGGCGGTGATCGCGATCGAGAACGTGCGCCTGTTCAACGAGACCAAGGAGGCGCTCGAGCAGCAGAAGGCGTCCGCCGAAGTACTGAGCGTGATCAGCAGCTCGCCGACGGACGTCGCACCGGTGTACCGGACGATCCTCGAAAACGTGACACGCCTGTGCGAAGCGAATATTGCCGCCCTGTTCCTGTACGACGGCGAGTTCATCCGGGCGGCTGCTCACCGAAACGCGACACTCGAGTTCGCGCAGCAGCTCGATGCGCTGCGCGTGCGGCCGAGCCGCGAGACGCCGACGCGCCGCGCGGCATTGGAGAAGAAAATCGTGCACGTCGAGGACGTGCTGGCCGATCCCGGCTTCTCGCTTTCCGAAGCGCACCGCCGCGAGCGGCCGCGGACTGTTCTCTCGGTGCCGCTGCTGCGCGAGGAGACTCTGATCGGGGTGATTTCGGTCTGGAGGCGCGAGGCGCGCCTGTTTACCGACAAGCAGGTCGCGCTGGTAAAGACCTTCGCCGACCAGGCGGTGATCGCGATCGAGAACGTGCGCCTGTTCAACGAGACCAAGGAGGCGCTCGAGCGCCAGACCGCGACCGCGGAGATCCTGGGCGTCATCGCGAGCTCGCCGTCGGATGTCCAGCCGGTTCTCGATGCGATCGTGCAGAGCGCGATCCGGCTGGTCCCGCCGTGGAACGCGGCGATCAACATGCGCGACGGGGAGGTCATTCGGATGCGCGCCGCGGCGAGCCCGCGTGTCGCGCAGGTCGATCCAGCGCGCTTCGCCGAGTTCTTCCCGTTTCCGTTTGATCCCGAAGCCAACGAATTGGCGCGCTGCATTGCGGAGTGCCGCGTCGTGGAGAACGCCGACAGCCAGGCACCCGGAGTGAACGATCGGCTGCGAGAAATGGCGATGGTCGGCAGGTATCGGTCCGCCGTCCTGGTTCCCCTTGTCCACAAGGCGACTGGCATCGGCGAGATCGGGCTCACGCATGCTGAACCGAACAGGCGCCTCACCCACAAGCAGATGGAGCTGATCTCGACCTTCGCAAACCAGGCGGTGATCGCGATCGAGAACGTGCGCCTGTTCAACGAGACCAGGGAAGCGCTCGAGCAGCAGACCGCAACCGCGGAGGTCCTCAAGGTGATCAGCGGCTCGCCCACCGACGTCGCGCCGGTTTTCGAGGCGATCCTGAAAAGCGCGGTCACGCTGTGCGGGGCCGAGCTCGCCGCGGTGTTCTCCTACGACGGCAAGCTGGTGCATCTGGGCGCCACGCACAACTGGCCGCAGGAGGCGCTGCAGTACTTTTCGAAGATCTATCCCTCGCCGCCGAGCCCGAAGCTGCTAAGCGGGCGCACCATTCTCGGCAAGTCCCTCGTAGAGATCACGGACGCCGCGACGGACGAGGACTACGACCCCAAATCCGTGGTCACCGGCCACTGGCGCAGGATGCTCGGCGCGCCCATGCTGCTTGAGGGCCAGCCGCTGGGCGCGCTCGTGGTCGCATGGCGCGACCCTGGTGAAACGCCCCCGCGGCAGGTGGAGTTGCTACAGACCTTCGCCGACCAGGCGGCGATCGCGATCGAGAACGCGCGCCTGTTCCGCGAGACCCAGGAGAAGAGCGCGCAGCTCGAGGTCGCGAACCAGCACAAGTCGGAGTTCCTGGCCAACATGTCGCACGAGCTGAGGACGCCGCTCAATGCGGTGATCGGATTCTCGGAAGCGCTGATGGAGCGGATGTTCGGCGAGGTGAACGAGAAGCAGGCGGACTACCTGAAGGACATCCACGAGTCCGGGCGGCACCTGCTCTCGCTCATCAACGACATCCTGGATCTGTCGAAGATCGAGGCCGGCCGCATGGAGCTCGACGTCTCGACCTTCCACCTGCCGAGTGCGCTCACCAACGCCATGACGCTGATCCGCGAGCGCGCGCAGCGCCATGGCATCCAGCTCGCCCTGGAGGTGGATGAACGCCTGGCTGAATTTTCGGGTGACGAAAGAAAGTTCAAGCAGATCATGCTCAATCTGCTTTCCAACGCGGTGAAGTTCACCCCGGACGGGGGCAAGGTCGACGTCTCAGCCCGCAAATACAACGGGCAGCTCGAGGTGGCGGTGCGCGATACCGGTATCGGGATCGCGCCCGAGGATCAGGCGCTGGTGTTCGAGGAGTTCAGGCAGGCGGGGCGCGACCGGATGCGCAAGGCCGAGGGCACCGGGCTCGGGCTCGCGCTCACCAAGCGGTTCGTCGAGCTGCACGGCGGCGCGATCCGCCTCGACAGCACGCCGGGGCAAGGCTCGACCTTCAGCTTCACCCTGCCGGTGCGGTAGTAGTGGTAGTGAAGGCTAGTAAGGGCTAGCGCCGCGGCGACACAATCTCGTCGCAAACAGCCTGCGCTTCGCTTTCTTGCCAATCCAGGCTCAGGGTTTCTTCGTCCCAGTCCTCGGCTTCCTGCTCGAGCGGGAACTCGTCTTCGTCCGGACCGTACACGTCGTCGAGCGTCATTGCCGCCTCCTTGTTTAGTGGACGCGGCCTATTCTTGACGCCGGTCTGTTACACGCCCGCGTCGAGGCGATGCGCCGCTCAGGCCTTGGGCGCCAGGTGGCAGCTCGGGGTCGAGCGCATGATGCGCAGCTCTTCGTCGGTCATGTCGGCAGGGATGTCGGCGAAAAGCGGCGTCGAAAGGTAGCGCTCGCCGGTATCGGGGAGCATGCAGAGCACGGCTGCTCCCCGGGGCGCTTCCCTGCAGACCTGCAGCGCGGCGGCGAACGTCCCGCCGGCGGTAATCCCGACGAAGATGCCTTCCTTCTGCGCGAGCTGCTTGCTGCATTGCATGGCATCGGGCCCGGAAACCGTCAGCACCTTGTGGATCACCCCCATCTCCACCGCATCACCCGTCAGCTTGGGCACGAAGTCCGGGCTCCAGCCCTGCATCGGGTGCGGCTTCCAGGAAGCGTTCGCCTGCGCCGGCGTGCCGTCGGGCCGGCGCTCCTGGGCCGTGCCGCGGGTGAGCATCGGCGCATCGGCGGGCTCGCAGACGACGATCTTGGTTTCAGGGCGCTCCTTCGCGAGGACCCGCGCCACGCCCTTCAGCGTGCCGCCAGTGCCGAAGCCGGTGACCCAGTAGTCGAGGCGCTGCCCTTCGAAGTCGCGCACGATCTCGCGAGCCGTGGTGCGCGAGTGGAAGTCGGCGTTGGCCTCGTTCTCGAACTGCCGCGTCAGGAACCAGCCGTTCATCTCGGCGAGCTCCACCGCTTTCTTCACCATGCCCATGGCGCGCTCGGCGGTGGGCGTGATCACGACCTTGGCGCCGAGGAAGCGCATCAGCTTGCGCCGCTCGACGCTGAAGCTCTCGGCCATGGTGACGACGAGCGGATATCCTTTCTGCGCGCACACCATGGCGAGGCCGATGCCGGTGTTGCCGCTCGTTGCCTCGATTACCGTCTGCCCGGGCTTGAGTTTCCCCGTGCGCTCGCCGTCCTCGATCACCCCGAGCGCGAGCCGGTCCTTCACCGAGCCGAGCGGGTTGAACGCCTCGATCTTCACGTACAGGTCCGCCCCCGGCGGGGCGAGCTTGCCGATCTTCACGACCGGGGTGTTGCCGATCGTCTCGAGTATGTTGGCGTATCTCGTCATGATCAGGCGACCTCGAACAGACCCGCGGCGCCCATGCCGCCGCCGATGCACATGGTGACCACGACGAACTTCGCGCCGCGGCGCTTGCCCTCGATGAGCGCGTGACCGACGAGGCGCGCGCCCGACATGCCGTAGGGGTGACCGACGGCGATTGCGCCGCCGTTGACGTTCAGCCTGTCGTGCGGGATGCCGATGCGGTCGCGGCAGTAGATCACCTGCACGGCAAAGGCCTCGTTCAGCTCCCACAGGTCGATGCTGGTTACGCTCTTGCCGGCCTGCTCCAGCAGCTTGGGCACGGCGAACACCGGGCCGATGCCCATCTCCTTGGGGTCGCAGCCCGCCGCGGCGAAGCCGCGAAAAATGCCAAGAGGAGTCAGATTCCGCCGCGCGGCCTCTTTCGCGCTCATGACCACGCAGGCCGATGCCCCGTCGGAGAACTGGCTCGCGTTGCCCGCGGCGACGCAGCCGCCCTCGATCGCCGGCTTGATCTGCGACACGCCCTCGTAGGTGGTGTCCGGGCGGATGCCCTCGTCCTCCGAGGCGGTGACTTCCTTGATCGAGTCCTTGCCGGTGTTCTTGTCGACCACCTTCATCTTGGTGGTGATCGGCGCGATCTCGTCCTTGAACTTGCCCTCGGCGCGGGCCTTGGCCGCGCGCTGCTGGCTCTGCACGCCGTACTCGTCCTGCTTCTCGCGCGAGATGTCGTAGCGCCGCGCGACGTACTCCGCGGTCTGCAGCATCGGCCAGTAGGTCTCGGGCTTGTGGCGGTGCAGCCACTCGTCCTGGAAGTGGTGCTTGTTCATCTCGTTCTGCACCAGCGAGATCGACTCGACGCCGCCGGCGACGTAGACGTCGCCTTCGCCGGCCATGATGCGCTGGCTGGCGAGCGCGATGGTCTGCAGCCCCGAGGAGCAGAACCGGTTCACGGTCATCCCCGGCACGCTGATCGGGCAGCCCGCGCGGATCGCGATCTGGCGCGCGATGTTCCAGCCGGTGGCGCCTTCGGGGTTGGCGCAGCCGATGATCACGTCCTCGACCTCGTCGGCGTCGACTTTCGCGCGCTCGAGCGCCGCGTGCACCACGTGCCCGCCCATCTTGGCGCCGTGCGTCAGGTTGAGCGCGCCGCGCCAGCTCTTGCAGAGGGGTGTGCGCGCGGTAGAAACGATGACAGCCTCCTCATTTGCCCGACTAGCCATTGAACCTCCTGCCTTCCTTGGCAAATTTCACCAGCCCCGGCGCCGGCTGCCATTGCGATCCCTGGTATCCGGCCTTGAACCTGTTGATTGAACCCAGCACCTTGTCCAGCCCGACCAGATCGGCGTAGAACATCGGCCCGCCGCGGTAGGGCGGGAAGCCGTAGCCGGTGAGATACACCATGTCGATGTCGGAGGCGCGCAGCGCGATGCCTTCCTCGAGGATGCGCGCGCCCTCGTTGGCGAGCGCGAAGATGCAGCGCTCGACGATCTCCTCGTCCGGGATTTTGCGTGGGGTGACGCCCGCCTCTTCCCGGTAGTCGGAAAGCATTTTTTCAACTTCGGGATCGGGGAGCGGCTTGCGGTTGCCCTTCTCGTAGCGGTACCAGCCGCGGCCGGCCTTCTGGCCGAACCAGCCTTTCTCGCAGATCCGGTCGGCGAACTTCGAGTACACCATGTCGGGGCGCTCTTTCGCGCGGCGCTTGCGGATTTCCCAGCCGATGTCGTTGCCCGCCATGTCGTACATGGCGAACGGCCCCATCGCCATCCCCCAGCGCTGCAGCGCGCCGTCGATCTGCGCCGGGGTCGCGCCTTCCTCGAGCAGGAACAGGCTCTGCTGCACGTACTTCTCGAGCATCCGGTTGCCGATGAAGCCGTCGCACACGCCGGAGACCACGGGGACCTTCTTGAGCGTCTTGCCGAGCTTCATGGTCGTGGCGAGCACGTCCTTTGCGGTCTTCTTCCCGCGCACCACCTCGAGCAGCCGCATCACGTTCGCCGGCGAGAAGAAATGCGTGCCGACCACGTCCTCGGGACGCTTGGTGGCGGCGGCGATCTGGTCGACGTCGAGGGTCGAGGTATTGGTGGCGAGGATCGCGCCCGGCCGCACGATGCCGTCGAGCTTCTTGAAGAGATCCTGCTTCACGTCCATGCGCTCGAACACCGCCTCGACCACGATGTCGGCGCCTTTGATCTCACCGAGATCTGCTGCTGGTGAAATCAAGGCCATGCGTTTGTCCATGTCGGACTGCGCGAGGCGGCCCTTCTCGACGGTCGCGGCGTAATTGCTCTTGATTCTCTGGATGCCTTTGTCCAACGCCTCTTGCGTGGAGTCGACCAGCGTCACCGGGATCCCGGCATTCGCGAAGCACATGGCGATGCCGCCGCCCATGGTGCCGGCGCCGATCACCGCCGCCTTCTGGATCGCGCGCACCGGGGTGTCGTCGGGCACGCCCGGAATCTTCGAGGTCTGGCGCTCGGCGAAGAACATATGGCGCAGCGCCTTCGACTCGGCGGTATTGACCAGGCGCTGGAAGCGCTCGCGCTCGACCTTGCGGCCCTCGTCGAAGGGCAGCGTCGCCGCCGCCGCGGCGCAGGCTACGATCTCGAGCGGTGCCGGGTAGCCGCGCGATTCCTTCGCCACCTCGGCGCGCACCTTGGCGAAGAACGCCTCGGGATCGCCGTCGAGCTTCGCCTTCATGTCGCGGATGCGGCGAATCGGCCGGGGTTGCTGGAGGAACTTGATGGCGGCCTCCAGAAGATCGCCCGTGACGATTTCGTCGACCAGGCCGAGCTCCCTGGCCTTCTCCGCGGGAATCGTGTTGCCTGTGGTCATCATGCGCACGGCATCCGCCATCGGAATGATGCGCGGTAGGCGCTGCGTGCCGCCCGAGCCGGGAAGGATGCCGAGCTTCACTTCGGGCAGCCCGAGCTGCGAGCGCGGCGCCGCCACGCGGTAGTGGCAGCCGAGCGCGAGCTCGAGCCCGCCGCCGAGGGCGAAGCCACCGATCGCGGCGACGAGCGGCTTCTTCATCGCGTCCTGCTGGTCGTTGACCTCGAAGAGGTCGGGCCTCTCGCGGGGCTTGCCGAACTCGCGGATGTCGGCGCCCCCGGAGAACGCCTTGGCCGAGCCGATGATCACCACGCCCTGGGCAGCGGGATCCGCCTCGGCTTTTTGCAGGCAGGCCATCAGCTCGGCGCGCAGCGCGTTGCCCAAGCCGTTCACCGGCGGGTTGTTCATGGTGATGACGGCGATGCCGTCGCGGACGGCGTATTGAGCGACGTCGCTCATGCGGGGCTCTCCAAGGGGACGGCGTCGATTCTAACGGTTGTGCGGCTAGAATCCACCGGAGGAGGAGGGGGATTGGCCGAAGCACTTGCCTCGGAGCCCTTGCTGCGCGTGCACGATGTCGCCGTCCGTTTCGGCGGCATCGTGGCGCTCGACGGCGTCTCGTTCGACGTCGCCCCCGGCCAGATCGTCGGGCTGATCGGGCCCAACGGGGCCGGCAAGACCACGCTCTTCAACTGCGTGTCGCGGCTCTACGAATGCGAGCGCGGCGAAATCCACTTTGACGGCCGCCCGCTGCTCCCGGTGCCGCGCCACCGCATCGCCGCGCTCGGCATCGGGCGCACCTTCCAGAACCTGGCGCTGTTCCGCACCATGACGGTGCTCGACAACGTCATGGTCGGGCACCACAGCCGCACGCGCAGCGGCTTTTTCGCCAACGCGCTGCGCCTGCCGCGCGCGCGGCACGACGACCAGCTCATCGCCGAGAAGGCACGCGCGCTGGTCGGCGCGCTCGGCCTGGACCGGGTCGCCGATGCGCGCGTCGCCGACCTGCCCTTCGGCACGCAGAAGCGCGTCGAGCTCGCGCGCGCGCTCGCCGCCGAGCCGAAGCTGCTGCTGCTCGACGAGCCGGCGAGCGGCCTCAATCACGAGGAGGTATCGCAGCTCGGCGCGCTGATCCGCGACTTGCGCAGCCGCTTCCGGCTCACCGTGCTGCTGGTCGAGCACCACATGAGCCTGGTGATGAGCATCTCCGAGCGCGTGGTGGCACTCAACTTCGGCCGCCTCGTGGCGCAGGGCACGCCGGCCGAAGTGCGCGAGCACCCCGAACTGGTCAAGGCCTACCTTGGCACTGCTTGAAGTCAAAGGCCTGCACGCAGCCTACGGGCAGACGCGCGTCCTGCACGGCCTCGATTTCGTCCTGGAGCAGGGCTCCATCACCGCGCTGCTCGGGGCGAACGGCGCCGGAAAAACGACGACCTTGCGTTCCTTGTGCGCGATGGTCAAGACGCAGGGTGAAGTCAGCTTCGACGGCCGCCGCATCGAGCGCATGGCCACCGAGGACATCGTGCGCCTGGGCGTGGCGCACGTGCCCGACGGCCGCGGCACCTTCCTCAACCTGAGCACCGAGGAGAACCTGCGCCTCGGCGGCTACGTGCGGCGCGACAAGAAAACGGTGGAGTCGGATCTCGAGCGCATGTTCGGCTACTTCCCGCGCCTGCGCGAGCGGCGCCGGCAGCAGGCCGGCACGCTGTCGGGCGGCGAGCAGCAGATGCTCGCGGTGTCGCGCGCGCTGATGCTCGCGCCCAAGCTGATGCTGCTCGACGAGCCCTCGTTCGGCCTCGCGCCGCTGCTGGTGCGCGAGCTGTTCGGCATCCTGCGCGCGATCAACCAGCGCGAGCACGTCAGCATGCTGCTGGTCGAGCAGAACGCCGCCATGGCGCTCGATCTCGCCGACCATGCTTACCTGATCGAGACCGGCCGCGTGGTTTTGCAAGGCAGTTCAAACGACTTGAAAAGCAACGACTCGGTCCGTCGTTCCTACCTGGGCTACTGATGGAAGCGTTCCTCCACCAGGTGCTCGCGGGACTCGCCACCGGCGGCATCTACGCCAGCCTGGCGCTCGCGCTGGTGATGATCTACCAGGCGACGCACCTGGTGAACTTCGCGCAGGGCGAGATGGCGATGGTCTCCACCTACATCGCGTGGAGCCTGATCAACGCCGGTATGCCTTACTGGCCAGCGTTCTTGCTCACGGTTGGCATTTCGTTCGTGATGGGCGTGGTGATCGAACGAGTCGTCATCCGCCCGGTGGAGAACGCGCCGGTGCTCGGCGTGGTCACGGTGTTCATCGCGCTGCTGGTGATCCTCAACAGCGTCACCGGCTGGATCTACACCTACACCATCAAGTCGTTCCCCAGCCCGTTCCCGAAGGAGATGGCGCTCGGCCGCTACATGTCGCCGCACGAGCTCGGCGCCATCGGTATCACGCTCGTCGTGCTGCTCGCGCTGTACGTGTTCTTCCGCTTCACGCCGCTCGGCCTGGCGATGCGCGCGGCGGCGCAGAACCCGGTGTCGAGCCGCCTGGTCGGCATCCGCGTGGGCTGGATGCTGGCGCTCGGCTGGGGCCTCGCCGCGGCGGTCGGCGCGGTGGCGGGCATGATGGTGGCGCCGATCGTGTATCTCGACCCGAACATGATGGGCGGCATCCTGCTCTACGCGTTCGCCGCCGCGCTGGTCGGCGGCATCGACAGCCCGATGGGCGCGGTGATCGGCGGCTTCACGGTCGGCGTGCTGGAGAACGTGCTCGGCGCCTTCGTCATCGGCAACGAGCTCAAGCTCTCGGTCGCGCTGGTGCTGATCATCGGCGTGCTGCTCTTCAAGCCTTCCGGCTTCTTCGGCAAGGTTCACGTGACCCGCGTATGACCCGGCGGAATCTCCTGCTGCTGGCGGTTGTTCTCCTGGTGGCATGCGCGCTGCCTTTCCTGGTCAGCAATTACCGCACCTTCCAGCTCACGCTGGTGCTGGTGTACGCCATCGCGCTGCTCGGCCTGAACATCCTTACCGGCTACAGCGGCCAGATCTCGCTCGGCCACGGCGCGTTCTACGCGCTCGGCGCCTACGTCACCGCGATCCTGATGGACAAGGCCGGCGTGCCGTACTGGGCCACGGTGCCCGCCGCGGGCGCGGTGTGCCTGGTCGCCGGGTTTCTCTTCGGTCTGCCGGCGCTGCGCCTCGAGGGCCTGTACCTCGCGCTCGCCACCTTCGCGCTGGGTGTGGCCATGCCGCAGCTCCTCAAGTACCATCACTTGGAGAAGTGGACCGGCGGCGTGCAGGGCATCGTGATCCCGAAGCCGGATGCGCCCTTCGGCCTGCCGCTCAACCCGGATCGCTGGCTCTATTACTTCACCCTGGTGATCGCAGTGCTGATGTTCGTGCTCGCCTGGAACCTGCTGCGCGGACGCGTCGGCCGCGCGCTGGTGGCGATCCGCGACCAGCACATCGCCGCAGAGGCGATGGGCATCAACAACGCGCTCTACAAGTCGCTCGCCTTCGGCGTTTCCGCGATGTACACCGGCGTTGCTGGCGCGCTCAGCGCGATCGCGGTGCAGTTCGTCGCGCCGGACAGCTTCAACATCTTCGTCTCGATCGTGCTCCTGATCGGTATAGTGGTCGGCGGGCTGGCCTCCATTTCCGGCGCGCTCTACGGCGCGCTGTTTGTCCAGTTCATCCCGAACATCGCGGACGACATTTCCACCGCCGCCCCCTGGGCGATCTTCGGAATATTCATGATCGGCTTCGTGTATCTCATGCCGACCGGCGTCGCAGGCGCCGTACGCCTGCTTTTGGCAAAGAGGAGGAGTGCACCATGAAACGCATTGCCTTTTTCACCGTTGCGTTGGCGCTCGCTTTCCCGGCGGCGGCACAGAAAAAATACGATCTGGGCGCGTCCGATAGCGAGATCAAGATCGGCAACACCAACCCGTACAGCGGTCCGGCGTCGGCGTACGGCACCATCGGCAAATCGATCACCGCGTACTTCAAGATGGTGAACGAACAGGGCGGCATCAACGGCCGCAAGGTCAACTTCATCTCCTACGACGACGGCTACAGTCCGCCGAAGACGGTGGAAATGGCGCGCAAGCTGGTCGAGCAGGACAACGTGCTGTTCGTGTTCCAGACCCTCGGCACGCCCTCCAACACGGCGATCCACAAGTACATGAACATGAAGAAGGTTCCGCAGATGCACGTGGCCACCGGCGCGACCAAGTGGAACGACCCGAAGAACCATCCTTGGACCATGGGCTGGCAGCCAAACTACCAGTCCGAGGCGCAGGCCTACGCGCAGCACATCCTGCAGACCAAACCGAACGCCAAGATCGGCGTGCTCTACCAGAACGACGACTACGGCAAGGACTACCTCAAGGGCTTCCACGACGGGCTGGGCGGCAAGAAGAACATGATCGTCAAGGAAGTCTCGTACGAGGTGACCGACCCGACGGTGGA
>Ga0137428_1000986_pt1 | contig 11494 bp, 9 predicted proteins | sample EasRivERMZT718_2_FD_102305 | JGI IMG/M metagenome (GOLD analysis project Ga0137428, IMG submission 102305) | Soil microbial communities from meander-bound floodplain in the East River, Colorado, USA - East River MetaG ERMZT718_2 | ecosystem: Environmental > Terrestrial > Soil > Floodplain ...
GGCCCCATTCAAGTCGATCTGAATTTCCAGGTTGTCGTGAGGTAGCGCGCTGGCCTAACATGTTCCTTATGAGAAAAGGAATTGCCATGAGTAGTCGTTTAGCGTTAATCGGTTTTGGCCTGGCTCTGCTGGCAGGCACTGCGGTTGCCGGCGAGATGACCGCCTTCGAACTGATCAAAGAGGGCAACAAACACGTCGGGGAGGACGCCAAGGACAAAGTGGTCCAGATCCGCTCCGAGAAGTCCATTGGCGGACTGAACCCGAACATCTGGTATATCGTTTACTTCGATCCCGACGCCACGTTCCAGTCCACCGAAGTGAAGTTTGGCGCGGGCAAAAAGCTTTCGGTAAGGCGCCCAACGCGTCTGCTTGAGCCGATCACCGGCGCCCACAAACCCTTGCCCAGGGAAAAGCTGAAAGTTGATTCCGACAAGGCCATCGCTATCGCGACCAAAGAGCCGATTCTCGAAAAGCTCACCCTCAAAGCCGCAGAGCTGAAACTGGAACGGATGGGGTCTGATTCCGACCAACCGGTCTGGAAGATCAAACTCTGGGCTGCCAAACTCAAGAATCCGAATGACAGCGCGGACATCGGGCAGATCTTCGTTTCCGCCGAAGACGGCAAAGTGGTCAAAACCGATGTGCATCCGAACCGGATCGATTAATCCCTCTTTTTCGTGGACAGACCGCCGACATCCGCCCGCACTTGCGACGTGTTGATCATCGGTGGCGCCCTGGCCGGGGCAGGGGCAGCCATTCTGTTGCTGCGCGAGAACCCGAAGCTGCGCGTGCTTATCCTCGAGAAGTCCACCGCATTTACGCGGCGGGTCGGCGAGGCGACCGTGGAAGTGAGCACTTACTTTCTTGGCCGCGTCCTGGGGCTGACCCAATATTTGAACGAGGCGCATCTTGTTAAACAAGGCATGCGTTTCTGGTTTTACAACGAGCGCGCAAAGTCCCTTGAGGATTGCAGCGAGATTGGAGGCCGTTACCTGGCACGTGTGCCGGCTTTTCAAGTGGATCGTTCGACGTTGGACGAGGAGGTGCTCCGTCGCGCCTGCCTTCTCGGCGCCGAACTGTGGCGGCCTGCCAGCGCGCAAAAAGTGGATCTATTGCCCGGCGGCCAACAAACGGTGACCGTGCGCGAGGCAGAACAAACCCGGACCGTTTCGGCGCGCTGGGTGGTGGATGCTTCGGGAGTGGCGGCGATTCTATCACGGCAGGAGGGCTGGTGGCGCGCGAACACCGAACATCCCACCACCGCCGTGTGGTCCCGCTGGCACGGTGTCAAGGATTGGGATGGGTTCGAGCTCGCCCAAAAATATCCCCGCTTCGCCGCGGAATGCCACGGCATCCGCAACACCGCCACGAACCATCTGATGGGTGACGGCTGGTGGGCCTGGTTTATTCCCCTCAAGGGCGGCGATGTCAGCATCGGCGTGGTCTTCGATCAGCGACTGGTGGAGTGGCCGGAGAATGGTTCGCTTGGCCAGCGGTTGAAGGATTTTCTCAGCCAACATCCGGCCGGGCGCGAACTGATGGCGGAGGCGCAGTGGATCGAAGGCGACGTGCATTGGCGCAAAAACCTGCCTTACTACAGCACGACTTATGCGGGCGATGGATACGCCCTGGTTGGCGATGCGGGCGCGTTTCTCGATCCCTTTTACAGTCCGGGGATGGACTGGGTTTCGTTCACGGTTTCGGCGACGTCCGAATTGATCGGTGCCCAACAGCGGGGCGAGCCGCTGGCGCCGCTGCTGGCTCGTCACAACCGCGACTTCATCCGCAGCTACGAGCGATGGTTCCGCGCCGTTTACAAAGACAAGTACGAGTACCTGGGCGAGTACGATTTGATGCGCCTGGCGTTTCTCCTGGACCTGGGCCTGTACTATCTGGGTGTGGCCTCCCAACCTTTTAAGCGCGGCTCTCAGGCGCTGCGCGAGCCAGTCTTTTCCACCCCGCCTTCGGCGCCCATCTATCACATGATGCGCACCTATGACCGGCGATTCGCGGCCATGGCGCGCTCGCGTCGTGCGCGCGGCGTGTGGGGCTGTCATAACGATGGCCGGCGCCTTATGTTTGGTGGTTATACCTTCGAGGGAAGCAGCGCCAGAGCGATCATAAAGGCGTTGCTCGCCTGGGCGCGGCTCGAGATTAGTGAAGGCTGGCGAAGTCTGCTGGAGCCAAAAGCCGCGCCGAAGCCTGTGGCCGTTGGGAGCAGCGCGCCGGTCGCCGCCGGTTCCAAGTGATGGTGCTGGTGGCACGCAATTCGGTCGTCACGCGATTTTTCTACTCATCACCGCGCATCTGCTGAGTGCCGCTGGTTTTTGTGGCTAACCTGCATTTTTTCACCGCTACGACGTGCCACTGTTTTGAACGAGTGGTGGGGCGGGCCTCTGTTTGCGGGCGTCGTTGGAGCTCGTTGGAGCGACCTGGCAGGCACAGGATTGCGCGCGCCGCTCGACTTGAATACAGTTGTCGCCGTGAAGGCCCTCTTGATTCCAAGACTCGCAGTGGTCTTGATGTTTGGGCTGCAATCGCCCCTGGCCCGCGCATTGGAGCCTGTCCCGGACCGACTCGTTGTGCTCACATTTGACGACTCGGTGGCGTCGCAGCATTCCGTAGTGAGGCCCATCCTGAAACGGTATGGCTTCGGCGCCACGTTTTTCATCACGGAAGGATTTTCATTTCGCACCAACAAGCAGGATTACATGACGTGGGAACAGATCAAGGAACTGCACGAGGACGGATTCGAGGTTGGGAATCATACTCGCGATCACCTTGCGGTTTCCGATCGGACGCTCGGCCAGTTGCGCGAACAGCTCGAAGCCATCAACGCCCGCTGTGCGGAGCATGGCATTGCGCGGCCGGTCAGTTTCGGCTATCCGGGCAATGCCATCACATCCGCCGCGCTCCCGATTTTAGAAGGACTTGGCATTCGGTTCGCCCGTCGCGGTGGTGCGCCCGAACATCCTTACGAATGGGGACGTGGCTTTGCCTTCGAGCCAGGCGCGGACCACCCGCTCCTGATTCCTTCGGCGGGTGACGCTCGCCCGGACTGGACGCTCGACGATTTTCGGCAGGCTGCGGACCAGGCGCGCGCGGGGCGCATCGCGGTGCTGCAATTTCACGGCGTGCCGGACGGCGAGCATCCGTGGGTCCACACGCGGCCCGAGCGCTTCGAAGAGTTCATGCGTTATCTGCACACCAACGCGTTCAAGGCCATCGCGATGCGCGACCTGGCGCGATACGTCGATCCGGAGAAAGCGCCCGCTCATCCGCTGGCAATTATCGAAGAACGAAAAGCCGGCAGAAAGGAAGTGCTGGTGGAAGGAGAAATTGTGGACGATGCGACCGGCAAGCCACTCCCGGCGCGGCTCTACCTTCAAGGCGCCGGCGGCGCCTGGCACTTTCCCAAGACGGCATTCACACGCGGATCCGCCGTTCGCTACGAGCGACGAAGCGGATTCGACACCAATGCCATCGAGATGCACACCACCCTTTCGGCGCATCCGTTTCGCATCGAGCTTTTGCCGGGCCGATACACATTCACCGTCGAACGTGGAAAGGAGTTCTTTCCTGAGACGCGCGAAGTGGTGGTCGAGCGTGCGTTGCCCAAGCTCATTTTCAAATTGCGCCGCTGGGTGAACATGGCTGAACGCGGTTGGTTTTCCGGTGACACGCACAATCATCGCGCTCCCGCCGATCTGCCGAACGTGATGCTGGCCGAGGATGTGAACGTCGGCTTGCCCATGGTGGACTGGACGACCGCTTCGACCGTCGCGCCAAGCGCCAGTGGCCGCGGCTTCCAGGGAAATTTTGGCGATGGCCCCGCGCAAATCGACGCCACGCACGTCTGGCATCCGCGCAACACGGAGTATGAGATTTTTCGCACCGGCAACAGCAATCACACCCTGGGCGCGCTGCTCATCCTGAATCATCGCACGCGCTTCGACCAGCCGGTGTTCCCGCTTCGCGACATCGCCAGGAAAGCTCGGGCAGAAGGCGCGTTGCTTGACCTGGAAAAGCACAATTGGCCGTGGTCGCTCGCGCTGGTGCCGTTGCTGAAGGTGGACCTCTTCGAACTGGCCAACAATCATCACTGGAAAACGGGATATGGAATCAAGGGCTGGGCGGTGCCTGCTCCCCAGTGGATGGGGCTCTCCGGCACAGGCACGGACACCGAACGGGATTGGACGCTCTACGGCTTCCAGACCTATTACGCGCTGCTGAACTGCGGATTCGATTTGCGTCCGGCTGCAGGCTCGGCCAACGGCGTCCATCCCGTCCCGCTCGGTTTCAGCCGCGTTTATGTGCGTCTGGACGAGCCGTTCAGTTTCGACGCCTGGATGCGCGGGCTCGCCGCTGGCCGCAGCTTCGTGACCACGGGCCCCATGCTCCTCGCCAAAGTCGAAGGTCGATGGCCTGGCTCAACGTTTCAGGCGACGAACCAATCGAAGGAGTATTCGTTGGAGTGCGCCGTCTGGAGCGAACAGCCTCTCGAAAGCATTGAACTGGTGGTCAACAGCCAGGTGACGCAACGCTTCGACCCGCAGAACAAGAAAACTGCTGCCGGCTCATTTGAAAACGCGCTTACGACAACGTTCAACCCCAAGACAACCTCATGGTTGGCGTGGCGCTGCTTCGAAAAGCGGCCCGGAGATCGCTTCCGCTTTGCCCACACTGCGCCGTGGCACTTCGAAGTCCCCGGCCAATCGCTGCGCCCGCGACGCGCAGAGGCCGACTGGCTCGTCTCACGTGTGAAGGAAGAGATCGCCCGAAGCCAGGGCGTCGCTCCGGAAGGCTTGATCGACGACTATCGACACGCGCTGGAAGTCTACGAACAACGCGCCCGGACTGCTCAGTGACGATCCAGGAACATGCCCCATCCGGAATCCAAAAATCCTCTTCATCGAATTGCTGCGTCGTTGCAGGACATGCGCGAGCGGCATGAGGAACGGCATCGGCCCAGTGGATTCGGTTTCGTCTTCGCCGACCGCGTTGACTATCTCAACCGCGAACGTTGGGACACGCTCACTGCCGGGCGCAGTTTGCTCCTGTGCCGCGACGTCCTTCGCGTCATCGAACAGCACGGCCCGCGCAACATCCTGCCGCGCTACGCGATGATTTTTCGGGACGACAAGCCGGTAGCCGCCCTGGCAGCGCAAATTGTCTCCGTCACAGGAAATCATTTTCAGCCCGAACAGCCAGCCACGCGCGAGGCTCGCCGACGCAGCCTCCTTCAGCGGGCGCTGAGTCCCGCGGCCAAGGCGGTCGGGGCGAACCTGCGCGAGCGAATGCTGATCGCGGGCAACCTCCTGTCGTGGGGTTTTCATGGGATAGCGTTTGCCCCGGATGAAGATCCTGCCGCGCTATGGCCGGGCGTGGCCGAGGCCCTCTATCGCATCCGCCGCGCCGAACGCCTCACCGGCCAGACTAATCTTGTCCTCGTCAAAGATCTCACCGCGCAGCAAACCGGGCTGGAGGCGCTTCGCCGCTTCAGCTATCGCCCTCTCGAAACCGAGCCGAACATGGTGCTCGCCATCGACCCCGGCTGGCGTAGCTACGACGATTATCTGACCGCTCTGGATGCCAGGTATCGCCGCAACGCCCGCGATCAGGCGAAGAAACTCGCCGCCGCCGGCTGTTCCGTCGAAATGCTCACCGATCTTGAACCTCATGCCGTCCGGTTGCACGAACTCTATCTCGCCGTCCACGGCAACGCGGCTGTCCGACTGGTGACTCTCTCCGCCAATTACCTGCCGGCGTTGGCGCGCGCATTGAACAGTGCCTTTCGTTGCACCGTCGTGCGACGCGGTGAAGAAATCCTCGGCTTCGTGACCTGCCTCCGCGACGGCGACACCGCCATCGCTTACTACATCGGATTCGATCGCGTCGCGGCTGCCGACGGACTGCCGCTTTACCTGCGCCTGCTGCACGCGACCATCGGCGACGCCATCGCGTGGGGATGCCGCCGTCTCTCCTTGGGCCGGACCGCGCTGGAGCCCAAAGCGGCGCTCGGTGCGAAGCCGGAGCCCATGTCCGTGTGGCTGCGCCATCGCGTCCCGGCGCTGAACTGGATGATTCGCGGTGTGCTCGGCGCCGTGCCGCACAGCGAAGCTCCCGAGCGGAATCCATTCAAGTCCCTCAAACTTGTGGGTGAAAAGAGCGGATGAACTCGCACTGGCGATCAAAAAATCCAGCTTGCGCGGGGCGAATGCGATGCGGTCGGTTATCCAATCTATTTGTCACTCGTTAATCTCCAGAACCGTAGCAGCCGACGTGAGGAGGCTCCGACTTTGAGCCTCGTTACGTCGGCTCCTACCGGATGGGAGGACGCCGGATTTTCCCTGCGTCGGGATGCTTCGCCTGTGCATACAGCTTCCAGAACTTCGGCCAGAAATCCTCCTGCAACGGGTGCAGCGTGGGATAGCCAGGCACGACGGCGCCGCTGAATAGCCACGCGCGCGGGTCCTTCACCAGTTCGGCTTGCAGCGGATTTTCCAGAACGTAGTGACATGCGCGGGCGAAAGCATCGCGCCGACGCTCTTCCTCTTTGAGCACATGGTCGTGCGCCTGATGCTGGAATTTGTGCGGAGCGAGCTTCGGTTCGAGATAGGTCCGCAGGAATGCCATGCCATTGAGTTGGTCGGAATCCAAACGCAGTCCCATCCAAACCAAGTGAAGATGATCTGGCATGAGGCAATATATGGAGCAGGACAGTCCCTCGCGCGCGGCGGTGTGCAACATCAGTTCGCGAAACGCGCCGTGAAACAGCTCGTCCAGCCAGCCTTGTCGCCGGTGTGAGATAGGAAGTGTCCAATGCACCACAGCGTCGCCCTGGTAGTATTCATGCGGCAGACGTGGCAGATAAGATGCCCGACTGAAATTTTGTTCGATCACGGCGATGTGGAATCGTATGCGCCAAACCGCAAAGAATCCAGTGCCATTGATTTCGTAGCGGCCGACGTAAGGAGCTCATTCGTCACTTAACTTGGCGTGCGCCCAGACGTTAGAGGTTAAGGTCCCGAGGCTATGATCGTTTTCTTTACTGGAAGGAGCCTCCTTACGTCGGCTGCTACGAGATTCAAGGCGCTCTAATGTTGGCCGGCGAACCCACGATGTCCGGTGTCTTCCTGACAAAATACTCCAGCCATTCGAGCGTGAGCGCGTCGGCGATGCTGCGTTCGGACTGTTTGTATTCCGGGATGGTTTTGCCCCAGTAAAAGCCAATCCAGCCCACGGCCAGTGGTTTCGAGCCGTCGATGAATTGATCCAATTCCGCCACCGAACAAAATCCCCACGACGGCGCTCCACTCCTTTTTCCAGTAGGTGTCGAGGAGGCGATTGGAGGCGTCATGATCGTAGTTGAAGCCCCACGGCCTGAACGCCGCACCGGAATCGGAGAAGACAAAATGGCGTCCGTCCTCGCTGACGCGGATGAATTCAGGCCCGGGTTTCGCCGTCGAAGCCTCGGATTGCCCAAACGCCAATGCCGTCATCGTGAAAGAAACGTTGACGAGGATTTGCAGCCATGAAGAGATGCCTTTCATGATCGAGGATGGAACGCATGTTCGCGCCCTGTCGAGGGGAAACGGACTCAAGGTTCATGCGTGCGGGAGGCGTGCGGAATGAATACTGGCAGCAGAGTCTTCTCGTCCTTACGCCGGATTGTAACTATCGTTACCGGGAGGGCGAGGCTCCTGGCGAGCCTTGGCATTCAACGGAAAAATGGGCTCACGAGGACGTTCGCCCTCCCAGCAGGGCCCCCTTTGCGTAGAAACGGACGGGAGATTACGATTTTGGCGGGTACTTGCCCGCAATCGCCGCCATGAAATCGGTGAGGTCGAGCACGAGGCTGCGAACGTCCTGGATCTGGATGTCTTCATCCTTCATGAAGGCGCCGCTCATCCGCGCGCCGGCAGAGACGCCGCTGCGGTGGGCTGTGTAGGTGAAGACCGGGCGGCCACCATCGCTCAAGGTTCCTTCCACGCGCAGGATGGGCTGGCCGGCGCCGTAAAGGCCCGCGAAGTAACGGGCGGCGCCACCGCCTTTGCTGAAATCGGTGATCGTGTTTTCCAAGCGGAGCGTTTTGCTGCCCGCAGGAATGTCGCTTTCGCGGGTCACCACCTGGCGGAAAAGATTCTTCGCCTGGAGCGACCGGGCCAGTTCGGTGACGAGGCCCTCCATTGCCCTGTCATGCACCATTTTGTCTTCCGGTTTGTCCGGAAATTTGGCCGTGGAATGCGCAGGCGCAATGTAAAGGGTATCGTAACCCTTTAAGTCGAATCCATCAGCCACCCAGCACTTCTCCAAATGCGGGTTCTTGTAGACAGTGCCCCCTTCGGCAGTCGCGGGCCGTCCGATGTCGATGACGCGATTGTCATCGGCCCGGAATTTGCCCGCCGGTTGGGCAGCGGTCGTCGTCGTCGTGGTGGTGGCGCTTTTGTCACCGGTGGAAGCACAGCCAACCAGGTGCGCGGTAATGAGGCCGAGGACAAGGACGGAGCCGGAACGCAGGAGAGAGCATTTCGTTTGCATAAGGTGTAAAGGTGTTTGCCGCATCGGGCCTCTCATAGAAGCCGACAACGAACTGGCTCAAGCTAAAAGAGTGCCACGCCGGTTACCCGGTGCATCCCGAAGCTATTGGTAGCGGTTGTCGCGCCGCGCCAACCCCGACCGCCTTCAACGGCCGGAATCAAACCGACTCGGACGGGGCCAGAACACCTACGACGTTCGAGCCGCTCCTGCACAGCGGTTACCTGGCGCATTCACAAACCTGATTTTCGCGATTGCCAATCCGGCGACGAACGAGCAAAAAGAGAGTTACCACATCTATGAATGCTTCATCTCATCGTTTGAACCGTCGCGAATTCACCAAAGCCACTTTGCTCGCCGGCGCCGCTGTGGCGTCAGGCGCCGTGGCGGCTGTGGGCGAAGGCACCAAGCGCATCCGGACCGGTGTGATCGGTTGTGGAAGCGTGTCGGGTTCTTATCTGCCTGTGTTGGTCAAGTGTCCTTACGTCGAAGTCGTCAGCTTGTGCGACATTCGACCCGAGCGCGCACGCAAGCGGGCGGAGAAGTTCAACGTGGCGCATCATTATCCGCACATCGACGCGATGCTGGCGGATGAACCGTTCGATTTCCTCATCAACCTCACGGACATGCAGGAGCACGAACATCTGAACCGGCAGGCGCTGGAAGCTGGCAAGCATGTCTGGAGCGAAAAGCCAATCGCCAACTCGCTCGCCGCCGGACAGAAATTGCTGCGCATCGCCAAAGAAAAGAAACGCCGGCTGTGGGGCGCCCCAATCACGGTGCAAAGCCCGCAGTTCGCGTTTATGGCCCGCACGCTCGCGCAGGGCGCACTGGGACGCGTGGCTGCCGCCCACGCCAACTATGGACATGAAGGGCCGAACTGGTCTTCGTTCTTCTATGAGAAAGGCGGCGGCAGCATGCCGGACCTGGCGGTTTACAATATGACGACGCTCACCGGTTTGCTTGGGCCGGCGAAGCGCGTCTCCGCCATGCTGAGCATCGTCACACCGGAGCGCGACATCACTGAAAAGGGCAAGATCCGGGTTACGGAGGAGGACAATGCGATGGTGTTGCTCGATCACGGCAAGGGCGTGATCTCACACGTGCAATCGGGGTTCAATTACTTCAATCCTCATGGCCACGATGGCAGCGGTGAGCGAAAGCACACGGTGACGATCGTTGGCTCGAGCGGCTTCATGGGCTTGGTCGGCTACGATTGGGCGCCGCAGGGTGTGGATTTGGCTACCCACCAAAAGCGGAACATGGAACGGCACGCGACCGATGCCGAAGGTTACATCTGGCAGCAAGGCGCGGCCCTGGCTGCTGAATGCCTGGCCACCGAACGCGAGTTGCTCGCCACGCCGGAGCATGCTCTGCACGTGCTGGAAATCATCACCGCCGCCCGCGAGTCACAGGAAACCGGAAAGCGCATCGAACTGCGGTCCACGTTCAAGTGGCCGATTGTGAGTTGAGCCACTCTAAAGCGTTTTCAGAGATTCTGTGGCCGATGCGGAAGGGTAGGGCGGCGCTGCGGCGCGGCCAGGCGGCGCCGCAGCGCCGCCCTACCGAACAAACGCTTGCTCTAAAGCCTCGGCGCGTCAGGCTTGACCGGAGCTTGGAACGAGAGCACTCCTTTGGCCCTGGTCTTTCTTTTATAAACTTTGTCACCGCACGTGATATAAAGTTCGTCCAGGTTGGGCCCGCCAAAGGCCACATTGGCGAGCCAGGCACGCTGCGGTTTGGGGAGGATGCTGTTGACGCGACCGGCTTGATCGCAGATTTGCAATCCCATCTCGGTCGTGACGTAAAGGTTTCCTTTGGCATCGACGGTCATGCCGTCGGCGCCGCTTTGAGTGCTGCCGTCAACCAGATGCAGATGGAAATATTTCTGTTTGTGCGCCAGCGAACCGTCGGCCTGGATTTGAAATGAGTAAACGAATGGGCCGCTCGTGTCGGCGACGATGAGCAGACCCTGATCCGGTGTGAGGACGATGCCATTGGGACGGCTGATGCCTTCATCGGCCACGCGTGGCTTGCCGCCTTTGGGCAGGAACCAGACTTTCCGGTTGCCCGGGTCGGTGAAGTAAATGTCGCCCTTGTGTGTGACGGCGAGGTCATTCGAGGGCAGGTCGTCGGCAACAACTTCCATTTTGCCACTCTGGTCGTAGGCGACGATCTGCTTTTTGCTGTTGGCGCAGGCATACAACCTTCCGTCCGGCCCGAACATCAGGCCGTTTGCCCCGCCGGTGTCCTCAGCGAAGGCCGTGACTTTTCCGCCGAGGCTCACTTTGTGGATGCGATTGTTGGGGATGTCGGTGAAGAAGAGTTCCCCTTTGGCGTTGGCGGCGGGACCTTCAGTGAACTTGTGGCCTTCGCTGACCAGCCGCCACGGTTCATCCTTGAAAAGCAATTGTGTGAGTGGCTGAGCGGGAATGCGCCCGGTCGCGTCCGGCGTCGCGCTTCGGAAACCCGTGTCGATTTCCGCGGGCCAATCGCGCCAAAGCCAGCTCAGGGCCTCGGGAAAAATGGCGGTGGCGTGTTTGCTGTTGTGCCCGCCGTCGCCCCACGCATGCTTCACGTCGTATCCGGCGAATTGCAGCGCGGACAGCATGTCCTGATTAGCCATCCACCAGTTGCCGCCGTAGATGTTCAGGTCGGCGGACCCATCTTGCAGGAAAATGCGAATGGGCTTCGGCTCCGTCTTGCGAATGAGCGTGGGATAATCATTTCCGCCGCGCAGGCCCACGTAGGTGCCGATGGCGCTGAAGACCCGGCGGAAATAATCGGGCCGTTCCCACGCCGCGGTGAAGGCGCAGATGGCCCCGGAACTGTTCCCCGCGATGGCGCGGTCGTTTGGGTTCGTGGACAGATTCAGCCCGTGCCGTTTTGACAATTCTGGCAGCAATTCCTCCACCATGAAGCGCGCGTAGCTGTCACCGAGCCCGTCATATTCGTA
>Ga0137428_1000987_pt1 | contig 11492 bp, 10 predicted proteins | sample EasRivERMZT718_2_FD_102305 | JGI IMG/M metagenome (GOLD analysis project Ga0137428, IMG submission 102305) | Soil microbial communities from meander-bound floodplain in the East River, Colorado, USA - East River MetaG ERMZT718_2 | ecosystem: Environmental > Terrestrial > Soil > Floodplain ...
CCGGACGCGCGGCTCGCGCAGAAGGGCTTCGAGGACTACATGCTCGAAGGGCCGCTCGCCGCGATGGAAGCGATCGAGAAAGGCACCGGCGCGCGCGAGCTGAACGTCATCGGCTATTGCCTGGGGGGCACGCTTCTCGGCGCCACGCTGGCTTACCTGAAACAGAAGAAGCAGGACCGCGTGGCGAGCGCGACCTTCTTCGTCAGCCTGCTCGACTTCTCGCAGCCCGGCGAGCTCGGCGTGTTCATCGACGAGGAGCAGGTGGCGAGCCTCGAGCGCAAGATGAACGAGCGCGGCTATCTCGAGGGCTCGGAGATGGCGGGCACCTTCAACATGCTGCGCGCGAACGACCTGGTGTGGTCGTTCGTGGTGAACAACTACCTGATGGGCAAGGACCCGTTTCCGTTCGATCTCCTGTACTGGAACGCCGACTCGACGCGCATGCCGGCGCGCATGCACAGCTACTACCTGCGCAATATGTATATCCACAACCGGATGGGCGTGCCGGGCGGCCTCGAGCTCGCCGGCGTGCCGATCGACCTCTCCCAGGTGACGCTCCCCGCCTACTTCATCTCGACCGTCGAGGACCACATCGCGCCGTGGAAAACGACGTATCGCGGGGCACGGTACCTGGGGGGGCCGGTAAGGTTCGTGCTGGGCGGCTCGGGCCATATCGCCGGTATCGTCAACCCGCCGGCGGCGAAGAAATACCACTACTGGACCAACAAGACGCTCGCGGAGTCGCCCGACGAATGGTTCAGCAACGCCACGCAGCATCCTGGATCGTGGTGGGAAGACTGGCAGCGCTGGATCGAGCCGCACGGCGGCGGCAAGGCGCCGGCGCGCATCCCCGGCGAGGGCGCTTTGCGCGCGATCGAAGACGCGCCCGGCAGCTACGCCAGGCTGCGGATTGCGTCTAAGGCCGGTAGCTAGAAAAGACGAAGTCGTTCTTCTTCCGCTGCGCGTGGCATTCGAAGCACTGCGCCGCGGCGTTCGTGCCGACCATCCGGTCCTTGCGATTGTCGGCGCGCCAGGCTTCGAAGCCCCAGCCGCCGGTCTGCGGATACTTCTTGGCGTCCTTGTGCATCACCGCCACCATCCTGCGCGCTCCCTCGGTGACCGCGAAGCCGTCGTCGCGCGCGTCCAGCAGGTCGAGTACCAGCGTCGCGCCGTTGGCGAACTTGCCGCGCCTGTAGCCTTCGCGGGCCAGCTTGTTGGCGTAGATGTGATGCACGCCGCCGAAGAGATGGTGCAGCGGGTGCCCCGGGCGGATGTGCATGCTCTTGACGTGGGTCCATTGCCGGTAGCCGCTCGGATAGCTGAGCAGATTCGAGTCCTCGGCCGCCGTGGGGCTCGCCGCCAGCAAGACCAGAAGAAAGAACTTCCTCATACGGGGACGTCGCGGGGCTTGCGCGGGGCGCGCGAAGCGATCCGGTCGTAGAGCCAGCCCGGCATGGCGCGCAGCGCGACCGAAACCAGCGCCATCTGCCAGGGAATCACCGCGAGCCGCCGCTTTCCCGCGATGGCGCGCGCGATGCGGCGCGCCGCCTCGTCGGCGGACAGCAGGAAAGGCATGCGAAAGCGGTTGACCTGCGTCATCGGGGTGTCGATGTACCCCGGGCAGATGCAGACCACCGACACGCCGCTGCCATGGAGCTCGGCGCGCAGGCTTTCCATCCAGGTGATCGCTGCCGATTTCGACGCGCAATAGGCCCCGTTTCCCGCGAGGCCGCGGAAGCCCGCCACGCTCGCGATGCCGGCGAGCGTGCCGCGCCCGGCCGCGCGCATCGCCGGCGCAAAGGCAGCGAGGGTCGCGGCAAGGCCGGCGACATTCACGTCGAGCACCTTCCTGAGCTTTGCAATATCCCCCAGGTCTGCGCCCTCGGTGCCGCTCGCGATGCCGGCATTCGCGATCACGAGGTCGGGGGCGCCGAAGCGGCGGATGAAATCCTCGGCGGCCGCGGCCAGCGCGCGCTCATCGGTGATATCCAGGGGGTAGGGGACGACCTGGCCGGGCAATCCCTGCAGGCCGGCCTTCCGTCTCGAAATCAGACCAAGGACGACGCCGTCTGCGGCGTAGTGCCGCGCCAGCGCCTCTCCGATACCGGAGGAAGCGCCGGTGATGACGATACGCACCGGTGCTACGGCTTGTTCTTGCGGACTGCGGCGACCAGGTTGTTGACGATCTCGAGCATGCCGTCGCTCGCGCCCACGGTGTAGCGGCCGTGGACCGCCATGGCCGGCGTGCCGTCGATCTGGTAGCCCGAGGTCATGCGGATCGCGCGCTTGGTCTTGCTCTGCACGCCGAACGACTTCACCGTGGCCTCGAATTTCTTGGGATCGACGCCCTGCTTCTCCAGCCACGCGTTCAGCGCCTGCATGTTGTCACTGCGCAAGCGGTCGCGGTGGATGGCGTCGAAGAAAGGCCGGTGCAGCTTGTCGAGCAGCCCCATCGCTTCGAAGGTGTAGAAGATGGCGGCATCGTGCGCCCAGCGGTCGTTGAACACCGCCGGGACGCGCCGGAATTCGACGTCCTTGGGGAGCGTCTTCAGCCAGGTGTCGATTTTGGGCTCGAGGTTGTAGCAGTGGATGCAGCCGTACCAGAAGAATTCCAGCACCTCGATCTTGTTCGTGCTTTCCACCGGCTGCGGCGGGTTGAGCTCCATGAACTGGCCGCCGCGCTGGGCGCCGGCGACCAGGGAGTAAAAGGCGGGAGCAAGGGCAATTGCTGCCATGAGGCTGCGGCGTACCGCGTTCATTGCTGGTCCTTTATCTTGATCAGGCTGGCCTCGATCCCGCTCTGCGCCAGCGTCTGACGCACCTTGTTGATCTCGTCGAGTTTGGCGTAGGGCCCCATCCGCACGCGGTACCAGGTCCCCTTGTCGGGGAGGTTCGCCGGCTCGACGCTCGACTCGAAGCCGAGGATCGCGAGCCGCGCCTTCTGGTTGTCGGCGTCGGCGGGGTTCTGGAACGAGCCTGCCTGGATGAAATAAACGTCCTTGGCCGCTTCCTGTTGACCGCCGCCCTTCGCCTTGAGGCGCTCGCGGATCTCTTTTTCGCTGACCGGCTCTTCCGACCCCGGCAGGATGCGGTAGAAGTCGAATTTCGGCTTCTCCACCGTGGCGGCCGGCCCCACGCCGCTCTGCGGCAGCCCGGAGATCGCCGGCGGCTTGGCCCCTGCGCCGTTCTTCTCGGCCTGCTTGGGCTTCGCCGTCATGAACGGGATCGGGGTGCGGTTGAGATAGAACGCGATGCCGAGAGAAACGGCGAGCCCGATCAGCACGCCGACGCCGATGCCGGCGAGGAAGTTGCCTTGCTCGCGCCTGGGTCGCCTGGTCATCGATCGGGACATGCGCCGCATTTACATCTTCTCCGGAGCGCCGACGCCAATGAGCGACAGCCCGCTGGCCAGCGTCTGGCGTACCGCCGCGCACAGCGCGAGCCGCGCCGTGCGCAGCGCCTCGTCGTCGACGAGGATGCGCTCGGCATTATAGTAGCTGTGAAACTCGGCCGCGAGGCTGCGCAGGTAAAAGGTGACCGAGTGCGGCGAGAGCTCGCGCGCGGCTTCGGCCACGACGTCGGGAAGCTCGCCGAGCCGCTGCGCCAGCACGAGCTCCCGTTCGTTGGTCAGCGTGCCCAGGTCCGCCTGCGCGAGACGGCTCGCATCGCCCCTCCACTGGCCAAGTACGCTGCAGACGCGAGCATGCGCGTACTGCACGTAATAGACCGGGTTTTCCTCGGTCTGCGCGCGCGCCAGGTCGACGTCGAACACGAAGTCGGCGTCGGCGCGGCGCGAAAGCAGGAAAAAGCGCACCGCGTCGCGCCCGACCCAGTCGAGGAGGTCGCGCAGCGTCACGTACGAGCCGGCGCGCTTGGAGATCTTCACCTCCTCGCCGCCGCGCATGACCCGCACCATGCTGTGCATCACGTAGTCGGGATAGCCCTGCGGCACGCCGACGTTCAGCGCCTGCAGCCCGGCGCGCACCCGCGCGGTGGTCCCCAGGTGGTCGGTGCCCTGCACGTTGATCACCTTGGTGAATCCGCGCCGCCACTTGGTGAGGTGGTAGGCCACGTCGGGCACGAAATACGTATAGGTGCCGTCCGACTTGCGGATCACCCGGTCCTTGTCGTCGCCGTAGTCGGTGGTGCGCAGCCACAGCGCGCCGTCCTTCTCGTAGGTCTTGCCGCTGGCGGTCAGCGCCTTCACTACCTCGTCCACCTTGCCCTCGCTGTACAGGCTCGACTCCAGGTAGTAGACGTCGAACTTGACGCCGAACTCGCGCAAGTCGATGTCCTGCTCCTTGCGCAGGTAGTCCACCGCAAATTTCCGGATCGCTTCCAAATCGTCGCTACTGCCGCGGTACTGCCTTGAAATCTCCTCGATGTATTCGCCCGCGTAGCCATCCTGCGGCCAGCCGGGATCGCCCGGCTTCATGCCGCGCGCCCGAGCCTGCACCGAGAGCGCGAGGTTGTGGATCTGCGCGCCCGCATCGTTGTAGTAGAACTCGCGCGTCACCTTGTCGCCCTGCGCTTCTATGAGCGACGCCAGCGCGTCGCCGAGCGCCGCCTGCCTGCCGTGGCCGACGTGAAGCGGCCCGGTGGGATTGGCGGAGACGAACTCGACCTGCACTGAATCGGGCTTTGCCTTGCGGACGAATCCCCAGTCGGGTTGCAGAGCGAGGCGGATCGCAGCGAGCTTGAGCGCGGGATTCAGCCGAAAATTGATGAAGCCGGGACCGGCGATCTCGTAACCCAGAAAATCGCCTTTGAACTGTGGATACGCGGCCACCGCCGCCGCGGTGAGGGACTCCGCCAGCTGGCGCGGGTTGCGTTTCAGCCGCTTGGCGAGCTGCAGGGCGATCGAGCAGGCAAAGTCGCCGTGCTCGGACTGCCGCGGCTTCTCGAAGACGATCGGAACGTCGGCGTGCTCCGGCGCTTCCTTGGCGAGCGCCTTGCGGTAGGCGTCGGCAAGACGCTCTTTCGGGTCAGAAGTCACAAAAGATTATATTCAGTCGAATTCGATGGGGTCGACGTCGAGGTGCCAGCGAATGGCGCGCGGTGCTTCGGCGAAGAGCTTTTCAGAAAGCTGCCCCAGAAATTCCTGAAGCGCAGGCCGCGAGCTCGACTGCATGACGAGCTGCGCGCGCTCGAGGTCGGCGCGGCGGGTGAGGAGGTGCGGCACCGGGTCGAACACCTGCACTTCATCGGGCGGGCGCACCGAGGCCGCAGCGCTTCGCAGGAACTCCAGCGCCGCTGCAAGGCGCGGGGCTTCGGCGCGAAGCGCCGCCTCGAACACGAACGGCGGGAACCCTGCCGACTTGCGTTCCGCCAATTGGGCTTGCGCGAAGCCGGCGAAGTCGTGCCGCTCGAGCGCGGCGAACAGCGGGTGGCGCGGATAGCGCGTCTGGATCAGCACTTCGCCCGGGCGCTGGCGCCGGCCGGCGCGCCCCGACACTTGCGCCAGGACTGCGAACAGCCGCTCGGGCGCGCGATAGTCGGTCGAAACAAGCGCGCTGTCCGCGTTCAGGACCCCGACCAGCGTGAGCGCGGGGAAATCGTGGCCCTTGGCGAGGAGCTGGGTGCCGACCAGGATGTCGCCTTCGCCGCGGCGGATTCCTTCCAGGGTGCGCGAGAGCTCGCCGCGGCGCCGCGCGCTGTCGCGGTCGATGCGCACGATGCGCGCGCCGGGAAAGCGCGCCGCCAGCGTCTCCTCGACGCGCTGCGTGCCGCGCCCCATCGCTTTCAAGTCGACGTTGCCGCAGGTCGGGCAGGCGCGCGGGATCGAAGCCTCCGCGCCGCAATGGTGGCAACGCAACCTGCCGTCTTGTTTACTCGTTCCATCGGTTGAATGAAGCACCATCCTCGCGGTGCAACGCTCACAGCCCGCCGTCCAGCCGCAAGCCTCGCACGCGAGCACTGGCGCGTAGCCCCGGCGATTGATGAAGATCAGGCTCTGCTCGCGGTCGGCGAGCCGCTTCTCGATTCCCAGGAGAACAGCCTTGCAAAAACCTTGCGCCGGCGGATCCTCGCGCATGTCCACGGCCCTCACCGCCGGCAAGCGTGCTCCGGGCGAGGCTCGCTCGGGAAGCTCGAGCCGCTCGTAGCGGCCGAGGATCCAGTTGTGCCAGGTCTCGAGCGACGGGGTCGCGGTGCCGAGCACCACGGGGCATCCGGCGAGCTTGGCACGGTATACCGCGGCGTCGCGCGCCGAGTAGCGCAGGCCTTCCTGCTGCTTGAACGAGGCGTCGTGCTCTTCATCGACGACGATCAGGGCGAGCTTCGGCATCGGCGCGAGCACGGCGAGCCGCGTGCCGAGCACGATCCCCGCCTCGCCGCGCGCGGCAGCGAGCCAGGCGCCGGTGCGCGCCACGTCCTCGAGGCCGCTGTGCATCAGCGCGAAGTGCGCGTCCGGGAATGATTCGCGGAAGCGGGCCTCGAGCTGCGGCGTCAGGCTGATCTCGGGCACGAGCACGAGCGCTTGCATGCCGCGCTCGAGCGTTTTCGCGACCAGGTGCAGGTAGACCTCGGTCTTGCCGCTTCCCGTCACGCCGTGGAGGAGAAACGCGTTGAAACCTCCGGTCACGCGGTCCACGACTTGTTGCTGGCTCGGGAGAAGCTTGTGACCTTCGACGAAGCGCGGCCCTGGTGTCGCCTTGTCGTGATTCAGCGACACTTTGCGCGGCAGTGGCTTCGTGGATCGCAGGCGCGGCGGCAACGCGCCAATCACGGTCTCGCCGAGCGGGCGCTGGTAGTACGCCGAAAGAAAGCGCATCAGCGCGATCCAATCTCCCGGCAATCGCGGGGCGTCATCGCGCACTGCAGTGATCGACTTGATGCGATCTGCAGAAAGCGCGGAAGCGACGCGCTCCTCGAGCACGACGCCGATTTTTTGTTGCGCACCGAAGCGCACCGCAACGCGATCGCCGATGCGCGCATCGATTTCTTTCGGAGCCGAATATTCGAAGAGCTTCGGCAGCGGCACGTCGAGCGCGACCCGAATGTAGAAATTTCCCTCGTCCGGCAAGGACTTAGGGATTGTGGATAAACCTGTGGGTAAGCGCTTCATCCTCACGTAACACGCTTCCGGCGGCGGGCCGGCGCGGGTGCCAAGCCGGTCCGGAGGAGGCTTTTATGTTGTGAAGTCAGCGAGTTACGAACCAGTCCGCAGGGGACAGGCGATTTATCGGGAAATGCCCGGCGCGTCCCCAGGAATGTGCATAAGTCAAGGGGCGGCACCCGGTTTTTCTCGTAGGCGTTTACCGTAAGCACGCACTTCGTCTACGAGTGCCGCCACCGATTCGACTGGCGTACGCGGCTGCAAGCCGTGGCCGAGATTGAAGATGTGGCCGGGCTCGGTGCCGAAGCTGTCGATTACCTTGCGCGCCGCTTCGCGCACGCGCTCGGGCGGCGCGAACAGCACGGCGGGATCGAGGTTTCCTTGCAGCGCGACGCGTCCGGCGGCGAGACGGCGCGCCGCGCGCGCATCGCACGTCCAATCGAGGCCGACCGCAGAGCAGCCGCTGCTCATCATCGCGCCGAGCCACGGACTTCCACCTTTTGTAAACAGGATCGTTGGCGCTTTCTTGATCTGAGAAAGCACTTTTCTCGCATACGAGAGAGAAAAAGTTTCGTAATCCTCGTGCGAGAGGATACCGCCCCAAGTGTCGAAGATCATCACAGCGTCGGCGCCGGCCTCGATTTGCGCGTTCAGATAGGCGGCGACCGCCTTCGCATTGACCTCGAGGATACGATGCAGGAGATCGGGCCGCGTGTTCAGCATCGTCTTCAGCGTGCGCCAGTCGTCGCTGCCCGATCCTTCCACCATGTAGCAGGCGAGGGTGAACGGGCTGCCGGAGAACCCGATCAGCGGTACGCGGCCGGCCAGCGCGCGCTTACTTTCGCGGACTGCATCGAACACGTATTGCAGCCGGGCCAGGTCCGGTACCGTCAATCCCATGATTTCTTTTTCAAGCTGAAGCGGGCGCTCGAAGCGCGGGCCCTCGCCTTCGGCAAACGCGAGGCCGAGCCCCATCGCGTCGGGAATGGTGAGGATGTCGGAAAACACGATCGCGGCATCGAGCGGAAAGCGCTCGAGCGGCTGCAGCGTGACCTCGGCGGCGAGCGCGGGCGTCTTGGCAAGGGTGAGGAAGCTGCCGGCCCGGGCGCGCGTGGCGTTGTATTCGGGAAGGTAGCGCCCTGCCTGGCGCATGAGCCAGATCGGCGTGTGCTCGGTCGGCTGGCGGGCGAGGGCCCGCAGCAGCGTGTCGTTCTTCAGAGCAGGGTGGCGATGAATTTCCACTCGCTCTCCGTCACCGGGGTGATCGACAGCCGGTTCCCGGGCCGCAGGGTCACCATCTTCGCCAGCGGCTTGTGCTTTCGCATGTCCTCGAGGGAAATCAGACGCGTCTTGCGCAGCGCGCGCACGTCGACGTTGACCCAGCGCGGGTTGTCCTTCGTCGATTCCGGATCGTAGTAATCGCTCTTCCTGTCGAACTGCGTCTTGTCGGTGTAGGCGGCGGAGGCGACTTCGGCGATGCCGGCGATGCCCGGCTCGGGGCAGCTCGAGTGGTAGAAGAGCACACCGTCCCCGATCTTCATCTGGTCGCGCATGAAGTTGCGCGCCTGGTAGTTGCGCACCCCGCTCCACGGCGTGATGCGTCCCGGCGCCGCGAGCACGTCGTCGATCGAGCACTCATCGGGCTCGCTTTTCATCAACCAATATTTCATGAAGAGAAAAAGGGTCCTGCCCCCTTTTTCGAAGCGGTTCCCCGCTGTGGCGGTGGGCCCGGCTCCCGAACCCTGGCTAAACAGGGTGGTCGCTTACCGGTCACATCAGGTTCGTCCGGCACGCGACGCCGGTAGCAGAAGCTACGAGCACGAGTGGGACGATCGCAACAGTGACACTAGATCCGCAACCTGAGGAAGCTATCGGTTCGGAAATATTGGGCCCTGTCGCTCACTGCAGGGAACCAGAGGCTTTTTTAGAACAACTTCTCCTGCTTTGCAATCGCCGCGTCGATCTGCGACTCGAGCTCCGTCAGGCGGCGCTTGGCTCTACCGAGGTCGAACCCCGCGCCGAGCTTCATGCTAAGCAATTCGTGCGCCACGTTGAGCGCGGCCATGACCGCGATGCGCTCGGCGCCCATCACTTTGCCGGCCTTGCGGATCTCGTTCATCTTGGCGTCGAGATAGGCGACCGCCTGCATCAGCGCCTCGCGCTCGTCGTCGTCGCACGCGACGCGGTAGCTGCGGCCGAGGAGGTTGACTTCGACGGTCTTGGGCTCGGCCATGCCGTGGCGTCAGCCCGGCAGGCGCGAGAGCAGGCCCTCGAGCCGGGCCTTGGCGCCGTCGATCTTCTCGTGCAGGCGCTTCGCGTCGGTGCGCGCGGCGGCGAGCTGCTGGCGCAGCTCCACGTTCTCGGCGCGCAGCCGCTCGCACAGCGTCACGAACTGAGCGACCTTCGCCTCCAGCGAATTGAACTCCGTCTCCACGCAGCCGCACTATGTTGCAAAACTCAAGCAAGGTCAAGCAGTAAGGCGGCTTTCTGCATGTACTGCATGACCTTGTCGCGCAGTCCGCCCGGGTGAGCCGCTCTTATAATCTCCAGCGCCAAGTCGGTGCCCGCCCGGCCTTTTCGCCGGGCGGGGTAAACGGGAAACAGGACCCAGGCTGAAAGCAGGCCGCGGCAACCTGTGCTGCCCCCGCAACGGTAAGCGCGTCAAGCCGCATCAACACGCCACTGTGGAAGCCCACGGGAAGGCGATGCGAGCAAGTAGCGCAAGCCCGGATACCGGCCGACTGGCCAGTTTCGCCTCGGCGAGGTAGGGCTGTCCGTAACGGCTTTCCGGCTTGCGGGGACGCTTGCCGGGGAAGGGAGAGAAGTTCCAATGTTTCGACCCATCGGCCCGGGCGCGCTGGTGCTGGCGCTCGTTCCGTCCTTTGTCGTCGCTCAGGAAGACGCAGTCGTCGTAACCGCCTCGCGCACGGAGCAGCGCCTGCGCGACACCATTCCTCACACCACGGTCCTCACGCAGAAGGAGATCCGCGATTCGCAGGCCATCGACCTGCCGACGCTGTTGCGCTCCGAGGCGGGGTTCGAGATGGCGCAGACCGGCGGCATCGGCTCGGTGCCCTCCCCGCTGTCACTGCGAGGGAGCACGAGCGCGCGCACGCTCGTGCTGGTGGACGGGGTGCGCATCGAGGACGCGGGCTTCAGCTCGACCGCCCTGCAGCACATCATGCTCGACCAGGTCGAGCGCGTGGAGATCGTGCGCGGCAACGTCTCGAGCCTCTACGGCTCGAACGCGGTTGGCGGCGTGATCCAGGTATTCACCAAGCGCGGCAACGGCGATCCGGCGCCGTACGCCCAAGTCATGGCCGGCTCGCGCAATACCTCGGATGTGAGCGCCGGCTATGGCGGCGCGCTCGGCAACACCCGCTTCAACGTCTCGGTGTCGCGCTTGGATACGCGCGGCTTTTCGGCCATCGACCCCGCGCTCGCGCCCACCGCCAATCCCGACCCGGACGGGTACCGCAATGGCAGCTTCACGTTCAGTGCGTCGCATCGCCTGAACCCGGCGCACGAGGTGGGGGTGGCCGCGTTCAGGACCGAGGCATGGCTCGACTATGACCAGGCGTTTTCATTCAGCTCGCCCTCGGACGAGAACCGCTCGAACCAGGAGCTCTCCATGCTGCAGGCCTGGTGGGAGGCGCGCTTCGTCGAGCCGTGGAAGTCGCGCGTCACCGCGGCCGAGAGCAAGGACCACCGCAACGACACGCTGAACGGCGCCTTCAGCAACCGCTCGCACACGCGCACCCGCCAGCTCATGTGGGACAACGAGGTGCGGGTTGCGCCGCCGCACGCATTGAGTGCGGGCCTCGAAGGGCGCAACCAGACGCTCGACAGCGCCTCGAGCTTCGGCGCCGACCCTCTGCGCGAGCGCGACGTAGGCGCGCTGCGCCTGGGATATGTCGGCCGGCTCGGCGCCCACTACCTGCAGGCGAACTACCGCTACGAGGACTACTCCGACTTCGGCTCGGAAGGCACCTATTTCCTCGGCTATGGCTACGACCTCACCGCCGCGTGGCGCTTCACGCTGAGCAACGCCACCGCGTTTCGCGCGCCGACCTTCCTCGACCTCGACCCGGCCTTCGGCAACCCGAGCCTCAAGCCCGAGCGCTCGAAGACCAACGAGATCGGAATCCAATGGGCGTCCGGGCCGCACCGCCTGCGCGTGGTCTGGTTCGACACCGAGTACGAGGACGCGATCGTGCTCGACCAGTTCTTCATTCCGCAGAACGTGCAGACCGCGGCGAACGAGGGCATCGAGACGAGCTACAGTGGCGTGCTCGCGGGCTTCGACCTACGCGCCTCGCTCACCTTCCAGGACCCGGTGGAGCAGGACAGCACGGCCGAGCCGCCGCAGCAGGCGCTGCGCCGCGCGAAGACGCTGGCGGCGCTCGCGGCGCACCGCAGCTTCGGCGCCTGGCGC
>Ga0137428_1000989_pt1 | contig 11467 bp, 8 predicted proteins | sample EasRivERMZT718_2_FD_102305 | JGI IMG/M metagenome (GOLD analysis project Ga0137428, IMG submission 102305) | Soil microbial communities from meander-bound floodplain in the East River, Colorado, USA - East River MetaG ERMZT718_2 | ecosystem: Environmental > Terrestrial > Soil > Floodplain ...
CGCGGCGCTGCGCGCGCGCCACGAGCCGCGCTACCGCGAGCGGCTCGAATTCGAGATCCGCACCATCCAGCAGATGGGCTTCCCGGGGTACTTCCTGATCGTCGCGGACTTCATCAACTGGGCGAAGGCGAACGGCGTGCCGGTCGGTCCGGGGCGCGGCTCCGGGGCCGGGTCGCTGGTCGCCTATTCCCTGGGCATCACGGACCTCGATCCTCTGCGCTACGACCTCCTGTTCGAGCGCTTTCTCAACCCGGAGCGCGTCTCGATGCCGGACTTCGACATCGATTTCTGCCAGGACGGACGCGACCGGGTGATCGAGTACGTGAAGAGCCGCTACGGGGCGGAGAGCGTCTCGCAGATCGTCACCTTCGGCACGATGGCGGCGCGCGCGGTGGTGCGCGACGTGGGCCGGGTTCTCGACCTGTCCTATACCTTTTGCGACCAGCTCGCGAAGCTGATCCCGTTCCAGCCCGGGCGCCATCTCACGCTCGCGGACGCGCGCGAGATCGAGCCGCAGCTGAAGGAGCGCGAGCAGAAGGAAGAGGAGGTGCGGGAGCTGCTCGCGCTCGCCGAGCAGCTGGAAGGCCTCACGCGCAACGTCGGCATGCACGCGGGCGGCGTGCTGATCGCGCCCGGCAAGCTGACGGATTTCTGCCCGCTCTACGCGGCCGACGGCTCGGACAGCATGGTCTCCCAGTTCGACATGAAGGACGTCGAAGCGGTGGGGCTGGTGAAGTTCGACTTCCTCGGTCTCACGACGCTCACCGTTCTCGACTGGACGCTGAAGCACATCAGGAGTGAGGATCGAGGATCGAGGCTCAATCCTCAATCCTTGAACCTGGAGACCCTTCCGCTGGACGACGCGGCGACCTACCGGCTGTTCGCAGCCGCCGACACGACCGGGGTGTTCCAGTTTGAATCGCGCGGCATGCGCGACCTCCTCGCGCGCGCGAAGCCGGACCGGTTCGAGGACATCGTCGCACTGGTTGCGCTCTACCGGCCGGGGCCGATGGAGCTGATTCCGGAATTCGTCCGCCGCAAGCATGGGGGACGCGTCGACTACCCGGACCCGCGGGTGGAGCCGATCCTGAAGCCCACCTACGGCATCATGGTGTACCAGGAGCAGGTGATGCAGATCGCGCAGATCATCGGCGGCTATACGCTGGGCAGCGCCGACCTGCTGCGACGCGCGATGGGCAAGAAGCTGCCCGAGGAGATGGCCCAGCACCGCAGCATCTTCGTGAAGGGCGCGAGTCAGAACGGCATCAGCGACCGGCGCGCGAACGAGCTTTTCGACCTGATGGAGAAGTTCGCGGGCTACGGCTTCAACAAGTCTCACGCCGCTGCCTATGCGCTGGTCGCGTATCAGACCGCCTACATGAAAGCCCACCATCCGGCGGCATTCATCGCGGCCAACATGTCGGCGGTGATGGGCGACACCGACAAGGTGGAGCAGTTCGCCGAGGATGCGCGTGCGCACGGCATCGGGTTGCGGGTTCCCGACGTCAACCAGTCGAACTACCGCTTCGAGCCGGTGGACGAAAAGACCATTCGTTACGGTCTCGGCGCGATCAAGGGCACGGGCGAGGCGGCGATTGCCTCCATCGTCGAAGCGCGCAAGGCGGGCCCGTTCACGGATCTCTTCGATTTCTGTCATCGCGTGGACAAGCGCCTGGTCAACCGGCGCGTGGTGGAGTCGCTGATCCGCGCGGGTGCTTTCGATTCCCTGAATGACCATCGCGCAAGCCTCCTCGCTACGGTCGGGGTCGCACTCGAAAGCGCGGAGCAGGCGAGCCGCGCCGCGCACCAGGTGAGCCTGTTCGGGGACCTCGCGGAGAGCGCTCAACGGCCGGCGCTCGTCAATGCGCCGCGCTGGAGCGAGAAGGAGCGCCTCCAGAACGAGAAGGCGGCGCTCGGCTTCTTCTTCAGCGGGCACCTGTTCAATATCTACCGCGACGAGGTGCGCCGCTTCGTTCCCGCACGCCTGGCCGACCTGGGGGCTTCGGGAAACGGCGATTACGCGGGCCGCATGTGCTGGATCGCGGGCGTCGTGCTCGGTACGCGGGTGCAGACCACAGCGAGCGGCCGAATGGGCGTGATCCAGCTCGCCGATGATTCCGGGCGCTTCGAGATCGTGGCGTTCCGCGAAGTGTTCGAGAAGTACCGCCAGAAGCTGAAGGAGGACGAACTGCTGGTGCTGGAAGTGAGACTGCGCATGGCGCGTGCGCGCGCCGCCGTCAACGGCGAAACCGACGCGGGGCCGGACTTCGGTATGCGCATCGAGGCGCTCAACGTGCTCGACCTGGCCGAAGCGCGCAACCGCTTCGCGCGCGGCGTGCAGATCACGTGCAACGGCGCCGCCTCCGGCAACCGGCTGCGCGAGGTGCTGGCGCCCTATCGCAGCGGGCGTTGCCCCGTGTCCATCGTTTACTCTAACCGCGAGGCGAGCTGCGAGATCGATCTCGGCGAGTCGTGGCGCGTGAACCTGCACGAAGACCTGATCAAGTCGCTCCTGGAGCGGTTCAGCCCCGAGAACGTCCGCATTCTCTACAACAATGCCGTGACCGGTGAGCGGTGACCTGTGACCGGCGAGTCGACCCGTAGATCAGGATCGACACGCTTCCTTCAGGCACTGACAATGCTCGCGCTGGTCCTCGACGCTGCGATCGCGATCGCGGGCGAGCCGGAGTGGAAGCACCTCCATGACCAGGCCGCCGCGCACCTGCAGCGCGGCGATTTCGAGCAGGCAGGCCGCTTCGCGCGCGACGCGCTCAAGGAGGCCGACGCGACGCTCGGGCCCGACCATCGCGCGACCGAGGCGAGCCTTTCCACGCTTTCGCTCGCCCTGCGCCTCGGCGGCAGGCCCGAGGAGGCGCTGCCGATCGCTCAGCGTCTTGTCGCGGTCAGGGTGAAGCAATACGGTGCCGATGATCCCGCGACCGCCATTGCGCTTCACAACACCGCCGAGATCCTGATCGCGCAGAACCGGTTCGCGGAAGCGGGGCAGCTGCAGTCAAAGGCGCTCGTGGTCTTCGAGCAGAAGCTGGGCGCGAAGCATGTCCATACCGCCACCGGCCTGCACAACATGGGCGCGATCCTGCTCCGGCAGGAGAAATACGGCGAGGCCGAGAAATATCTGCGCCGCGCGCTGGATGCGAAGCAACAGGCGCTGAAGCCCGGTCACCTCAGCATCGCGCACACGCTGGACAATCTCGCCTCCGCGCTCGACGCGCAGGGCCGTGGAATCGAGGCGGACAAGTACCGCCGCCGGGCCGAGAATATCCGCCGCAAGGCCGGATAAAATTGGGACGCACACAATTTTCCACCACTGTTCTGCCCGAAAATTGTGTGCGTCCCAATTTTTCTACTCCGTCGGCCGAGTCTCGAACCCGGCGTAGTCGCCGCTCGCCTCGGACACGAGCATGTCGGAGACGACCGCGCTGGGCGGACCGCGCCGCGCCCAGGCGATCATGGTTTCCACCGCTCCCGGCGCGCCCTGGATGACAGCCTCGACACTTCCGTCGCGGCAATTGCGCACCCACCCGGTCAGGCCGAGCTCGCGCGCCTTGCGCTGGGTGTAGAACCGGAAGCCCACGCCCTGCACGCGGCCGGTGATGAGGAGGCGTTTCGTGACCGCCATGGGCGATAATGTTAATGTATTCGCCCGAAACCCAACGGCCACCGGGGAGGCGATCATGCGTGCGACTCGATACCATCTTGTGGCGGCCACCGCGACCCTGCTCGCGCTTGCCGGCTGCGCGTCGACTGGCGTGGATCCCAGGTCCAACGTCGCGCCCGACAAAGTCGTCTATCACATCAACGACACCGGCGCGCAGGCGGTGAACGCGCTGCGCAACATCGGCAATCACCTCGAGGTGAATCCGAAGGCGAAGATCGTCGTGGTCACGCACGCGCAGGGCGTGGACTTTCTCATGGAGGGGGCCAAGGACCGCAACGGCAATCCCTACAACGTCCGGGTTGAGGAGCTGAAGACCCAGGGCATCCAGTTCGACGTCTGCGAGATCACGCTGCGCAACCGCATGATGACGCGGAGCCAGTTCATACCGGAGGCCACTTTCGTGCCCTCCGGTGTCGCCGAGATCACGCGGCTCCAGCAGCGTGAGGGCTACGCCTACCTGCGTCCCTGATCCGCGCGGTCTGACTTGCTGTCGCTCCCGCGGAGGCGGGAGTCCAGATCAATCGTTTGAATGCTTGCAGACAGTTCGTGACTGGATTCCCGCCTCCGCGGGAATGACGTACTGCGGCGGCGTGTTTGCGTAGACGGCGTCCGCGCGCATAAAATCGGCTTTACGCTGCGCAGGTGGGGAGTCCTGCCGGCGCGCCCCGCACACTGCCGATGCCCGCTGCCAGCGCGACCCACCTCGATTTCGTCATCGGCATCGTGCTGTTCTGGCTGGCGATTGGGGCGTTCGCGCTGCTGCGCCCGATCCAGTCGGCGTCCGCCACGCGATTTCTGTACGCATCCGGCGCGATCGGCGGGGTCGCGCTCGCGGTGGTTGCGCTCGCCGCGATCGGCGCGCCGCCCGCAAGCCTCGTCCTGCCGCTCGGTCTCCCCGACCTCCCATTCCACACGCGGCTTGACGCACTGTCCGCGTTCTTCCTGCTCGTGCTCGGCGCGACCGGCGCGGGGATCTCGTGCTATGCGGCCGGCTATTTCGCGGAGTCGCACGGCGGTGAAGGCGGCCTCACGTGCCTGCAATACCACTGGTTTCTTGCCAGCATGGCGCTGGTGCTGATCGCCGACGATGCCTATCTCTTCATGGTGGCGTGGGAGGCGATGGCGCTGTCGTCCTATTTCCTCGTCACCACCGAGCACCACGATCCCGGGATCCGGAAAGCGGGCTTCATCTACCTGCTGATCGCGCATATCGGCGCAATCGCGATCCTGCTCTGCTTCGGCGTGTTGCACGGAGGGCAGGGCGATTACACATTCCAGGCCATGCGGCAGGCCGAGCTGACGAGTGGCTGGGCGACGATCGCGTTCCTGCTCGCCCTTCTCGGCTTCGGCGCCAAGGCCGGCATCGTGCCGCTGCACGTCTGGCTGCCGGAAGCACATCCCGCCGCGCCGTCGCCAGTATCCGCGCTGCTCTCCGGAGTGATGCTCAAGACCGCCATCTACGGCCTTTTCCGCGTGACCTACGACCTGCTGCCGTCCATTCACTGGGAATGGGGGCTGCTCGTGCTGGTGATCGCGGTGGTCACGACGCTCTTCGGCGTGCTGTTCGCGCTGATGCAGCACGACTTGAAGCGCTTGCTTGCCTATCACTCCGTCGAGAATATCGGCATCATCCTGATCGGTTTCGGCCTGTCGCTGATCTACATCGGCACCGGCCACCCCACGCTCGCGGTGCTCGGCCTGATCGCGGCGCTCTACCACACGCTCAACCACGCCGTCTTCAAGGCGCTGCTGTTCCTCGGCGCGGGCAGCGTGTTGAAGGGCGCCGGACTGCGCGATCTCGGGCGCATGGGCGGACTCATCCGCGTCATGCCGTTCACCGCCTTCTTCTTCCTGGTCGGCGCCCTTGCCATTTCCGCGCTGCCCCCGTTGAATGGCTTCGTTTCGGAGTGGCTCACGTTCCAGGCGGCGCTGCTCTCGCCCGCGCTGGAGCACGGGGTGCTGCGCTCGATCATTCCGCTTGCTGCGGCGGCGCTCGCGCTCGCCGGCGCGCTCACTGCGATGTGCTTCGTCAAGGTGTTCGGCGTCGCGTTCCTGGGGATGCCACGCAGCGATGAGGCCATCCGGGCCCGCGAGGCGGGCGAGTGGGAGCAGCTCGGCATGGGCTGGCTCGCCGCCGTGTGCGTCGTGCTGGGGCTCGCCCCGGTGTGGATGATCGGCGTGATGGACCCGGTCGCCCTGAGCCTGCTCGACTACAGCCCCGCCTATATTGGCATGGCGCAGGACTGGCTGTGGTTGACGCCGGTCGCGCCCGAGCGCGCGAGCTACAGCCCGGTGATCTTCCTCGCCGTGATCGCCGCCGTGGTGCTGGCAGCGTTCGGGCTCGTGCGCCTGCTTTATCACGGGCGGCTGCGCCGCACGCCGGCGTGGGACTGCGGCTTCCCCGGCTTGAACGCGCGCATGCAGGACACGGCGGAGGGATTTGCCCAGCCGATCCAGCAAATCTTCGCGCCGGTGTACGAGATCGAGGCCCACCATCCCGACCCCTTCGACCGCATGCCGCGCTATGTCTGCGAGGTGCGCGATCGCTTCTGGGGCTTGATCTATTTCCCGATCGCGCGCGCCGCCACGTTCTGCTCGCGGATGATCGGCCGCATCCAGGTGGGTCGGGTCGCGGTCTACCTGATGTACAGCTTCGCGACCATCATTTTCCTCATGGCGTTCGTGCGATGACACTGGGCGGCTTTCTCAACCAGCTCTTTCAGCTCCTGCTGGTGGCGCTGGCGGCGCCGCTGCTGATGGGCTGGGTCAACGCCTGCCGCGCCTGGCTGCAGAATCGGAGCGCGCCGAGCCTGCTGCAGCCGTATCGCGTCCTGCGCAAGCTCCTGCACAAGGACGCTGCGCTGGCGGAGAACGCTTCGTGGCTATTCCGTTTCGCGCCCTACGTGATCTTCGGGTGCATGTGGCTCGTCGCCGGCATTGTGCCGGTGGTGGCAACGGAGCTCCCGTTCGCCACCGCGGCCGACGTCATCGCGCTCGTCGGCGTGTTCGCCGTGGCGCGGGTATTCATCTCGCTCGCGGCGATGGACATCGGCACCGCGTTCGGCACGCTGGGGGCGCGCCGCGAGATGCTGATCGGCGCACTGGCGGAGCCGGCGCTGTTGATCATCTTCTTCAACTTCGCATTGATCAGCCAGTCCACCTCACTCACCACCATCGTCGAGACGCTCGCGCACCGCGAGTTCGCGCTTTACCCGAGCCTCGCCTTTGCCGCGGTGGCGTTCGTAATGGTGCTGCTCGCCGAGAACGCGCGCGTGCCGGTGGACAATCCCGCGACCCACCTCGAGCTCACCATGGTGCACGAGGCGCTGGTGCTCGAGTATTCGGCGCGGCACCTCGCCCTCATCGAGTGGGCATCCGCGATCAAGCTCTTCGCGTACTGCGCCATCGGCATCGCCTGCTTCGTGCCGTGGGGCATTGCCCAGGCCGGGGACTGGGACGCGCTGCCGCTCGCCGTCGCCGCAGCAGTGGCGAAGCTCATCGCCGCGGGAGCGGGGCTCGCGGTGCTGGAGACGGTGAGCGCCAAGATGCGCATCTTCCGGGTGCCGGAGTTCGTCGCCACCGCCTTCATGCTGGCGATGCTGGGGCTCCTGCTCAACTACGTGTTCGAGGTCTGACAGACCGTCATGACGCTCGGCGCCCAGCTCATCAACGTCCTCGCGGCCGTCATGCTGCTGATCGCGTTCGCCATGCTGTCGCAGCGGCGGATCCTGTCGCTGATTGAGCTTTTCGCGTGGCAGGGCGTGGTGCTGGCCGCGTCCACCTTCATCGTCGCCTACACCACCGGGCAGGGGCACCTCTATGTTTCCGGCATCCTCACCGTTGCGCTGAAAGTGGTGGCGCTGCCGTGGATCCTCTACCGGCTGATCCACCGGCTCAATATCCGCTGGGATGTGGAGACGCTGATCAACATCCCGGCGACCATGCTGATCGGCATCGCGCTCGTGATCTTCGCCTTCAACCTCGCGCAGCCGATTTCGCAGATGGCGAGCACCATCACGCGCGCGACCCTTGGCATCGCCATGGCGTGCGTGCTGCTCTCCTTCCTCATGATGATCACGCGGCGCAAGGCGGTGCCCGTGGTGATTGGCTTCCTCGCGATGGAGAACGGGCTTTTCTTCGCCGCAACCAGCGCCACCTATGGCATGCCGATGGTGGTGGAGTTTGGAATCGCGCTCGACGTGCTGGTGGGCGGATTCATCTTCGGCATCTTCTTCTTCCAGGTGCGCGAGACCTTCGACAGCCTCGACACGCGGCACATGGAGAAGTTGAGGGAGGATTGATGGAAATCCTGGTCCTCCTCGGCATACCGCTCCTCGGGGGCGCAATGCTGGCGCTCCTCGGCAACCGGCGCTGGGCGCCGGAGCTGGGCGTCGCAATGAGCCTCGTCACGTTTCTCGCGGCGGCGGCGCTGACGGCGCGCGTGATCCGCGACGGGCCGCTCATGACCTTCGAGGCGCAGTTCTTCATCGACTCCTTCAACGTGGTGCTGGTGGCGCTGACCGCGTTCGTCGCGTTCACCACGGCGCTGTTCGCGCGTCCTTACATGCGCATCGAGGCGGAGCGCGGCCGGCTCACCGCGGGGGCGCTGCGGCTCTATCACGCCATGTTCCAGGTCTTCACCTTCACCATGCTGCTCGCGCTGACCACCAACAACATGGGAATCCTGTGGGTGGCGATGGAGGCGGCGACGCTCTCCACCGTGCTGCTGGTGAGCCTCTACCGCACGCCGGAATCGATCGAAGCCGCCTGGAAGTATTTCATCCTGTGCTCGGTCGGCATCTCCCAGGCGCTGTTCGGCACGATCCTGCTCTACTTCGCCGCGGAGAAGGTGCTCGGCACGGGCGGCACGGCGCTCCTGTGGACCGATCTCAACCTCGTCAAGTCGCAGCTCGAGCCGACGGTGATGTCGCTCGCGTTCGTGTTCCTGCTGGTCGGCTACGGCACCAAGGTGGGGCTCGTCCCGGTGCACAACTGGCTGCCCGACGCCCATGCGGAAGGCCCGACGCCGATCTCCGCGGTGCTCTCGGGGCTGCTGCTCAACGTCGCGCTCTACGCGGTCGTGCGCTGCAAGGTGCTGACCGACGGGGCGCTCGGGACGGGCTTCGCCGGCAACCTCATGATGGGCTTCGGGCTGCTGTCGGTGGTGGTGGCCGCGTTTCTGCTTTCGCGCCAGCGCGACATCAAGCGCATGTTTGCGTACTCCTCGATCGAGCACATGGGGATCACGACCTTCGCCTTCGGCATGGGCGGCGTGGCGGCGAACTTCGGCGCGCTTCTGCACATGACGATGCACAGCCTCACCAAATCGGCGATCTTCTTCGCGGTCGGGCACGCCACGCAGAAGTCCGGGACCCAGATCATGGACGACATCCGCGGCCTGATCCGCACCAACCCCACCATCGGCTGGGGCCTGATGCTGGGCGCGATCGCCATCCTTGGCATCCCGCCCTTCGGCGTGTTCGCGAGCGAGTTCATCATCCTCACCACGGCGATGCGCGAGCAGCCGTGGGCGACGCCGTTCCTGCTGATCGGGCTCGGGGTCGCGTTTGCCGCGATTTTCGGCAAGGTGCAGCCGATGGTGTTCGGCGAGACCACGTTACCGCGGCTGCCGCACCCGCCGGCGCTCATTCCCGTGTTCGTGCACCTCGCGCTGGTGCTGATGATGGGGATCTTCATTCCCCCGTACCTCGCGGCGTGGTACCGGCAGGCAGCGGCGCTGATTGGATAAGGCGCGACCCGTGATCGGTGACCTGTATGAGACTTGAAGGGTTGAACATCGAGCTGTCGCAGTTGCCGGGGGCGGTGACGGCGTTCGGTGCCGTGGTGGACGCGGCGCAATGGATTGACACCTGCCGTGCCGTTCAGGAGCAGGGTGGACGGCTGGTGGCGCTGTGGGCCGCGGATGCGCGCGGCGAGGGTCGAGGCTTCATCGCGCACGCGGCGCTGGTCGTGCGCAGCGGGCTCCTGGTGCTGACGCATCCGCTCGCCGGCGCGTCTTTCCCCGACGTGGCGGCGATCTTCCCGGCGGCGGACCGCATGCAGCGCGCGGCCTTCGATCTGCTTGGCGTCGCGGCGAGCGCCGGCGATGACCGCCGCAAATGGCTCCGCCACGCCGCGTGGCGGTCGGACGAATATCCGCTCCGCAAGGACTTCGATCCCGGTCACCGGTCACCGGTCACCGGTCACGAATCATCGGTCGACAGGGCCGATGATTACCCGTTCGTCCGCGTCGAAGGGGAGGGCGTGCACGAGATACCGGTGGGTCCGGTGCACGCCGGCACCATCGAGCCCGGCCATTTCCGCTTTTCGGTGGTGGGCGAAACGCTGCTGCGGCTGGAGGAGCGCCTCGGCTACAAGCACAAGGGCATCGAGAAGCGCTTCGAGAGCATGACGCTTGCAGAGGGCGCGCGGCTCGCCGGCCGGGTCTCGGGTGATTCGGCCGTGGCATATGCGTGGGCGTACGCCATCGCGGTGGAGTCGGCAACGGGCGTGACACCGCCGCCGCGGGCATTGTGGCTGCGGGGGTTGCTGCTGGAGCGCGAGCGCATTGCCAACCACCTGGGGGACCTCGGGTTCCTTGGCAACGATGCGGCGCTCGCGTTCGGGCTCGCGCAGTTCCTGCGGCTGAAGGAGGACTGGCTGCGAACGCACCACACGCTGTTCGGCCACCGCTACCTGATGGACGCCGTCGTTCCCGGCGGCGTCGCGGGAGACGTGACGCCCGAGGGCGCGGCACACATGCGGAGCGAGATGGATGAAATCGAGAGAGCGGTCACGGTGCTGAAGTCGGTCTACGACGAGCACGCCGGCCTGCAGGACCGCTTCATCAACTGCGGGCGCGTCGCGCCGGGACTCGCGGCGCGCCTGGGGCTGATCGGCGTCGCGGGCCGTGCGAGCGCGCAAAGCTGGGACCTGCGCGTCGAGTATCCGTACCCCCCCTATACCGAGCTCGAGGTGCGCATGGCGACGCACCGCAATGGAGATGTCGCCGCGCGCGTGACGGTGCGCTTCGAGGAAATTTTCGAATCGCTGCGGCTGTGCCGCCTGATCCTTGAGCGGCTCCCTGCCGGTGGTGATATTGCCGCGAGGGTCCCACCGGCGGCGGCAGGCGCCTTCGGCGTGGGCTGGGTCGAGGGCTGGCGGGGAGAGGTGTTCATCGCCCTGGAAACGGATAGCGGCGACCGCATCCGGCGGTGCCATCCGCACGACCGCTCGTGGCAGAACTGGCCCGTGCTCGAGCACGCGGTGATCGGCAATATCGTTCCCGATTTCCCGCTCATCAACAAATCCTTCAACCTGTCGTACTCGGGCCACGACTTGTGAGACGTGACGAGTAGAAGAATGCCATGTACCAACTGCTGAAGCAGATCGCGGCGACGGGAATCCGGACCGAGACGCCACCGCGGCCGGACGAGGCGCTGCGCGTCGTGGCGGAGCGCCTGCGCGCCGATGTGCTCCGTCATTTTGCAGGGGCGCTCACCATCCGCCATGTCGACGCCGGCTCGTGCAACGGCTGCGAGCTGGAAATCCACATGTGCAACAATCCGTACTACAACCTCGAGGGCCTCGGCATCCGCTTCGTGGCGAGCCCGCGCCATGCTGACATGCTGCTGGTGACCGGGCCGGTGTCGCGTCACATGGAGACCGCGCTCAAGCGCACCTACGAGGCGACGCCGGATCCGAAGCTGGTCGTGGCGATCGGGGATTGCGGCTGCACCGGCGGTATCTTCGGGGAGAGCTATGCGAGCTGCGGGCGGGTATCGAACG
>Ga0137428_1000991_pt1 | contig 11457 bp, 10 predicted proteins | sample EasRivERMZT718_2_FD_102305 | JGI IMG/M metagenome (GOLD analysis project Ga0137428, IMG submission 102305) | Soil microbial communities from meander-bound floodplain in the East River, Colorado, USA - East River MetaG ERMZT718_2 | ecosystem: Environmental > Terrestrial > Soil > Floodplain ...
GCAATTCCCCCGACCCCGAGGGCGGCGCCCCGGCGCCGGTCGAGGGGTGAGGAAACGAGGTGGTAGACGCAAACCACGCCGATCCAGACCGCGAGCCCGTGGGGGGTGTAGAACCGCACCCACTGCGACAGGTTCACCGCACCGGGATCGAGGGCGAAGAGCAGTCCGGCCGTCCAGCCCGCGACCGCACCCCCTATGTGGCGGAACCACGCGAAGACGGCCGCTGCCCACAGGGTTCCCGCGACCAGCGCTGGCACGCGCCCGGCGGCCAGGCTGTCACCGAATAGGCGCAGCGACTCCGCGACCATTCGCGTGAAGAGCGTGGCCCGCGTGTACTCGCCGTCGGCGACGCCGAAGGTGCCGTCGACGAGCAGATGGCGCGCTGCCAGCAGATGGTAGAAGTCGTCGTACCACGGCGTGGCAGAAGCGAGGTGCGGGAGCCGGACGGCCAGCGCGATGATGGCGAGGATGCCCGCCTCGCCGATCAGCCGCCTATGGGTCCAGACGCGATCCATCATCGCAAGTGCATAACAGGCTCTAATCAGTTCTGCTTCTCGCCATGATGCCAATCAATTCCCAGCATACTAACTTCTAGGAACAATCGCCCAATCCGGCGCCCAGTAGATTGGCCCCCAGGCGCTTCGTGCTGGAATCCCTCTTCCCCAGCCAAAAACATCGTGTTCCTCAATTTGGAGGACGAAAGCTTTTGAGAACCGCGCCACGTCGATTAGGCCGTTCCCTAGATACACATCAGCGTGGTAGATGCCAGCATTTAACGGCACTCTGCCCATATTGCAGCTTACTTGCCAATGCTTTGACCTTCCCGGCGCGCTTGAAACACATTGCACCTTGCTGCTCATACTGATTATGGGTGCGTCATGTTCATCGAGCAAGGAAATACCAATTGTCAATTGCTCAAGGCTCTTCGGTGACTCAACCACGAATCTTATTTCGATATGGTCGCCGCAGCGCAAGAAGATCTTTCTATGATGATCTTCAAAGGCCAGGCTGTATTCTTCACCCCATCCAGAATCTCCAGAAACTTTTGGCGCCATCAGCGAGACTTCGGTGTTATAGCTTGCAGCATACGATTCGAGCACTTCTTCCACTTCGCCATCCAGAATTAACGAACCTTGGCGCAGCAGCACTGCGCGTGTGCATATTGATCGAACTGACGCCAAATTATGGCTGACGAAGAGGACTGTGCGTCCTTGCCCAGCGACGTCGTGCATCTTGCTTAAGCATTTTCGCTGGAAACCCGTATCACCAACGGAGAGGACTTCGTCGATGATGAGGATATCGGGTTCGAGGTGGGCTGCGACCGCGAAGGCGAGGCGGGTGTACATGCCGGACGAGTAGCGCTTGACGGGTGTGTCGAGGAATCTTTCAATCTCGGCAAAATCGACGATGGCGTCGAAGCGTTTTTTGATTTCGGCGCGTTTCATGCCAATGATCGAGCCGTTGAGGAAGACGTTTTCGCGACCCGTGAGTTCGGGGTGGAAACCTGTGCCTACTTCGAGGAGGCTGCCGATGCGGCCGTTGATGTGGACTTCGCCGTTAGTCAGCTCCGTGATGCGGGAAAGAATTTTGAGGAGCGTGCTCTTGCCGGCGCCGTTCCGGCCGATGATGCCGACGACTTGGTTCTGCTTGACATCGAAGGAGACGTCCTTGAGTGCCCAGAACGCTTCGTTCGTGGATGAGCTGTGGAAGCCGCGTTTGATCCAGGCGAGCGCGCTTCCGGCGAGGGTGTTTTCTTGCTCTCCCTGGTGGCGGAGTGTGTACTGCTTGCCCACGCCCCGAATTGAGACGGAAATATCGCTAGATGACATCCGCGAATTCTTGCTCCATCCTGCGGAATAGGATGGCTCCGACAATCAAAACGATCACGCCAAAGGTTGCGGAATAGCCTACCGTCCACCAATTTGATTGGACCGTGCCAAAGATGGACCAGCGAATGGCATCCATGAGACCGGCAATCGGGTTGAGATAGTAGTATGTCTGAAACTCCATCGGGACGGCGTTGCTGGCGTACGCGATGGGGCTGGCGAAGAGCAGCATTTGGATCATAACCGGGACGATGTACTTGATATCGCGGTACTTGACCGCCAAGGCGCCGGACCAGATGCCAATGCCCGCGGCGAGCACGGCAAGGATCGCGAGCCATATTGGGAGCAGGAGTAGACCGATGTGGGGTTCGATGCCGTAGGCGAACATGATGATTATCATGATGATCGCGGCGACGGAGAAATCGAGGAAAGCCGATGGGATCCCTGACAGGGGTAGGATAAGGCGGGGAAAGTAGATTTTGGTGATGAGTTCTCTGTTGCCCACGAGGCTGTCGCTGGCGCGGGTAAGGGTGCTCGTGAAGAGGTTCCAGCACATCAATCCGGCGAATGCGAAAGCGAAGTACGGCACACCGCCGCTATCCAATTTTGCGACTTTGCCAAAGACGAAGGCAAAGATTCCCGCCGCAATGAGGGGCACGAGTATTACCCAGCTGACTCCAAGGGCGGTTTGCTTGTAGCGCACGCGGATATCCCTGCCCGCCAGAGTAAATAGCAGTTCGCGGTATTCCCAAAGACCACGAAAGTCGATAGCCTGAAAACCAGACCGGGGTCTTAGGATGGTGATCTGATTCATACCTAAGTCTTGATAATTGTCATGATAGTTGAACAGTGCTGGAAGAACAATTCGAACCGGATCTGTTCCTCGTTCAGCTGCGCCCCTTCATCAGGGTTGATCCATCTTTTGTCCAGAAGCCGCAGACGCAATGCGAGACTAACCAGAATGCTACGTCGCCGGGTGGAAGAACTAGGCTACCGACGGCAGAAACCTTCACCTAGTTGGACTCGCTGAAGACTGGGCCGGACAAGAACCATCAGGGTGCTTCATGGCTGCGCGCATCGAGCAATGCATCGCCTTGGTGGCCGCCTTTGAAGGTCGGCTCGTGCCGGTCACCGCGAGACCTCAAATCACCACGCACATCCGTGTTAACGACAGCACCGCGTCGATTTCTTCAATTAATTGTCCTATCGATGGTGTATTCCTTCATGTCTTTTGCGTGCGTAAAGATGATGATCTCGCCCACCAAACCGAGTGCAAAAATCTGTACACCCAGCACGACCAGCAGCGAGCTCAGGAGCAACGCCGGGCGATCGGCAAGCGCGCTACCGAAAAACAACCGCTCTGCGACCAGGTAGAGCACAATCAGGGCACCCACGCTGAATGTCGCGATACCGATCAGGCCAAAGAATCGCAATGGTTTTTTCGTGAACTTGACGAGAAAAAAAACAGTCAGCATATCGAGCAGGCGGCGCGGATAGACGCCCGGCTGATAAATGCGCGTAAACTTGTCTCTTGGCGATTGAGCGAGGTCGATCTCTTTGACCCGGTAACCTTGCCGGCCTGCTAGAACAGGAAGGAAGCGGTGCTGGTCGCCGTAAACAGGTATCTCTTCCGTGATCTGGCGTTTGAATGCGCGCACGCCACAGCCCAGATCATGAAACGAGGTCCCGGTGATGAAATTGAGCATCCCGTTGAACAGACGGGTTTGCAGCCGGTTCAAGCGGGAGTCCGTACGCGGAAATCGTCGACCGATCACCATATCGTGATTGTGCATTTCTTTCAGGAGCTTCGATAGTTCCGGTGGCTCGACCTGATAATAGGCTGGTAGTGTGAGTATCATATTCCCGCGGGAATTCTCAAATCCCGCCGTGAGGGCGGTGGCTTCGCCGAACCACCTGCCAAGTCTGAGGATCCTCAGTGGCTCACCATCGGCTTGCAGTTTTTTTAGCTTACCCAGAACGTCTGGAAAGTCTCCATCGAGCACGTAAGTGAATTCGTAATTGAAGCCCGAGGATTGCAACGCCTTCTTGTAGGCATCATAAAGCTCGTGAACTTCATCGTACCGTTCGCTCACCGGTACGATGACGGCCACGTTGATGATAGTCTGATTGTTTTCGGGTAACGGCGATGACGGATCAACCATCATTGGACTTTAGACCTTGGCTGCAACTTCTCGAGTGTTAGGAATGAGAGTTTGTCTAGGTTCGCGTTGCCGGTCTTGTAGACGAGCTCGCTCACTATACCGCTGAGCAGTAAGTTGAACGTCAGAGCCCCGAACAGCACGCCGACGCCGGCGATGGTAACCGAGAAGGTTGACGAACGCGTGAGGACTTCGTAGAAACTGAAAAATAGCGTCGCAATGCTGATGGCCGCAGCCGGCAATGCAAGAAGGGAAAACCAAAGGAGCGGCTGCGCTGCGAACGAGACGATGGTTTTTATCACCAACAGGTCAAGCAACACTTTATAGATCCTGCTGAGTCCGTATTTTGAGGTGCCGTGTTTCCTAGCATGATGTCGCACCTTGATTTCGATCAGTCGCGCGCCGGCTATCGATGTCATGGCTGGAATGAAGCGATGCATCTCCGAGTAAAGCGGGATGTTTTTGATAAGGTCGCCACGAAATGCCTTTAACGAACAACCGTTGTCCTTGATGGAAATGCCCGTAACTTTCCCGATAAGCCAGTTGGCGATCTTTGACGGGATCTTCCTGGTAATCAGCTTATCCTGCCGCTCATAGCGCCAGCCGACGACCAAGTCATACCCTTCACCGATCTTTTGCATAAACTGTGATATGTCGGCGGGGTCGTTTTGCAGGTCCCCGTCCATAGTTACCAGTGTCCTTCCACCAGCATGGTCAATTCCCGCCGCCATCGCAGCCGTTTGGCCGTAATTTCTGCGAAATCTGATAACGCGCAGTCTATGGTCCTTAGCCGCTATCGCACTTGCAGTCTCGAATGTGCCGTCGGCACTTCCGTCGTCGACAAATAGGATCTCGTAGTCGACACCAAGCGGTGCGACGGCATTGACGATGGCGCTATACAAAGGGTTGACGTTTTCCCTTTCGTTGTACAACGGCACAATAACGGACAAGTCCATACATTCCCAGCGCGTCGTGATAACAGATTTTGCGGTGAGGATAACGTAGAACGCAACAATCCACCATGACGAATTGCGCTTAAGACTCACCCGGAATCTGCATGGGGCCGCGCCCTATTCCTTTGTAAGCGTCGTCGGTGAACAGCAAATGTGAGAAACGAAATCACACCAGGCCCAGGTGGACCACCGCCTAGGCCGGTTCGCCCAGCTCAGCCTCGCAGGATCATCCCAGGCGCCGACCGCAATGGCCGAATCCAGGCCAAGAATACGAGCGCGAGGGCGAGATAAGACGATGCATCGCGCAGCAACGGCAGCAGACCAAACCTCGTCAGCGCCAGGGTCGGCACGTCCTCAGGCCAGAACAGGCGGAAAATTAGCAGGTCCCACGACACCGGCGCGAACACATGCACCTCATTGGCCAACTTCGTTTGCAGGGCATCAAGCAGCAAATGAAGGAACGAGCCAAGGGCCAGGATCGCCAAGACCCAACGCGGGCGCGTGGTTACGGCAGTCAGCCCGATGTGCGCGAGCGAGTTAGGCATTGCGCCCCCTATTACCAAGATTGGGAGTTGCGCTTATGACCGGCGCGCAATATACCTGACGGCATCTCGCCGGTATACTTTGGCCGAATTTGATGCTGACCCACTGCCACGACAGTCTGGCCATGCCCCACAGGCAGACGCTGCTTGATGCGCACGTGCATTTCTACGATGTCTTTGACCGAACCCAGTTCCTCGATGCTGCGCTGGCCAATTTCGAAGCCGCAGCGCGGGCACACGGGCTGTACCCCGATCTGGCGGGATGCCTGATGTTTACGGAGACGGCGCGGGATCATTATTTCCGCGTGTTCCGCGACGAGGCCGACCGAGGCGGCAATGGAACCGGCGGACCTTGGACTTTCCGCCACACCGCCGAGTCCGACTCCGTGATCGCTCGCAGAAACGGCCGGGATGCCCTGCTGATCGTGGCGGGCCGGCAACTCAGGACGCGCGAGGGTCTTGAACTGCTGGCCCTTGCCCGCGATGCCGAATACCCGGACGGCCTGCCGCTCGCTCAGGCGATCGAGCTTGTGCATCGCGGCTCGGCAATCGTCACCTTGCCGTGGGGCTTCGGGAAATGGTGGTTCGGCCGCGGGCGGCTCATGGCAGAGGAGGTCGGCAAGCGTGCCCCCGGACGCATCTTCCTGGGTGACAACAGCGGTCGACCCGGCGTTCTGCCGACGCCGGCCCTATTCCGGGCTGCGCATGCGCGCCACATTTTTGTGCTGCCCGGTACCGACCCCCTACCCTTCGAATCCGAGGCACTTCGCCCGGGCAGCTTCGGCTTCATCCTGGACGACGATATCGATCCCGAGCGGCCGGCGGAAGCGATTCGAGCCCGGTTGAGGGCCCTGACCCGGCAGCCGCAGACGTACGGCCGGCTCGAATCGCCCGGGCGGTTTCTGCGCAATCAGGTGAAACTCTTGCTCAGGAAGCCGCTTTGACCGACGGTGCCCGGCGGTGTCTACCCTGCTTCCCGCTCGCGGGCAGATGACGACCGCCGCATCTTTTCCACGGATGCGTAAAGCTCCAATACTTGCCGTTTGAACGAGTCATAGCTGTGCACCGTCAGGGCCAGGCGTCTCGCCTCCAGCCCGCGGCGCGTGGCCCGCTCCGGATCGCTCAATGCGTCGAAGATCCCAGCTGCGAAACCCTCCGGCGTGGGCGCCGCAAGGAAGGCCGCGGATTCATCCAGCACCTGTGTGTGGGTGGGCAAGTCGGTTGCGACAATGGGCCGGCCACTGGCCATATACGCATATATCTTCAACGGCGTGACCAGGGGCTCGAGGCGCGGCGACGCGAGGACCGAGGCCAACGCCATATACTCCGGCATCAGATTGGTCGGCCGCTTCCCGGTCAGAACGACTCGTTCACCAATTCCGAGCGACTCCGCAAGGTCTCTTATCCGAGCGACCTCGGCGTCCGTGCCGCCGACCAGGATGAGCCGCGCATCTGGAATGCGGCGAAACACCTGGGCCATTGCTTGGACCAGAATCTCGACTCCCTGACGACGGTCGAGGTTTCCCGTGTAGACGATCGTCGGACCCGCGCCCAATTCGAGTTCGCGCCGGATATCCTCGACAACGTGAGCGTCCGCGGCGCGAACCGTTTCCTCGGGCGGCACGTCGCGTATCTCGCGCACCACGGTCCGTGGACTCTCCAAGGCAACGAGCGTAGTCAGGGAGTCCGCAACGGTGATGGCGAATTTGGACCTGCGAAGAGCGAAGCGCCGCAGCACTGCCGCGACCGGCGCAAGAACGCCGGCGAGCTTCGACCCGCTGTCGGCGAGCTGCACACTAATATCCGAATCAATGTCCATGACGGCGACGGCACCGAACGCGCGCGCCATCGGGCTGGCGTAGAACGCCGCCTCCTCGAAGGCGTGGACCGCCAACGGGCGCAATCGAACCATGAGCCCAAAAAGATGCAAAGCGAGAATCAGGTTGTAAGCGGCCTTGCCAAGCGAAAACCCCACCGGAACGCTCATGATTCCCGGAATCCGCGCGGTACGGTGGTACACCAGACCCGGCATCGCGACGTCGGCGCCGAGCGGAAGCGTCAGGAGATGGACCTCATAGCCGCCCTCGGTCAGCGCGCGACAGATCGACCGGATATTCAGCGGTGTTCCGGCGGCATGGAAGAACGGCTCCGGCGCTATGAGAAGTATGCGTGTCCGCGAATCCGAACCGGTATGCTGCACCGGGGGTACCTTCGGCGCGGTCATTGCGGGTCGCGGTGGTGGCAGGTCGCCGTAGGTTCGTCCCACGGACGCTCCGCCAGCAGTAGGACCGGTGATCCGAGCGCGCCTGTAAGGCCCAAGGCGCGAAAGGCGGCCTCCATGCCGCGCGACAGGTTTGGGCGATTGAGGAACCTGTGCACGACCATCGGCGCAAAAAACTCCTTCTGGCGCGTCTGTCTGGAGAAGCCCTCGGCACGCAGCACGTCGGCGATTTGCGAACTCCAGTAGCAGAAAAAAGGGCGCGTGTTCCCTTCGGCCCGGCGTTTGAGGCGGAACAGAATCGGCTCGAGGATATTCGCGCTGGCCCAGGGAGCGAAATCTACGAGGATGAATCGGTTAGATACCCTCGACATTTCCGCCAACAGCGCCTGCCACCGCTCAACGTGGGCAAGAAGGCGAACGCCGGTGATGAGATCGAAACTCCGCTCGTCGAAGGGCAGCGCCCATAGGCTCGAAACGGCGAAACGCAGGCGGTCGCCGAACCGCTCAATCAGTGGTTGAAGCCGCTTGGCGCAGGCTTCGTTGCTACCATGCACCCACACCTCGAACCCGTTGGCCAAGAGCAACTCGGCAAGTTGGCCATGCCCCCCGCCGACATCAAGGACTCGACGAATCTGGCCGCGATAGGGGGCAAGAAGCTCTTGCACCAGTTCATCTTGAACGCCCAGCAAGTACTCACCCAACGGGCCGGCGAAGCGGCGAGCATACCCCTCTGACGCAGTCTCGATATCAGGCGCAAGGGTATCGTGATAGATCACGCCTGCCACCGGATCATTTGGAACTCATACACTGTTTTGACCGTATCATAGACGATTCTGCGCGGTCTCGGCATATCCAGCCCGCGGAGATGGGCCAAGCGATTCGCACAGCATTCGGCGGTACACGATCCGGCAGCGAGAATTGAACCAACCGCCGACTAAAATTGGATCGAACCTACCATCGAAAGGGCCGCTGCGACGCTCCCGACGGGGTTGGCAATGGTGCGAATGGACCCTGAAGACATTTCCCTACGCCGATCCGGCCGCGCCGCGCTGACGCCTCGCGATCCGCAGGCTTTGGCCGGCGAGGACCATGATCTGATCGTCGTTGGCGCCGGCGTCCTCGGAATCATGGTAGCGCTGGAGGCCGTGCGCCGAGGGCTGCGGCCCCTCGTGATCGAACGGGGTGATTTCGGGGCGGCGACCAGCTACAACAGCTTGCGGATCATACACGGGGGCATACGCTATCTGCAGAGTCTTGACCTGCCCCGGTTTCGCGAGTCGGTGGCCGAGCGGCGCTGGTTCCTGCGCCATTTCCCCGATCTCGTACATCCATTGCCCTGCCTGATGCCGCTTTACGGAGAAGGCATCCGGCGTCCGGCCGTTCTGCGCATCGCGTTGGCAGCGAACCGCGCCTTGTCACTCGACGCTAACCTCAGCATCCGGCCGGATCGTGCCCTGCCGCCGAACCGCGTCCTCGACCCCGGCGCCGCGCGTGTGCTTTTCCCCGGCATCGACACGCGCGGCTTGCGCGGCGCGGCCCTTTGGCACGACGCCTTCGTCCCGGACGCGCCGCGCCTGATGGTCGAGGCGCTGCGCTGGGCCTGCGCGCGCGGGGCACGGGTGCTCAACTACATGGAAGCGCGACGTCCAGTGTTGAGCCGGAACAGGCTTGTCGGCATGACCGCGGCCGACCTGATCGGGAAGATGGAGGTTGTGTTTCGGGCCCCGATCGTCATCAATGCCACCGGGCCCTGGGCACCATTCGTGGCGCAAGCCTGCGGCATCCGAAGCGATGATCTCTTCCACCCCTTGCTCGCCTGGAACGTGGCCTTCGACCGCCCGCCGCCGGCGTCATGCGCGATCGCTGTCAAACCGCGGGGGCCCAGGGCTCAAACGTACTTCCTTGTCCCCTGGAAGGGTATTCTGCTGGCGGGCACCGGCTATGCGCCCTGGAATGCAGGTCCAGAGGCGCCGCATGTAGCGCGCGCGTTGCTACGCCAGTTCATCGCCGACCTCAACGATGCGGTGCCAGGTCTGGATCTCGCGCAGGCCGAAGTGGCCCGGGTATTCGCCGGAATTCTCCCGGCCGAGCGGGCCGGGTCCGTCACGCCCGCTACGCGCGATGTCATTCGGGACCACGGGGCCCGCGAGGGGCCGGCAGGCCTGTTCAGTCTAAGCGGGGTGAAGCTGACCACCGGTCGGCACGTAGCCGATAAGGCATTGAGGAGCGCCGTTCCGGCGGCGCGGCCGGTGCCTTACCGAGAATTTCCTCGCCCGGCTGCCCCCGAGCCTGCACTGGACCGGCGCTTCGACTGGATGCCGCAAGCCGGCGATGCCGATTGGCTCGCGCCGCTACGCCAGTCGGTAGCCGAGGAGGGGGTCGAGCACCTGGACGACCTGCTGCTGCGAAGATCATGTCTCGGCGACAACATTTCCCGGGCGCTGGCGCTGGCACCGCAAGTGGCCCAGCTATTCGATTGGGACCAGGAACGCCAAGATCAGGAGATCAAGAAACTACGTTTGATTGCCTCAAAAGATCGATTTTCGTAATCTCGACGTGATCCCCAATTTCAGTAGCAGTTTGATTTAGAGTCCACGCCGTCAAACTGTAACCGATCCCGCTGTTTCCTGGTTCGCCCGCAGGGCAAGCTTTGCCGCGTAAGCCGCCGGTGGTAATCCGCCGAGGTCCTTCTTCGCGCGCTGCTCGTTGTAGTCCCTGCGCCACTCCTCGATGACCGCCTGCGCGTGCGGGAGGCTCGTGAACCAGTGCTCGTTCAGACACTCATCACGCAGCCGCCCGTTGTCCGAGCGGATCACTTGGGGCAGCCCACGCTCGCGCTTGAGCCCGTCCAGGATCCGCGTCACATACGCCCCCGAGATCGCCCGGTCCGGCGCAATCGTCACCGCCCCTCCTGGGTCGCGTCGTCCACCACCGTCAGGCACTTCAACGCCCGGCCAGCGGCCAGTACCAGACATAGTAAGAAGGTGGATGTGCCGAGCGCAACGGTACGAGCGGTCAGCGGACCGGATCGATACTCGGGCGGAGCACTACACACGAAAGCTTCAGACTTCTGAGGAAGACAGCGGTGCTTGCGTGAATGGCCACGCATTTGACGATGCGCCGGGCGGGGGATAGAGTGCCGTTGAGTGAAAAATGGGGGTTGAATTTCCTATCGGCTGCCGGAAGCCTGTTTCGGCCCGGCTGGTACCTCCCGCAACAACCGATGAGAACGCAACGCTTCGCAGCACTCGGACTCGCACTCCTCCTCGCTCCGTTCCTGCTCGGGGCAGGCCCCGGCGCACCCGAAGAGGGCACCGGGGCCGATGGGCCGGACGGGCCGGCGTCATTCTCCTTCGTCGTCTGGGGCCATCCGCGAGACGGCGACGGAGAGCCCCCCGTCCACTTCAAGGAGATCCTGCAGCGCATCCGGGACCTCGGCGCCGACTTCGTGATCGTCACCGGCGACTGCATCAACGGGATGTATGCGAAGCCGAAGGATCCCGCAGTCCTGAACGGTGACTGGGATCGTTTCGAGACCGGAATTAAGCAGCTCGGCATCCCGTTCTACATAGCTCCCGGAAACCACGACGTGAATGATCCCGTCACGCGTGACCTGTTTCTCGAGAGGTTCCGAAAGCCACCCTATGCCTTCACATTCAAGGGTAGTCGTTTCATTATCCTGGATACGGTTGGCATCGATCGGCAGACTCGGGGCCCCACCCGGTACCAGCCCGGCCGCTCGAACACCTGGTACGC
>Ga0137428_1000992_pt1 | contig 11451 bp, 13 predicted proteins | sample EasRivERMZT718_2_FD_102305 | JGI IMG/M metagenome (GOLD analysis project Ga0137428, IMG submission 102305) | Soil microbial communities from meander-bound floodplain in the East River, Colorado, USA - East River MetaG ERMZT718_2 | ecosystem: Environmental > Terrestrial > Soil > Floodplain ...
CACCGCGTGCGAATCCTTCTCGCCGAAGATCGCGACCAGCACGTTGGCGCCGGTCACTTCCTTCTTGCCCGAGGACTGCACGTGCAGGATGGCGCGCTGGATCACGCGCTGGAAGCCGAGCGTCGGCTGGGTGTCGACCTCGCGGTCGGCGGCGATGCGCGGGGTCTGCTCGGTGATGTGCTGCGTCAGGTTCTTGCGCAGCTCGTCCATGTTGGCGCCGCAGGCGCGCAGCACTTCGGCGGCGGTCGGGTTGTCGAGCAGCGCGAGCAGGAGGTGCTCGACCGTAATGAACTCGTGGCGTTTCTGGCGGGCTTCCACGAACGCCATGTGCAGGCTGACTTCGAGTTCCTGGGCGATCATTTCCTAGCTATTCCTTGTATCACGTCTCTTCCATTACACACTGCAAAGGATGTTGATGCTTCCGGGAGTATGCCGCGACTTGCTGGACTTTGGTGGACGCCACATCCCGCGGATAGACCCCACAGACGCCGATGCCTTCCCGGTGGACCTTGAGCATGACCTGGGTGGCCCGCTCGCGGGTCATCGCGAAGAATTTCTGCAGCACAACAACGACAAATTCCATCGGCGTGTAGTCATCGTTGAGCAGCATGACCTTGAACATCGGCGGAGGCTTCAGCTTGGCCCGCTGTGCCTCCAGTAGGGTTTCGTCCTTGTGCTGCGCCATTCCTGGGGGCTATGCGCCGGTGTCGTCTCCAGTCGCCTGCTCGCGGTCTATCCTAATCAATGTGGGGGTGGGCCGCAATGCGACAAAGGGAACACGGACACCGGAATACGGCGTTTTTTCAGGCTCTTGACGAGCCCCGGAGGGGCGCGTAAAAGCTCGCTGGTGTTTGGGCACAGGCTGTCTGTTTGCCAATAGGGGCGGCGGGGCGTGGTTCAGGCATAGCACGGGTCGAGACGCCCGGTAGCTCAATCAACAAATCAGGGAGAGGGTATGGCAACAGGCACCGTGAAGTGGTTCAACGACGCGAAGGGCTACGGGTTCATCACGCCGGACGACGGCAGCGAAGACCTGTTCGCGCATTTTTCCGCCATCAACATGTCGGGCTTCAAGACCCTAAAAGAAGGTCAGAAAGTGAGCTTCGACGTGGTGCAGGGCCCCAAGGGGAAACAGGCCTCGAACATCCAGAAGGTCTAGGAAAGAAGCACCAAGAACAAAATAAAGCCCGCCCTCGGGCGGCCTTTCTCATTCTGAGGAGGGGGTGCGGGGGAACCTTGGTTCCCTTGCTTCCCTACATCCGCTCGATCATCGCCTGGCCGAAGCCGGAGCACGAGACCTGCTTCGCGCCCTTCATCTGCCGCGCGAAATCGTAGGTGACGATCTTGTCGGCGATGGCTTTCTCGATCGACTTGATGATCGCGTCGGCGGCCTCCACCCAGCCCATGTGGCGCAGCATCATCTCGGCCGAGAGGATCTCGGAGCCGGGATTGACGTAGTCCTTGCCGGCGTACTTCGGCGCGGTGCCGTGAGTCGCCTCGAACATCGCCACCGAGTCGCTCATGTTCGCGCCCGGCGCGATGCCGATGCCGCCCACCTCCGCGGCGAGGCCGTCGGAGATGTAGTCCCCGTTCAGGTTCGTGGTGGCGAGCACGTCGTACTCGGCTGGCCGCAGCAGGATCTGCTGCAGCATCGCGTCGGTGATCACGTCCTTGATGACGATGTCGGGGCCGCCGTTGGGGTTCTTGAAGCTGTGCCACGGCCCGCCGTCCACCGGCTTGGCGCCGAACTCCCTGACCGCGAGCTGGTAGCCCCAGTCGCGGAAGCCGCCCTCGGTGAACTTCTGGATGTTGCCTTTGTGCACCAGCGTGACCGACTTGCGCTTGTTGTCGATCGCGTACTGGTACGCCTTGCGGATGAGGCGCTCCGAGCCCTCGATCGAGATCGGCTTGATGCCGATCGCGGAAGTGTTCGGGAAGCGAATCTTCTTGACCTTCATCTCCTTGATCAGGAAGTCGATGACCTTCTTCGCCTCCGGCGAGTTTGCCGGCCACTCGATCCCGGCGTAGATGTCCTCGGAGTTCTCGCGGAAGATCACCATGTCGACCTTGTCGGGCTCCTTGAGCGGCGAGGGCACGCCCTTGAACCAGCGCACCGGCCGCAGGCAGACGTAGAGGTCGAGCTCCTGGCGCAGCGCGACGTTGATCGAGCGGATGCCGCCGCCGACCGGCGTGGTGAGCGGTCCCTTGATCGACACGACGTACTCCCTCGCCGCCGCGAGCGTCTCGTCGGGCAGCCAGACGTTCTCGCCGTACACCTTGCAGGACTTCTCGCCGGCGTACATCTCCATCCAGACGATCTTCTTCTTGCCGCCGTAGGCTTTCTTCACCGCGGCGTCGACCACCTTGAGCATCACCGGCGTGATGTCGACGCCGGTGCCGTCGCCTTCGATGTAGGGAATGATCGGCTTGTCGGGTACCGACAGCGAGAAATCCTTGTTGACCTTGATCTTGTCGCCGCCGGAGGGAATCTTGATGTGTTGGTAGGCCATAGGGGGCGCAATTATAAGACCGCCCAGCGTCGGATCGGCACCGGTTTCCCTGGGGCACGCGAAAACCCTTTCCTTTGGTGAAACAACGACTTAGGGCGCGCAAAAAGCGCTTCGCCGCTTTTGTCTAGAATGCGCGCCGTGGGGAAACACCCACAGGGAGGTCAACCGGTTCGGCAGTGGCGCGTTGTTCGCCTCCGGGTGGCCAGAGGAGGTTGCTCGGCCCCGTGTTCAAAAATTAAACAGGAGAAGGAAATGAACAAGCTGCTGTCCGTGATCGTCGCCGCGATGTTTGCGGCGGTTAGCGCTTCCGCCTTCGCGGCGTCGCACGCCGGCGCGCAGACGAAGGACGAGAAGAAGACCGAGAAGAAGGCCCCGCCGAAGGACGCCAAGAAGGCCCCGCCGAAGGACGCCAAGAAAGCCCCGCCGAAGGACGCCAAGAAGGCCCCGCCGAAGGACGCCAAGAAGGCCCCGCCGAAGGACGCCAAGAAGGCGCCCCCCAAGAAAGAAGAAGCGAAGAAGTAACCCGCCGCCGAACGCGAAAAAGGCAGGACAATGTCCTGCCTTTTTCTTTTATGCGCTTCCTTTTGCTGCTGTGGCTGTTCGCCGCGCCGGTGCTGGCGCAGGAGCTGCCGGTGGTGCAGCTCAACGCCGGCATGCACCTGATCCGCGCCGAGGTGGCGGCGGACTACCCCAGCCGCGGCCGCGGGCTGATGCACCGAAAGTCCCTCGGCGCCAACGCCGGGATGCTGTTCGTGTTCGACCAGGCGGCGATCCACTGCATGTGGATGAAGAACACCTACGTTCCGCTGTCGGTCGCGTTCCTCGACGAGCACGGCACGATCGTCAACATCGCGGACATGCAGCCGCACAGCGAGCAGTCCCATTGCGCCACGCGGCCTACGGTGTACGCGCTCGAGATGGCGCAGGGCTGGTTCGCCCAGCGCGGCATCAAGCCGGGCGCGAAGCTCGGCGGGCTCGACAAACTCCCTAGATAAGGATCATCAGCGCCAGCCCGGCGATGACCCCGGTGCGCGCGAGGGGCGTCCAGAGCGGCCGCGCGACGTTGCGCGAGGATTTCCACACCGCCCAGCCCCAGGCCCAGTAGACCCCCAGGCGCAGGACGTCGAGCAGGTCACCCTGGACCGCGGACCCCGCGTCGCGCGCTTCCTCGGCGAGGAGCACCAAGCCGACGATGATGCAGGCGGCCGCGGCTCCCCACAGCCACCAGACCTGCCAAAGGAGCCTAGAGCCCGCCGTTTTGCTGCGCCACCATGCAATAGAGCATCGGGATCGAGAGCATGGTGTTGAAGCGCGAGGTCATGCCGGCCATCTTGGCCGCAGCCGCCTTCTGCTCCGGGGGGACCTGGACGATGCCGAGCGCCTTTTTCTGGTTCGGCCAGATGATGAACCAGACGTTGAACCACATGATCGCGCCGAGCCACATGCCCAGCCCGATCGCGTGGTAGCCCTTCTGCAGCGACAGCGCTTGGCCGACGTAACCGTTCATGAACGCCAGGATCAGGCCGGTGACGATCGTCGCCATCGCGCCCCAGCGGAACCAGAACAGCGCGGTGGGCGCGATCACCTTGCTGATCGCGGGCTTCTGCTCGTCGGGGATCTTGGGCATCGACGGCGTCTGCACGAAATTGAAGTACCAGAGAAGCCCGATCCACATCACGCCCGAAGCCACGTGCAGCCAGCGCATGAAGAACGCCCACCAGGCGTGGTCCCCGGCGCGGACCCACGAGCCGGTGCCGAGGCCGGCGAGGATGATGAAGATGATGAGAAGGACGACGCCTGCGGTGATGGTGCGGCCGAGCGACTGGAAGAGGGCACCCATTCTTTTCTCCTGTTCGTATGATGGGTTGTTTGCAGCCAAAAAAGTCTAGCACTTGTGAGCGGGTTATGCTGGCGCCGTGGCGAAGCTGGCGGCGAATCTTTCCATGCTGTTTCCCGAGCTGCCGTTCCTCGAGCGCTTTGCCGCCGCGGCGAAAGCCGGATTCCGCGGCGTCGAATACCAGTACCCTTATGACTGGCAGCCCGCGGACATCGCAGCGGCCGCGCGCGATGCCCGCGTCGAGGTGCTGCTGCACAACATGCCGCCGGGCGACGCGCAGCGCGGCGAGCGCGGCACGGCCTGCCTGCCCGGGCGCGAGCAGCGCTTCCGGGACGATCTCGAGCGCGCGATCGAATACGCGCGCGTCGTGCGCTGCCCGAGCCTGCATCTGTTGGCGGGCGTGGCCCCGCAAGGGGCGGATCGCGCTGCGTTGCACGCGACCTTCGTTTCGAACCTGAAGCAGGCGGCGCGGCGCCTCGCGCGCGAGGGCATGCGCGCGCTGATCGAGCCGCTGAGCGAGCGCACCGTGGCCAACTGCTTCCTGCGCTCCAGCGCGCAGGCGGCGCAGGTGCTGGACGACGTCGGCGCCGACAACGTCCTCATCCAGTACGACCTCTTTCACATGCAGATCATGGAGGGCAACCTCGCCGCGACGATCGCTCGCCTGCTGCCGCGCATCGGCCACCTGCAGATTGCCGACGTGCCGGGGCGCGACGAGCCGGGCAACGGCGAGATCAACTTCGACTTCCTGCTTCGCCATATCGACGCGCTCGGGTACTCGGGCTGGGTGGGATGCGAATACAATCCCAAGGGTGACACGCTGGAAGGCTTGAAGTGGGCGCGGCCCTACCTGTCGTAAGAGCCCTGCGCGAGTTCCTGCCGGAACGCGCGATTCTCCACGAGGAAGAAGACACCCGGCCGTACGAATGCGACGGCCTGACCGCGTATCGCCAGCTGCCGATGGTGGTCGCGCTGCCCGAGACCGAGGAGCAGGTGCGGCGCATCCTCCAGACCTGCTCCGCCCTGAAGATTCCGGTGGTGCCGCGGGGCGCGGGCACCGGCCTGTCCGGCGGCGCGCTTCCGCTAGGCGACGGCGTGCTGCTTTCGATGGCGAAGTTCATGCGCGTGCTGCGCATCGACCCGCTGGCGCGGGTGGCGGTGGTGCAGCCCGGCGTGCGCAACGCAGTGGTGTCGGAGCTGTCGGCGCCGTTCGGCCTGTACTACGCGCCCGACCCGTCGAGCCAGATCGCCTGCACCATCGGCGGCAACGTGTCGGAGAACTCCGGCGGCGTGCATTGCCTGAAGTACGGCCTCACGCTGCACAACGTGCTCGGCGTGCGCGGTTTCACGATCGACGGCGAGCCCCTGCAGCTCGGCGGCGAAGCGCCGGACGCGCCCGGCTACGACCTGCTCGCGCTCGCGGTGGGCTCCGAAGGCATGCTGTTCGTGCTCACCGAGGTGACGTTGAAGCTGCTTCCGAAGCCGCAGTGCGCGCGCGTCATCATGGCGTCGTTCGGCGACGTGGAGAAAGCCGGGGCCGCGGTCGCCGACGTGATCGCCGCGGGCATCGTTCCCGCGGGGCTGGAAATGATGGACCGGCCGGCGACGCAGGCCGTGGAGCAGTTCGTCCACGCGGGATACGACCTGGAGGCGGCGGCGATCCTGCTGTGCGAATCCGACGGCACGCCCGAGGAAGTCGAGGACGAGATCGCGCGCATGCAAACACTGCTCGCGCACGCCGGGGCGACGCGCATGACGGTGTCGCGCGACGAAGCCGAGAGGCTGCGGTTCTGGTCGGGGCGCAAGGCGGCGTTCCCCGCCGTCGGCCGCATCTCGCCCGACTACTACTGCATGGACGGCACGATTCCGCGCAAGCGCCTCGGCGAAGTGCTTCGCTTCATCGCCGCCCTGGAGAAAAAATACGGGTTGCGCTGCCCGAACGTGTTCCACGCGGGCGATGGCAACTTGCACCCGCTGATCCTGTTCGACGCCAACAACGCGGACGAGCTCCACCGCACGGAGCTGTTCGCCGGCGAGGTGCTCGAGAAATGCGTGGAGGTCGGCGGCACCATTACCGGCGAGCACGGCGTCGGCGTGGAGAAGATCAACCAGATGTGCGTGCAGTTCCGGCCGACCGAGCTCGAGTTGTTCCGCGCGGTCAAGCGCGCCTTCGACCCGCAGGGCCTGCTCAACCCGGGCAAGGCGGTGCCCACGCTCGCGCGCTGCTCGGAATACGGGCGCATGCGCGTCCACGGCGGTCAGCTTCCACACCCGGAACTCCCTCGCTTTTGATCGAGTCTCTTGCCGACAGCATTCGCGAGGCCGCCGCGCGCCATCGGCCGCTGCGCCTGCGCGGCGGCGGCACCAAGGACTTCTACGGCAATGCGCTGCGCGGCGAAGTCTTCGATACTCGCGGCTATTCCGGCATCGTCGCGTACGAGCCTACCGAGCTGGTGGTGACGGCTCGCTGCGGCACTTCGCTTTCGGAACTGGAAAAAAAGCTCGAGGCGAACGGCCAGTGTCTCCCTTTCGAGCCTCCCCACTTCGGCCCCGGGGCCACGCTCGGCGGCTGCGTCGCCGCCGGCTTGTCCGGGCCGCGGCGCGCCAGCGCCGGCGCGCTGCGCGATTTTGTGCTCGGCGTGAAGCTGATCGACGGCCGCGGCCAGGCGCTCAGCTTCGGCGGCCAGGTCATGAAGAACGTCGCGGGCTATGACGTGTCGCGCCTGGTCGCCGGCTCCCTCGGCACGCTCGGCCTGATTGCCGAGGTGTCGCTCAAGCTCGCGCCGAAGCCGCAGGCCGAGAGCACGCTGCGCCTCGAGGCGCCGCAGGCGCGCGCGCTCGAGCTCATGAACCGCTGGGCCGGCCAGCCGCTTCCGGTCAGCGCCACGGCGTGGCACGAGGGCGAGCTCACCGTGCGGCTTTCGGGCTCGGCCGCGGGCGTGCGCGCGGCGGCGGAGGGGATCGGCGGCGCTGCGCTCGACGAGCCCTTCTGGCGTGGAATCCGCGAGCAGAGCCACGCGTTCTTTTCCGGTCCGAAGCCCCTGTGGCGGCTTTCGGTTCCGTCGACCTCCCCGCCGCTCGAGCTGCAGGGCAGGCAGCTCATCGAATGGGGCGGCGCGCTGCGCTGGCTCAAATCTTCGGAAGACCCCAAAACCGTGCGCGCTGCGGCGAAGCGCTGCAATGGCCACGCCACCTTGTTCCGCGCGCCGGACAAGGCCGCCGGCTGCTTCTCGCCGCTCGAGCCGGTGCTCGCGCGCGTGCACGGCCAGCTGAAGAGCGCGTTCGATCCGGCCGGGATCTTCAACCCGGGCCGGATGTATCCGGAGGCCTAGGGCTTGGCGAGCTTCTGCTTCTGCGTCTCGACGGCGGCGCGCGCTTGGGCGGCGAGCGCGCTCTCCGGGTATCGCGCGAGCAGCCGCGCGTACAGCTGGATCGACAGCACGGGCTCGCCGGCTTCTCCAGCCTTCGCCGCGGCCTCCAGCAGGAGCCTTTGCTGCGGCAAGCCCGGATCGGCGGCAACGGCCGGCGCGGCGGGCTTCGCCTGCGCCATGAAGGCGGCAAAGCGCTCCTGTGCGGCGCGCTGGCGCTCGAGAAAGCGCTGGCGCCAGTTCCAGAGCGCGTATCCCAGCACGCCGATCGCGGCAATCACCAGCAGCCAGGTCAGCGCTTTCATGCGAAAAGTATAGCCGCCGTGCAGACCCAGCTCGCCGACTTCGTCCGCGATACGCCCGAAGGCCGGGAGGCCGACGCCATCCTGCGCAAGTGCGTGCACTGCGGGTTCTGCACCGCGACCTGCCCGACCTACCAGGTGCTGGGGGACGATCTCGACAGCCCGCGCGGGCGTATCTACCTCATGAAGCGCGCGCTCGAAGGCGCGCCGGTGAGCGAAAAGACCCGCCTGCACCTCGACCGCTGCCTGACCTGCCGCGCCTGCGAGACCACGTGTCCCTCCGGCGTGCGCTACGGGCGCCTGGTCGACATCGGCCGCGCCTTTGTCGAGAAGCGTACGCAGCGCACGCCTTGGGACCGCCTGCGGCGGGCCGTGCTTTCATTCGGCCTGCCGCGCACGGCGCTGTTCACCGCCGCCCTGCGAATGGGGCAGCTGGTCGGAATGGCTCCCGCCACGCGGCCGGGCGGCGCCTGGCCGGCGCCGCGTCACGGCCGAAAGATGCTCGTGCTGCGCGGCTGCGTGCAGCCGGCGCTCGCGCCTTCGATCAACGCGGCGGCGGCGCGCGTGCTCGATCGCATCGGCGTGTCGCTGCTCGAGGTTCCCGGCGCCGGCTGCTGCGGCGGGGTCCGGTTCCATCTCAACCGCCAGGAGGCGGGGCGCGACGACATGCGCGCGCTGATCGACGCATGGTGGCCGATGGTGGCGGGCACCGAGATCGAGGCGATCGTGATGACGGCGAGCGGCTGCGGAGTCACGGTGAAAGAGTACGGCCACCTGCTCGAGATCGACCCGAGCTACCGCGGCAAGGCCGAGCGCGTCTCCGAGCTGACCGTCGACCTGTGCGAAGTGATCGGGCCCGAGGACCTTCCCCAGCGCGGAAAGCTCGGCCGCATCGCCTTTCATCCGCCGTGCACGCTCCAGCACGGGCAGCAGCTGCGCGGCAGGATCGAGGCCCTGCTCACGCGCGTGGGCTACGAGCTCGTGCCGGTGCGCGATGCGCACCTTTGCTGCGGCTCGGCGGGCACCTATTCCCTGCTGCAGCCGCAGATCGCCGGCGAGCTGCGCGCGCGCAAGCTCGCCGCGCTGGAAGAGGGCGCGCCCCAGGCGATCGCGACGGCGAATATCGGCTGCCTGGTGCATCTGCAAGAGCCGACGACGACGCCAGTGCGCCACTGGATCGAGCTCGTCGACGCCGCGCTGGCGTAGAATCCCTCTATGGCCGCAGTCGTTCCCCAGACCGTTCGCGTCGCCTGTCCGCACGATTGCCCCGACACCTGCGCGATGCTCGTCACGGTCGAAAACGGCGTCGCTACCCAGATCCGCGGCGATCCGGATATGCCCTTCACCGAGGGCACGCTCTGCACCAAGGTTGCGCATTACCTCGAGCGCACTTATGCGCCCGACCGGCTGCTGTATCCGCAGAAACGGGTTGGCCGAAAAGGCGAAGGCAAGTTCCGCCGCATCACCTGGGATGAAGCCCTCGACGAGATCGCGGCGCGGTTGAAGGCGCTCGCCGCCGACAATCCCGAGAGCATCCTGCCCTGCAGCTACGCCGGAACCATGGGCATGGTGCAGTACATGTCGATGGACCGGCGCTTCTTCCACAAGCTCGGCGCCTCGCTCCTCGACCGCACGCTGTGCTCGAGCGCCGGGAAGTTCGGCCTCAAGGCGACGCTCGGCGGCTCGGTCGGGATGGATCCGGAGCGCTTCGACGAGGCGCGGCTCATCATCCTGTGGGGCGCGAACCCGATCGTGTCGAACCTGCACCTCTGGTCGCGCGTGCAGGCGGCGAAGCGCCGCGGCGCCAAGGTCATCGCGATCGATCCCTATCGCAGCCTGTCGGCCGAAAAGTGCACCCAACACATCGCGCTTCTTCCCGGCACCGACGGCGCGCTCGCGCTCGGCATGATGCATGTGCTGATCAGCGAGGGACTGCTGGACACGGACTACATCGCGCAGTACACGCTGGGCTACGAAGCTCTCAGAGAACGGGTGCTCAAGGACTATTCGCCAGCCTGGGCGGCCCGCGTGTGCGGGATTTCCACTGAAGAAGTCGTGCAGCTCGCGCGCGAATACGGCACCGCTAAGCCGGCGGCGATCCGGCTCAACTACGGCATGCAGCGGCACGCGGGCGGCGGCATTGCCGCGCGCACCATCGCCTGCCTGCCGGCGCTCACCGGCGCATGGCGCGATCCGGCCGGCGGCATCGTGCTCACCACCGCGGACTTCTACGGCTTCGACCACGCCGCGCTCGAGCGTGCCGACCTGCTCGCCGGGCGCCGGCCGCGCGTGATCAACCAATCGAAGCTCGGCGACGCCTTGACCGGCGCCGAGCCGCCGGTGCGCATGACGATCGTCTACAACAACAACCCGGTCGCGGTATGCCCCGACTCCGAGAAGGTGATCGCGGGATTCTCGCGCGAGGATCTGTTCACCGTGGTGATGGACCACTTCCAGACCGACACCGCCGATTACGCCGACATCCTGCTGCCGGCGACGACGCAGCTCGAGCACCACGACGTGCACAAGTCCTACGGGCACCTCTACATGCTCGCCAACAATCCGGCGATCGCGCCGCTCGGCGAGTCGCTGCCCAATTCCGAGGTGTTCCGCCGCCTCGCGGCGCGCATGGGCTTCGACGAGCCCTGCTTCCGCGATTCCGACGAAGACATCTGCCGCACCGCCCTGAAGGGCGTCGACTGGGACCGCCTCAAGGAAACCGGCTGGCAGAAGCTCGACGTGCCCGAGCGCTTTGCGCCGTTCGCGCAGGGCGGCTTCCCGACGCCTTCCGGCAAGTGCGAGCTCTACAGCGCGGCGCTGAAAAAGCAGGGCATCGATCCGCTGCCGTTCTACAACCCGCCCGCCGAGGTCGACAATCCGGAGCTGGAACAGCGCTACCCGCTCGCGTTCATCTCGCCGCCGGCGCGCAACTTCCTTAACTCGTCCTTCGCCAACATCGCGCGGTTTCGCAGCCTCGAGCGCGAGCCGCACCTCGACCTGCATCCGAAAGACGCCGCCGAGCGCGGCATCGCCGACGGCGACATGGTACGCGTGTTCAACGACCGCGGCAGCCAGCGGCTGCGCGCGCGCGTCAATGGCAAGCCGCGCCCCGGCGTCGTGGTCGCGCCTTCGGTCTGGTGGAAGAAGTACGCTCCCGACGGCCGAAACGCCAACAACCTCACCTCGCAGCGCACCAGCGATCTCGGCGGCGGCGCCACGTTCTACGACTGCAGGGTGCAAGTCGAAAGAGTTTCGACCGGCGCAGCGTGAGCAAGGCCGACGAGCTGCGGCTGCTGCGCGACGCGATCAAGAGTTTCCCCGATGCCCTGGCGGTGTGGAGCGCCGATGGGCGCCTGATCGCGTGCAGCGATCTCTACACGCGGCTCGCGGCCGCCGAGCCTGCCGGCAATAGCGCCGAATACCAGAGCGCCGAC
>Ga0137428_1000994_pt1 | contig 11444 bp, 9 predicted proteins | sample EasRivERMZT718_2_FD_102305 | JGI IMG/M metagenome (GOLD analysis project Ga0137428, IMG submission 102305) | Soil microbial communities from meander-bound floodplain in the East River, Colorado, USA - East River MetaG ERMZT718_2 | ecosystem: Environmental > Terrestrial > Soil > Floodplain ...
GGTGGTCAGTTTCAGAGGGGCAGTCGGTCGTCCTTGGCGCATCGGGATCCTCCTTCCGGATGCTACAAGAACACTTGCTGCCCACTCTTTGTTCCATTGACTTACAACTCAGGACACTAGCAGCCCGTTGACAATCAACGGGCTGCTAGCATGTTCGATTGGAGGCCGAGTGAAAACCCGCATGTTTCCTTGCCGGCGGCGCTCTGCGCCACCCGCAAGGAGGGTCTTTCAACGGCCTCCTGAGCGGATGGCAACCGGGTGAATCGGGACCGGCAGTCGCGCCTCGTGATCGCCGCCGCGCGCGAGATCCGCGACGGGGAGCTGGTCATGGTGAGCGAGCCGCTCGGGCGTGCCGCCCTGGCGCTGGCTCAGTTGACCCACGCCCCGCGCGCCACCGCCCTGCATCCGGCTGGGCGCGTGGCCGGAGGTTCGGCGGGGGGGCCGAGCATGCTCACCGACCTGCAGGGGGTGATGAGCCTCCTCCAGCAGGGGCGGGTGGATCTCGGCTTCATCGCACCCGGCGAGGTGGATCGGTTCGGGAACGTGAACTCGACCCGCTTCGAGGATCCGGCCGCGGGCGCCGAGTTCCTCCTCGCCGGTGGCCCGGCGGCCGACATCGCATGCCTCGCGCGCCGGACCGTGATCCTCGTGGCTCACAGCCCGGCCCGCTTGAAGGCCCAACTCGACTATGTGACCGGGCCCGGCCATGGCGACGGCCGGGGCTATCGCGAGCGGATCGGCCTGCCACCCGGCGGCCCGGCGGCGATCATCACCGACCTCGCTGTGCTCCGCTTCGGTGACACCGGGCAGGCCTACCTCGCGAGCCTGCATCCCGGAGTGACGGTCGAGGAAGCGCGCGCGGCGACCGGCTTCGAGCTGGATCGCACGGCCGAAGTGACGGCCACGCCGCCACCGACGGTGCAGGAGCTGAACTTGCTCGCGGATGTCTTGGCCGCAGCCTCGGAGCTCACGCCCGCGAGCGGCGGATGACCGCGGGCGCAGCGGAGAGCCGGATGGCGGAGGGTCGGATGACGGAGACCGCGGCGCAGCTCCGGCGAGTAGCCGTGATCGGGGCGGGGACGATGGGGCGGGGCATCGCGCAGGTGGCGGCGCTCGGCGGGTTCGAGACCATGCTCTTCGACGTGGACGAGGGCGTGCTCAAGCAGGCCCAGCAGTCGATCGTCGGCGCGCTGCAGAAGGGCGTGGATCTCGGCAAGGTGCCCGCTTCGGCCGCAGAAGCCGCCCGCACGCATCTGCGCACCACTTCCCGGCTCGAGGACGCGGCCCGCGGCATCGACCTCGCGATCGAGGCGGTGCCGGAGGAGATCGGGCTCAAGATCGAGACGTTTCGCGCGCTCGACCGACTCGCGCCGCCGCACGCGGTCCTCGCCACCAACACCTCCGCCCTCTCGATCACCGAGCTCGCGGGTGCGACCGATCGCCCGGAGCGGGTGATCGGCATGCACTTCTTCAATCCCGTGCACTTGATGCGCCTCCTGGAAGTGGTGCGCGCCCTCCAGACTTCGGACGAGACCCGGGCGATCGCGTTCGCTGCCGCCCGGCGGATGGGGAAGGAGCCGGTCGAGGTCAACGAATCGCCTGGCTTCGTCACGACGCGTGTGAACGCGCTCATCGGGAACGAAGCCTTCTACATGTTGCAGGAGGGGGTCGCGTCCGCCGCCGACATCGACAAGGCGCTCAAGCTCGGGCTCAACCATCCGATGGGGCCCTTCGAGCTGGTGGACATGGTGGGGCTCGACACCCGGCTCAAGATCCTCCGTTTCCTCCATCAGACGCTCGGCGAGAAGTATCGTCCGTGCCCGCTGCTCGTTAAGTACGTGCAGGCCGGACGCCTGGGGCGCAAGGCGGGGCGCGGGGTCTACGAGTACGGAGCCGGAGCCGCGAGCGGGAAGGGTGGGGGGACCGCAGGCTGACCGGTTCGCCCTTACGCGCCCTCCGTCTCGAGCGCGTGGAATGTGGTATATTGACGCGTCTCGGCGGACGCGCCGGACACCAGGGATTTTCTACGATTTTCTACGGGGCCATTCCTACCCCCAGCGCCCCTTCCCCCGAGAAAGGGCTATCCTCATGCGTAACTCTCGTCTGCTGGCGATCGCCGCCATTCTTGGCCTCGTCGCCACCTTGCCGCCTGCCGCCTCCGCCAGTGGATTGGGCGGAGCAGAAAGCATGGCCGCCGCTCAGGCCAAGGCCACGAAGGATGGCCTGCCGGTCCTGCTCAAGTTCTCCACCGAGTGGTGAGGGGCCTGCAAGAAGTTCGCCCGTGAGGCGACCCAGAACCCCGAGATCCAGAAGTCGCTCGCGACCGTCGCCTTCTATCCGATCGACGCCGAGAAGAAAGAGGGCCCCGAGCTCGTCAAGACCTATGGTGTGAAGGGCTATCCCACCTTCCTGCTCGTGAACGCGAAGGGGGAGCCCATCGACCGCTGGCTCGGCTATTCCAATCCCGAGGGTTGGACCACGACCTTTACGACCGCAATGGCGGATCCGACCACCATCAAGGAGAAGGAAGCGCGCTTCGCCGCTACACCTACGGCCAAGGATGCCGCACTCCTCGCCCGGATCAAGTCGGCGAGCCGAGACTACCAGGGCGCGCTGACCCACTACGAAAAGGCCCGCACCCTCGATCCGCAGGGTCCCGACTACGCTTATTCGATCTTCGATCAGAAGTCGGAGCTCTACCTCGGCGAGAAGGGGGGCATGACCCTCGCGGCAGTGGAGCAATCAGCGAAGGCGGCCGCCGAGTCGAAGAGCACCACCCTCGAAGAGCAGATCTGGCTCGCGGAGGCCATGGAGGTGGTGGCGCACAAGGCCGGCGATCCGAAGATCATGGTGCCCTACGTGTCGGCGGCGGTGAAGGCCACCGAGGGTCCGGCCGGCGAGCCCTACAAGGACGCGCGGAAGAACATCCTGGTGGCGAACGCGCTCTACGTGGAAGGCAACAAGGAGAAGGCGCTCGAGCTCAAGCGGCAGAGCATGTCCGAAGGCTGGATGGAGAGCGCGGGCAAGCTCAACGCCTTCGCCTGGTGGTGCTTCGAGAACAACGTCAACCTGCCGGAAGCCGAGGAGCTTGCGCGCAAGGGTGTCGCGCTCGCGAAGCCCGGGAAGGAGAAGGCGCAGGTTCTCGACACCGTGGCCGAGATCTGCAACGCGCGCGGCGACTGCAAGGATGCGGTCGAGCTCACCGAGCAGGCGATCAAGGAAGATCCGAAGAACGACTACTATGCGAAGCAGCTCGCCCGCTTCCAGAAGAACGTGGCCGAGAAGCGCTAGCAGGCTGCTGATTTTTCCGCACCCTGCTAGCGCCTGCCGCGCGCCTCGCTAGCGGACAGCTGGGGGTCGACCACCAGGTCGATCCCGATCGGATCGTGATCGGAGAGCTGCGGGCCGTCCTGGGCCCGCAGCTCCGAGATCACCACCGGGTTCTCGGTCTCGAGGTCCCGAGCGGCGAACCAGTCGAGCTTGAGCGGGCACCGGCCGCCATGGTTGCGCAACGCCCACCGGATCCACGCAAAGCACCAGTCGGGTACCCACTCGCCCAGATTCTTTCGCGCCTTCAAGTCGGCGATATCGTAGGCGAAGGTCGGCTCGCCCATCACATTGCAGCGTTCGTAATCGTAGCCGTGGGCCTTGAGGCCGCGAAACAGCTCCCGCTCGAAACGATTCTCCGGATGCAGGTAATGGCGGGTGATCGTGCGCTCGACGCCGATCAAGAACACCCGCCGCGCGAATCCCATGATCGCGGGAAAAGCGTGCGACGAGTTGTAGGTCGTCGTGTTCCAGTCGCCGCCGATCAGGACCGGCCCCCCGGCCGGCATTCCCGCCAGCACGTCGCGCAGTTGCCCCCAGCGATGCCGCTGGGTGGACTGCGCATCCAGGTGCACGACTCCCACCGTCAGGACGGAGCTCGGGAACACGACCTCGGCCGCGAGCGCGGTCTGGGTCCCGAGGCGCTTTTCTCGGGTCGCCATCTTGTCCACCCCGTTCCGGAGCGGAATCCGGCGAACGTTCCGAATGGGGTACCGGGAGAGAATGGCGTTGCCATGGAGGCCCAGCCGGTTCCGGCCTTCGACGTCGTACTCGAGCCCCGAACCCTTCGCGAGGTTCAGGTAACAGGGCAGAAAGGCGTAATGCATCCCGAGCCCGGCGGCGAGCTCGCGGGCGACGTCGCGATTCCCCGAGCGCGCCATACCCGCATCGGCCTCGGTGAGGAGGAGGACGTCGCAGGTCTTCAGATAGTGATGCTCGCGAAGGGCCACCAATTGATCCCCGAGCCGGATCCCCCGCTCGAGATTCCAGGCCAGACACCGATAGCGGCGCTGGACCGCGGAAGCGGCGGCGGGGGTGGCGACCGGCGGGGCGATCGGATCGAACATCGGATCCGAATCCACGGCGAATGATCCGATGTCCGGAGTGGCGAGTACGTGCTCGATTTGGGCCGCGAGCTGGCGATAGAGCGGCAACGCATGGAGCTCGCTCGTCGAGCGGCAGCGCGCAAGGGCGGTGAAGTGCGGCGCGAGCTCCTGGGTGATGAGTGCGCGGATGTCCTCGGCGGCAAGAGATGCGAGGGGCGGCGAGAGCGTGCTCACGGCCCAGCCGTCACTGAACTTGGAAGGGGAAGGGAAACACGAGCCGGGCCTTGACCGGGCGGCCGGCCATGAGCGCCGGGCGAAAGAGCGAAATCTTGGCGGCGTGGAGCGCTGCGGCTTCGAGCGCCGGCGTCGTATCCGAGCGCAGGATCGACGTGTCGATGACGCGGCCGGTCTCGGAGATGGTCATGCGGACGTGCACTGTGCCCTCGATCCGCGCGCGCTTGGCTTCGCTCGGGTAGTCGGGCGCGAAGATCTTGATCGCGCGCGGCGGAACATCGTAGGCGAAGAACGCTTCGCCCGCCGTCTTGGCCGAGTCGGGGGTCGAGCGCTTGGCGGGTGCCGCCGCGAGCGCACCGGCGAGGACGGCGCTGAGCGCCAGTGCTCGCCCCAGGTGTCCGAGGGCCTCGGCGTGGCGACCGACCCGGCTCATCCTTCTCTCCTCCACACCGGAGCTCCGACTGCGGCGCGCTTCCCGGGCTCCGCATCGGCGGCCGGCTTGGCGCGCAACCGCGCGAGCCCCGCCCGCGCTCCCGCCTGTCCGGGATCGAATCCGAGCGCGCGGCGATAGGCTCGCCGGGCTCCGTCCCGATCGCCACGCAGCTCGGCGATGCGACCGTTCAGGTACGCGGCCACCGCGGGCTGCGGATCCGCGGCGAGCGCTTCGGCGAAGTGATTCTCGGCCCAGGTGGTGGCCCCGGTCGCCACGAACAGCTCGCCCAGTGGGAGCTGGGCGCCCGCCGTGTCCCGGCTGGCGGCCAGGAGGTGGGCGGTGACGCCTGCGGCGAGCTCCGGAAAGCGGCATTGGGTGAGGGCCACCGCCCAGCGGGCGACGGACTCGGGATCCTCCGTGCTGGGGGTACCCCCGTGCTCGGTGCCCGCGAGCAGGGCCTCGCCGTAGAGGAGCGCCGCTTGCCCATAGTTGCGCGCGTCGAAGTGCCGGTCGGCGGCCGAGAGCACTTCCGGGCGGGGATGGGCGAAGGCGAGCGGGCCCTGGGAGGCGAGCCAGCTGTGGCGGCGGATCCGGCTCAGGCTCTCTCCGGTGAGGCCGGCGATGGCGATCGGACGCATTCCCAGGTGACCACGGAAAAGCCCTTCCGGATCGACCAGGCTGTCCCCGTCCGCGATCGCGAGCTCTGCCGGCCCGAGCTGCTCGACGGCGACCAGATAGCGGAGGGTGGCGGTCGTGGCCCCATCGGTGACGAGGAGCGTGCGCGGCGGGACCGCGGACAGGAGCGCCGTCGCCTGTAGGCGCGCTGCCCGATCGCTCCGCCGCCACGGGTGGAGCGGAGTGGCTGGGCCGGCGAAGGTGGTTTGTCCGGCGGGCGCCGCGACGACGATCGCCCGCTCGGCGTAACGACCGATCTCCTGGTGCGAGGCCAGGCGCGGCCACAGCGCGTAAGTCACGGGCGGGACGACCGCGATCCCGAGAATGAGCGCCGCCGCCACCATCGGGGTCGCGCGGCGGCCAAGCGCGGCCGCGCCGGCCGCCACCCAGATCGCGGCCGGAATCCAGGCGGCGGGCGCGGTCGAGAACGATACGAGCAGCGAGGACAACGCTCCCGTCACGCCGAGTCCGAGCAGAATGAGGTCGATTCGCCTGGTATGGCGGCGGAAGAAGAGGACGAGGATGCCGGCGACTCCGAGCACGCTCGAGAGCAGGAACATGCCGGCGAGCCGGAGGCCGAAGGTGGCGAGGGCGGGTGCCGGGGCGCGGAAGTCGCGCGGCAGTCCGGAAGCGCGATAGGCGAACTCGCGGATCGCCGGTAACGAGGACCCGATCCGTCCGAAGTCCTGCGCTTCGAGTGCGAAGAGCGGGGTGAACCCGCACAGGAGGGCAATTCCCACCAGCACCGCCGACCGCCACCCGCTGCGCGCCGGCGGTCGCGCGAGCAAGGCGACCCCCACCGGGAGGATGAGCGGGGCCAAGAGGATCATGGATCGCTGGTTGGTCACGAGCAGCGCGAATACGATCGTGCCGACGATCACGGTCCAGGCGCCGCGCCCATTCAATCGGGCGCTGAACAGCCAGATGACGAGCGCCATCAAGAGCACATTGAGCGGGGTGGCATCGGCCACCACCGCTCGCGCCCAGAATCCGTGGCCCATCGCCAAGCTCGCGGTGCCGGCACCCGCGAACAGCACCCGTCCCCAGGCGGTGCCGCCGAGCTGGCCCACGTCGAGGATCGAGAGCGTACAGAGGAATACGACCGTCAGCGCCAGTGCCGCGACCAGAGCGCTCGCGAGATTCACTCGAAATGCTTCGTCACCGAATGGGATCGGCAAGCGGCTGACGAAGTGGCCGAGCGCCACCGAGAGCGGATGGTTGGAAGCTCCGCCGCTCAACGCCATCGTGTGGGCGTCGAGCTGCAACGTGGCGGCGCTCCCGGCCCCGACCGTCGGGGCGAGCGTGACGAAGTAGAGGAGGAGCGAGAAGGCGAAGGCCACGAGCGCGATTCCGAGGACGTGCAAGAGGCTCCGGCGGCGCGGCAAGGTGCGGGCCTGAGCGGCTCGGTGGGCGAGGAGCGGCTCCGGGACGACGTCCGACTCGGCCTCCCACATCGATTGCGATTTGGCCCGGCGTCGCCGCGGGGGCGCGATCCTCGGCGGGGAGGGGGGCCGGCCGGGCGGCATGGCGGGCCCACTCTGGGGCGTGGACGTTTCGTGATCCATGCGTGGGAATCATGGCACGCGGCTCGGAGCCCGTCTACCGCTCAAAGGTCGCCGGCGGGCGGCCGATAACCTCGGCGCGAAAACGCCCGCGTGGGTGTCTCAAGCCGGGAGGCCGTGGATGAAAACGATACTGATCGTCGCCGCCATCATGCTCGTCTTGCCGATTCTGAAACAGCTGATCGTGTTCGGGCTCGCGCGCCTGATCGGCCGCGCTGTCGGCCAGGCCGCATTGAACCAGCAGCCGGATCAGATCCAGCTCCTGGAGACCGATTCTCAGACTTGGAAGAACGGCCAGGGGGCGGCCATCCTGGCCGATCCGCTCTTGGCGCGCGGATTCGAGCTCGCAGGCATCTATCGCATCGTGGAGATGCCGGGAGTCGTGGTGGAGCTCCTGGCCAAGCCGGAAGAGCGCTTCCTGGCCGCGATCTACGAGCACCCTCAGGTCGGTCACTGGCTGGACCTGGCGACCTCGTACGAAGACGGTACGAGCGCCACCTTCACGACGTCGAAGCCGACCGGGCTCGCCGAGCGGCCCGGCCATCCGATGATCCATGCGCCGGGAGCCGGTCCGCTGGCGCTCTATGCCCGCGCTCGCGCCGAGCGGGCGAAGGGGCGGATGAAGGCGACGCCGGCCGAGAGTGCCGCCCGCGAGTTCGAGCAGAGCTATGCCGAGTCGACTGCCTGGCGGAAGCATCGGGGCATCTCCGCCTGCGAAGTGGCCGAAGTGGCCAAGGCCGCCTGACCGCCGCGATCGGGGCGCTCGCGACCGCGGTGGGGCTCCACCATCCAGTTGGGATGAAAGAACGCGGACCCGGTTCGAGTGGACCGGGCCGCGTTCGTTGGTGCGGGCGGTGGGTCGTCAGGAATTACTTGAGGAGGAGCATCCGCCGGGTGAGGCGCTCGCCGCCCGAACGGAGCTCGTACATGTACATCCCCGAGGCGGCGGAGCCGCCCCCGACATCGCTGCCGTCCCAGACCGCCGAGTATTGGCCGGGGACGAACGAAGCATCCACCAGGGTCTTCACCAAGCGACCCTGGAGGTCATATACACGGAGCGACGTGGGGCCGCCAGCCGGCAGCACGTAGCTGATCGTGGTCGAGGGATTGAACGGGTTCGGCCGGTTCTCGCTCAGCACGAGCTTCCCAGCCGCCATGTCGAGCGGAGCATCGACGCCGGTCGTGCTCTGGATCGTGAAGTTGAAGTTGTTGATGTCGAAGAAGATGTGATCCGCCGCCGCCACTTTGATGCGGGCGAGGGTAGTCGCCGTGGTGGGGAGCGTGATGGTCTCGCTGCCGTCGTTGGCCGTCCCCGCGGCGAGCGTGGTGTTGAAGTTGTTCCCGCCGTCGGTCGAGATCAGGATGTTGACCGTCTGGCAGTTGACCGGCACCGTGTTGGTGTTGTTCACGTTCCAGGTCACCGTCTGCGAGCTTCCACCGGGGAAGGTCAAGCCGGACGTGTTCGGGAAGGTGATCTCGAACGGACCGGCGCCGGCGGTCACCGCGAACGCAATCGAGCCGATCTCCACCCCCACGCCGCCCGCCTGCACGTCGCGCACCGTGAGCTTGAACGAGAGGTTGCGGGTATAGCTCGGCAAGATCTCGCCAATCGTCGAGAAGTTGCCCAAGATGTTCGCGAGCTTGGGAAAGGTCCGACTGGGAGAAGCGACCGGTTTGAAACTCCGGAAGATGGGTGCGTTTCCGACCGGCATGTTGGGAGGCCCGGCCGGCCCGAGATCCGACTGCTCCCAGCAGTACGTGGGTGCCCCTGCTGTGCCGGCCGAGCCGGTGAGCACGAACGGGGTGTTGATCGGGATCGTGAAGCCGCCTGCTCCGGCATTCACCGTTGGCACCACGGCGCCAGTGTTGGTGATGCCCGGACAGCCGTTCCCCGAGCCCGCGGTCGTGTAGGCGATGATCTCATTGATGTTGGCCCAGAGGAAGTAATCATCGCTGTGCGCCTGCAAGTCTTGCCCTGGGCAGATCCCGGCATAGGCCATGATGGTCGAGCCGCTCCCCGGCTCGTAGGCGGTGCTGGCGTTCCGGTTGCTGCCCGAGCATTGGCCGGCGGTGCCGTTGAACGAGTGCTGGCCGGCGTACTGATGCCCGATCTCGTGCGCCACGAAATCGATGTCGAACCCATCGCCGATCGGGGACGGGAGTCCCGTGACCCCGCGCGCCTTCACTCCCGCTCGGCACACGACCGCGAGGCTCGCGATCCCGCCGCCGCCGGTCGAGAAGACGTGCCCGATGTCGTAGTTCGCGGTCCCGATCACCGTGTCGAGGGTCGTCTGATTCTGGCCGAGCATCGTCGAGCCGCTCGAGTTCGTGTAGGGGTCGGTGGCGGCGTTGGTATAGATGATGAGGTTGTTGTTGGCGATGAGCTGCATGCGGACCGAGACGTCGCGCTCGTAGACGCCGGTCACTCGGTTCATGCTGGTGGTCACCGCCGCGAGCCCGGCCGGAACCGTCCCGCCATGAAACGTCGTGTACTCGCCGGTGGTCGCCACCGCAGTGCGGTAGGTGCGGAGCTGCGTGCCATGCCCGAGCTCCGATTCGTGAGCCTCGATCAGGGCCCGAATCTGGTCCGCCATGCCGTCTTCGTCGAGCAATTCGCAGCTCACGTCCCCCTTGTTCCGCGGGTGGTAGTCCCGGCGGTTGTACACGATGTAGTGGTCGACATCCTGCTGCTGGTAGGGATCGATGTACACCGTTCCTGCTTCCATGAACATGACGGCGTGGAAGCCGAGGGGTGTGTGATCGATGCGGGCGGTCGCGGTCGGGTCTTCAATGCCGCGACCAAAGTAGGTGCGGATGGCGGGGAACTGGGCGGCCAGCTCCGGCGCCAGGATCGGAGCATCCACCACTGCAAACCGCGTCGAGCCACCCCCGGGGAGCGGGAGCTCGATGATGAGCGGTGCGGCTTCCGCGCGCGCGCTTCCTTCGGCGGGCGCTGAAGCGAGGAAGGTCCCGATCGCCGGGTAGTCGATCGCAACGGTCCGGTAGAGGTCGGGCACCGTATAGCGCGTCCCCGACTCGGGGATCACCGACTCGCGCACGTCCAACCACATGGGGGCGGCCAGGGCGGCGGCAGTCGTTGCGAGCGACAGCACGAAGAAGAGGACGAAGGCCGACCGGCGGCCACGACGGGGGACGGACATAGCCATGGGCTTCCTCGCTGAGAGAAGGGGTGATCCAGGACTGGGCGCGGGAGGGAGGGGCCCTCGGACACCCCTAATAATACTCGCCGATCGCGGAACCGTCAAAAACGGTCTCCCCGGAGAGTCGCGCCAGGAAGGTCGCTCCCGCCGCGGGGTGATAGGATTCAGGCATGAGCAAGAGTTCCAGTGAGACCGCAGCTCCGGGCGTTCCCACCCCATCCGATCGGATCCCGCTGCCGGGCGATCGGCCGTCGCCAGGCGCTGTCCTCCGGCCCCTGAATCCAGCCACCGGCGAGAGCCTCGGGGAAGTTCCAGCGGCATCGGCAGATGCCGTGCGGGCGGCGGTGGCCCGGGCAGCGGCCGCGTTTCCGGGCTGGCGAACCCGACCGGCCGCCGAGCGGGCGGCGATCCTGGCCAAGGCCGGCGAGCAGGTGCTCGCGGCGGCCGAGGAGCTCGCGAGCCTCGTCACCGCCGAGATGGGGAAGCCGCGGAAGGCGGCCCTGGGCGAGGCGCAAGCGGTGGGGCACAGCCTCCAATCCCAGAGCGAACTCTTACCCGCTCTCGAGCCGGCGGAGTACCGCGAGGGAACGCTCGTCACGCAGGTGGTGCATGACCCGCTCGGGGTGGTCGCGGCGATCACGCCCTGGAACTTTCCGCTCTCGATGCCCGAGACACTCCTCTCGCCCGCTCTCCTGGCCGGCAACACGGTGGTGTGGAAACCGTCCGAGATCACGCCGCGGAGCGGCGAGCGGCTCTTCCGGGCGATCGCCGGCGCTTTGCCGCCGGGCGTGCTCGAGCTGGTGCAGGGCGCGGACGAGACGGGGCGCGCGCTCGTCGAGTCGGGCGTGCAGATGATTGCGTTCGTGGGCAGCCAGGCGGTGGGGAAGTCGATCATGCAAACCGCCGGCCGAGACCTGAAGCGGCTCGTCCTCGAGCTCGGCGGCAAGGATCCGATGGTGGTGCTCGAGGACGCCGACCTGGATCGGGCCGCCGACTTCGCGGTCAA
>Ga0137428_1000997_pt1 | contig 11424 bp, 7 predicted proteins | sample EasRivERMZT718_2_FD_102305 | JGI IMG/M metagenome (GOLD analysis project Ga0137428, IMG submission 102305) | Soil microbial communities from meander-bound floodplain in the East River, Colorado, USA - East River MetaG ERMZT718_2 | ecosystem: Environmental > Terrestrial > Soil > Floodplain ...
CTCGGTACATGCGATCCGACGGCCACCAGTGGGGCGCAAAGAGGAACCCCTCACCGCGGTCCCGGCGAGCGCCGCGGGCCAGTTCGAGATTGGACCGCACGAGCTCGAACACCTGCGCCCGATCGGGAGCCACGGGCCCCGGGATCGCGGGATCAGAGCGCCTTCGGCGGAGCGAGAACTCGACGAGATAGAGCCCCGTCCCGAGCAAGGTCCCGACGCCCAGGACCCACGCCACCGCCCGCCCGAGGTAGTGCGCGATCGAGAGCCGGCTCGCCATCTCGGCCGCGGGGGCGGCGAAGGGCAGCCGATGGCCCTGGATCACGAGCGCCAGGCCGAGCGCCGTGAGCACCAGGATGGCGAGGAACGAGCGCACCATTTCTTCCACGGTGGTGCTCTCGAGCCGCGCCCCGCCTCCGTCTGGCTGGCGCATCCGAAGATTCAATCGGAACTCGACCCGCGGGCCGAGCCGCGCCGGCACGAGCGCCAAGAGCGAAACGCTCATCGCCAGGAGCCAGCCCAAAGGACCGAGCCAGAGGTCGAGCTCCAAGAGGATGGCGGTCCCCACCCCCAGGCCGATCCAGAGCGCGATCAATTGCCGCCGGTCCATGGCTCGCCCGCGGGGCCCCCGACTCGGGGCGAGGCGGAGCTGTTGCAGGAGGGTGAGGATGAGGGATGCGAGGGCGACCGCGATCCCGAGCCAGGTGAGGATCCCGAGCGCCAGATAGAGCAAGTAAGAGGACTTGAGCGCGGCGAGGAGCGGCGAGCCGGCGGCGAACGTGACGAGCACCAAACCGACATCGACCACGGCGAGGATGGCAATCACCTGCCGGTAGCGGGTCATGTGCTTGAGCTGCGGGGGGCGTCCGGGGTGGAAATCGGCTCCATAGCGCGCGTCGAACAGGCTTTCGAGCCGGAGACCCAGCCAGCGGAGGCCGCGAAAGACCAGCCGGGGAAGGGAGAAGCCGCGCGGGGCCCCGGCCGCGATCACTCCCAGCCCCAGGAGGAGCGCGCCGATCAAGAGGTCCACCCAGTCGCTCGGGATGTGGCGGCCGATCAGCTCGAGGCCGCATCCGAGGGTGAGCCAGAGAATAGCTTCGCCGCCCAGCTCGAGCGTGCGCCGGCCGGATCGCCGTCGGAGAAGGGGGAGATGGCGTTCGAGGCCCATGGCCGGACTCATCATGACAGACTCGGGCGCCGAGTCTCAACGGGCTCGGGGCGCCGAGTCTCAACGGGCCAGGGGGATTGGGGATTTCTCTAGCAGGGCGCTGACGGCGCCCTGGCAGGTGGCCGAGAATCCCTTCTCGAGCGTGGCGCGGCGCCGCGGTCGAGAAAACATGCGGATTTTCGGCCGCCTGCAATCTGACATCCCTAGGAGGCTGTCTGCAGCGCCCTCCTAGGGGCTGTATATACGATAGTCGATCCGCGGGAAGATGTTGTCCCGGGATTCGACCTCGGCCAGCCAGGCCGGGTCGATGCGATCGGCCTCAAGATCCTGCGCCAGGCGGCGGAAGCGGCTCAGGTGAGCCCAGGTCCGGCGGTTCGCATACTCGACCATGGCGCCCGTCTTCATGATGAACGCCCAGTCCGAGTGCTGCGCGAGGAGGAGCTCCCGCGCGGCCTGGTTGAGCGCCCGGACTCGGAGCGGCGGCACCCCGGCGCCCTCCTCGCCGCCCAAGTACTGGTAGCGCTCGGCCAGGTTCACCATGCGCTCCGCCGCCCGATGCAGATGCGGGTACACCCAGTCGTTGTCGCCGTTCAGCCAGTACTCGTGAAAGCCCAGATAACCCCAGCTCGACGTGGACGGAGTGGCCTCCTGGATGCGCGGATGGCGCTCCAGGTACTCGATCGGGGTGGTGGTCTCAAGGGACTCCTGATCGAAAGCGATCTTCCGCAGGAGGAAATCGAGGAACTGCGGGCCTTCGTGCCACCAATGCCCGAAGAGCTCGGCGTCGTATGGAGCCACCACGATCGGCTCCTGGTCCATCAGGCCGCGGAGATGCTCGACCTGGCGCTCGCGGTCGAACATGAAGTGGCCGGCGTGTTCGGCCGCGAGCCGGCGCGCGCGATCGGGATCGTAGACCTCCTTGTGATCGGTGCGGCCGGTGATCCGGTGATACTTGATCCCGATCGAAGTGCGCTGCTTGTCTCCGGGCAAGTAGGGGGCGACATAGTCGTAGTCGAGATCCCAGCCGATGTCGCGATAGAAGTCGCGGTAGATCGGATCTCCGGGATAACCCTCCTTCGCGCTCCACACTTGCTTCGACGATTCCAGATCGCGCCCGAACGCCACCACGCCCGATGGGCAAACGATGGGGGCGAAGATGCCGTACTTCGGCCGGGGCGTCGCATGCAGGAGACCGTGGGTATCGACGACGAAGAACTGGATGCCCGCCTCGGCCAGGAGCGTGTCCACACCGGGCTCGTAGGCGCATTCGGGGAGCCAGATCCCGCGCGGCCGCCGGCCGAAGTGGCGTTCGTGCTCGCTCGCCGCCAATTGGATCTGGGCCCGCATCGCCGGGCGGTTGGCGTTCATGAGCGGGAGGTAGCCGTGGGTCGCGGCGCACGTCATGAGCTCGAGCGCGCCCGTGTCGGCGATCTGGCGCAGGGCGAACCGCAGATCCCGCCGGCAGCGGTCGACGAAGGTCTCCCGCACCCGGCTGAAGAGCCAATGATAGTGCAGGGCCAGGCGATTGAACTCCGGCTGCCAGGCGGTGCGCTCGACCTCCCGCCCGGCGAGCTCGATCAGGCGGTTCAGGCGTCGCTCGTAGCGCTGCATGAGCAACGGATCGGCCAGCATGTTGGCCAAGGAAGGACTCACCGCCATCGAGATCCGGAACGGCACCCGATCTTGGAGCAGCTGATCGAAGACCTGGATCAGCGGAATGTAGGTTTCCGTGATCGCTTCGAAGAACCAGTGCTCTTCCAGGAACTCGTCGTGTTCCGGATGGCGGACATACGGCAGATGAGCATGCAGGATGAGAGCTAGGTAACCCTTGGTCATGGCTGGGCGGGGGCCGAGAGCTCGCGCGCGATCATTCGTCGCTCGAGCGGTGGCTTTGCTCCTCGCGAGTGGTGGTCTTGGTCAGGGCCGGCGTGATGCTGATCGCTTCCAATCGATCCGCCGAGGTCGCGCGACACGCGATCTCCTGCGCTCCATCCGGCAGGGCGAAACGGAGGGTGAAGGTTCCGTCCGGGCGCAGAGGCACGGGGCGGCCCTGGCAGGTCACGGTGGCGCCGGGATCGGTGGCGCCGTAGACGATGAGCTCGGTGCCGAGGACGAACCAGAAACCGGGATGGCCTGCACCCGGCGGCTGGGGGGCGCTCGCACTCCAGAGGCCGAAGCTCGCTCCCACACCGGATCCCATGAGCTCATCCATGCGTCTCGTCATGAGCTCCGGCAGCTCGCCCGAAGCCGATGCCCGCGATGAATAGCCCCCCGAGAGGGTGTACATCCGCTCCGCGTCTTCGGCGAGCAAGCGCCACTTCTCGTCCACGACCTCGGACATGCGATCGAGCGGGGCCGTGACGCGATTGGAGCGCGCGAGCGGCACGAACCGCCCGTCCGCGGCCCGGAGCCCGATCTCGATCTCGAACGCATGTCCCGGCCGGCCGCCATGCAAGTACCAATTGCGAGCCGCGGCGTTCACTTCGATGTCCGTTTGCCCGCTGGCTTGGCCGGCGAGCGCGGGAAAGTGATGCAGCCGGAGGACGAAGTGGTCCGCCGCATCGTCCAGGAGGCCGCGGGCTCGGGACACGCTGGCCGGATTCAGATCCCAGTAGGCGTGGAGCCAGTTCGGATCGCGGCAGATGAGGGTGATGCGATCGTCCTCGTAGCGATCGGGGAGCGGCTCGTCCCGCAACCGATCCGGCGCCGGCGGGACGTTCGACAGAGGCCGGGGCTCCAGAGTGGGCTCGAGTGGGGCATCGGTGAACTTCGGCGGGCGCGTCGGGCCGAGCCCAAGCGAGCGCGCCTCGCTCACCGGAGTCAGCCACGACCCGGGGACGGTTTCAGGTGCATGTCGCGGCGGGACCGCGATGCGTTCCCGGGAGCGGCGAGTTGGCGAAGGCGTAGGGGGCTGATCTTCAGCGGCTTGAGCGGTCGACTCCCGCGCTCGGCGGGCGCGCTCGGCTGCCTCCGTGGCCGCCCGCAAGCGCTCTGCGGTTTGCTCCAGCGATTCTTCCGGTTCGTGATCGCCCTCGCCGATGGCATCGATCCACTTGGCCCAAGCGAGGCTCGGGGCTGCCGGCGGCTCGGGCTCACCTGGGGGGGCCGCCGGTAGCCGACCGCGTTTGGCGCCTGAGCGCGCCTTGCCGCGGCCGCCGGGGCGGGGCGAATGAGGGGCGGGCCCCTTGGACAAGGGTCTTGCTCCTTTGGTGGTTCGGAGAGGTCGCGCCCGCCGGCCTTCGAGGTGGGATCGCTGGCTCGAGTCCGATCCCAACCGCTTCGAGCGGGGGCCGCGCCGGAGCCGACGCGCATCCCCGAATGCGGATAAACTACTATGAATAATGTTCTTACAAGATGAATTCGAGGTCATCGTAACATCGGCAGAGAAACGGAACAAGGGGCAGCGGTCGGGAGCGAAAGCGAGTGATTCCTGCAAGCAGCAATCGCGGGCAAAGAAAATGCAGGGGGCGCGGGGCTGCGCCCCCTGCAGGGAGCCTGGGCTCGATCTCGCGGGAGGGAGACCGCGAGCGAGCTGGCGGGTCGAGTGCCCGCCGCGCCAGCGAGGCCGTCCGACTCGCTGGCGCTGGCCCGGCGCCGAGAGGGGATCGGCGCCGGAGGGGCTCGCCTCCGGGAGGGGATTCGGAGGCGAGGCGATCCACCGGGAGGTGAACCGTTTCGAACTTTGCGAACCCCGGCCGCGGGCTAGATCCGCGGTGGAGGGAGGAGTCCGCTTGGTTTGCGCGCCCACCGAGAGGTCAGCTCGGCGGGGCGCGGCTCCCGTGCCCGACCACGGCTGCAAAGCCCGTGCCCTCCCGCCGAGACCGGGCGGCCGGCTGTCTCCTGGCGACCGCGAGGATGCCGCGAATGTGCGGGCCCGACCCCAGTTGCGGGATCGCGAATCGGCACCGAAAGCGGGTGGTGCGGGTGCCATCCCATGGATTTCGAAGTCCTGCGCGGCCGTTCCCTTGGGTCCGCTCACCCCCACCATGGGGAGGCTCACGCAGTCGACCGGGGGTGCGGTCGGACCCGGCTCGGAATCCGGCATGCTAGGCTTCGCGGCCATCGCGCAGCGAAAAAAGGCGCCGGTTTGGAGGAGGTCTGGTGGGGGAGAGCATGCAGGAGCAGGAGATTCGTCTGGTCACGGCGCCTGAACATCCCGAGCTCCCACCCGACCGCCTGCGCTGGCGCTGCCGAGCCGAGGAGCTGCCCTTCGAGACGACCGCCGAGCTCGTGGCCTGCGAGGAGATCATCGGCCAGCGCCGAGCGGTGGATGCGATTCGCCAGGGACTCGAGATCCGGAGTCCCGGCTACAACATCTTCGTCGCCGGACTCACCGGCACCGGGAAGACCACCACCATCAAGCAGATCTTGCAGGAGATCGATCGCTCGACGACCGTCCCCAACGACAAGTGCTACGTCAACAACTTCAAGGATCCGGACCGCCCGATCTATCTCGCCTTCAGTCCCGGCCGCGGGCGCGAGTTCAAGCGCGACATGCTCGAGCTCGTCGATTCCCTGACCCGGGACATCCCCCGGCTCTTCGAATCCGAGACCTTCAAGACCCGGCGCAAGGACTTGGTGCAGGGTTTCGAGGGGAAGGAGCAAGCGATCGTGAAGGAGCTCGAAAAGGAGCTCGCCGCGAAGAAGTTTGCTCTGGTACGGGTCGAGATGGGACCGGTGTCGAAGCTCGAAGTGGTCTATCTCGTCAAGGACGAGCCGGTGCGCCTGGAGGATCTGCCTAAGCGTGCGCCCGAGCTCAAGCCAGCCAAGCTCGAAGCCATCCAGAAGCAGCACGAGGAGTTCTCGACCCGAGTCACCGAGGCCCTGAAGCGGAGTCGCGATCTGGCCCGGGAAGCCAAGCGGCGGGTCGAGAAGCTGGAACAAGAATTCGCCCGCCAGGTGATCGACGGCCTGATCGAAGATCTGGTCGAGAAGTACCCGGATCCGAAGGTGAGCGCCTACCTGACGGAAGTGCAACAGCACCTTCTCGGCCACCTCGCACCGTTCGTGGCCGAAGACGACGGCGAGTCGATCGAAGCCGAGCCCTTCCGGGTCTACACGGTGAACGTGGTGGTCGACAACTCGGAGACCTGCGGGGCGCCGATCGTGATCGAGACCACACCCACCTTCAAGAACCTGTTCGGGTCGATCGAGCGCGAAGTGGACTCGAGCCCCTTGGCCGGGAAGTCGGACTTCATGCTGATCAAGGGGGGTTCGGTTCTACAGGCGGATGGCGGCTACCTGGTCTTCAATCTCTTGGATGCAGCGCAGGAGCAGGGCGTCTGGCCGATGCTCAAGCGCACCCTCAAGAACTCGAGCCTCACGATCCAGGCCTATGACGCACTTCAGATCTTCTCCGGGTCGTCGCTCAAGCCGGAGCCCATCGATCTCGATCTGAAGGTGGTGGTGATCGGCGATCACATCCTCTATCAGATGCTTTACAACTACGAGGAGGAGTTCTCGAAGATCTTCAAGATCAAGGCCGAGTTCGACTCGGTGATCCCGCGGGATGGGAGCGCGGTCGAGCAGTACACGCGCTTCGTCTGCAAGCTCTGCAACGACGAGGGCCTGCCGCCCTTCCATCGTAGTGCCGTCGCTTCCCTGGTGGAAGAGGCGGTGCGGGCCACCGGGCGGAGCGACAAGATCACGACCCGCTTCAGCGAGATCGCGGATCTGATCCGCGAGGCCGCTTACTGGGCGCGCCAGGACTCGGCCACGGTGGTGCAAGAGGCGCACGTGGACCGGGCGGTCGTGGCCCGCAGGCGGCGCGTGGATTTGATCGAGGAAAAGGCGCGGGAGATGTTCACCGACGGGACGGTGGTCCTGCGCACCGAGGGCGAAGAGGTGGGGGTGGTGAACGGCCTCTCGATCTTCGATGCCGGCGACCATGTCTTCGGGCAGCCGGCCCGGATCAGCGCCCAGACCGGGATGGGGCGGGCCGGGATCATCAACATCGAGCGCGAGTCCGAGCTCTCGGGGAAGACCCACAACAAGGGGGTCTTGATCCTCGAAGGCTACCTCCGGGCCCGCTTCGCCCAGGACAAGCCGCTCTCGATGAGCGCCTCCATCTGTTTCGAGCAGTCGTACACGTCGGTGGACGGCGACTCGGCGTCCTCGACCGAGCTCTACGCAATCTTGTCTAGCCTGGCCGGAGTGCCCATCCGCCAGCATCTGGCCGTGACCGGATCGGTCAATCAGCACGGCGAGATCCAGCCGATCGGGGGCATCAACGAAAAGGTCGAGGGCTTCTTCGACGTGTGCGCGGCGCGGGGGCTGCGCGGCCGGGAGGGCGTCTTGATCCCGGGCTTGAACGAGGGCGATCTCATGCTCCGCAAGGACATCGTCGAGACCGTACGGGCCGGCCAGTTCCACATCTATGCGATCAAGACCATCGATCAGGGCTTGGAGCTCCTGAGCGGGCTCAAAGCCGGCGACCGGCACCCCGACGGGCGCTACGAGGAAGGCACGATCAACTTCCTGGTCGACGAGCGGCTGGCCGAGCTGGCCGAGGGCCTGCGCGAGTACGGCGAGCCCGATGCGCCGGAAGAAGCCGGCGGGGGCGGCAGCCCGCGGGAGCACGAAGGGGACGGGTAGGGCCGAGTCCCCAGGGGTGCGGTCGTCACCGGTCTTGGAAGCGCGCCGGCACCGGGGCCGCCGAGAGCTTGCCGTCGACCACCGCCAGGATCCGCTCCCCGGACTCCTCCCAGCTGAGCTGCGTGATGTGCTCGTTGTCGGCGACCATCGCGATCCGCACCGGGGTGGCTCCGGCCACCGGCCGAGTGACGAAGATGGCTTCGCGGCCCAGGTCCTCGCGCAGCCGGGAGCGGAAGGCGATGTATCGCCCTCCGGGAGACCACGCCGGACAATCGTCGTCTTCGCCGTCCATGCTCTCGACCGAGTTGATGTAGTGGTCGCCGAAGCTCACGGGGAGATAGAGGCGGGGGTCTTGCCGGTCGTGAACGAAGATGCGGCGGTCGTCCACGTGATCCTTCGCCGAGTAGGCGATGTAGCGTCCGTCGGGCGACACCGCCGGATTCATGACTGCCGCGATCCCGCTCCGCTCGACGCCGCTTCCGGCGCGATCGGGATCGAAGCTCAAGAGCGAGTGCCGATCGGTGCTCACATAGATCACCCGGCCGTCGGGCGCGAAGCACGGCTCGAGTCCTACCACCCAGGGGCGGAGCCCGCCTGACGCCAAGTCGTAGAGATAGACGTAGGGGGATTCCCGCTCGCGGGTGCCCTGGAAGGCGACGAGATCCCCGCGCCAGGAGGCATCGAGCGCGGAGAGCGCCATGCCGGCCTCGCTGCCCCAGGTTTCCGAATCCGGAAGGCAGCTCGCGTAGCCGCAGCTGGCCGCGTTGGCATCGCCGAAGATCGCGCAGCGGACGGCGTGCGCAGGCCCGCCCCGATGCGTGGCCAGGATCGAAAGCCGGCCGGGCGAGGCGCCCCGGAGCGCAAACGAATCGAGCGCCCACTGCGGATTCTCGAGGACGAGCGTAAGCTCGCTCGGGGGATCCGGGATCTCGGGCTGGAAGACGGGCTCACAACCGGGAAGCGCGACCAGGAGCACGAGCGAGAGAAGGACGGCGGCCCGGGTAACGGGCCTGGAAAGGGCGGTCGAGTCCATGGGGGTCTCCTCCTATCCGCCTTGGAGTACCGAGTGGCACTACGTCGTTGTCTTACCGGTCTGGTACGGAACCCCGCTGACAGAATTTCCGGGCATGTTTCCTGCTTTCCATCTGGATTGCGCCGCCGACGCCTCCCGGAGTGATGGGAGGCGGCCTCCCGGGATCGTTGCCGGCGAGCACTGGCCACAGCTTGGGCGCTCGAGACTCGTCCCGGCGAGCGGGCAGGGTGCCCATCCGGCCCCGGGAACGGCTGCCCTTCGCCGCTATTCCTTGCATCATGCAACGCGCTCCTGATCCTCATCGCCGATCCCGCTCCGCGGGTGGCGGCTCCAACCCCGAGCCCGCGAGTCAGCGGGGAGGGGAGGGGATCGCCGTTCCCCTCGGGCCCTTCCTCCGGCGAGCCGTGCTCGCGACCGACGGCACGGTCACGAACCTCATCGAATCGTTCCTCGAAAAGGTCGAGATCGATAAACTGGCCGAGGAGGAGATCCGGGCGCCGGTCCCCGAGTGGCGCGAGCTCCCGAAGGGCACGCCGATCCTTCGCCGCACGGTGCTCGTGCGCGGGGCCGAGTCGCGCCGCATCTTCCTCCATGCCGAATCGCTGCTCGTGCTCGATCGGCTGGATCCGGCGCTCCGGCGCGAGCTCTTGGCCACCGCCAAGCCGATCGGAAAGCTGATCCGCGAGCAGCGCCGGGAATCGTATCGGGAGCTCTTGGGGATTCGCGCCGAAGCCGCCGCCGGACGCGCGGCGGTGCTCGGTTGCCGGCCGGAGGACTTGCTCGTGGCCCGCACCTATCGCATCCATTTCGCCGGTCAGGCGGCGATCCAGATCACCGAGCGCTTCCTCGCCGGGGATGGCGAGGACGGCGGGAGCGACGCCCCCCGGAAACCCGCGCCTGACCCGACCTCGGAAGCGGGCGCTTAGTGGGCGCGGCGCACGCCCGGCCATCGCTCCGGGCGCTGGCGCAGGCGGCGAAGCAAGCGCCCTACTATGCCGCACACACGGCTGCGCTCGACGGCCTCGAAACGCCCTCGGATATCCACCGGCTCCCGCTCTCCACCAAGGACGACTTCCGGACCGACTTCACCCGCTTCGCGAGCGGGGAGCCCGCGGCGCGAGTCCACACCACTTCGGGCTCGAGCGGCTATCCGGCGCTGGTCCTGTACTCGGCGGCCGAGATCCAATCGATCACCGAGCGCGCCCAAGAGACGATGCGACTCGCGGGGGTCGCCCCCGGAGATCGGGTCTTGAATCTGTTCGGTTACGGCACCTTCATCGCGGGCAGTCTCTACGACTGGGGCGCAACGGCCCTCGGCGCGCTCGTGATCCCGTTCGGCTCGGCAGCCATGACGCCGCCGAGCTTCGCCGCGGAGGCGATCCGCCGGCTCCAGCCGGCGGTCGTGAATGGCGTGCCGTCCTATCTCCTCCGCTTCCTCGGCGATCTCACGCGCGAGGAGTGGCCGCACCTGGATCGGATCCGGATCGTCGAGTGCGCCGGCGAAGTCCTGACTCCGGTTCTCCGCGAGCGGCTCCAGGCCCTCGATCCCGCGCGCCGGATCTGCGATCAGTACGGGATGACCGAATTCGGGCCGATGGCCGCCGAGTGCGCGATGCACGACGGCATGCACCTCCTCGAGCACGGATTGTGGTTCGAGGTGGTGGACGAGGCGGGGAGCGAGGTGACCGAGGGGGAAGGCGAGCTCGTGGTGTCGAGCCTCGTGAACCAGGCGATGGTCTTTCTCCGGTACCGGACCGGGGATCGGGTGACGGTCACGAGCGAGCCCTGCGCCTGCGGGCGCCCGGCGAGACGGGTTCGCGTGCTCGGTCGATCCGACGACCTGACCAAGATCCGCGGCGTCCTCTGCTCCAAGAACGATCTCGTGGACGCGGTGCGGGGGGTGCGCGGGATCGCCCAGTTCAAGATCCGCCTCTATCGCGACGAAACCGAAGTGGAGCGAATGGCGGTCTCGGTCGCCTTGTCCCAGAACGATGCGGTGCGGAGCAAGGTGATCGAGGAGGAAGTGCGGGCGGCGCTCAAGAGCCGGCTCCGCTTGAGCCCCGATCGAGTGGAGGTGCTGCCCGAGGTCGAGGTGCCGCGCACCGTCTCTGGCAAGCCCCGTTACCTCTTGGACGAGCGATCGGGGGCCGCGCGGCCCACCCAGGTGAGTTAGGAGGCCGGTATGCTGGTGGTGATGGGGCGTCCGGCGACGCCGGAGCAGATCCAGCACGTGATCGACGAGATCCGCCGGCGGGGCGCTCAGGCCCATTCCATCCCGGGCGACTCGCGGGTGGCGATCGGAGTCACGCACCACGACGGCCGGATCGCCAAGGAGCAGCTCCAGGCGCTCCCTGGCGTCTCGACCGTGGTCCCGATCACGCGCCCCTTCAAGCTCGCTAGCCGGGAAGCTCGGCAAGGTCGCACCGTCATCCAGATCGATCAGGTCACGATCGGTGGGGAGGAAGTGGTGGTGATGGCCGGGCCGTGCGCGATCGAGAGCCCGGAGCAGGCGATGACGATTGCGCGCGCGGTGCGGCAGGCGGGGGCCAAGATCTATCGCGGTGGGGCCTACAAGCCTCGCACGTCCCCGTACAGCTTCCAGGGGCTCGGGGAGCCGGGCCTTAAGATCCTC
>Ga0137428_1001001_pt1 | contig 11406 bp, 7 predicted proteins | sample EasRivERMZT718_2_FD_102305 | JGI IMG/M metagenome (GOLD analysis project Ga0137428, IMG submission 102305) | Soil microbial communities from meander-bound floodplain in the East River, Colorado, USA - East River MetaG ERMZT718_2 | ecosystem: Environmental > Terrestrial > Soil > Floodplain ...
GACGCGTCCCTGGTTGACATCCTTATCGACGATGTAAACGCCCGGCGAGGCGAAGACGGTGTTGGTCGGAATGGGCGGAGCGGTTTCGCCGCCAAAGGGCCAGTCCGCGAAGAGCGCCTCCAGTTTCTTAATCATCGCATTGCGATCGAAATCGCCGCTGGCAGCCACGATGAAGTTGGCCGGGTGAAACCATTTCTTATGGAACGCCTGCAGATCTGCGCGGGTCAGAGAATTGACTGAGGTTTCGGTCGGATAACGATTGGCCCAGAATTTTTCGCCATAGGCCAGGAAGTCCCGCTCCCGCGCTTCGATGTCGGCCGAATCGTCATTGCGCTTTCGCATGGCCTGGAGCGACTGCTGCTTGCGCAAGGCGAGTTTGTCCTCTTGAAATCGCGGGGCGATGAGCACTTCGCGCAGGATGGAAAGGCCTTCCGCCAGGTCCTTGGACAACAAGTTCAAGCTGACGCTGCCTTGTGTGTCGCCGATGCCGGAATTGAGCATGGCGGCCAGGAAGGCAAGCCGTTCGTCCAACTCTTCGGCGGTTTTGGATTGAGTGCCGCCTTTGGTGAGGAGATAGCCGGTGATTTCGGAGAGCGCCTCCTTGCCTTCAGGTTCCACGTAATCGCCCGCGCGCACATAGACCGCGATGTTGACCAGGGGCAATTCGCGGTCCGGTACGACATACGCGATGGGTCCCCCTTTGAGCTTCACTCGATAATCCGCAGGCGTGGGCGGCTCGTAAGCGAGTGGTGGGAAGGACAGCTTCTCAGGACGATCCGGTATGGCGGCCGCAGGATCGACACTTTGTGATCGCGCTGGGAATAATCCTGCAACCGCCAACGTCGCTGCCGCAAAGAACGAAATCGGTCTGTGTTTCACTTCGCCTCCTTTTCAGAATCTTTCTGCCCGCCCGCCGGCTTGCCTGGCTTGCGTGTGTAAATCGCTACGTTCCGGTTTTCCCTGGTGAAGTATTTGCCGACGACGCGTCGGACATCTCCGGCCGTGACGGCTTGGTGCTTTGGACCAGCCTCATTGATTTGCCGCCAATCACCCAGCCCGTCGTTGAAGATTAATTGCATCAGGATCGACATGTTCGAAGCAAGACGGCGGAACTCGTAGGCGGCGAAATTGTTCTTCACCTTCTGCAATTCTTCCGCAGGCACATCGGTCTGCTTGAGCTTCTCCAGTTCCGCATAGATGGTTTGCTCGACTTCCTCCGGCGCATGCCCTTCGCGCGCCTCACCGCTGATGTCAAAAATGCCCGCCCATTTGCGGTGGCTGGGCGATGCGGAAACTTCGGTGGCCACCTGCGACCCAAGCACCAGCCCCTTGTAAAGCCGCCCGGTGCGCGTGGAAAGAACCTGAGAAAGAATATTGAGCGCGTAGCTGTCCGGATGTCCAAACGGCACCGTATGCCAGACGATGTCCACTTGCGGATTGGCCTCCGCCTCGCCATACAGCCGCTTTTCCGCTGACTGCTGGACTTCCAGAGTGACGACATCCGGCGGCTCAGCCTTGCCCCGGGCGATGCGGACAAAGTATTTTTGCGCCAGCGTCTCCGCAGCCGTGGACTCGAAGTCACCCACCAATATGAGGGTGATATTTTGCGGCGCATAATAGAGTCCGTAAAACTCATCGGCCTGCGCCTTGCTGATGGCCGGGATGTCCGAAGGCCAGCCCACGGTCGGCCAACCATACGGATGCGACTCCCAAATCATCGCTTCAAAACTTTCCTCGAACTTGCCCAGCGGCGTGGACTCGGTGCGCATGCGGCGTTCTTCAAAGACCACGTCGCGCTCGGCGTAGAACTCGCGGAAGACCGGTCGCAGAATCCGCTCCGATTCCATCCACATCCAAAGCTCCAGCTTGTTGGCCGGCACGGTGATGAAATAACCGGTTAAGTCTGCGGTGGTAAATGCATTCATGCCCGAAGCGCCGGCAGTCGTATAGATGCGGTCAAATTCGTTCTTCACCAGAATTTCCCGTTGTCCGGCGATCAGGTCGTTGAATTTCTTCTCCAGTTCCTTGAGCCGCGCCGTTTTGTTCTCCGGCTTCAGCAAATCGTCAATCTCCCCGCGGCGATAGGCGGCGCGCATCAGGGCCTCTTCCTTGCGGATCTCTTCGCGCACCTTCTCCTGCTCGTCAATAATGGCGAGATCCTTTTTATAATCTTTGGTGCCAAGGGTCGGAGTTCCCTTGAACATCATGTGCTCGAACAGATGCGCGATGCCAGTGATGCCGGGGCGCTCGTTCGCGCTGCCCACATGCGCCACCCAGCCACCGGCAATGGTCGGATCGTCATGGCGCTCGACCATCAGCAGCCGCATGCCGTTGGCGAGGGTTTTTTCCGTGACAGGAACTTTCTGGGCCTGAAGTTGCGCGCAGAAAGAGAACAACAGGATCGCGGTCCAGAGCAATCGCGTTCCCGCCATCTTTGAAAGAGGTCCCCATGGTCTTAAAGTCAACACGTTCTTACAACTACTCGAAAGGCCGTCAGCGTCAACTTCAACCGGACGTTATTGCGTCTGCGCGTTGAGGTCTGTCATCCAATCGTGCCGCCAAAACGACTAATAGACAGCAACGATGTGATTGGCATAATCCAAATCAAAATGGAAAGCATACATGTATGACACACACCCGCACCCTCGGCATAACGCTGCTGTTGGCCGGCTACGCTGCTTTCGCGCAGCCAGCCGGCCAGGATCCGCTCAGCAAAAACCTGTTTCCGCCGGAACTGGTCATGCAGTTTCATGACGAACTCGGCTTGACCGAGGAGCAGCGTGATTCTCTGAAAGCCGAAATGGAACAGGCCCAGCCGCGCTTCAAGAAAATGCAACAGCAATTGCAGGAGGAGGTGGACAAACTCGCCGCCATCCTCAAGGACGAGCGTATCAGCGAAAAGGCGGCGCTGGCGCAATTCGACAAGGTCCAGGACCTCGAGCGCGGTATCAAGCGGGCGCACCTGGCGCTGGTCATTGGGCTGAAAAACAAGCTGACTCCCGAACAGCAGGCGAAGCTTCAGGAGTTCAAAAAGAAGTTTACGGCGGGAAAAATGACGGAAGATTTGCAGAAGAGGCTTCAAGGCAAGATGGAAAAAGTCAAAGCCGGCGTCGAGCAATGGCAGAGCGAAGGCCGCGACCCGTCGCCGGTCGCCGAGATCATGCAGGAGTTCGAGCCGCTCATGAAGGCTGGCCAGTTCGAGAAAGCGGAAGCATTGCTGGACAGGGCGCTCAAGCTTTTGGGCGCCGACGAAAAAGAAAAGAAGTCCGAGGCGGGTGGAACGAAGTCGGCAGGTGCATTTCCGCTTCGGCTCTGACGAGCCTTGTTTGCTCACCGATTTTTGATCCATCGGGGCTCGCGAGGACGCTCGCCCTCCCAAAAATGATTTGGGCAACGCCCCACTTTTGGCAATCGCTTTAGTTGCCAAAGAACTTGTTCGAAGCGCTTCTTCTGCGTTGGGCTGGCGTGGTTCCGCTTGTCAGAATGCCTTCTCGCTGATTCAATTTGTCGCGCATGCCTGAAGCCCAAACTGCCAAGTGCTCTTGTGTACATTGTGGGGTGCACCTGGAATTTCCCGTCGAAGGCCAGGGCACGGAAATCAATTGTCCGCAATGTGGCCAAAGAACGGTGTTGGTCGCGCCTCTGGCTGATGAACCCGCCGATGCGGAAGCAACTCCAACGGGCGGGCTCCAGGCGGTCGATATGGCGGCTGCGTTTGGCGGGCCTGTGGCTCGAACACCGGTCTCCCTCTTTTACAGGACGGGCCTGTGTCTTGTGGCGCTGATGATGATTCTGCTGCCCGCCATTTATCTGGCCATGATTGGAGCGGCTGCCTGGGCCACTTATTATTGGGGGGCGCATTTCACCTGGCTGCTGGCCGCTTCGGGTGGCAGTGGGCGCGTTTATGTATTGAAGGCCATGCTTTACGGCACACCGCTGTTTATTGGAGGCGTGCTGGTATTTTTCATGGTCAAACCGCTCTTTGCCCGCCGTGGACCACACGCGCAACCCCTGGCCCTGAACCCCGGCGCAGAACCAGCCGTCTTTGCGTTCGTTACTCAAATCTGCCAGGCGGTGGGCGCGCCGTTTCCAAAGCGCATCGATGTGGACTGCCAACTAAATGCTTCGGCGAGCTTCCGCCGTGGTTTCTCGAGTTTTTTCGGAAACGATCTGGTGCTCACCATCGGCTTGCCCCTGGTGGCGGGTTTTACCTTGCGCGAATTGGCCGGCGTCATCGCCCATGAGTTTGGCCATTTCACGCAAGGATTCGGCATGCGTTTGACCTATGTGATTCGCAGCGTCAATGCCTGGTTTGCGCGTGTGATTTACGAACGCGACACCTGGGACCTGACGCTGGAAGAATGGGCCCAAACGGAAGAGTGGCATGTGGCCATGGTTGCGGGCTGCGCGCGCCTCGCGGTTTGGTTTTCGCGGCTGCTGCTGAAATTACTCATGCTCATCGGACACGGCATCAGTTGCTTCATGCTGCGCCAGATGGAATACGACGCCGACAGTTACGAGGTCAAACTGGTCGGCACTGAGACGTTTGAAATCACTGTCCGCCGTTTTCACTTGCTGGGCCATGCGCTCGGTCAGACTTATAAGGACATTCGCACCAAATGGAATATCAATCGGGCGCTCCCCGACGACTTTCCCACCTATCTGCTCCAGCATTACGATCAAGTCCCGATGGCAACGCGTACCCAGATGGAGGACCGGCTCGGCCTCGCGGCGACGGGCCTCTTTGATACTCACCCCTCCGACGGCGACCGCATCCGGTGCGCGCGCCGGGCCGGCGAAGCGGGCGTGTTTCATTTGGATGGCCCGGCCACGGCGCTGTTCAGCAATTTCCCGGTGCTCTCCGGTCAGATTACCCTTTTGCATTACTCGGATGATTTGGGACTGCCGATGGAGGTGGCCATTCTCCAGCCCCTGGCAAAGGACGCTCCTGATGTTCCCGAATCAGAGAAGGAGACCGAAACGCAGAACGCAGAGGAACACGTCAGCCAGACTGGGCTCAGGCTAAGGCTGCGACGACCGGGTTGACGCGGAGCGCAGGTGCTTTCGTTCTGTGCTTTCAGCGCAGACCGAGGGGAACCCTTGCCCACGGTATGAATGCGCGATCTCCAGGAAGCATTGCCGAGAAGGAGGAAACCTGCAAAATCCTGTCCATGACTATTCAGCGCATTGCCTGTCTCGGCTTGGCTCCGTTGGTATTTCTTGTCCCGACGGTGGCGGCCGCATTTTCGCCCGCGCCAACCCGTTTCAGCGCGGAACTCGTTTTCCCGTTGCACCCTCAGCACAACCATGCGCCGGCAATTGTCGAATGCCCAAACGGCGATCTGCTCGTGTCCTGGTATCGCGGTTCGGGCGAGCGCAGTGCCGACGACGTGGCCGTTTATGGCGCGCGCCGCCGACGCGGCCAGGCGAAGTGGAGGGAACCCTTCGTGATGGCGGACACGCCAGGCTTTCCGGATGGCAACACGGCGATGTTCATCGACGAACGCCGCCGCCTTTGGTTGTTCTGGCCCATCGTTCTCGCCAACACATGGGAATCCTGTGTCACGAGCTACCGCCTGACGGATGACTATAAGCGGGACGGCCCGCCGAAGTGGCAGTGGCAGGGCCAGGTGTTTCTTAAACCCGAGGCCTTCGTGGAAGAAATGGAACGCAAACTGGAGGCGCGCTTGAAGACATTTGCTCTGCCGTCCGAGATGACCAATCGTGTCGCCAAATTGAAGGACCGGATTGCCGACAAGCTTTCCCAGCGCCTGGGCTGGCAGCCGCGTTGCAAACCGACCGTGCTCAGGTCCGGCCGGATTTTGTTGCCGTTATATTCGGACACCTACAGCGTTTCGATCATGGCCATCAGCGACGACGCTGGCCAAACCTGGTTTGCAAGCCGGCCATTGGCGGGATTCGGAAACATCCAGCCCGCCGTGCTGCAAAAAAGGGATGGAACACTCGTGGCCTACATGCGCGAGAACGGCCCGCTGGATCGCATCCGTGTCGCCGAATCGACCGACGATGGCCTCAGTTGGGGCGCCGTCGGCATAACGGACCTGCCAAATCCCGGCTCTGGCCTGGACGCCTTGCGCCTGAACAACGGTCATTGGCTGCTTATCTACAACGACACGACCAGCGGGCGTCGTTCGCTGGCCGTCTCCATTTCAGAGGACGAAGGAAAGTCCTGGCCGTGGACGCGCCATCTCGAGAACCAGCGCGAGGGCTCGTTTCATTACCCGGCCATCATTCAAGGCCGCGACGGGACGCTCCACGCCATCTACAGTTACTTTGTGGCCGAGGGAAAAAGCATGAAACACGCGGCGTTCAACGAAGCGTGGGTCAAAACGCCGGCTGCCGAACAGACGAAATAATCTGCGCGTTTATTGCTTCAGATCAATGGCCGCAAAGAGACTTTCCAGGCTGTTGAGCGGTGTGTCCCGGGCAGGAGTCCCGTTCAGCACCTGGCGAAGGTAATCAATGGCGTCGGGTATGTTCCGAATGGACTTGGGCAGCGTCGCTCCGCAAGCGTTGGCATGGCCGCCGCCCTGAAGTTTCTCCGCCACTTTCAACGCTTCGCCGTTGCGGCTGCGCAGACTGGCGATGATCGCACCGTTGGCGCGGCGAAAGAGAGTAATCAGAACCGGGTAAGGCGTGGCCTGCTTCTCCAGGAGTTGATGAACGATCAAGTTATTGTTGCCCACGACCGTGTCCACGAAGCCCACCGTTGGCGTGAGGGCGACCACGTTGTTCCTGCTCCATTCGAAGCCCAAGGGATCCTCCACGCGGCGTTTGACGGCCATGACTTCCAGAAGCGGATGATCCAACAGTTGCTCCAGTTCACCGTCGATCAAGGCGTGCACGTTCCAGAACTGGTAAACCTTCACCAGATTGGCGTAGTCGTTGGCAACGACGAAATCCGGGTCGTCTTCCAGGAACAAATCGGCCACGTTGTTCAGGCGCACGAGCCGATCCAGTTGGGGCGAAACCATCTCATGTTGCTGACAGAGTTCATAGCAGAGTAATCCTGCCGACTTATTGAGATCGTGAATGAGCTGCGCCTTCTTCGGCAGGAACTCCGTCGCGTGGTGATCGATGACAACCCAATCCGGTTTGTCCAGCCGCGGTTCGAAGCTCAGATCGCAAACCCAGGCCGATGCTTCGCGCGGCTCCCGTTGGCGCCAGGTATGGTAGTGATACGCCTCCAGCCGCACCTCGGTATCGAAAAGCTTTCGCGCCAGCCGTTTCAAAAGCACGCCGGACACCAAGCCGTCCAAATCACTTTCGTGGGTCAGAATCACTTCGGGTTTGGGTAACGGAACCATGCGCGAAAAGATAGCGCAGGTCAGCGGCTCTGACCAGAACTGAATGAAAACCAATCGCCAAAAAACGTTGCCATAAGTGCGCAGGCAACAGGAGCGCGGACGTCTCGTCCGCCGCCCGTGAAAGGCGTCACGGAGATCTCAATGAACCTTCGGATCGCTGGCGCCGTTTCCAAACAGGCGGGCGGGACGCCCGCGCTCCTGGCCGTGCGTTTGTTTTGGTTGCGCCGCGCGAAAGATCCGAAGCTGTCCGTAGTCGAATTTGCCAGCCAATGTTTCAAAGACTGCCGTGAGATTGCCGAAGCCGCTTTTAGCAAAGGCCGCGGCGATCGCGCGCTGTTCTTCGGCGCTGAAAAGCTGGTTAAGTTCGATCCGTTCCCCTGCCTCCAGCGCCCCGCAAAGATGGCCGTAAACAGTGCTCGTCGCCAACCCGCGACTGCGGGCGATCTGCTCGGCGGTTTCGCCAGCTTGAAAGCGGCGCAACGTTTCGCGCGTGGTGTCGTTGAGTCTGGACCGGCGCGCCGCCGGCGCTTCAAACGAATCGTCGGCAAAGATCTGGCGTGGATGGATCCGAAGGTGGTCGGCAATTTCGCCAAGAAATACCGCTCCAAATTCCTGGAGCTTTTTATCGCCTACACCGCTGATGCGAGCGAACTCATCCTGGCTGTCCGGATAGTTCCGGGCCATTTGACGCAGGGCCACGTCGGAAAAAACGATGTAAGGCGGCACGGCCCGTTCATCAGCCAGGCGCTTGCGCAATTGACGCAGCCGTTCAAACAGCGTTTCGTCGCAAGCAATCTCTCCGGTGCGGTGCATCGCAGGTTGCGGCGCGGCGATCGGTTTCGTTAGCGTGACCGGCTTTCGCTGCTTCAACACCGCCAATCCGTCGGCAGTCAATTCCAGGACGCTGAACTTCTCAGTGGTTTGCCGCAAGTAACCGAGGCGGATCAATTCACGGCCAATGGCCTGCCATTCCGGACGAGTATGTTCCTTGCCAATGCCGTAAGTGGACAGCGCGTCGTGATGCCATTTGTGGATCTTCTCCGTATCCGCGCCCGTGAGCACTTCGACCACGTAGTTCAAGCCCACCCCAAAGCGGCTCTTCTCCCGGATGCGATAGACGCAGGAAAGAAATTTTTGCGCGGCGATCGTGCCGTCGTAGGTGGCGCGGGGCGAGAGGCAGTTATCACAGCCGTGGCAGTCGGCTTCAGGAAATTTCTCGCCAAAATATTCGAGGAGCGCTGCGCGCCGGCAGGACGAGACCTCGGCGTAGTGCGTCATTTGCTGCAACTGTTCCCGCGCGATCTGCTGCTCCTTGGGGTCGGGCTTTTCGTCGATGAACTGTGAATACTTCACCACGTCGCCGGCGCCGAAGAGCAACAGGCATTCGCTGGGCAAACCGTCGCGGCCGGCGCGGCCGGTTTCCTGATAGTAACCCTCGATGTTTTTGGGCAGGTCGTAATGGACGACGAACCGGACATTGGGTTTGTTAATCCCCATGCCGAAGGCAATGGTCGCGCAAATGACGCGCACTTCGTCGCGCAGAAAAAGTTCCTGGTGCTGCGCGCGATCCTTGCCTTCCAATCCGGCGTGATAGGCTCGGGCCTTGATGCCATCTTCATTCAAACGTTCGGCCACGCTCTCGGCGCTCTTGCGGCTCTGGCAATAGACAATGCCGCTTTCCTTGGGGCGGGCGCGAACAAACTCCAGGACCTGCTCGTAGGGTTTGCTCTTGGCCAGCACACGGTAGGTAAGATTGGGCCGGTCGAAGCTGGCCACATAACAGCGCGGTTCACGCAAGTGCAGTTGTTTGACGATGTCCGCGCGGACGCGTTCTGTTGCGGTGGCGGTGAGCGCCATCATGGGCACGTTTGGAAAGAGGCCGCGCAGTTCCGCCAGTTGGCGATACTCGGGTCGAAAATCATGGCCCCACTCGCTGATGCAATGCGCCTCGTCGATGGCCAGCAGGTTGACCTTCCATCGCTGCAAATCGGAAAGAAAACCCGAGAGCATGAGCCTTTCCGGGGCGACGTAGAGCAAATGGTATTCGCCATTGTGCAATCCGCGCAAGCGCGCTCGCGATGCGTGGGCGTCCAGCGACGAATTGAGAAAGGTGGCTGCCACGCCGCTGGCCTGCATCGCGTCCACCTGATCTTTCATCAGGGAGATCAGCGGCGAAACCACCACGGTCAGCCCCGAGCGCGTCAAAGCTGGCAACTGAAAGCAAAGCGATTTGCCCCCGCCCGTCGGCAAGAGCGCAAGGACGTCTTTGCCCGAGAGCGCATCGCAGATGATTTCCTCCTGCAAGGGCCGGAAGGATGTGAAGCCGAAATATTGTTTCAGCAAGGCCAGGAGCGGGGCGGTTTCAAATTTCATCACGGGGCCTCATTTGGTTCGGCTGGATTCTGTTGGAAAACGAGAGAAATTCAATGCCGATGTTTGGCGCCCATGGGAGCGCGGACGTCTCGTCCGCCAGCTCGTGTTAAGGACTCGAACCCAAATTTAAAGAATGCAGTCAACCCCCTCGTTTCCTGGAAAAAATGGCGGACGAGACGTCCGCGCGCCACCATAAATCTTGCGACGCAACGCAGCGTCATGCAATGGTAACGGCTGTCTCTAATGAGCATGAAGATTCCTGCCGTTTTGTCTGGTTTAGTCCTCTCAAGCTGTCTGACGCTCGCTTTGGATTGGAAACAAGGAAATGGTTTTCGAAGCGCAGCCCTGGTCGTTCCCCAAAATGGCAGGACCGGCTTTACGTTGCTTTCGCCGTCGTCCACTGGAATTCTTTTCACGAACTTTCTGTCCGAGGAACGTTATCGTGCCAACCAAGTCTTGCTGAATGGTTCCGGCGTTGCCGCCGGCGATGTGGACGGCGATGGCTGGTGTGACTTGTACTTTTGCCGGCTCGAAGGCCCGAATGCGCTTTATCGTAATCTGGGCGATTGGAGATTTGAGGACATCACCGCTTCGGCAGGCGTGCTGTGTCCGGACCTGGACGCTACCGGAAGCGTGTTGGCCGATGTGGATGGCGACCGCGATTTGGATTTGGTTGTCAATTCCGTAGGTGGCGGCACGCACATCTTCCTGAACGACGGGAAAGGGAGGTTCGCTGAAATCACGCGGACTTCTCCGCTCAACCCCGGCAAAGGCGCGACCTCCCTCGCGCTTGGCGACATCGATGGCGACGGTGATTTGGATTTATACATCGCCAATTACCGAACCTCGGCCTTGATGGACATGCCCAATACGCGTTTCAACTTCAAGAAGGTGGACGGCAAACAGGTCGTGGTCACCGTGAACGGGCGGCCCGTCACCGAGCCCGATCTCGTGGACCGCTTCGTCGTGAACGCCCGCGGCGGCATCGACGAAATGGGCGAACCCGACATGCTCTATCGCAATGCAGGGGGAACAAACTTTGTTGCCGTCTCCTTCACGGACGGCTCGTTCCTGGATGAAGATGGAAAGCCACTGTCCAAGCCGCCGTTGGATTGGGGATTGTCCGTGATGATACGCGACATCAACCAGGATGGACTGCCCGACATTTATGTGTGCAATGATTTCAATACGCCCGAACGCATCTGGATCAATCAAGGCGGCGCCCGCTTTCGCGCCGCCGGCCGTCTGGCCATGCGCAAGGCCTGTTTGTTTTCCATGGGCGTGGATTTCGCGGACATCAATCGCGATGGGCAGGACGATTTCTTCGTTCTGGACATGTTGAGCCGCGATCGCGTCCATCGCCTGACGACGGCCGGTGACCGCGCGCCTTCTGTTCCCGTCGTCGGTCAAATCGACAATCGACCCGAATACATGATGAACACGCTCTTTTTGAATCGCGGCGATGGCACCTACGCGGAAATGGCCCAACTCAGTGGCGTAGCCGCCTCCGAATGGTCGTGGGCGACGCTCTTTCTCGATGTGGACCTGGACGGATGGGAAGACATTCTGGTCTCCAATGGGCACGAGCGCGCGGCTCGTCACCTGGACGTCATGGAGCGACTCAAGACGTTGCGGGCACAGAAGCAAATGTCCAACGCCGAGATTCTGGAGGCACGAAAGATCTTTCCCCGCCTGGCGACGGCCA
>Ga0137428_1001006_pt1 | contig 11377 bp, 9 predicted proteins | sample EasRivERMZT718_2_FD_102305 | JGI IMG/M metagenome (GOLD analysis project Ga0137428, IMG submission 102305) | Soil microbial communities from meander-bound floodplain in the East River, Colorado, USA - East River MetaG ERMZT718_2 | ecosystem: Environmental > Terrestrial > Soil > Floodplain ...
CCAGGCTGTCAAGGCGTCGTAAAGCTGCGATGTCCCATCCGCGATCCCATCCGCGTTAGCGCTTCCCGGTAGCGGCGGATTGGCAGTCGGATTCGGTGTTCCATTGCTGAAGCCATGCGCCATGCCAGGCACGAGGAAAAAACGATAGAACTTCTGGACCTCGTCCAGCCCATCCATCTCGCGAATCACGCGCTCGTAGTAGTTGATCGAGCCTTGCGGCATGATCAGCACGTCCGCGAGTCCGTGGTACATGATCATCTTTCCGCCGGATTTGCGGAACGGCCGCAGGTTCGCGTCGTCGGTGTTGATGTGGCCGAAGCTCCGCTGCAGGCTCACGCCCCGGTCGTACGCTTCCGCCAACTGCAGGTAGGACAGGTTTCTCCACCCGTTCGCGCCGTTACCGGTCGCGTTGATGAACGACGGCGTCGCGAGCGTCGGATTCTGCATTTCGAGCGCCACCATGTCGGTCGCGATGGTGAACGGATTCGTGCCCGCCAGGCCGTTCATGTTGGTGCCGCGCGCAAGGCCATACCAGAGGTGATTGCGGCGGCCGATATGCAACGACCAGCTGTTGTCCACCGACGGGGGAGGCGCGGTCCCGTCGCGGGTCTGGCCGTACCACATCTTGTTCATTGCCTGCGCCTGCAGCGGCGTCACGCAGTCGGCGGTCGTGTTGGTGCCGCCGCTCGCAGCGCAGATCACGCTCGCGTCGAGCGTCGGGTCGTAACGGCAATCGGACGGGTCGGGTATGTAGCCCAGATGCTGGCCGCCCACTACGTCGCACTCGCTGATGGCTGCGTTGCCGAGCAGTGCCATCTGGCCGCTCGTGAGATGAATGCCGGCCAGATCGCGCATGACGACAATCTGGGGATACAGCTCGTTGGTGATGAAGCGCGTCCAGTTGAACGCCGGCGCACCGGCGAGGATGCCGTCGAAGTCGTCGGGATGCGCCTGCGCCAGCTTGTGACCCTGCCGGCCGCCGGTAGAGAAACCGTCCCAGTACGAGTATTTGGCGGGCTTGCCGTAGTACTCCTTCGTGATCTGCTTGGTCTTGACGGCCATCTGGTGGATGCCTCGCCGTGCGAAGTCGTCCCACAGCACCGTATTGATGCTTCCATCCGGGTTCATGGCGAACGACCCGCCGCCCGGTCCGCTATGTCCGGTGTCGGTGTTCGCCGAAACCGCGCCTTCCACGGTCGCAATGAATGAAGGGCTGGGCGTGGTTCCCCCGGCGCCGCCGGCTCCTGCCAGCGCTGTCAACGAGGTCTGGTTGCCGCCCGCCCACCCGCCACCGCCTGCAACGTGAATGCGCCGGTTCCAGTTCTCGCGCGCCGGCAACCACACTTCGATGCCGATGCCCGGCGACGTCGACGGCGCACCGGCAGGCCCGGGATTCCCGGGTCCGACCAGCAGCTTGACGACACAAACGTCGTTGGCGGCGATCGGCGTGTTCGCGTTCGGCGTTGAAAGCGTGAGCGCGTCGCCTTTCTTGAACTCTTTGACCAGCAGTACGGTCGTCAGCGAGTCCGGCCGGAAATCGTCCTTCAATGTGTCATCGCACTTGAGCAGCCGCCGGTGGCCACGATCGTCGTCATCGCGGTCGTGCGCACGCAGTGCCTGCGTCGATAGAGCGAGCGCAACGACGAGACCCAGTGTGCTCGCTAACAGGACAGTTTGCGATTTAGCCATCTTCGTCTCCCTGGTTGATACGCGCACGCGAACAACGCCCTGCAACAGGACGCCCTTTCCTTCGCGCTATTCCCCTCCTCCGAGGAATTATCAAGCTAGCACGGCAGAAGGGTCGAGACAACGAACTATATTTCATGCTCTTGGTAGCGGTCAGGCGATCCGCGTTTCTCGACCGAGCGCACGCGTCAAGACTGCTGCGGCGCGTCGTCCGCCAGCAGACGTTCGATCGGTATGTCCAAGGCGCGCGCCAATTTCCGGAGGAGTAGGATCGTCGAGTTACCCCTGCCCAATTCGAGTTCCGTAACGTAGCGCTCCGAGACGCCCGCAGCCTCGGCTAGCTCACGCCGCGACATGCCTTTCTGTTGCCGCTGCCCGCGTATCCGCGCCGCAACATGTTTTAGATACGTTGCTTCCTGCGCGCCCTGCATTCGTGACGGCTTCGATGCGCGCATCCATCACCGTCCACACACGATCTGCTAGTTCTGCACTATAGTGGTACCCAATGTGGAGCGATTCGACCACATCTGATACACGACCCCTTGGTTCAGAGTGCAAGTCGATTTGGTCAGGAGCGCCCTGGCCGCGCGTGTGGTGATATGACACCCGGCAGGACAAGTAGGCACTGGTCCACTCGCACGGTTCCTCCGGGTGAGCGATTCTCGTTCTGGCGGGAGGCGGTCTGCGAGGCAGTGATGAACGTCGGCACCGAACATCCGGGCGACGGGTTCAACGGGGATCTCACCTGCTCGCAATACGGCGATATGCGCTTCTCCGCGTTCACTGTGTCGCCGCATGAGGTGGTGCGGCTCAAATCGCATATGGCGCGTTCGGGCAACGCCCATTACCTGGTGAGCCGACAGCGTAGCGGTGTAACCCGCATGTCCCAGAACGATGATGTCTGTGAGTTGCAGCCGGGCGACGTCGGTCTCGTGGACGGCACTCGTCCGTTCCGGCTGGAATATCTGCAACCAGTCGATCGCATTGTTGCCGTCATTCCGCATGCACAGTTGCATAGCCGCGCGCCGTGGCTTGACCAACGGCCGCTAAACCGCATGGCGGCGGCCTCTCCTCTCAGCGAGTTGCTTCGGTTCTACCTCGAACGGCTGGCCGGTCCTGACTGCAACTCAACGTGGGAAGCTGCCGCGCTGACGGACAACGTTTGCAACATCGTCGCACTTATGACAGCAACCACCGTGCGCGAGCGCTCCTCTGTGCGCCAATTCGCGGTCCTGCCGACCCTGGATCAGATGCTGATCATGCTGCGACGTCATCTCGCGGATCCGGATCTGTCACCGGGAGCGGTGGCCGCACGCTTGGGCGTATCGCTACGGACACTCCACAAGCGGTTTCAAGAAGCCGACACAACCTTTGGCAAATGGATCCTGGAGAATCGTCTGCTGGCGTGCCAGCGCGCCCTCGAGGATCCGCGCCATGCTTCCTTCACGATCTCGCAGATCGCTTACGGTTGGGGCTTCAACGACCTCTCGAATTTCTCGAAGGCGTTTAAGACGCGGTTCGGTGTCTCACCACTGGAATACCGGCGAAAAGTACAGAGCGACAATCGCGATGCTTGAAACCTTGATCGTCTAGGTCGGTGTGTAATTAGCCGTTCCGGCGTGGAAGCTTCGCGAGCAATACAAGCGAGCGGGCTCCGAGATCGTAGGACTTGGTAACGGGCAGCGCTTCCGAGCGTGCCGTATCCAGCAACACGTTCCACCCCTCATTGGGAAGGTGGAAGACGATCGCATCATGATGAGCGTTCAAGAGAAGCAGCAGGTCGTCGTCCCCGACCGGCGCGCCGCGGTCGTCGCGCTCGGCGAGGCGCTGGCCGACCATCAGGCAACCCAGGCAGCGGGCGAACGGCAGGTGCCAGTCCTGGGCGGTCATCTCGCGCCCCTCGGGGGAGAGCCACGCGGTGTCCTCGGGCTTGGGATAGGTGCGGCGCCGGAACAGCGGATGGGTTTTTCTCAGATTCAATAACCTCGTTGTGAAGGCGAACAGATCCCGGTCCGCGTTGTCCCAGTCGATCCACGACACCTCGTTGTCCTGGCAGTAGGCGTTGTTGTTGCCGCCCTGCGTGCGGCCGAGCTCGTCGCCGGCGGCGAGCATCGGCACGCCGTGCGAGAAGAGCAGCGTGGCCAGCAGGTTCCGCTTCTGTTTTTTTCTTAGTTCAAGAACAGAAGGATCTTCCGTCGGGCCTTCAACACCGCAGTTCCAGCTGCGGTTGTCGTCGGTGCCGTCGCGGTTGCCCTCGTGGTTGGCCTCGTTTCGCTTGCGCTCGTAGCTCACCAGGTCCTCGAGCGTGAAGCCGTCGTGCGTGGTGACGAAATTGATGCTCGCGGTGGGGGCACGGCCGCTTCTCCCGAAAAGGTCCTTTGATCCCGCGATGCGCGAGGCTAGCTCGCCGATCGTGCCGTCGTCGCCGCGCCAGTAGGACCTCGCGGCCTCCCGGTACTTGTCGTTCCATTCCGCCCAGCCGGGCGGGAAATTGCCGAGCTGGTAGCCGCCCTCGCCGAGGTCCCAGGGCTCGGCGATCAGCTTCACGCGCGAGACCACTGGGTCCTGGCGCACCGCGGCGAGGAACGCGACGTTGCGGTCGTAGTCGGCGTGCGTATTGCGCGCAAGCGTGGTGGCGAGGTCGAAGCGGAAGCCGTCGACGTGCATCTCCTCCACCCAGTAGCGCAGGCTGTCCATGATCAGCGCCAGCACCACGCGGTGGGCGGCGTTGAAGCTGTTGCCGGTGCCGGTCGTGTTGAGGTAGCGCCGCGGATGCGCGGGGTCGAGCCGGTAGTAGATCGCGTTGTCGATGCCGCGGAAGCTGAGCGTCGGCCCGGTGTGGTCGCCTTCGGCGGTGTGGTTGTAGACCACGTCGAGGATCACCTCGATGCCGGCGGCGTGCAGCGTCTTCACCATGGTCTTGAACTCGCCCAGCGTACCGCTCGCGCAGTAGCGCATTTCCGGGGCGAAGAAGCCGATGCTGTTGTAGCCCCAGTAATTGCGCAGGCCATGGTGCAGCAGGCGGCGCTCGTCGAAGATGGCGTGGATCGGCAAGAGCTCGACCGCCGTCACGCCCAGGTTTTTCAAGTGGGTGATCACCGGGTCGGTGGCGAGGCCGGCATAGGTGCCCCGAAGCTGTTGCGGCACTTCCGGGTGAAGCTGCGTAAACCCCTTTACGTGCAGCTCGTAGATCACCGTGTCCTGCCACGGGGTGCGCGGCGGCCGGTCGTCCCCCCACGTAAAGGCCGGATCGACGACCTGGCCGCGGCCCCGCTTGACCATCTTCGCGTAGGGATCGAGCAGCAGCTTGTTGTGGTCGAAGCGATGACCCTGATCCGGCTCGTGCGGACCGTGCAGGCGGTAGCCGTACAGCAACCCGGGCCGCGCTTCAGGCAGGTAGCAGTGCCAGACGAAATCGCTGCGCTCGCGCACCGGCACGCGCTCGATCTCGCGGCGGCCCTTGGGGTCGAACAGGCACAGCTCGACGCGATCGGCGTTCTTGGAGAACAGCGCGAAGTTGACGCCGGCGCCGTCCCAGGTCGCGCCCAGGGGATAGGGCCGGCCGCGCCAGACCGCGCGCGGCGCTACCAGAGCTCGTGCGGGCGCCTCCACTGCGCCCGATTATGCAGAAATAATCCGGCTCGGCTGGATCAGGTGGCAACCGTTGGTCCGCCAGCTCCCGTCCCGCTGGCGCTGCATGGCGTAGTACGCGACCCAGACCGAGCCGGAGCGGTCGGTGACCTGGACCTGCTGCACCACGTCGCCGCTCATCACGACGAGCTCCAGGAACGACACGCTGGCGGGGCGGTAAACCGCGCGGTAGCCCACGCGCACCGCGTCCAGGAAACGCTCAGGGGTCCCGAACACCCGCTGGACGCCGGGTGACACCAGCGCGAAGGCGCTGTGCGCGTCGTCGCGGCGGAAGGCGTCGATCTGGCGGTGGATCACCGCGCGGATCTCGGCGACGTCGGCGCCGGTGACCTGGCCCTCCGCAGCCGCCGCCGGGAACGGCAAAGCGAGCGCCAGCGCGGCCAGCCAGGCCCTCAGCATTCAGATGCCTCGCGCATCGGAGGCGATCTTCAGCGACAGCTTGCGGTCGCGCAGCACCTGCTCCAGGCGGCTGCGCTCGGCCATGACCTTGTGGGCGTACTGGGCAGAGTTGTCGCGCCAGGCGCCGTTGTAGAACTGCAGCCCGGCCTCGAGCGTGCCGGTGCGGTGCACGTATTCCTGCAGGATGCGCGCGCCGACGTGGATGTTGCTTTCGGGATCGAAGACCGCGTCCTCGCCCCCCGCCGCGCGCAGCTTGTCGAGGTGGTACTTGGGGATGATCTGCATCAGCCCCTTGGCGCCCATTCCGCTTTCGGCGATCGGGTTGAAGCGCGACTCGATCGAAATGACCGCGAGCACGAGCAGCGGGTCGAGCCCGACCTCGAGCGCGGCGCGGTACGCCGCGACCACCATTCGCTCGGTGGCGGCGGCGGCGACGAAAAACCGCCTCGACAGGTGCTCGACCAGCGCCTGCTGCGTCGCATCGAGAGGCTCGGGGGCAACCGCCGCCAAGAGGTCATCGCCTTCGGCCGGCGCGCAGGACACGGCCGTCATGTCGGGCGCCACCGCGTGCGGCGGCGCCGCGGCAATCAGCAGCGCTCCAGCCGCGACGATTGCGAATGTCAGGATCTTGTTGGGATTAGGGACGGCCATGAGCTCACCCAGCGGTGTGCTGAATGGTAGAGCGCGAGGCGAAGACACATCTATCGCCGCGACTTGAATTTCCTGTCGCGCGTCGACTACACGCGCTCCTGCATCGACTACATCGGGATACAAGTCCAGCCGATAGTGGCTTCCGCTACCGATCAATATCATGACGTCGTTACTCGCCAACAAATGCTGCATACGAAGAGGGTCCTGCAGGCATGAATATCGTCGCGATGGTTCTGGCAGGGGGTGAAGGCACGCGGCTGTATCCGCTCACCGCCGAGCACGCCAAGCCGGCGGTACCTTTCGCTAGCGGCTACCGCCTGGTGGACTTCGTGCTGAGCAACCTGGTGAATTCGCGCATCTCGACGATCTACGTCCTCGCGCAGTACAAGCCCGAATCGCTGATCAAGCATATTGAGGAGGCGTGGTCGCCGTGGTTCCCGGACGGCGACGGCTCGGTCAAGGTGCTGCTGCCGCGCTCCAACACCCTCGGCGGCCAGTTCAAGGGCACCGCGGACGCCGTCTACCAGTGCCTGGACCTGCTCCAGACGCACTCGCCCGACCTGGTGGCGGTGTTCGCCGCCGACCACGTGTACCGCATGGACGTGCGCCAGATGGTCGCGTTCCACCGCGAGCAGCGCGCCGAAGTCACCGTTTCCGCGGTCGCGGTGCCCCTCAAGGAAGCTTCGAGCTTCGGCATCCTCGCGCGCACGCCCGAAGGCCGGGTCACCCAGTTCCGTGAGAAGCCGAAGGACGCCGCCCCGCTGCCTTCCGACCCCGCCCATGCCTATGCCTCGATGGGCAACTACCTGTTCGATCCCGACGTCCTGGAGCAGGCGCTGCACGAGGCTCGCCGCGCCGGCGAGACCGACTTCGGGCGCGACGTCCTGCCCCGGCTGTGCGGGACGCGCCGCGTGTACGCCTACGATTTCGCCGAGAACCGCGTCCCGGGCCTCCAGGAGCACGAAGAGCGCGGGTACTGGCGCGACGTCGGCACGCTGGCGGCGCTCGCCGCCGCCCAGCAGGACGCGATGGGCAGCCAGCCGCGCTTCAATCTCTGGAACCGCCGCTGGCCGATCCGCGGCGAGTTCGACGCCGCCCTGCTTGCCCGGATCCGGTCGGTCACCGCGGGCGTTCCGTGGCAAGCCGCGAGTAGAGCTGAGCGTACTGGCGAGCGGCTGCCCGCCAGCTGAAGTCGCGCCCCATCCCCGCGCGCTGAACCTCGCGCCAGCGCGCCGGCTCGCGCCACACCGCGGCGGCCCGCCGCACCGCGGCGGCGAGCGCCGAGCTTTCGGCGCGCTCGAACAGAAACCCCGTTTCGCCGTCGGCGATGGTGTCGACCAGCCCGCCGGTCGCGCGCGCCACCGGCGGCGTGCCGTAGCGCTGGCTGTACATCTGGTTCAGCCCGCAGGGCTCGAAGCGCGAAGGCATGAGGAACACGTCGGCGCCGCCCTCGATGAGGTGCGCGAGCTCCTCGTCGAAGCCGGTCGCGAGCGCAATACGCCCCGGATGGCGCGCCGCCGCTGCGGCGAGCGCGCCCTCGAGGCTGCGCTCGCCCTGGCCGAGCACCGCGAGCTGCGCGGGCAGCGCGGCGAGCTCGTGCGCCGCGGCCGCGACAAGGTCGATGCCCTTTTGGTGCGTGAGGCGGCCGACCAGGCCGATGAGGAGCTCGTCGCTGGGCTCGAGGTTGAGCCGGCGTTGCAGCGCGCGCTTGTTCGAGGCCTTCCTGTCCAGGCACGAGGCATCGTAGGGCTGCGCGAGATGCGGATCGCTCGCCGGATTCCAGGCGTCGGTATCGATGCCGTTCAGGATTCCGCTCAGCACCGCATGCCGCTCCCTTAAAAGCCCGTCGAGGCCGCAGCCGAATTCCCCGGTCTGGATCTCGCGCGCGTAGGTCGGGCTCACCGTGTTGATGGCGCCGGCGTGCACCAGCCCGCCCTTGAGGAACGAGACGCGGCCGTGGAACTCGAGCTGGTGCATGGAAAACGATTCCGCCGGCAGGCCGAGGCGCGCGAGCCAAGAGCGCTCGAAATTTCCCTGGAACGCAAGATTGTGAACCGTGAGCAAGCTGGGTTTTTGAGAAAAAACGGGCATTAAAGCGGCCGGCCAGTCGTTGCAGTGGACCACGTCGTACCCGGCGGCCAGCCGCGCCGCGACCTTCGACAGCAGCCCGAAGCGCAGCGCGTTGTCGGGCCAGTCCTGCCCGCCCGGATCCTGATAGATGCCTTCCCGCTGGTAGAGCGGCGCGCAATCGAGCACCAAAAACTGATTATTTTTCAAGACACGACAATCCAAGCCGAGCTCGCTGAATCGGGCGACCTCGGTCGCGTCGCCGATCTGCCGCAGCACCTGCGCATATCCCGGCAGCAGGACGTCGACCTCCAACCCGAGCGCGCGTAATGCCGGCGGCAGCGCGGCGCTGACGTCGCCCAGCCCGCCTGCCTTGGCGAGCGGCGTGCATTCCGGGGTCGCGAACAGTACGCGCATGGCGCCGATATTACTGACCCCGGAAAAAAAGACCCCGGTAGGGTGCCGGGGTCAGTTGCCTACATACGCACGAAGGGAGGGAGGTGCGTATGCAAGGGGGGAATTGGGTCTAGCTCGTCGCTACTCGCGCCTCGAAAGAGGATTGCGGCGCGATTGCAACCACTTTGCGCTCGGCGCCGAAGTCCCGCTTGACCGGGATCTCCAGGCATGCCGCGCCGTTCAGCACCTTGGCGCCGAGAGCGCGCGCCAGGGCCGGCTGCAGCTTCGGCGACTCGAGCTCGATCAGGCACGCGACGCGCGCCGCGCCGCGGTTGTGGATAAGGCGGAATGCGTGCACCGGGCCGTACGGCTCGCACATCGAAAGCACGGCCCTGGTCAGCGCGTAGAAATCGCGCGCTTCTCCCAGCTTTTCGGCGACGTCGGGCTTCATTCCCGAACGATGCTATTGCCCGTCCCTGTCGGCTATCCCAAGATGCATGAACCTGCTGTAGTGCCGCAACTACAGAATCAAGGCGACGGTCGCCGCGGTCAGGCAGGTGGCCAGGGTGCCGGCGGCAATCGACTTTATCCCCAAGTCCACTACTTCTCCTCGCCGCTCGGGCGACATGGTGCCGAGGCCGCCGATCATGATCCCGAGGCTGCCGAAATTGGCGAAGCCGCACAGCGCATACGTGAGCAGAAGCCGGCTGCGTTCGGAAAGCTCCGTCATCTTTGCCAGATCGAGAAAAGCGACGAGCTCGTTGATCACGGTCTTCGTGCCGAGCAGGGACCCCGCGGCGCGCGCCTCGCTCCACGGAATGCCGGCGAGCCAGGCGAGCGGCGCGAGCACCCAGCCGAGCGCGCCCTGCAGCGTGTAGGGAGCGATGATGAGGTTGACGAGCGCGACCAGCGCGACGAACACCACCAGCATCGCGACGATGTTGAGCAGGAGCTGCGCGCCCTCGAGCGTGCCGCGCGTGAGCGCGTCCATGCTGCCGGAGGCTTCGGATTTCAGCACCAGGTCCCCGCCCGTCGTGGTTTCGGGAGGAACCATCAGGAACGCAATCACCAGCGCCGCGGGCGCCGAGAGGATCGAGGCGATCAGGAGGTGCGCCACGGCGTCGGGCTGCGTGCGGCCGAGGATGCTGCCGTAGAGGAACAGCACCGTGCCCGCGATCGACGCCATGCCGCCCGCCATGATGGCGAACAGCTCACCCCTCGAGACGCGCGCAAGGTACGGCCGCACGAAGAGCGGCGCCTCGACCATGCCGACGAACACGTTGGCCGCGGTCGACAGGCCCACCACGCCGCCGACGCGCATCGCTTTCTCGAGCAGGAAGGAGATCGCGCGCACGATCGCCGGCAGCACGCGCCAGTAGAAAAGGAGCGCCGAGAGCGCGCTGATCACCAGCACGAGCGGCAGCGCGCGGAAGGCCAGGACGAAATTCGACGCGGGATCCGAAACGGCGAACGGCGGGCTGCCGCCGCCCAGGTAGCCGAACACGAGGCTAGTGCCCGCCTGCGTCGCGCGCTCGAGCATGAGCAGCGCATCGTTCAGCTTCAGGAACGCGTCCTTGATTAGCGGCACCTTGAGGAACACCACGGCCCCGACCACCAGCAGACCCAGGCCCACCAAAACTCCGCGCCACGGGATCGCGCGCCGGTTCTCGCTGGCAAGCCAGGCGAGAGCGAGCAGCCCTGCCATTCCGGTCAGGGCGTGAATAGAATCGGACACGCGTGGAGTCTAATCGCGAATTTCTGGTCGCCTGCCTTTGCGCCGCCTGGTGCGACACCTGCGTCGCCTATCGCGCCGGCTTCGTGGCGATGGCGGAGCGCTTCCCGCGCGCCGAGTTCCGCTGGGTCGACATCGAGGACGACGCCGAGGCGGTGGAGGACATGGACGTCGACAACTTTCCGACCATCCTGGTGCAGCGCGGCAGCGAGACGCTGTTCCACGGCGTGATGCTGCCGCACCACGAGCACCTGGAGCGCTTGCTTCAAAAAATCATTGTTTGAAGAGGGAAGCGATCGTGCCCTGAATCGCCTGCGCGGCCGCGCGCGGATCCTTCGCATCCCGGATCGGCCGCCCGACCACGATGTAGTCGGCGCCGTTGGCGAACGCCTGCGCCACATCCACGGTGCGCTTTTGATCGTCGCTTCGATCGGCGACCGGCCGAATGCCCGGCGTGACGACGAGCAACCGGTCCTTGAACTCGGCCTTCAGCGCCTTCGCCTCGAGGCCCGAGGCGATCACCCCGTCGCAGCCGCTCTCGGCCGCGCCGCGGGCCCTCGCCATCACTAGCGCTTCTACGCTCCTGGTTGAACCCATCTCTTCCAGGTCGCGCTGGTCGAAGCTGGTCAGCACCGTGACTGCCAGGATCTTCATCGCGCCCTTCTCGCGCGCGGCCGCCTCCATCACCGAGCGGTGGCCGTGCACGGTGAGGAAGGTTGCGCCGCGCGCGCGCAGGTTGGCCACCGCGCGGCGCACGGTCTCCGGGATGTCGTAGAGCTTGAGGTCGGCGAACAC
>Ga0137428_1001008_pt1 | contig 11376 bp, 8 predicted proteins | sample EasRivERMZT718_2_FD_102305 | JGI IMG/M metagenome (GOLD analysis project Ga0137428, IMG submission 102305) | Soil microbial communities from meander-bound floodplain in the East River, Colorado, USA - East River MetaG ERMZT718_2 | ecosystem: Environmental > Terrestrial > Soil > Floodplain ...
CTCCGCGCCGCCCGCGCGGCCGCGCCGGACCTACCGGTCGTCGCGAGCTTCTCCTTCGATCGCAACCGGCTCACGAACGTCGGCGTGTCGCCCGAGGACGCCGTGGCCTTCGCCGAGGCCGAGGGCGCCGACGCGATCGGCGTCAACTGCTCGACCGGACCCAACGACGTCCTGGAAGTGGTCGAGCGGATGGGGAAGCTCACCAAGAAACCGATCTCGGCCATGCCCAACGCCGGCCTCCCGCGCGAGGTGCAGAACCGACTCATCTTCCTCGCCACTCCCGAGTACATGGCGTCCTACGCCCGCCGCTTCATCCGCGCCGGCGCGAGCATGGTGGGCGGGTGCTGCGGGACGACGCCCGAGCACATCAAGGAGATGCGGATCTACGTCCGGCAGCTCGTGCCGATGAAGACCGCGACCCGCGCCGTGGAAGTGGTGGAAGAGCGGAAGGCGCCGCCGCGCGAGGCGAAGCGCCCGGAAGAGAAGAGTCCCTTCGGGGCGAAGCTCGGGAAGAAGTTCGTGGTCTCGGTCGAGATCGACCCGCCGCGCGGCACCGACCCTTCGAAGGCGGTCGAGGGTGCCAAGCTCCTGACCGCGGCCGGGGTCGACGCGATCAACATCGCCGACGGGCCGCGGGCCTCCGCACGCATGAGCCCGCTCGCGCTCGCGATCCTCATGCAGAAGCAGGGCGCGGAGACGATCCTCCACTACTGCTGCCGCGATCGGAACCTCCTCTGCATGCAGGCGGACCTGATCGGGCTGAACGCGATCGGCCTCAAGAACGTGCTCATCATCACCGGGGATCCGCCGAAGATGGGCGACTATCCGGACGCGACCGCCGTCTTCGACGTGGATGCGATCGGGCTCACCCGCTTCGCGAGCCGGCTGAACGTCGGCCTCGACATGGCCGGGAAGGAGCTCGGCGTTCCGACGTCACTGCTCCTGGGCGTGGGCGCGAATCCGGGATCGATCGATCTCGACACCGAAGTCGAGCGCTTCAAGCTCAAGCTCGAGGCCGGGGCCGAGTACTGCCTCACCCAGCCGGTCTACGAAGTGCGCTACCTGGAAGAATTCCTGCGCCGGGTGCGGCCGGTCCAGATCCCGATCCTGGTCGGGATCCTGCCGCTCCAGAGCTTCAGGAACGCCGAGTTCCTGCACAACGAGGTGCCGGGGATGTCGATCCCGGACGAGATCCGAGAAAGGATGCGGAAGGCGAGCGACCTCTCCAAGGAAGCGGCGCAGGCAGAGGGGATCGCGATCTCGCGCGAAGCGCTCGCCGCCGCCAAGAAGTTTCCCGAGATCCAGGGCTGCTATATCATGCCGCCCTTCGGGCGCTACTCGGCGGCGCTCGACGTGCTCACCGTTCTCTGAACCTGGGCTCGAGCGGCGCCAGGCGGGCCTTCGTCCAGTTTCGTCGCGCCAGAGGAGGGCGCTCGCATGATCATGACCACCACGCCGGCGATCGAAGGCCGGAAGGTCAAGAGCTATCTGGGCATCGTGAGCGGCGAGGCGATCCTCGGTGCCAATCTGTTCAAGGATCTGTTCGCGAGCGTGCGCGACATCGTCGGCGGGCGCTCGGCCGCCTACGAGCAGGAGCTAGTCAAGGCCCGGGAGATCGCGCTCAAGGAAGTGGAGAGCGAAGCGGCCCGGCGCGGCGCCAATGCGGTGATCGGAATCGATCTCGACTACGAAGTGGTCGGACAGGGCGGGAGCATGCTGATGGTGACTGCCTGCGGCACCGCGGTCGCGCTCGAGTAGCCGGCTCGAATAGCGGGGCGCCGGCGCTAGCTGCCGAGCGATGCCCCGCCCAGGATCTGCTCCCCGCCGGCGGCACGGAAGATTTCCGCGGCGGCCTTGGCCTTGAACTCGGCCCGGCGCAGGATGTGCACGAACCCGGCGTTGGAGCGCAGGGGATCGAGCCAGGGATCGCGCAGGAAACCCTCGTAGCAGACGAAGCCGCGGGCCACGACCGCCGCCAGCACCGGCACCGCCTCTTCGACCGCCCCGGCATAGGCCATGGCACGCGCGAACATGTAGACCCCTTCCGGATCGGGGAAATCCTGCTCGGCCGCCCGCTCCAGCGCCACGTTGGCTGCCGCTCGATCGCGCGCGATGATCGCATGCAGCATCCGCACGAGCTCGGGCTCGAAGCCCTCGGTCTGCACGATCTCCATCGCGGCCAGCCCCGCCTTGGCTTCCTCCACCCGACCGAGATTCAGGAGCGAGAAGACGGCGATCGACTTGAGCTCGTCCTCGTCGCGGGCGATCGCTTCCTCGTAGTCCCCGCGCAAGAAGAACGTGTACTGGACGCTGGTGCGGAGATTGGGATCGAGCCTTCGCGCGCGCCGATCGGCCTCCACCGAGGCATCGAGCAGGCCGCAGAAGCGACAGGCGGCGACCAGGCCCGCAAAGAGCTGCGCGTCATTGGGCCTGAGCTTGGCCTGAGCCAGGAGGCGCTTCATCGCCGCCTCCGGTTCGCCGAGCTCGATTTCCAGGAAGGTGTACAGGTTGTGCGCGAGCGGCAGATCGGGGTTGAGCGCGAAGGCGCGCTCGAAAGCCTGCTGCGCGCGCTGCCGATTCTCGGCTACGTCCACCCGGAAGTACTTGGCGAGCACCCGATAGGTCCGTCCGAGCTGCGCCCACGCGGGCGCGTACTGCGGATCCAGATCCACGCAGGCGCGATAGAGATCCCGCACGGTGATGAGACTCGTCTGGTTGATCGTGCTCACGCCGATATGGTTCGCGCGCAGGAAGAGCTCGTACGCGCGCGGCGAAGCTGGCACGTCCTGCTGAAGGGGCGCGTGCCCGCGCGAGGCGAGCGGGATCGCGAGCGAGTCCACGATCTCGCGGGAGAGCTGATCTTGGAGCTGGAAGATGTCCTGGATCGACGCCTGGATGGTGGTCGACCAGGCGAGCGTCCCGGCGGGCGCCTCGACCAGCTGTGCGGCCACCCGCACCTGATCGCCCGAGCGGAGGAGGGTTCCGGTCACGGCCACGTCCACGTCGGCGTCCGCCATGACCCGGCGCAGGTCCGGGATGTCGCCCGTGCGCGCCGTCGCGAGGCTCGAGCGCACGACCAGCCGATCGATCCCGGCCAAGGACGCCGTGATCGCCTCCGGCAGGCTCGAGGACAGGAAGTCGATCTCCGGATCCGGACGCAGGAATCGGAAGGGCAAGACGGCCAGGCGAGTCGTGGTCTGGACCTGGGCCGGCGCGTCGGCGCCCTGGAACGCCGCGCGCACGTCCTGGGCCATGGCGGCTGCGGACGGATAGCGTTCCGCGGGCCGCTTCATGAGCGCGCGCTGGATGATGCGATCGGCCGCCATCACTGCCGGGCCGCCGGTGAGGGCGGGCGGCTGCTCTTCCGCGATCGCGCGCATGATCTCGAGCAGGGTGCGGCCCGTGAACGCGGGCCTGCCGGCGAGCATCTCGAACAGGAGGACGCCGGCGGCGAACACGTCGGCAGCGGGTCCGGCCGTTTGCCCGCCCCATTGCTCGGGCGCCATGTAGCGCGGCGAGCCGACGAGCGCGCCGGGCACCGTGAGCTCCAGGTTGGCGCCCGCACCCGCGGCGAGCGGTCGGGCGAGGCCGAAGTCCAGGAGCTTCACGCCGTGCGCGGTCAGGAAGACGTTCGTCGGCTTGAGATCGCGATGCACGATGTCCCGGCGATGCAGCGCTTCGAGCGCGGCGAGGATCCCGAGCAAGATCTCGAGCGCTTGCGGGAGTGGCAGCGGCCCGCGGGCGATGCGCGCGGCGAGCGACTCCCCTTCGAGGAGCTCCATCGCGAGGAAGATCTCGCCCGACTCCTCGCCCACCTCGTAGACCTGGCAGACGTTCGGGTGGTTGACGCTCGCCAGCGCCCGCGCCTCCCGCCACAGACGCTCGCGCGCCTCGGTGCCGGCGGCGGCGGCCGGATCGCGGATCATCTTGATCGCGATCTCGCGGCTCAAGCGGTCGTCGCGGGCGGCGTAGACGACGCCCATCCCGCCGTGCCCGAGCTCGCTCAACACCGTGTAGCGCCCGATCGCTTGCCGCATGGGAAAGATTGTACCCGGGGGGCCGTCCGTGGTGCGAAGCGTCAGGAGTCGGGGGTCAAGTCGGCGATCAGATCGCGATAGCGCGCCGGCGGGAATTCTTCCCCGCGTTCCGTTGCTCCGTTCGGGTCGGGGAGTGGGGCATGCCAGTCGCTGGGCCCGTTCGAGTCGGCCGCAGGGATGCGCGGTGGCGCAGTCGCCGTCGGTACTGGCGCGAGCGCAGCCGCTGCGAGTTCGGTCGCCGCCCGCGGCCTCGCGCCCAGCCGCGGCCCCAGGTCCGGATAGCGGATCCGAATCACCTCGTCCACGGTCCGCACTCGCTCCTGCATCGAGAGGGTCGCGATCGTGAGGTAGGGCACGGCGTACATCTCGAGCAGGAGCTTCACCATGCCATCGATCAGGACGATCTCCTCGAACTTCACTCCCGCCCGCACCGAGTCGGCCTGCACCAGCTCGGGATGTGGCCGGACGAAGAACACGAGCCCGCCGGCGACCCAGCGCATGTAAGCCGGGAGGGCTGGATCCTGGAACAGCTCGTGCATGACCGTGCCGTGATGGGCCATGTAGGCCAGATTGCAGAACGCGCGGTCGGAGACGAAGGAGTTGCCGGCATCCCGCTCGGCCTCGATCTGTCGACGGAACACTTCCACTTGATAGCGATTCACGAGATCCAGGTTGGCGCGCAGGCGGTCGAGGGACACTTCCATCTCGGCCAGGACCGAGCGCGCGACCTCGCTGATCAGCTGGAGCCCGTAGCGATCCTGCACGTAGCGCGCGAGCGTCGTCTTGCCGGTGGCATGCGCGCCGACGAAATAGATGCGAATCGGTGACGGAGGTGAGAAGTGAGTGGACCCCGGGTCGGCGGCGCTCGCCAGGCCGCCGGGCGGGAGAGGTCGGGTCGCCATCTCGGGGCGCATCCTAACACGGGGCCCAGGGTCCCCCCCCGCGCGCACCCGCCCTTCGCGTGGGGAAAAATCGCCGGGGGGCAAACCCGCCCGGGGGAAACCGGAGCTGACCTTCCGTCCATTTACCTCAGTCGGTCATCGGTCAGAGGTGCACGGTTTCCGGGTCGCGGACCCAACGGGGGAGCCGCCCGCGAAGCCGCCACCTCGTCGTGAACGGGGCCGGCGTCGTCTCTCCTGGTGGCGAGGGCCGGCGGAGTCTTTGGGGGAGCTCCGCAGGAACTCAGCTCGCGGCCATGGGTTGGAACCCGGCCAGCCATCCTCGGTGCGAGCATCGGGGGAGACGGCGCCGGCCCCGGCGCTTTGCCGGCTTTTTCACCGTTTCCCGCTGCCCACGGCCCGCGCCCTGCTCCTTACCCCCTCCCTATCTGCAGTTTTGAGCGGCAATTCGCCCGATTGCCCGGCCCGGCCGGCCGGTTGACAAGGGGCGCGAGCGCTGCCTAAACTCCCCGCCCTCGTGTGCGCACGCTCGATTCGCCGCGGATTCGCGCGCCGAAGCGAGCCGCCCGCGGGACATGCCGCATCGGATGAGCCCCGCGGCCGGAGTGAGTCAGGCAGATCGCAGTAGATCGCAGATGATCCAAGTCAATAGCCTCAGCAAGAGCTTCGGCCCCACGATCGCCGTTCAGAACGTCTCCTTCGACATCCAACGACGGGAAGTCGTCGGCTTACTCGGCCTGAACGGGGCCGGCAAGACGACGACCATGCGGATGCTCACCTGCTACCTGCCGCCCGACCACGGGACCGCCAAGGTCGCCGGGTTCGACATCGAAACGCAATCGATCGAGGTGCGGAGGAAGATCGGTTACCTGCCGGAGAGCGCCCCCCTCTATACGGAGATGGGAGTGCTCGACTACCTGGATTTCATCGCCGAGGTGCGCGGCCTCTCCCGGCCCCAGCGCCGGCAGCGGATCCAGGCGATGGTCGAGACGTGCGGGCTCGGGGACGTGGTCAAGAAGGACATCGGGGAGCTCTCGAAGGGGTATCGGCAGCGAGTCGGTCTCGCCCAGACCCTCATCCATGATCCGGACGTGCTGGTCCTGGACGAGCCGACGTCGGGCCTCGATCCCAACCAGATCATCCACATTCGAGAGCTGATCCGGGATATCGGGCGGGTGAAGACCGTCATCCTCTCCACCCACATCATGCAGGAAGTCAACGCCACTTGCAGTCGCGTCATCATCATCGACCGCGGCAAGATCGTGGCCGATGGAACGCCGAACGAGCTCGCCAGCCGGGTGACGGGCGGGGATCGCATCTACGTCACCGTGCGCGGCCCGCAGGAGGAAGTCGAGGGTCGACTGGCGAACGTGAACGGGGTGAAAGCGCTGCGGGCGGTGGAGAACCTGGGCGAAGGCCGCGTGCGATACGAAGTCCGAGTCGTACAGGGCGACGACCCGGCGGAGCGCATCTTTCAAATGGCGGTGGACCATCGCTGGCCGCTGTCGGAGATCAGGGCGGATGCCTCGTCGCTCGAGGACGTCTTCGTCCGCTTGACCCAGTCCGATCCCACCTAGGGAGGGGAAAACGCGTTCCCGGGCGGAGGTCGGCCGCGGTCGATCCCTGGCGCTCGGTCACGAGGAAGAGTGATGGGCACGATCTGGCCGATCTTCAAACGCGAGTTCAAGGGTTATTTCCGCTCGCCGATCGCGTACATCTTCATCAGCGCCTTCCTGATCATCTCGGGGTGGTTCTTCTACCAGACCTTCTTCGTGCTCGACTACGCGTCGATGCGCAACTATTTCGACATCCTGCCCTGGCTCTTCCTCATCTTCGTCCCGATGGTGAGCATGCGCATGTGGGCCGAGGAGCGGAAGAGCGGCACGATGGAAGTGCTGATGACGTTGCCGGTGCGCGACCACGAGGCCGTGCTCGGGAAGTACCTGGCGGGAGTCGCCTTCCTGGCGGTGACCCTGGCCCTCACCCTGCCGATCCCGCTGACCGCGGTCATGCTCGGCGATCCGGACATGGGGGTGATCCTGGCCGGGTACATCGGCGGCCTCTTTATGGGCGCCGCCTACCTGGCGATGGGGATCTTCGTCTCGAGCCTCACCTCGAGCCAGATCGTGGCCGCGATCATCGGGTGGGTGCTCTGCTTCGTCCTCTTCTTCATCGGGAACGATCTCGTGTTGTTCAACGCCCCCAAGGCCCTGGTCCCAGTGTGCGAGTACCTGGGGTTGGGCAACCACTTCGAATCGATCGGGCGCGGAGTGCTCGACCTCCGGGACCTGGTCTACTACCTCTCGGTCGTCATCTTCTTCCTGTTCTTGAACGTCCGGGTCATCGAGACCCGGAAGGCTTAGGGCCGGTCTTGGCGGATCATCAGCGTGGAGCAGTGCGATGAGCTCGAGAAGCGTGCGAGTCGGCAGGAACGTCACCCTCGCGTCCCTGCTCTTTCTGGGCATCCTGGTCTTGGTCAATATCCTGGTGGCGCGCAATTTTTTCCGCGTCGACCTGACCGAGAACAAGGAATACACGATCAGCGATTCGACCAAGAAGATCCTCGGCCGGATGGACGACATCGTGAATGTGAAGGTCTACTTCTCGCGCGACCTCCCGTCCTATCTCACGACCTTGCCGGCCGAGGTGCAGGACATGCTGGAGGAGTTCCGGGCCTATGCGCACGGCAATCTGGTGGTGGACTTCGAGGATCCAGCCCAGGATCCGGAAGTCGAGAATCAGGTCCGGCGACTGGGCATCCCGCAGATCCAACTGGATGTGATCCAGGCCGACAGCCGGTCGATCCAGAACGCTTATCTGGGCCTGGCGGCGCTCTACGAGGACCGCCATGAGGTGATCCCGGTCGTCTACTCGACCGACAATCTCGAGTACGAGCTCGCGTCTTCGATCGTGAAGGTAATGGAGAAGGAGCGGAAGGTCGTCGGATACATGACCGGGCACGAAGAGCCCGATCTGGCCACGACCTACGAGCCGGTCAAGCAAGCGATCGAGAAGCAGTACGTCCTCCGCCCGATCGACTTGCAGGAGGGGCGGTCTCCGATCGCCGAGGACGTGAACGTGGTCATCCTGGCCGGATCGATCACCTTGAGCGATCGCGAGAAGTATCTCGTCGATCAGTACCTGATGCGGGGCGGACGGCTGTTCGTGATGGAGGACGCGATCCAGCTCGTGGGCGGGCAGCTCCAGGCCCGGCCGATCCGGTCCGGAATGGAGAACCTGATCCCCTTCTACGGCGCGCGGGTGGAAGAGAACCTGGTCCTGGATCGCGCTGCCTGCGCTACCGCCGGCTTCACGTCCGGCTTCTATCGGTTCATGATCCCGTATCCGTACTGGCCGAGCGTGAAGAAGGATCGGTTCTCGCCCGACAATCCGGTAGTGAGCAAGCTCGAGGCCTTGGTCCTGCCTTGGACGAGCTCGATCTCCGAGTCGGAGTTGAAGCCGGCCGAGGTGGAGTTCGCGAAGCTCGCGTGGACCTCCAATCAAGCCTGGGAGGCGGTTGGAAGCTACAACCTCGCGCCGCAGCAGCAGTGGCCGAACGAGCCCGACAAGTTCAAGACGTACACCCTGGCGACGGCGCTCACCGGCCAGTTCAAGAGCTACTTCGCCGACAAGGACATTCCGGCGCTCCCGCCCGATACCACCGGCGTCATGGCGCCCGCCGATCCGCCCAAGCTGACGGAGAGCTCCTCGACCCAGATCATCGTGATCGGCACGTCGCAGCTCTTCGCCGCGAACTTCGTCGGACAGTTTCCGGGCAACATCACCTTTCTCATGAATGCGCTCGACTGGATGGCGCTCGGCGAAGATCTGATCGCCATCCGCTCGCGCTCGGTGACCGAGCGGCCGCTCAAGCCCGAGCTCCTAAAGGAAGAGGCGGAGAAGAAGCGGAGCGCCATCAAGTTCGCGGGCACCTTCGGCATGCCGATTCTCCTGACCTTGTATGGAATGACCCTCTGGACCGCCCGGCGCCGGCAGCAGCAGGTGTTCGAGACCGCGCGACGCGGGGGCATGACACTTCCCGGGAGCGACGGCGGTGGTGGCAACGGCCATGGGTCGGGGGAGTAGGGAGCAGCCATGGAGGGAAAGCAGATCCGGAACATGGCCCTCGTCTTCGGAGGGCTGGCGGCCCTCGTCCTCCTGCTCGAGCGGCCGTGGTCGAAGGAAGGGGAAGACGCCGGCAAGGCGCTCTATCCCAACTTCTCGGCCGACCGCGTCGATCGCATCGTGGTCGAGAGCAGCAAAGACACGGTGACGCTCGCCAAGCGCGGCGAGCTGTGGGTGATCGAGGGGGCGAACCTCTACCCGGCCGACACGGCATCCGTCCATCGGGCGCTCGAAGCCGTGGACCATTGGACCGCCAACCAGATCGTGTCCAAGAATCCGGCCAAGCACAGCGTGTACGAGGTGGACTCGACCGGCGTCCTGGTCAAGCTCTATGCCGGCAAGGACGATCCCGCCGTGAGTCTGATCGTGGGAAAGACCTCCCCTGAGGGCGGTACCTACTTCCGGCCCGTGGGTTCGGATGAAGTCTACGGGTCGCCGGATCGCATTCGATCGCTCTTCGTGCGGGTGGAGCGCGCGTGGCAGGATCGGCGGGTGTTCGACGTCGAGCCGACCGAGATCTCGCGCCTCAAGTTCGAGCACGGGGATTCGACGGCGGTGCTCGAGAAGGGCACGGATGGCACCTGGGCGTTGAAGGAACCGGAGACCTTCGCCGTCAAGACCGAGGAAGTCGACAACCTGCTGCGGCACGTCTGCAAGCTGGTTGCGAACGCCATGCCGGATACCATGCCCACCCCGAGCCAGGCCGGCTTCGATCATCCCAAGCGCAAGGTGCGCGCCGAGCGTCTGGACGGAACCGGGATCGATCTCTTGATCGGCAGCCAAGCCTGGGATGGCACTTATTACGCCAAAGCCGCCGATCGCGACTGGATCTACAAGGTGGCGACCTATCGGGTCGACCCGTTCTTCAAGGACCTCCATAGCCTGAAGGCGCCGCTCCCCACTCCGGCCCCGCCGGATTCCGCCGCTCCGGCGGTTCACGTCCCTTAGCGCGGGGGCGGGACGATCCGAGCGGTCGCGATCGCGAGTGCGATCGAGCAGTGGGCTCTCGACGGCTTCGGCGCGCTGCCCGACGCCGCGCGCGCGGTCTTGCTCCTCGGCGCCGCGCTCGCCTTGGCGGCGATCACGTACGGTCCGACGGCGCTCCTGTTTGGCGCGCTGGGGCAGCGGCGGTTGGGCATCGAGCTCCCGCCCCGGTGGCCGGCCCCCGGCTGCGAACGCCGCGCTCATGTCCCGCTTGGAACGCCCTTCAACTGGCGGTCGCCGCTCGGGCTCGGCGCCGGCCTCCTGCTCACCATGGCCGACGATGGGTTGGGATGGCTCGCTGCGCTCGCGGTCGCCGGGCTCGGCTACGGTACCCTGGCCCCGGTCCTGAATCTCGAGATCCAGGAGCGAGCCAGTGCGGTGGCGGCGCTCGCCGGCACCGGCATCGGCAACGCCGGCACCGCGCTCCTCCTCGTCTGGATCTATCGGCGCCGCGGGGTGGGGTGGGCCGGGGCGGGGCTCGCTCCGGTCCATGGCCGCGCCGTGCGACACGCGCTCGAGCTCGCGCTCGCGATGTTCGCGGTCTCGCTCCTCCACGATGTCGCGTTCACCGCCCTCTTCCGCCGGCCGCCGGTTTCGAACGTCGAGCCGCTCTTGACCGCGCTCTTCGCCACCGGGCCGCGCGTGCCGGCGGCGATCGGGCTCTCGCTCGTGGTGGTGGTGATCGCTCCCCTGATCGAAGAGTTGGTCTATCGCGGAGTTCTCTATCGGGCGTTCAGGGATCGGGCCGGAGTCGGGCTCGGCATCGCCGGATCGTCACTCGTGTTCGCGTTCGCCCACTTCGAGCCGGATCATTTCCTGCCCCTCCTCCTCATCGGGGCCCTCCTGGCCTGGATCAGCGAGCGGGCAGGCTCGCTCCGGCCGGCGATCGTGATGCATGCGCTCTACAATGCCCTCTCCCTCGGCCTGTACTTGATCGGACGCTTTCAATGATGCAAACGCACGCGAACGATGCGATGAAAGGCCAATCATGACGAGCGATACGCAGGATCCCGTCGCGCGCATCGCCGACGAGATCGAGCGCGGATTCCGCGGCGATCCTTGGCACGGCTCTTCGACCCAGGAGATCCTCGCGGGAATCGACTCCGAGACCGCCGCCCGGCGGCCCATTCCCGGCGCGCACACGATCGGCGAGATCGTGGCGCACCTGGCGGCCTGGACCCACGAAATCGCTCGCCGAGTGGCGGGTGCCGAGCCCGGATCCCCGCCCGAGGGCGATTGGCCCCCCGCCGCCGGGCCGACGGCGGCCGATTGGGAAGCGGCCCGCGCGGATCTGAATCGGGCTCATGCCGAGCTCGTGACCGCGCTGCGGC
>Ga0137428_1001009_pt1 | contig 11370 bp, 9 predicted proteins | sample EasRivERMZT718_2_FD_102305 | JGI IMG/M metagenome (GOLD analysis project Ga0137428, IMG submission 102305) | Soil microbial communities from meander-bound floodplain in the East River, Colorado, USA - East River MetaG ERMZT718_2 | ecosystem: Environmental > Terrestrial > Soil > Floodplain ...
GACCAGCGGGCGAAGCCGGTCCGGGATCTTGGGCACCACCGTAAAGCGCTGGATCGAGGGCATTTAGTTCACTCCAAGGCCATCGAGAGCAAAAGCGAAGCGGCCGGGTGAGGGGTCATGGGGATGGGAGGGCATGGGCCTCAAGCTCTTTCGGGCGCTCGCTCTTCGGGGCCTGATCGGTGTTTTCAGCGGTCATGTTGAGCATCGCCAGGCTCGGCCCGCACGGGCCAAGGGCACAAGGTCAGGGAGTGTGGCCCATCGGGGGCGCGATGGGAACCCCCAGCGCTCTGAATCCCGGCGGCCGTCGCCCCACCGCCGATCAGGCGCTTCCGGACTCCCGCGCCGCCTGCGCGACGAGCTCATGCGCGAGATCGTGGCCGAGGAAGCGCTCGGCGGCGGAATGGCCGGCGTAGATCAAGGGCGTCAAGAGGATCGCGACCGTGAACTTGTACACGTACTGGGTGACCGCGATGTTCGCGAACTGCTGCCCGGTCACCTTCCCGGGCAAGTAGAACGCGATCCCGAGGATCACGATCGTATCGACGAGCTGCGAGAAGAGGGTCGAGCCGGTGGCGCGCATCCAGAGCCGGCCGGCTCCCGTGCGCTTCCGGAACGCATGGAAAATGAGGACGTCGATCAGCTGGCTCACCGCGAAAGCAATGAGCGAGCCGACGATGATCCACATCGATTGGCCGAACACGTTGTGGAACGAGGCGCCCGAGACCGGCGAGAAGTCGGTGGCCTGGATCTGGAGTGCTAAGAAGAGCACGATGAACGCGTAGGAGATCATCGCGATCCCGAGCAGGGTGAGCTGCCGCACGCCGCGCTTCCCGAAGTACTCGTTTACTAGATCCGTGGTCAGGAAGACGACCGGCCACGGAAGCACGCCCACCGACATCGTGAACGGGCCGATCGTGAACAGGCCGAGGCCCAGGCTGAAATCCGGGCGGCCAAGGAAGAAGAGCTTGCCGCCGATCAGCTCGCCGAGGAGAGCGTTGGTGAGGAAGAAGCCGCCGAGGATCAGGAAGAGCGTGTCGCGCCGGGATCGCACGGCGGGGGAAGGTAAAGAGTAAGGAGCCCCGCTGTCAACCCGCTCGCCCGCCGGAGGGTGATTGGGGTTATTCGCCGGCCGTCACTTTTGGCTCGGCGTCGCCGGTCGATTGGGTGGAGAACACCGGCCGGGCTCGGAAGGTGAACTCGCGTCCGAGTGCGGCCAGGACGCGTGGATCGCGATCGTAGAGGTCCCGGAAGAAGTGCGCTTGGCCTTCCGGGTCGGCAGTGGCGGTGAAGTACAGGAAGTAGACCGGCACCGGCTTCTCGAGGACGATGGGTGTGGTCTTCTCGCTCTTCACCGTGGCATCGATCGCCTCCGCGCTCCAGCGCGGATCGTCGATCAGGAGCCGGGCGAGCTCGAGCGGATTCTCGACTCGGATGCAGCCCGAGCTGAAGGCGCGCTGGTCGGCCTGGAAGAGCTCCTGGCTCGGCGTGTCGTGCAGATAGACGGCGTGGGAGTTGGGCGAGACGAACTTGACCCGCCCGAGGGCGCAGTGGGGTCCCGGATCCTGCCGGAGCATGTACGGAAAGTTGCGCGGCGTCACGGTGGCCCAGTTGATGTTGCCGGCCGGGATCGTCTTCCCGCGCACGTCGATGACCTTTAGGCCGCGCTGCGCGAGATAGCCCGAATCCCGGCGCACGGCGGGCAGGATGTCCTGGGCGAAGATCGTGGGCGGCACGGTCCAGGTGGGGTTCAGCTCCACGTGCTGGATCGCCGCGCCGAAGATCGGCGTTTGCCGCGCTTCCTTTCCCACCTGGCAGCGCGATCGCCACTTCGGCTTGCCGGACTCGAAGTAGAGCACCTGGAAGGCCGCGATGTTGGTGACGACGAAGCGCTCATGGGCTTCGCGGAGCACCCATCGGCAGCGCTCCATGTTGACGCGGAGCTGATCGATACGGTCGGTGACGGGCACGTTCATCGCAGCAACCGTATTGGCCCCGATGACGCCGTCGGCCGTGAGGCCGTGCCGCGTCTGGAAGCGCTCGACGGCGGCGACCAGGCTATCGTCGTAGACAGGAGCGGCGAGGTCCGCCTCGGCGGCCGGCAAATCCCCTTCGACGGCGAGGCGGTGGCGCAAGACGGTGAGGCGCGGATCTTCGGTGGCCCCAGGCTTGAGCGTCTCGCCCGCGGGGATCTGTGGCCAATCGCCCTTGGCGGCCAGCGCCCGGTAGTGGGCGAGCGCCGACTTGAGCCGGTGATACAGGACGCTCCGAGGCTTCAGGCGCTCGATCTCGTCAGAGAGGTCCCCGGCGATCGCCTTCTCGATGGCGGCGGCTGGATCCAGGTTGTTGATCTCGCGGCTCATATTCCAGTTGGGATCCAGCGCCTCGATGTCGACCTTGCCGAAGAGATGGTGATAGGCCAGGCGAATGAGGGCGTCGGTGAGGAGGAGATCGTAGTCGGCAAGCGCGGCTTGGTCGTCGGAGCCGTCCGCAATCTTGGTGCGCAGGGCGAGGAGCGCCGACGGATGGTAGTCCTTCGAATCCAGGCCATCTTGCTCGGACTCCTCGATCGCGCGCAGGAGGGCCGCGGACGATCGCTCGGTCCAGGCGCAGGTGAAGCTCCGGTGGGCATAGAAGTCGGGGAGGACGATCGTCGAGGCGATGTGCTCGCCGCGCACTTCCAGCTGTCCGCCGTCCCGGAGTTGCGTGATTTGATCGAAGATCTGCTGCTGGATGGGTGTCAGGGTGGGGTCACCCAGTGCGCTTGATCCGGAGCCGAGGATCAGGAGGAGCCCGATCCCGACGGCCATTCGGTAACGGCGGCGCGTTTTCGTGCTCAATCGCTCTTCGTCCCCCGTTCGGAGCTGCGAACGACCCCGGGCTCCGCTCCACGCTCGGCCATCAGGCGATCCACGCGCACGGCGAGCTTCCGGAGCTTGGCCTCACCTCCATCCCGGTCGGCGAGGAGGCAAACGAGAATGTACCGCCGGCCGGCCGCTTCGACGAGCGCCGAATCGCCTTGCCACGGCCCATAGCTGCCCGATTTCCGGAGGATCGTGTAGCCGGGGATGGTCACCGGCTGGCCGTCGACGGCTGCCGGTGTGGCCGATGCGGAGGATTCAGCGGCCGCGGCGCTGAGGCCGGCCACGAACTTGTGATTGCGGGTCGTCACCGCGAGGATCTCGCCCATGGCGGCGCTCGCCTCACGGCTCACGAGCTCGCCGCGATCGAGGAGGGCGTAGAAACGGGCGACGCTCGCTGCGCTCGCCGCATGCCCTTCGCCGGATTGCGGCTCGGCGCGCCAGAGGCGGGCCTGGGGACTGCTGTAGTCCTTGCCGACCCAGAGCCCGCCCTTGGCGGCCGAATGGAGCCCGATCCGCGGGTTTTCGAGTGCAGCCGCAATTCTCTCGAACCCAAGGATCTCGATCATGCGCGTGGCTTCGGGGTTGCGGGAGTCGCGGATCATGCGCTCGAGTGTCCGCCGGACATCGGGCGTGATCTCGAGCTCGCCGCTCGCGGCGGCGTCGTAGGCGGCGGTGAGGATCGCGAGCTTGGCCATGCTCGCAGCACCCAGGGTCGAGTCGTCGGCGAGGCCGGCATGAACCGGGCGGGGGAGGAGGGTTCGGCCAGGGGCCGGTGATCCCGGCGATCCCGGCGATCCCGCGGGATCGTGCAGGTCGACGATGATGAGGCTCGCCTTCCCGGCCTTGGCGAGCGTGTCGATGCCGAGCTCGGTGGCGATCGCCTGGAGGTCGCGGGTGAGCTCGGGATCGCTCGCGCCGAGCGGGTCCGGAATCGTGACTCCAGCGTGGGATGTGGCGACGCAAACAAGGAGGATGAGGGTGCCGGCGATGGTCCGCACCCTCTCCCGCCCGCGTTCACTTGTCTCGATGTCGATCCCCATGCGATCGGCCACTCGCAACTCCGTGAAGGTCGCTACCCTGCACGCAAGTTTATCACTTCGAGCAACTTGACGAGCTCCGCGTGCATGGCGGCAGGAGACGGCGCCCGGTGGCGGCGCCCATGCCCGGGCAGGACCCAGGTGAAGCGATGGTCGAGGAGGGTCGCGACCGATCGGACTTGCTCTTCCCAGGAGTACCAGCTCACCGAGCGCGAAGCGTGGAGGCGCTCGAAGTTGGGTGACCACCAGAGGTGGTCCCCGGTGAAGAGGTAGGTGTCCCGATAGAGGAGGGCCATGCTGCCCCGCGTGTGCCCGGGCACCGGGATCGCGAGCAAGTCCTCGGCGAGTGCGATCGGTTCGCGGCCGGCGGGTTTGTGCTCGACCCCGGCGGTGTCGCGGGTGACATCGTCGGTGTGAAGGATCCTTGTCGCCCCGAATTGCTCATGGATCTTCCGGTGGTCGGCCACGTCGTCCCGATGAGTAAGGAAGAGGGTCGCCACGCCGCCGAGTCCTTCGAGTCGCGCGAAGAGCCGGCGCGAAGCTCGCGGCGAATCGACGAGGACGTTGCCGGCGGGGCGGCGGATCAAGTAGCTCGAGGCGCCGAACGACGACTCCGCGGTGTACCCGCAATAGAGGACATCGGACACGTCCGGGGCAATGGGCTCCGGGAAAGCGTCAGCCGCCTGCCGGGCGGAGGTCCGGGAGACGGTGCCGATCGAGGCCGTGGGGCAGGCGACGAGTGCCATCGCCGCCCGCAGACGTTCCTCTTCGGTGGCCGGCTGCCTGGAGACGTAAGCGTGATCGCCCACCCGGGAGGGGCTGAAGGTGGCCGGAGCGACCTGCCGGCAGGTATCGCAGTCGATGCAGCTCGAATCGACGTAGAAGTCACCCGGGACGTTGTCGGAGAGGCGGCGCTGGAGCTGGGCCATGGGGAAGATCCTTATCGTCGGCCAGAGCCGAAGGGGTCTCCTCTGCGACCTTGCCGGTCGACGTCGGGATTCTGAACTTGGCTGGCCGGGCTGGCGCGAGCAGTTTGGTAGGGGCTAGGATGCCCCGATGCGGATCCATGCCCGTCCCCTGTCGGCCGCCTGGTTCGTTCTCTCGCTACTCCTCGTGTCCGCCGCGAGCGCCACCGCTGCGGAGCCCAAGCTCCCACCCCTCCGTCCGCTCCCGCCGGCGATCGCCTCTCGGCTCGACACGCTCACCGCCGCCGCTGCCGTGTACCGCGGGCTCTCTCTCGAGCACCAGGTCACCATGGGGCAGGTTGGTCCGGACGATCTTCGGACTCGAATCACCGCCATTGTCGACCGCGAGCTCCCGGACCAGGTCCTCACCCCCGTGGATCGGCTGCTGACCGATTTCGGGCTCTTGCCCGCCGACTACGAGCTGGCCGAGGATTATCCGGAGCTCCTCACGAGCCAGATCGCCGGGTTCTACGATCCGATCGAGAAGACCTTGATCCTCACCGATCGTCCGGGCGGTATCCTCGGTCCGGAAGTCGCCAAGCGCTTCGGCCCCAAGGCTGCGGCCCGGGTCGAAGAGATGGCGACCGTGCACGAGCTCACGCATGCGATCCAGGATCAGCATTTTCCGCTCCTCGCGCGCTTGAGCAGTGCACGCGAGCCGCTGGCTGATTCGCTCACGGCCGCGACGGCACTCTGCGAGGGCGATGCAAACCTGGTCATGTACAGCTTTCTGCTCGGAATCGCGGTCGAGCGCTTGCCGATGATCGGCCAGATGATGGCTGCCGCTGCCACGGGAGATCCTGCCCGCCGAGCGGAGATGCTGTCGCCGTTCCCGGGCGTCCCGGGCGCAGACCAGCTCACGAGCACCCCGGCTTATCTGCGGGAGACGCTCGTCTTTCCCTACTTGCAAGGTTTCGTTTTTGCGCTCGCGGTCCGGCAAGCGGGCGGCCAGAAGCTACTCGATTACGCTTTTGCGCAGGATCCTCCGTCATCGAGTGAACAGTTGCTGCATCCCGAGAAGTGGCTCGGGGCGCGCGATCAGCCGATCCTGATCTCGCTCCAGCCCGCGATCGAGCCGCTCACGGCGGGAGATCGGGCGCCGTTCGCCGGCTACAGAGTGACGGCGCGCGGTTCGCACGGGGAGCTCGGTGTGAATCTCTGGCTCACGGCCCGGCTCGGGGACCAAAGCTGGCAGACGGCGCAATCCGCCGCCGCTGGCTGGGGCGGCGATGCCTTTCTCTATCTCGAATCCGACTCGGGACCGGGTCTGGTCGTCTGGGTGTGCGATTGGGATACGGTCGCCGATGCCGACGAATTCGAGACCGCCGCCGGACATACCGCGGCGCCGGCATCCGAATCGCTCTGGCAGATCCATCGGCCGTCACCCACGCGGGTGACGTTGATTCGCGGGACGCTCAAGGAGTCGGCTCGCAAAGATCTCGCGAGCGCGCTCGCCAATGCGCATGCCGAGAAACAGCCGGGACCATCGATCGATCTGCAAGCGCTCGGCATCGGTCCCGCCGATCTGCCGCGACCGCCGGAGCAGGCGGAGCTGATGCAGCTCCTCAACAATCCGCTCCTCGAGGGGCTCATGAGCGGGGCGCCGAGCGGCGAGTAGGGCTTCCGCGCTACTCGCCGAGCCAGCGCTCGAGGAGCGAGATCTCCTCGAAGAGCGCCGCCACGAAGGCGTGAGGCGTTTCCCGGTGCTCGGCGAGGTGACTTTGGAGCTCCTGCTCGCCTGATTTCAGCAGTGCGGTTTCGTCACGGAGGCGCGATGAGAGCGCCGGCTGGGCATCGGCCCCGGACCGCGCCCCGGACCAGCGCGCGGTCGTGACGGCCTGCGCGCAGAAGGACGCGGTGCCGTGGAGCACCATGTAGGCCGGACGGGCGTCGGCGCGGCTGAAGGGCGAATGGCGCATGGCTTCGGGCGCGGGCAAGACCGCTTGCAGGCGTGCCATCTCGTACACGAGCAGATGCGCCGCCTCGTGCACGAGGAGCTCGGCGGCACCCTCGGGAGCGGTGGCATGTCGGCCGAGGATGACGAGGCCCGGGAGCTCGCTCACGGTCTTCGAGTTGAGCTCCGGATTGGGATCCAGCTCGATCCGCCGCACCAGCGCCCGCACGAAGGTAGCGCCTCCCGGCCACGTGCGCCGGAGGCCGGCGAGTGCATCGGACACTTGCGCGACGAATTCGGGCATGGCGGCGCCGGGGCCCGAGAGCTCGATCAAGTCCACCCGGGGGGCGATGCGCCAGGGAGGGCGCAGCGACGGGGGAGCGGATGGGGGGGCAGCCGTGGTGCCCGCCGCCGCGAGCAGGGTCTGTCGCTCCTCCTGGGCGAGCGTGCCGCCACTTTCGGCCTCGATCCGTAATTGTTCGCCATCGGCCACGAGCCGCACCCGGCGCGCCGCCGCCCCTTCCAACACGATCCCGCTCCCCGGAAAGGGCACCGTGCCGTCCTTGAAGACCAGGAGCGAGAGTTCGCCCCGCAAGTTCGCGGCGCTCCGCAGCCAGGGGATGGCGAGCTGATTCCAGAGCGCTTGCACTTGCACCGGCAAGGCGGCATCGGGGGCCGACTGCGGATGCGTGGCCCGGACGATCCGCGCTACCCACCGCCGGAAATCGGGCGCCATGAGCAACGTCTCGCGCTCGGCGGGCTCCAGAGCTGCGAACGTTTCGGCGATCGGTGGATTTCCCCCGCCGGTCTCGAGCTTTCGGGCTGCGATGGCCTCGAGCGCGACGCCGAGCCGCGCGGCTTCGCGCCTTATGAGCGCAGACCGCAGTCGCTCCGGCCGGAAGCTCCCTTCGACCCCCAGGAGCGGACCCTCGCCGGGGAGCGGGGTGGACGGGCGCGCCGTCATTCGGGCCCTCCGCGCTTCGGCCGCCCGATCGCTGCGTCCATCTGCGCCTGGAGCGCACGGATCGCCTCGTTCCCGGGATCCAACGCGTCCGCGCGCGCCAGTGCCGCCCGCGCCGAATCGACTCGCCCCGCCACGAACTCGGCGCCGCCGAGCCGGAACCAGAGATAGGGATCGCGCGGCTCGAGCATCGCCGCTGCGCGGAACGCCGCCGCAGCCGCCGCGGCATTCCCGAGCTGCGCTTCGCTCTCGCCGAGGCCGCGCCACAGGGACATCGTGCGCGGGAAGCGCCCGGCGGCGTCGCGGAAGGTCTGTGCGGCCTCCGAATTCCGGCCCGCCTTCAGATACGCGGTCCCGAGGTTCATCCGGGCCACCGGGTCGCCGGGAGCGAGCGCGATCGCCCGTTCGAAGGTGGCGATGGCTTGGTCATGCCGGCCCTCATCGGCGAGCGCGATCCCGAGGTTGATGAAGGCGGCCGAGCGATCGAATCGGACGAGATCGAGATGCACGACGGCCGCCAGCCCGGCGAGCGCGACGGCCGGCAAGACGAGGGCCCGCCAGGAACGGCGGGCGAGAGCAACAAGCTGCTCGCCAGAGTAAGCGGCGAGCAGCAACACCACCGGCACGATCGGGACTCGATAGCGCGCGGTGACGAAGAAGACGGCGACGCTCAAGGTGAAGGCCGCGGCAAACCACAGCACGAGGCTCCATCGCCGGCGCTCCTCCCGGCTCCGGAGCGCCAGCAAGGCCCCGAGCAGCGCCCACGGCGCCACCCAGCCGAATCGGACCAGCGGCCAGCGCAGCAACGGGATCAGATCGCGATAGAGGGCGGGATCCTCAATCTGAGGGATCTCGGCTGCATTCCAGACCAGGAGCAGCTTCCGGCCGAAGATGCGAAGCGTGCGCGCGGGATCGGCGCGCATGGCGCTCCACGCGCGCTGGGTCCAGAAGTCCGAGACTTCCGACGGCTTGAGGGTGCGCCCGCGCGCGGCTTCCGCCACTCGCCGGCCAGTCAGCATCCAGGAGAGATCCACCGATGGGTGGTCTTCGCCGCCCGCGCCCGCGGCGCGCGCGATCTGATCGAGCGGGAGGTACGTTCCCCGGCCGATCGAATTGTTGCCGATGAAGAGGTTCAATCCGCCGTTCGAGCTGACCAGCACGCGATCCTTCCCGACCACCAGATTCCGCAGCGTCGCGGGTGCGATCGCGATCGCGAGCCCGACCCCGAACGCCAGTCCCCAGCGCCACCGGCGAGCCACGGGGGGCCGCGGCCGGAGCCCGGCCCCCATCGCCATCCATAGGAGCGCACACGGAAAGAAGACGAGGACGCTCGCTCGCCCGAGCGCCGCGACGCCGAGCAGCGCCCCCCCGGCGAAGAATCGAACGCTCTTGCTCTCCGCGCGCGCACCCGAGAGGACGAGGAGCAGCAGAATCAAGAGCACGGTCAGCAACCACTCCATGAGGAAGAGGTTGTCGTAGAGGATGAGCATGCCGTAGGCCGCCATCGCGACCCCGGCGGCGATCGCCGCCACCCGACCCACGAAGCGCCGCGCGAGCAGGTAGAGGAGCGGAGGGCCGAAGCTACCGATCAGCGATTGCACGAGGAGCGCCCGCTCGATCGCGAACCCGACCACCCACCCGATGAGCGCCAGCACGTACGAATAGAGCGGGCCCATGAAGTAGACAACGGTCCCGATGCCCTCGCCCCTGGCGATCGCGCGCGCGGTCGACAAGTAGTAGGCGGAATCGAGTCCCGGCGAATGGAAGAGCGGTGTCTCGCGGAGCTGGAGGAGATAGGCGATGCGCAGGCCGAGGGCGAGGACGTAGAGCGCGATCGGGGCGAGGAGGTCGCGCCGCGCCGATGGAGACGCCACCGCCCGCGGGGGATCGCGTCGAGATCGCTCTGCGGCCCGGGTCGCCATCGACCTTAGTGGGCGGCCGAACGCGCGCCCGACGCCGCGCGCGCATCGGGGGTGGGCCGAGTCCCCGTCGGCGTTCCTGCCGGCGGGAGCCGATCGGGACTGAACGGCGCCAGCTCGGCGGGATGTTGGCCGGTGACGATCGCGTCGGCCAAGAGCCGCGCCGTGAGCGGCGCGAGCAGGATGCCATTCCGGAAGTGACCGATCGCGAGCGCCAGCCCGGGCATCCGGGCCATGAGACCGATCGCCGGTAGCCCATCGCGCGCCGCGGGGCGCAAGCCGACCGCGGTACGAATGACTTCGGCGCCCGCCAGCCCAGGAGCGAAGCGGGTTACTCCACCCACGATCCCGGCGAGCCCGGCCGCCGTCACGACCGGTCGGAAGCCCGCGTCCTCGACCGTCGTCCCGAGCACGAGATCGCCGTTCGCACGTGGAACGGCGTAGGCCCCGTGCGTGTAGAGAACGTGTCGGAGGGGCTGCATGGCGGGCCCTACGAACCCCGCGGGCGCCGCCGGGCGAACGACGAGGATCTGGCCGCGGCGCGGCTGGATCCAGTCGGCCGGGATCGGGAGCCTGGAAATCGCGCTCCCCCAGGCCCCCGCCGCGATCACGACCGTCGCCGCCCGATGCGCCGTGCCTCCCGCCACGACCCCCACGGCGCGGTCGCCTTCTGGGCCGCCCGCGAGGATCAGCTCGGTCGCCGTCGTCCCGTCCACGATCCGAGCGCCGCGCTTCCGGGCCGCAGCGGCGAGGGCGATCGTGAGGCCCTTCGAATCCACCACCGCCTCCGCGGGGAGGAGGAGGGCCCCCGCGAGATCGGGAGCGAGGATCGGCTCGCGCTCCTGCGCTTCGGCCGCCGACAGCCATTCGGTGCGGAGCCCGCGCGCGGCCTGCCAGGCCGCCTTCGCGCGCAGTAGAGCCGCCTGCGATTCGTCGGTCGCGATGAGGAGAACGGGCAAGGTGCGGTATTCGATCGGGAGCTCGGCCTCGGCGCTCACCGCGCGCACCCAGTCGGCATAGATGGCACGATTCGCGAGCCCGAAATCGAAGAATGCGGATGGCTCGTCGGCCTCGGCCTGCGGGGTGAGCATCCCGGCTGCGGCCGCCGACGCCGCCGAGCCTTCACCGGCGATCGAGCCGCGCTCGAGCAGGAGGACGCGCAACCCCCGCCCGGCGAGCTCGCATGCGAGCGCAGTGCCGATGATGCCTCCGCCGACGATGATGACGTCGGTGGGGGTGCGCGATTTTGGGGTGGAGTCCATGGGTCCGGCGGCGATCGGCGCGATTCCGCGGTTTGCAACCGGCCGCGCTTGCGGCATAGTCCGCAGCGTGATGGCGCGAAGTCTAGCACAGAGAGTGATCGCACCGGCCGCATGGGTCGCGCGGCTCGGGGTGCGCGCGCGGCTCGGGGTGCGCGTACCACTCGGGGTGCGCGCGCGGTTCGCAGCACTCACGGCACTCGCGGCGCTCGCCAGCGCCATCCTTCTCGCCCCCCCGACCGCATCCGCGCAGGCGCGGGTCCACGCCAATGCCGAGCTGGAAGACGCGATCGACGCCCAGGTCCGACGTTGCATCCACTTCATCTACGACGGGCAGCTCGATTCGGCCACGGCTGCCGTTGAGCAGGCGGCCGCGCTCGCTCCGGGGGATCCCCGGATCGGGCTCTTCCGCTTCCGCTGCCTGCGCGAGAACTATCCCGACGACATCAACGAGGAGGCGCGAGCCAAGGCCAA
>Ga0137428_1001010_pt1 | contig 11363 bp, 22 predicted proteins | sample EasRivERMZT718_2_FD_102305 | JGI IMG/M metagenome (GOLD analysis project Ga0137428, IMG submission 102305) | Soil microbial communities from meander-bound floodplain in the East River, Colorado, USA - East River MetaG ERMZT718_2 | ecosystem: Environmental > Terrestrial > Soil > Floodplain ...
GCCCGCTCTTTCTTTTTTTGTTTTTTTTTGTGTTGTTTGTGTGGGTTTTTTTTTTTTTTACTCTCCGTACCCCGGTCTTTTTTTTTTTTTTTGTTTTTTTTATATATATTTAATTAATTATATTACATGTAGTTGGTGTATGGAGTGTGTCGGGAGGTCAAAAAGGGCTTGACAACCGGGCGTGGCCGTGAAACAATACTCAGGCACGCCCACTCACCCCCACCACACACTCGAAAACCTGGCACGGGCCGTGCCGGGCCGATAATTTGAAGGGACACATATCATGGCTAAACATGCACACAAGCTGATTAAGTATCAGAAGAAAACATGGCGCTGCACACTTGAAGGATGTTCATTCTTTGTGCATCTAGGACTTGAACATGTCCTGATAGGTAAGCAGGCAGTATGCTCAGAATGTGGAGATGACTTCAGGATAGATGAGAATGCATTGAAAGAGGACATGCCAAGATGCGGATTCTGTCGTGAGGGATTTCGTAGAAAAGAGGAGCATAGCAAACTTCAGAAGGCATTAGAGAGATTAGGTGTGGCAAGTGTAAGTGAATTGAATGATGGTCAGCGCACTATGCTGGAAGCACTTCAGTTACTTCCGCGCACCGAGATTCAGGAGGATAAGCCAGTATCGGAAGTGTTACCAGATACTACAGCTACAGGAGAACCAGAGAAGCCCAGGCGCACTCCTGAACAGCAGAAAGCATATGATAAAATCATGAGGGAGTTGGGACTCCGATGAGCAAACAAACAGGAGCACTGAATCACACGCATCGATATTTTCAGTTCTATTCGGCCCCTGAAAAGAGGCATTATTGGGGATGTAGACTGGATGGATGCACACACTATCTACCAGGCAACATGCCATCACCATTAGGCAAAATGTCTATATGTTGGACTTGTCATAGTGAATTCATTATGACAAAGGAAAACATGGAACAGAAGTTCCCTGTATGTGAAACATGTATGAGGGACTTGGCGAAGGTTCCAGAGGTCGGGCCGAATCGTGCCAAACCTCACTGAAAATAATTTCACTCAGGCCCAAAAAATCCCTTGACCTGAGCGCAGCGAAGTGAGACAATCACTGAGTCGGGCCGGGATTCACCTAGTCCGCCGAATACACGTAGCGGAAACAGACAGTAGATACAGGAGAGAATAACATGAAAACAGTTGAATTCACCGCGACGACCGAAACTGCATACGGCAAGCCCCTCACTACTCCTATCGGATACTCTGGTAAGTTTCAGGCATTCGAGGGGATTCAGGAAGTACGCGATGTCGGTGAGATGCCCTCGGATGATGAGTTGGTGACATACGCTAATAACAAGCGTAAGGCGGCTGCTCGGCAGAAGTCACTGACGGCAGCCCTGGAAGCAGCCGGATACGAGAAGCCCACGCTTGAGTCAGACTCACAGCTCCAGCTCCGCACGCTCTACAAGGTGTATGTGGCTGCGAAGAAGTCACCCGAGGAAGCACGCGCCCTCGCATCGCAGACGTTGGGTGTGGAGTGGGCTGAGTAGTTCCCATCACATCAAACGGAACGGGCCACCACCAGAGTATATCTGGGGTGGCCCTTTCTGTTTTATGTCATAACATAGAATGCTGTACGAGGTGATTATGAATTGCTTCGCATGTGGAACCATTGAAAGAGTTGAACATCATCACATTATACCAACACGGGCCGGGGGTAAGGGTGCTCCGGGAATGAGAAATAATGCAGACAATTTAGTATATCTATGTAAAGAGCATCATCACATGGTTCATGCACTAATAAGAAAACGATATGGACGTAATTATGCATCACGTGGCCTAACTGTAATGGATTACTTAGTTGTAATACTGGCTATACGAGATGATGTATTTATGTCTGCTCTGGTAGATGTATTTCCCGGCGACCGCGGTTGGCTGACGAAAGGCTGCCTATCGCCGGACTTTATACACGAAGCAATGGCGAAAGTCGGCCCGGAAAGGCCGGAACCCCTTCAGAATCAAGGGGTTACGACTGGCACGACAATTGCTGTTTCCGGAGTGTCGGACCAGACCCCTCCGGCGAACTACATACATACAGTATTAATGGAGATGTATGTAGGATTCGGATACTCTAGAGAACGTGCTGAGATGATAGCACGTAAAGCGAGGGAGACTATATGAATATAGTAGAGCGTAAAGTAAAGAAAACGATAGGTGAGTGCGACGTGTGCGCGACCCCTGACATTGAGGTCGCCGTATATTACGGTGGAATCGCTCAGTGTGATTCGTGTTATCAAGCTGAGCTGGAACTACTCGCCAATACATCAGCCAACAGGACTCTGGTTCAGTCAGCCAAGATAGATGAAACCAATGAAGTCAGCCAGGACATGTATAACAAAGGCACAGTGTCCTGTGTTGAGCTTCAGGGTGCTATACAGGCTGACGATAACATCCAGAATAAGCAGTATGCGCTGGCAGAAGTAGTCATCAAGCGCATCACGGATTTCGATGCTGCAATATTCAAAAAGCAGCAGGAACTAGCGGACCTGAATTCAGTTCGCCGTGCTCATGTGACATTCTTGAAGGATTCAGCATTCGTGAATCAACTCAGGAATGATGAACGTGAGAAGCTCAAGCTGGCAGACCTCAGCTACATTCCCACCTCACCCAAGACTGCTACAATCCGTAAAGCAGCCTCCAATACATCCCCCTCAGCTAAGTCTGTGAAGTCCGCTGAAATTAGGGCATTAGCTACTAAGCTGGGCATAGCTGAGTCGCTTCACTCAGATTTCATCAATGGCGTTAGCCTCATGATGAAGGTCCGTAAGCTAGCTCTGGAGGATGCGGGTAACATCATTGCTCAGGGGATGAAATAGTGCCCGTCATTAGCATCGACCAGCTAGTCCCTCGCACGAAGCGCGCACAGACATTCGTGCGTAAGATGAAGGACGTGCTAAATAAGCAAGGTCAGATAGAACCATTGCAGGTTCGTCACCTTGTAGGTAGTGACAGCATGTTCACTACATTCGAGCAGGATGCACATGGTGATAATATCATCCATGCGGCTCGTGATTTGGGATGGAAGACTCTACTCATCAGTGTAATGCAGAAATACGAGGGCTGACTATGACTGACTATATTGTTGACTACGTGGTTACTTCGGTTCGCTCAGTTCGTATCATTGCGAACACTCCTGAAGATGCTGAAAGAGAAGTAAAACAGTATCATCAGCAGATGGAATCAGAAATGATTAAGGAAGCTGTGATAATCCTCATGACTGAAGAGGACAAATAGATATGACTAGACAGGAAGCCGCGCAGTTTGCGCGGGAACAACTAAACAAGCATGGCCTATCGGCATGGTCCGTGCGACTGAATCAGAATCCTGATTCACGATTCCTTGGGCTGTGCTCATACAAGGATACGTGCATCATTCTTAACGCGCATCACATCGATATTCACCCTGACCCTGATGTGCGTAATACAATCCTTCACGAAATCGCCCATGCATTGTGTAAGGGACACGGGCATGATGAGGTGTGGTCCGCCAAGGCACGCGAAATTGGCTGTGATAATACCTCTCCCTGTAGTAACTTGACACTCGATGCTACCATCATCGATGCGATACGTAGTGGAGCTACAGTCGAAGTTACATTCGACGAGCAGATTATCCGCACACCGAAATACAACATCACCCGGCTACAGGACAAGTGTGAATACTGTGGTAAGGTCGCCAAGTCACTTCGAGAGAAGACAATCGAGAATAGTGATGAGATGCGTCCTAATCTCAAGATTATCACTCTCGAATGTGGTCACACGCTCGTAAAGCGTATTCCCAAGGGCACCCCGTTTCACTTGTTCCAGTTCGGTGGTTCACTCACATGTGAACATGAATGGCGTAAGAACGAGTGCTTGAAGTGTGGTCGCTATCGGCCCTATGCATTCCAGATTGAGGGGATGCAGTTTCTTGAGCAGGCGTTAGCTGTTAACAGTGGTGGCGCGTGCTTCGACGAGATGGGCCTCGGCAAGACTAATCAGGCAATGGGTGTAGTGAAGTTCCATCCTGAGTTGTGGCCTTGCTTGTGGGTAGTCAAATCGGGCCTCAAGTATCAGTTCGCTGGTACAATCATTAACTGGATGGGCGACGACCATGTGCCTCAGATGGTCGAGAAGTCTAACGACTTCTTAATACCAGGACTCCGACATTACATTGTCGGATATGACATGCTCGTGCCTAAGATTCGCCAAATGAAATCTGGCAAGGTTGCGAAGCAAGGATTCGATATCGCACAGTTCGAGCGTGTTGGAATCAAGTGTGTTGTGCTCGATGAGTGTCAGCAGATTAAGAACGTTGACTCCACACGCACTCAGATGGTTCGTAAGGTTGCTAAGGGACGTAAGGTAATCGCCCTGAGTGGCACACCGTGGAAGAATCGTGGGAGTGAGCTATTCCCTGTATTCAACATGATGGACCCCATCAAGTTCAATAGTGAGGAAAAGTTCAAGCGTGATTGGGTCGATTACTACTATCAGGGTGCATATCGCAAGGAAGGTGGTATCCGCAACATCAAGAGGTTCAAGGAATACACTAAGGACTTGTGTATTCGTCGTGAGCGCACCGAGGTGCTTCCTGAGCTTCCTCTGGTGAATCGCACCAAGTTACTCGTGCGTATGACGCCTCAGACAGAAGAAATGTATGATGAGGCGGTCGCTCAGTTCGTTGAGTGGTATCAGGCTCAGGCTGATAACATCAGCGGGATGCACATCTTGGCAGCTATGGCTAAGATGCGTCATCTAGTGGGCCTAGCTAAGATACCTGCTACGCTAGAATACGTCGATGAGTTCGTTGAGGATACTGACCGTAAGATAGTCGTATTCGTGCATCACATCGATGTGGCCGATCAACTCCTAGACGAATTCAAACATCGCTACGGTAAGGATATGCCAGTTATGCATATTCGAGGTGGCATGAATGGGTATGAGCGTAATGAGCTGGTGAATACGTTCAACGAGTCACCACGCGCGATTATGGTAGCTTCGACGCTCTCAAGCGGAGAAGGACTCAACCTTCAGACGTGCTCAGACTGCATCCTTCACGAGCGTCAGTGGAATCCTGCTAATGAGGAGCAGGTAGAGGGTCGATTCATTCGTATCGGCGCAGCCGCCAGCGTAGAGAAGGGTGGCAGTGGAACAGTATCAGCAGTATACGCGCACATGGAAGGACTCACGGCTATCGATTCCACACTAGACGGAATCAATGAGCGTAAGCGTAGTCAGTTCCACAATGTGATGAATAGCACTGAAGCACCTCGGTGGAATGAAGATAGCTTCGGTAAGGAACTAGCTGATGCTATCATCGCCGGGCACAATCGTAAGAAGCTACAGAAAGCAGGCTAATCATGGAATGTGATTACTGTTTCGTGCAGGAAGCAGAATTAGAAATTGTGCTCACTGAAGGGCAAGTTTTCTATTCCTGCCAGACGTGCGTATTCGACGTAATCAAAGAACAGGCAGACACGGATAATCGTGTTGCAACTATGACGGAGATAGAAGCATGAATGTCAAGGAACTGAAGTGCATCGATTTCAAGGTATTCTCGGATAACACCGTGCTGGTAGTGTGTGAAGGATGTAATACATCACTCACATTCAAGGTTAAGAAGCTCACCACGAAAGCTGTGATGACACCAGCTATGAAGGAATTTCTTTACGAGCACGAAACATGCATCGACGTGAAGCACTGAGTATCTTGCCTAGCCCTCAGTAATGAGGGTCGGGCTGGCTATTCGGACTACACAGGAGAGTGTGATGAATTACAATCTGCCGTTACTGTATGAAATGGCTGAGCGGTTTGGGTTCGTGGTGGACCGTCGCGCTGTATGGCCCATCATGATATGTGGGCAGCGTGCTGCTGAATACCGAACTCACCGTGATGCGCTGAATTTCGTATCAATCAGTTCATTCGCTAAGTTCACTATGGGAGAAATGAAATGACTATACTCGTTGATGCAATGAAATACTTCCTGACTATTCAGGCGTCAGGAACTGAATGGGCTTCCATCGAAGTGCAGGACAATGGGACTATTCGCATCGACGTGGGTCGTATCAACCATGACGGAGTGAAGCAGAAGAAGCACATGACACGCACTTATCGTGAGTCGGGCTACTACGACCACTATAATGCATGATTCAATGCTACCCTTTACTCATTTGGCTAGTAACCAGTTCAACGTGCCGATGGGTTGATCACGAGTAGAGGGTAGCACTGAGCCACTAACATGAATGGAGATAACTATGGCACACGTAAAGAAGACACTCAAGAGACTCAAGGCAGTGAATGGTAGGAAGCGTGAGGGCCGTGCATCGCTAGCGTGTTTCCAGTATCAGAAGGAATTACTGGTACGACGCGCTATCCGTAGGAGAATGACTGTCAGCTACTACCTCAACACATTACTGTGGAAAGATTGGGTGGACTGATGAACAATCCGATAGAGAAGTATCTGAATGAAGCGATAGCCGCGCACTTCCCTGAAAAGAGTAGGGCGAGTGCGTACATCTATTGCATCGCTCTGCTTCAACTCATTCATGGTGATTACATCGCTGTGACCCACAATGTAGTAATGACTAATTTCCTTCCTACAGATGACAAGAAATTCGTCACACTGTTGCGTGTTGTAGCCGACCTAATTGAACGGCTGCACAATGAAGATGAAGTCTATGTCAAGAGTATAGTCGCTGAGCTGAAGCGGCAGATATTGAAGGAGATGGAGTGACAGACATCATTCTACCTCCGAAGAAGAACATCATCCTCGATGCTACGCTCCTATCATTGTTAATGAGCTGCCCTCGTTTACTTGATTTGAAACACACTCGTGCTTTTGCGAGTGTGAGAGGTAAATCCAACTCACTTGAGGCGGGTTCACTGGTACACAAAGTATTAGAGGTGTACTACAAGCATATGATTGGTGGGTTCAAGCGAGACACATCAATCGGGCATGGAATGGCAGCAGGAATGCTGTACATCAACGGTTGTCCTCACTGTAGCGACATCACCGTGGACAATCCAGAATGTAAGCATGAGCCGGGTGAATATCCTGGTGTTCAGATGCCATCAGAGAATGATAAGCACATACTCGGATGGCAGTGGGTACTGAAGACATGCGAGCAGTATTTCGATTTCTACAAGAACGACGCATGGATTCCCTTGTTCGTCGAAACAGTAAAAGGCAAGGTATTATATGAGGATGACGAGGTACGAGTCCTGTGGAAGGCGAAGTTCGACCTAGGTATCGACACTAATCAAATCGGCGTGTGCTCAGTAGACCACAAGACATTCAAGCAGCGTCGTGACAAGACATCACTGTCGAATCAATTCCTCGGCCAGTGTAGTATCTTGGAGTCACGTAATGTCATCGTGAACAAGATTGGATTCCAAACTACACTAGATGTGAAGGATAGGTTTACACGTGAGATAGTCAGTTATAGTGCAGACCGACTCAATGAGTGGCAGACTGAAATACTTCCGTATTACGCATACAAGTATATTCAGTTCACCGAGACTGAGTACTGGCCCCCGAATTTTACCCATTGTGACAATATATACGGTAGCTGCGAATTCAAGGACGTGTGTCAGTCCAATCGGAATATGCGTCAAGAGGTATTGAACAATGAGTTCATTGTAGGACGCAAGTGGGACGTAACCAATAAAACAGGAGATGAATAATGCCTGGTGGACGACCTGCCCATACTTGGGAAAATGTAGAATCCTTTATCAAAAGTAGGATAACTATTGATCCTACAACCAATTGTTGGTTATGGCAAGGAGAAATAGGTCCAAGTGGATATGGACGTATTCGTATGGGATACGTAAAAGAATCTGTTAACAGAATTATGGCTATATTACATTTAAAATTAGATAAATATGATAGAGATTTATTCGTACTTCATAAACCAATATGCCCGAATAAACATTGCTGTAATCCTGAACATCTTTACATAGGAACTGGAAAAGATAATTGGGCAGATTTTAAGAAAACTAAACAATGGAAAGTTAAACATCTTGGTAGTCGATGGAAGAAAGGATTTGGTGAAGAATGACAAATAAAAGAATAACAAATAAGAAACTTATCCTTCGACATAAGAACAAGGGTATGTTACTGTTAGTTCCATGTAGTAATCATCCTCATCCAGCTTGTTGGATATTTGAGGATGATGTTCCTATTTTGGAAAGATCAGATAAACAACCAGTTGTATTCAAAAATAAGAAGGAATGTATTAAATATGCTTCTTTCTTATTAGATTGTAATTTTGAATTGTTTAATGATAAATTGTCTTTTGAGGAATTGAAAGTAAACTGAAAAAGGAGTGAATGAATGACACTAACACTACTAACAATATATTTGATTGGAGCAACTATCACCGGATTGGTATGTACTGTATTGGAGTATACTGTAGGTGATGTGCATTTGAAGTTTCGGCTAATGGCGATGGTCGCGTGGCCGTTCTTCTGGTACAAGTTCATTACACGAATGAGGTAACTACAATGATGACAACACTGAAACGACAGAATAAGATGGGACTCTCGTATGAGTTCCGTGGTGAGCTGATGGGAACAGAGACTACTATCGAGTGTGTTTCACTGAAGAAAACACTGATGGTGAAACATAACATCGTTCAGATGAATCGTGCGTGGTTCAACTGGATTCGTTTGGGTCAGTTCATTCAGGAAGCATTTCAATTCCTTGATGCAGGTGAACGTGAATTCCTCATGACTGGTATACTGCCAGCGGAATTCATCGTATTGATGGGTGAAATAGATGAGTAACATGAATGATGTGAGCTTCGATTCCCTCTATTGCATGTTTAAGGGGGAGCCGGGCACACGCAAATCGACACAGGCACTATCATTCCCTGCCCCACAGTATTGGTTCTCGTGGGATAGGAAAATGAATGGAATCTATCTACCCATGAAGAAGTGGGGGATAGACCCTAAGACTATTACCTATGATGACTACGAAGATTGGAATAAGCCCAAGATGAAACTTGAGCAGCTCCAATTGAACTGTCCCTACAAGACGCTCGTATTCGATAGTCTGACGAGCATGGCAGATATGACACTCAGACAGACTGTTAAGATGAAGTATGGTCTGTCACGTAAGTCAGGGCAGCAAGCTGGTAAACTAATTGCCGGCATTGCAGTCAATGAGATAGAGGACTACAATGCTGAGTCCGCAGCCCTGCAAGAATTGATTGCACTCACGAAGGATATCGCATCTTTCCACAAGGTCAATATCATCCTGATAGCTCACGTCGTTCAGGCTGAGTATCGTAATTCAGCTACAAACGAGACTCACATCAGCCGTACGATTGTGACAGCAGGAAAGAAAGTCGCTCCTAAAATCCCTGCATATTGTGGTGAAGTCTATCACTTCAATATTAAGAAGGGATTCAACCCCGATGAAGGAGGTGCATACAGTTTGTTGACTGAACATACTGGTGATGACTTTGCGCGAACTGCATTGGACTTACCACGAGAAATTGTGTTCAATGACAAACCCCTGTACGAAACATACATCAAACCAGCCGTAGCAACACTCACATCACCAACAACAACGTTCTAGGAGACACGAAGATGCCGATGATTAATTTCAGTGCGAAGGATTTGCTGCGTGGGAAGGTTGTGGAACCTGCGTGGTATCGTGTCAAGATTGACAGCGTGGGTGAGGCGCCATCGAAGGATGGTGGTTCTACGAATTACCCCGTAGAGGCTACCATCATCCGTAACGCAGACAACGGCAACGAGGGGTTCAAGGATGCTCCTCTGGATTGGAATTTCAATAGCAAGGCTATTGGCTTTGCTGTTGGCTTCCTTCAGGCATTCGGCGTAGAGGTGAAATCGGGTGTTCGATTTGACCTCGCCAATGCAGCCGGGAAAGAACTCGACGTATTCGTGGAGAACGATACGTGGCAGGGTCGTCTTGTGAATCGTGTGAATCACAAGTATAGGGCACCCAGGCAGTAATTACATTTCACTACACGCGGTCCCTACATCCAAGTTAGGGTTCCTAGAAATGTGTAGTGAATAAATGGATGGTAGGTAATTAATACGCTCGGAATAACTACTCCGTAGGCCATACGGACTCCACATCCATCGAGCATTATTCAGACAGATACAGGAGAGTGACATGACACCACAGACAGAGAAACCAAAGACAGAGCGTGAGATAGAGGAAGAACAGGAAGACCTCGATACTGAGGACGTGGACAACGAGCAGGAAGATGATGAGCCAGAAGTAGAGGATACAGGTGAGCCTGACCAGCTCGACCTGCCACTCTCTAGTGATTAGTCATCTGACTAGCACAGCGAGACTCGCTAATTAATCCCAGCGATTAGCGACAGAGGGTGTATCCAATACTTCACTTACAACAGTGACTGCTTACGGGTACACCCTCGATTTTCTAGTGAGTGGAGAGAAGTGAATAGGGGTAAAGGAAATGACTGAACAGAAAGATGAGCAAAGGCGAGTAGTAGGAAAGATCATCAAGGTCAGTGCATCAGGATGGGGATTCATCTCATCTCGTGAGATTGAATTCACTCGCATCTTTTTTCACTGGACTGCACTACGTCAGGACACATTGACATTCAAAGAAGTGAAAATCGGTATGAAGTGTGAGTTCATCCCACTTCAGATAGAGGGACGTGGATGGCGCGCTGTACAGATGCGCATGATTCAGGACACTACACCCAGAATACCCGAGGAAACGACTAATGAAACCCCTACTGTGTCCGAATTGTAAGAATGATGACCCCCGACTGATAGAGCGACTGATGCTACCACTGAACATGTTCTTGTGTACAGTGTGCTCCAAGGTTTGGTTAGAGGAGGACGAAGACGATGATAACTAAACATGGATTGGATGATACGAAAGTACATTATAATCCACCTCTGTGTTTACCATCTAACATCAGAATGGAAACGTGGATGGATGTAGTACGTTGTTCCACACACTTACTATCCATTACTTGTGAAGCCTGCATATACTACTTTATACATTCAGAGGAACGAGGAAAGGATGAGTAGTAAGAAGTATGTACCGGGGATGGGAGCTATCGGAGCCAAGTTTATGATACTTGGTGAAGCTCCCTCATATGAAGAAACTTCGGCAGGTAGACCATTTGTGGGTCCATCGGGCCGTGAACTAGATAGACTATTGAAGGATGCCGGTATTCAGCGTAGTGAATGCTGGATAAGTAACGTGAGTAAGTATGAGATTCCCCCCAACATAGGGAAGAAGCGTACATCATTCACTGAGCGAGCCGCGTCAGTAGGAATAGATATCAATCAACAGTTAGAAGAACTACAGGTTGAGATAAATGAAATTCGAC
>Ga0137428_1001013_pt1 | contig 11351 bp, 10 predicted proteins | sample EasRivERMZT718_2_FD_102305 | JGI IMG/M metagenome (GOLD analysis project Ga0137428, IMG submission 102305) | Soil microbial communities from meander-bound floodplain in the East River, Colorado, USA - East River MetaG ERMZT718_2 | ecosystem: Environmental > Terrestrial > Soil > Floodplain ...
AACCCCGGCAAGCTCTCCTTCGCCCACTCCGGCACCGGCACCGGCCAGCACTTCTCCGGCGAGCTGCTGAAAAAAATGGCCGGCCTCGACATCGTGCACGTTCCCTACAAGGGCGGCGGACCTGCAGTGCAGGACCTGGTCGCTGGCCAGGTGCCGATGGGCGTGCTCGGCTCGACGCCGCTCATTCCGCACCACAAGTCGGGACGCATCCGCATCCTCGCCTTCACTTCGAAGGATCGCTTTGCGCCCATGCCAGAGATCGCCACGCTGCACGAGTCCGGCTTTCCCGGCTTCGATACCGGCCAGTGGCTCGGCCTGCTCGCGCCGCGCGGCACGCCGGCGGACGTGGTCCAGCGGCTGCACGCCGCGACCGCCGAAGCGCTCGCGCTCGCCGACGTACGCGAGCGTCTGGCGCAGGCGGCGCTGCAGCCTGTCGGCAACACGCCGCGCGAGTTCGAGGCGGTGATCCGCGCCGACATCGAGCGCTGGGGCAAGCTCGCGCACGAGCTCGGCATCCAGCCGCAGTAGCTACAACACTTCGTTGAACAGGTAGAGTGCGCTGTCCTTCGCGCGGTGCAGCAAGCCTCGCTCAACCCTCGCCGCGTGCGAACCGGTCCACGGTGTCGAGCAGTTCCTGCGGGTCGAAAGGCTTGCGCATCATGGCGTTCGCGCCGATCTCGGCCGCCACCCCCAGATAGTCGCGCTTCGCGACCACGCCGCCGCCCGAGATGGCGACGATCTTGAGATCGGGCCAGCGGCTGCGAAACGCGACGATCGCCTCCAGCCCGTCGGTGCCCGGCATGAAGATGTCGGTAATCAGGACGTCGGCCGGCCGCCGGCTCTGGATGTCGATCGCTTCGCGCGCGTCGGTCGAGGTCACGGCCTCGTGGCCGCAGCTGTCGAGCAGCAGCCGCATCGACTCGAGCAGGTCGACGTTGTCGTCCAGGACCAGGATGCGCATTTTGTTGGATGCGATATTGCCAAAGCGCTGCACCTGCGGTCTGTCGGGCGTCGCCCGACAGCCTGAAACTAACTAGCTTGCGTAACCGGGCATTTCGCGGTCCAGGATGCGCATCATCGCCTCGAAGAACAGGCGCTCGCGCTCGGCGCGCGAATGGCGGTCGTTTGCCGGCGGCGCCTGCACCTGCGCGACGATGTCACCGGACAGAATCTCCAGCGGCTTGCCGGTCGACATTGCAAGCACCTGGGCGCGGCAGACGCGCTCGAGCTTGTAGAGCCGGCGGTAAGCCTGCGCCACGGTGGCGCCGGTCACCAGCACGCCGTGGTTCTTCATGAAGAGGACGTGCTTGCCGCCGATCTTGCGCGCCAGCCGCTCGCCTTCCTCAAGGACATCCGCCGTGCCGGCGTAGGTGTCGTCGTAGGCGACGTGGCCGTGAAAAAAAGCGGCCGTCTGGCTCGCCGGCACCAGGCGGTTGTCCTTCAGCATGTTGAGCGCCAGCGCCCAAGTCTGGTGGGTGTGCATGACCACCCGCGCGCCGCAGATGCGGTGGATCGGCGCATGGATGCACTGCGCCGACAGCTCCACCACGCCCTCGCCCTCGAGCGTCGCGCCCGACTCGTCGAACACGATCATGTCGCTGGCGCGCGCCTCGGACCAGTGCAGGCCGAACGGCAGGATCAGGTAGCGATCCTCGGTGCCGGGCACAGTGACCGTGAAGTGGTTGTCGATGCCTTCTTCCAGCTCGTGCAGGACCGCCAGGCGGTGCGCTGCCGCAAGGTGAACCTTGGCCTCGCTCACCGGATCGGCGGCGGGTGAAATCAGGGGATGAACGGACATGGTTCCGGCATCATAATCGAAGCCGGATGCACCCCCACGCAGACCACACGCCGATGATGCAGCAGTACTTTCGCATCAAGGGCGAGCATCCGGACATCCTGGTGTTCTACCGGATGGGAGACTTCTACGAGCTCTTTTACGACGACGCGGAGAAAGCCTCCCGTCTCATCGACCTGACGCTCACCTCCCGCGGCATGTCGGCGGGCGTGCCGGTCAAGATGGCTGGCGTGCCGGCGCACTCGGTCGAGCAGTACCTCGCCAAGCTGGTGAAGCTCGGCCAGTCGGTGGCCATTGCCGAGCAGATCGGCGATCCGGCCACGGCGAAAGGCCCGGTCGACCGGCAGGTGACGCGCATCGTGACCCCGGGAACGCTCACCGATTCCGAACTGCTCGACGACAAGGCCGACAACATTCTCTTGTCTCTTGTCCGAGACAAGTCCACGGTGGGCCTGGCGTGGCTGTCCCTCGCGAGCGGAACGCTGCGCGTCGCGGAAGTAGCGCCGCAAGCGCTCGAGAACGAGCTGCGGCGCATCGGGCCGGCAGAAGTTCTGATTTCCACCGAAGCAACTTTTCAAGGCTATTTCGCGACGCGCCTGCCGGCGTGGAACTTCGACGTCGAAAGCGGTAAGAAGAAACTCTTGAAGCAGCTCGGCGCGGCTTCCCTCGCCGGCTACGGCTGCGAGGACCTGACGCTCGCGATCGGCGCCTGCGGCGCACTGCTCGAATACGCCGCCAAGACGCAGGGCCAGGCCCTGGCCCACGTCACCGCGGTGAGCGCAGAGCGGGCCGGCGAGTACGTGCGGCTCGACGCCGCCACGCGCCGCAACCTCGAGCTCACCGAGACGTTGCGCGGCGAGCCGGCGCCTACGCTCTTTTCATTGCTCGACGAGTGCGCGACCGGCATGGGGAGCCGGCTGCTGCGGCACTGGCTGCATCACCCGTTGCGGGATCGCGGGGCGCTCTCGGCAAGACACGATGCCGTGAGTACGGGCCTTTCAGTTCAAAAGATTCTCCGCCGCTTCGCGGATGTCGAGCGCATCACTGCGCGCCTGGCATTGAAGAGCGTACGGCCGCGCGAGCTCGCGGGATTGCGCGAGTCGCTCAAGCTCCTGCCCGAGCTGCGCACGGCGCTGCCCGACACCGCGGCGCTCCTGAAGGAGCTTGCGCGCGATCTCGCCACGCCGGCCGGGTGCCTCGAGCTCCTGGAAAAGGCCGTCCATTCCGAGCCTGCGGCGCGGGTGATCGACGGCGGCGTGATCGCCGACGGCTACGACGCCGGTCTCGACGAGCTGCGCAAGCTTCAGACGCATTCGGGGGAATTCCTCGTCACGCTGGAAGCGAGGGAAAAGGCGCGCACGGGCATCCCCAACCTGCGCGTCGCCTACAACCACGTCCACGGCTACTACATCGAGGTCACCAATTCGCACGCCGGAAAGGTGCCCGACGACTACCGCCGCCGGCAGACCCTGAAGAACGCCGAGCGCTACATCACGCCCGAGCTGAAAGCGTTCGAAGACAAGGCGCTCTCGGCGCGAGATCGCGCCCTGGCGCTCGAGAAATCGCTGTATGAGGCTTTGCTCGAGACGTTGCAGCCCCATCTTCCTGCGCTCCAAAGAATTGCCCGCGCGCTGGCGCAGGCCGACGTGCTTTCGACGTTTTCGGCCATCGCAACGAAAAAGAACTATGCCCGCCCGCAGTTTGCGGAGGACATCAAGGTCGAAATCGAAGCGGGACGCCATCCGGTGGTCGAGGCTCAGATCGAAAACTTCATCGCGAACGACTGCCGCCTGTCGCCGACGCGGCGGCTGCTCCTCGTCACCGGCCCGAACATGGGCGGCAAGTCGACCTACATGCGCCAGGTGGCGCTGATCGTGCTGCTCGCGCACGTGGGGTCCTTCGTGCCGGCGCGCGCCGCGCGCATCGGCCCGATCGACCAGATCTTCACGCGCATCGGCGCGGCCGACGACCTCGCCGGCGGCCGCTCGACCTTCATGGTGGAGATGACCGAGAGCGCGGCGATCCTGCACAACGCGAGCGAGAAGAGCCTGGTGCTGATGGACGAGGTCGGCCGCGGCACCTCGACCTTCGACGGCCTGGCGCTCGCCTGGGCCATCGCAAATCACCTGGTGCAGAAGAACAAGTCGCTCAGCCTGTTCGCGACGCACTACTTCGAAATGACGCGGCTCGCGCTCGAGTACAAGGAGGTCGCGAACGTGCACCTCGACGCGGTCGAGCACAAGGACACGGTGGTGTTCCTGCACGCGGTCGAGGAAGGGCCCGCGAGCCGCAGCTACGGCCTGCAGGTGGCGGGGCTCGCCGGCGTGCCGCGGCCGGTGATTCGCCAGGCGAAGAAGTATCTCCAGCTCCTCGAGGAATCGAGCCTTGCCCGCGGCAACCAGGACGATCTGTTCTCGAAAAGGACCGAGCCGGAGCCCGAGCCGGCGGTCGACCCGCTGCGCGAAGAGCTGCTGAAGGTGAATCCCGACGAGCTCACGCCGCGCGAGGCGCTCGAGCTCCTCTACCGCCTGAAGCGCCTGTGAAGCCGCTGCCGGTGAGTCCACTTCAAGGCATCCGCATCCTCACTGTGGAGAACTTCGGCGCCGGGCCGTACGGCACGATGTTCCTCGCCGGCCTCGGCGCCGAGGTGATCAAGGTCGAGAACGCGGCCACGGGCGGCGACGCGAGCCGGCATGTCGGACCCTACTTCCTCGGCGAGGACGACAGCGTGTACTTCCAGAGCCTCAACCTGTGGAAGAAGAGCGTCTCGCTCGACTTGAAAAAAGAGCGCAAGGCGTTCGAGGCGCTGGCGAAGGACGCCGATGCCGTGGTCAACAACCTGCGCGGCGATGTACCGGCCAAGTTGGGGCTGGACTATGGAAGCCTTTCGAAGGCAAATCCCCGCATCGTGTGCCTGCATATCTCGGCCTACGGCCGCAACAACGAGCGCGCTTCATGGCCGGGGTACGACTTCCTGATGCAGGCCGAGGCCGGCTTGATGGACCTCACCGGGGAGCCCGGGGGCGCGCCGAGCCGCTTCGGCACCTCGATCATCGATTGCATGACCGGGGTGACTGGCGCGGCGGCGCTGCTCGCCGGCATCTTGCGCGCGAAGACGACCGGCAAGGGCTGCGACGTGGATACGAGTCTGTTCGACGTCGCGCTCCACCAGCTCATTTACATGGGGACGTGGCACCTCAACGGCGGCGACGCGCTGTCGCGCCAGCCGCGCAGCGCCCACTACTCGCTCACGCCGGTGCAGACATTCCAGACTGCTGACGGCTGGATCTTCGTCATGTGCATGAAGGACAGCTTCTGGGCGTCGCTGTGCGACGCGCTGTCGCGCTGCGATCTCGCAGCCGATGCGCGCTTCGCGACGATGGCCGCGCGACTCGAAAACCGCGCCGCGCTCACCGCGCTCCTCGACTCGGAGTTCCGCCGCCGCCCGACCGGCGACTGGCTGAAGGCGCTCTCCGGGCGCGTGCCGGTCGGCCCGGTCAACGACATGCGCAAGGCGCTCGCGAATCCTTTCGTCGCGGCGAGCGGCATGGTTCAGTCCATCGATCACCCGGAAAGGCCGGGCCTGCGTGTGTTCACGCTGCCGGTCCGGATCGACGGCGAGCGGCCGCAGGCCGTCGCGGCCGAGCGGCTCAGGAAATGAAGCTCGAAGGCATCCGCGTGCTCGACCTTTCGCTTTTCCTTCCGGGGCCGTACCTCACGCTCGCGCTCGCCGACCACGGCGCCGAGGTGATCAAGATCGAGCCGCCCGGCGAAGGCGATCCGACGCGCCATCTCGGCCCGAAGGACGGCGGCAGTACGGTGTACTTCCGCAACCTCAACCGCGGGAAGAAGAGCGTGGTGCTCGATCTTAAGAATCCGCAGGACCGCGAGGCCCTGTTGCGCCTGTGCGAGAGCGCGGACGTGTTCGTGGAATCGTTCAGGCCGGGCGTGGTCGCGCGGCTCGGCGTCGGCTACGACGCCGTGCGGGCGCGGAACCCGCGCATCGTCTATTGCTCGATCAGCGCCTTCGGCCAGCAGAGCCCTTACCGCGACCGCCCCGCGCACGACCTCGCGGTGGAAGCGCTCAGCGGCGTGCTGAGCATGACCCTGGGCGAGGACGGCAAGCCGACGATTCCGGGGCTGCCGCTCGCCGACCTGCTCGCCGCGCTGCAGGGGCTGGCCGGCGTGCTGATGGCTCTAGTCGCGCGCGAGCGAACCGGCAAGGGCGACTACGTGGACATCGCGATGCACGACTCGATGCTTGCCGGGACCGCCAACATCCTCGGTCCCACGCTCGCCGAGAACCGCCAGCCGGTGGCGCGCCACGAGCGCAGCACCGGCGGCTCGGCCTTCTATCGGCTCTACCAGACCGCGGACGGCCGCCACCTCGCGCTCGGCGGGCAGGAAATGAAATTCGTGAAGAGCCTCCTCGGTGCGCTCGGCCGGCCCGAGCTCGCGCCGCTGTGCGAGCGCCCGGGACCGCATCAGCAGCCGGTAATGGAGTTCCTCGAGAAAAAATTCCGGGAGAAGAACCTGGAGGAAAACCTGAAATTCCTCGCGCCGCTCGACGTGTGCTACGCGCCGGTCAACACGCTCCCCGAAGCGCTCGAGGCCGCCCGCGACAAGCTGCTGAAGGACGAGCTAGGGCGCCGCCACCTCGCCCCGCCCATCCGCTTCCGCGATGAGCCCGCCCGCCCGAACCTCCGCGAGCCGCGGCTCGGCGAGCACGACGCGCTGAAAAAGCCTTGATGCGCTTCACCTGCTGAGGCGAACTTCGGTGGCCGCCTCGGCGCCGACCAGCACCAGCCCGTCGCCGCCCACGAGGTAGCGGCCGCCCGCGCCGAGGAAGCTGTCGGCCCGGAACCCGTCCTCGGTGATCCAGACGCGGCCGTCCATCACCTCGATCGCCACGCCGCGCGCGCCGCGCAACCGCAGGAAATCGTTGTTGTCGAGTCGCAGCACCATGAAGACAGCCTAGGCCGGCGGCGTAGGCCCGAACAGATTCACGTCGCGTAAACTGTACCCATCACAATCGGCGTCGCGGCTGACTGTTATGCCCGACGCCGCAACCAACTGTGTCTGGCCGCAGCACAGCCGCCTTGGGAGCATTGCCTGATGCTGGAGACCACCCCCCTCTACCACCAGCTCGCCGACCAGATCCACGAGCTGATCCGCGCCGGCACGCTGCGCGCGGGCGACCGCGTGCCCTCGGTGCGGCGGCTTTCCAGCCAGCAGCGCGTCAGCGTCTCGACGGTGCTGCAGGCCTACCAGCGGCTCGAGGACATCGGCTTAATCGAGGCGCGCCCGCAGTCGGGCTATTACGTGCGGCGCCTCAACGCAGCGGTGCAGGAACCCGAGCCTTCGCAGCCGCCGAAACGCGCACTGCACGTCGAGGTCAACGAGCTCACCGACGCGGTGCTCGCCTACGCCGCCGACCCGAACGTGGTCGCGTTCGGCTCGGCTTGCGCGGCGCCGGAGCTGTTCCAGCTCGAGCGCGTGCGCCGGGTCCTTTCCTCGCTCGCGCGCCGCGACCGCAACGCGCTCGGCCGCTACGGCCTGCCGCCGGGCACCGAGAAGCTGCGACGCGCGGTCGCGCGCCGCGCGCTCGAATGGGGCTGTCGCATCGACCATCGCCACCTCGTCACGACGACCGGCTGCATCGAGGCGATCAACCTCGCCCTGCGCGCGGTCACCAAGCCCGGCGACCTGGTGGCGCTGGAGTCGCCGACCTTCTACGGCTTCCTCCAGATCCTGCAGAGCCTCGGCCTGCGCGCGCTCGAGATCCCCACCCATCCGCGCAGCGGCATCTCGCTCGAGGCGCTCGAGCTGGCGCTCGCCGAGCACCCGGTGAAGGCGGTGCTGGTGATGCCCAGCGTGTCCAACCCGATCGGCGCCTCGATGTCCGATGCGGCGAAGAAGCGCCTGGTCGAGCTGCTGGCGGCGAAGGGCGTGCCGCTGATCGAGGACCACATCTACGCCGAGCTGCAGTTCGGCTCCACGCCGCCGCGGCCGGCGAAGGCCTTCGACCGCAGCGGCAACGTGATGCTGTGCAGCTCGTTCTCGAAGACGCTGGCCCCCGGGCTCAAGGTCGGCTGGATCGAGCCCGGCCGCTGGCACGACAGCGTGCGCATGCTGAAATTCATGTCGAGCGGCGGGCAGAACGAGCTGGTCGAGCTGGCGGTAGCCGAGCTGCTGGAATCCGGCGGCTACGAGCGCTCGCTGCGCCAGTTGCGGCGGCGCTTCGAGTCGCAAGTCGACCTCGCGCGCGGCGTGATCGCCGAGTCTTTCCCGCGCGGCACGCGCGTGACGCGGCCCGCCGGCGCCTACATCGTCTGGGTCGAGCTGCCGAAGGGCTGCGACACGGTGCTCCTGTTCGAGCGCCTCCTCGAGCGCCGCATCACCATCGCGCCGGGCCCGATGTTCTCGGCTTCGCAGCGCTACCGCAACTGCATGCGCCTGAGCGTCGGCCAGGCCTGGGCGGACAAGCACGAGCGCGCGCTGCGCGAAGTCGGGCGCCTCGCGCAGGAGCTCTACGGCTAGGAATCAGTAGGAATCAGGGACAGACCACGTTTTTGCCGCAGAATGTGTTTCTAGCTGTGATCGATATCGGCGCAAACCTGACGCACCCGGCCTTCGCTCCTGACCTCGACGAGGTGCTGGCGCGTGCGCGGCAGGCCGGCGTCGAGACGATCATCGTCACCGGCACCACCGTCGAGGAGAGCCGGCAGGCGTCGACGCTCGGCTTGCCCTTTACCGCGGGGGTGCATCCGCATCACGCGCGCGACTGCGGGCCAGATACGATTGTTCAACTCAAAACGCTTGCCGTGGATCCGCATTGCGTCGCAATCGGGGAATGCGGCCTGGACTTCAACCGCAACTACTCGCCACATCCGGACCAGGAGAAATGGTTCATCGCGCAGCTCGAGCTCGGCATCTCGCTCGGCAAGCCGCTGTTCCTGCATTCGCGGGACGCGCATCCCCGGTTTTCGGAGATTCTGAAAGCCCACGCCGTGAAGAAAGCCGTGGCGCATTGCTTCACCGGAGAACGAGACGAACTCCGCGCGTACCTCGATCTCGGCCTTTACGTCGGCATCACCGGCTGGATCTGCGACGAGCGCCGCGGCAGGCATCTCGTCGAGCTCGTCAGGGAAATTCCCCGGAACCGGCTGTTGCTGGAAACCGACGCGCCCTATCTCACGCCGCGCGATCTCAGGCCGCAGCCGAAGGCGCGGCGCAACGAGCCCGCGTTCCTGCCCCATATCCTCAATGCCGTGGCGCGCGCCCTCGGGCGGCCGGCGGAGGAAGTGGCGGCGGAGACGGCGCGCAACGCAAAAGAGCTCTTCTCGCTGCATGAATCTGGTTCATCTGCTGCTGCGCAGCGCCCGCTGGCTGCCTGAGCGGCCGGCGCTGGCGATCGGCAAGCGCGTCGTCCGGGATTTCGGACAGATGGGGCTGCGCGTCGCGCGGCTCGCAGCCGGATGCAGGAAGAAGCTGAACCTGAGACCCGGAGACCGGGTCGCGCTCGCGGCGAAGAACTGCCCCGAGTACTACGAGATCCTGTTCGCCTGCTGGCACGCCGGCCTGACCGCGGTGCCGATGAACGCGAAGCTTCATCCGAAGGAGTTCGCCTACATCCTCGAGGACTCCGGAGCGAAGGCGTGCTTCGCGACGCCGGAGCTGGAGGCCGCGGCGCCCGGCAGCATTCCCGTCGGGGAAATCGAATCGCTGTTCGCCGACCCGGACGCGCCAGCGGAAACCAGGCCCGAGGACGTCGCGTGGCTCTTCTATACGAGCGGCACGACCGGCGTGCCGAAGGGGGCGATGCTCACGCATCGGAACATGCTGTTCCAGACGCAGGCGTATTTCGCCGACATCGACAAGCTCGGGCCGCAGGACGCGGCGCTGCACGCGGCGCCGCTGTCGCACGGCTCGGGGCTCTACGGCCTGCCGCATTTCGCCGCGGGAGCGGTGAACGTCATCCCCGAGAGCGGGCACTTCGAGCCCGCCGAGATCTTCGAGCTCGCCGACCACTGGCCGAACCTGTCGTTCTTCGCCGCGCCGACCATGGTGGTGCGGCTGCTGGCGAGCCCGGCCGCGCGCACGCCGCAGAAGCTGAAGACCATCACCTATGGCGGCGCGCCCATGTACGTCGCCGACAGCCTGCGCGCGATCGAGCTGTTCGGGCCGCGCCTGTACCAGCTCTTCGGCCAGGGCGAGGCGCCGATGACCATCACAGGGCTTTCGCAGGATCTTCATCGCTTGAAAAAGAACCTGGAGAGCTGCGGCCTGCCGCGCACGGGCGTCGAAGTCAAGATCTTCGACCAGAACGACGCAGAGCTGCCGCCGGGCGAAGTCGGCGAGATCGTCACGCGCTCCGACTGCGTGATGGCCGGCTACTGGAAGAACCCCGAGGCCACGGCGAAGGCGCTGCGCGGCGGCTGGCTTCATACGGGCGACGTCGGGAGCCTCGACGCCGAAGGCTTCCTCACCATCAGGGACCGCTCGAAGGACATGATCATCTCGGGCGGCGCCAACATCTATCCGCGCGAGATCGAGGAGGTGCTGCTGCGCCATCCGGCGGTCGCCGAGTGCTCGGTCGTCGGCCGCCCGCACCCGGAATGGGGCGAGGAAGTCGTCGCTTTCATCGTCAGGAAATCAGAGTTGAGAATCGAAGAGCTCGATTCCCTGTGCCTGGACAACATCGCGCGCTTCAAGCGGCCGCGGGACTATCGATTCGTGGACGCGCTGCCGAAGAACAACTACGGCAAGGTTCTGAAAACGGAGCTGCGCAAGCAGCTGCGCGACTAGCGCGGCCTCCCCCGGGTCGCATCGGGCTGCACCCAGTGGGGATCGTCGATCATGTGCTTCTCGCGCAGGACGCCGTCGGGCGAGATGTGGGCCAGGAACCATTTCGGCGTGGGGAGTCCGGGAAGGCGCATCGGGTAGGTCCAGATCTCGTTGGCCGAACGCGCCTGCTTCATCGGCTCGTACGGCGGACCGAGCAGGTCGCGCACCTCGTCGGCACGTGTCGCGCCGGGCTTGAGCTTGTCGATGTTTTCCTGCGTGAGGCGCTGCTCCAGGGCGACCAGCTTGCCGTCGGGCGCGATGCGCGCGGCGTAGGTGGCGTAGCCCCAGGGCAGGCGCGGGTAGTAGTACACGGTCTCGCCGCCCGCGCCAGAGCGCTTGTCGGCGGCCTGGCCCATGACCACTTCGACGTCGGCAATGGTCGACTGGCCGGGCACCAGGCCCCTGCCGTCGAAGCTGGCGCAGCCCGCGAGCAGCAAGAAGACCGCCGCTCGCATCAACGCCCGCATGCCTTTCCTATTCGCCCTTGCCGGGCTCGGGGGTGAAGTACTTCTCGAACTTGCCCGGCACTTCTTTCCACGCGTCGGCGTCGGGCGGCGGCGTCCCCTTGCGCGTGATATTCGGCCATTTGACCGAGAAGTCGGCGTTCAGCTTGAGCCACTTCTCCGCCTTGGGATCGGAGTCGGGCAGGATCGCCTTGGGCGGGCACTCGGGCTCGCACACGCCGCAGTCGATGCACTCGTCGGGATGG
>Ga0137428_1001014_pt1 | contig 11348 bp, 10 predicted proteins | sample EasRivERMZT718_2_FD_102305 | JGI IMG/M metagenome (GOLD analysis project Ga0137428, IMG submission 102305) | Soil microbial communities from meander-bound floodplain in the East River, Colorado, USA - East River MetaG ERMZT718_2 | ecosystem: Environmental > Terrestrial > Soil > Floodplain ...
ACGCCAATCTGGCCGCGGAGGCCCGCAAGCGCACGAGCGCGGCGCTGCAGCAGGCAACCGGCGAGATGGAGAAGATCAGGCAGATCGCACTCCCCCGCTGAAGCTGGAAAACGGAGCCCTCATGTACAAGGCAACCGCCAACACCGTCCTTCCGACCACGATCATCGGCTCGTTGCCGCGCCCGGCGTGGTACACGGCCAACCTCGGCAACAAGTCCTTCCTCGAGGCGATGGTCAACTCGCGGTTCCGCGAGCAGTACACCGACGCGCTCTCGGTCTACCTGCGCGACCAGGAAACCGCGGGCCTCGATATCTGCACCGACGGCGACTGCCGCTTCGACGAGGAGGTCGGCGGCCAGAGCTGGACCTCTTATCCCCCGAAGCACATGGCGGGCTTCGACCACGAGGCCATCGCGCTTCCGGGCAGCGGCGGCGGCACCGCGTTTCCGCGCGGGCACATCCTGCACGACTACGTGGAAGCGAAGATCTTCCCCAGTATCGTCGGGCCGGTGGGGCGCGGCAAGCTGCAGTACGTGGAGCTGTGGAAGGCCGCGCAGCGCCTGACGGCGAAGCCAGTCAAGTTCGGCACCATCACGCCCGAGCTGCTGGCGTTCGCGGTAGGCGACAAGCACTACAAGAGCGTCGGCGACCGCATCATGGCGCTCTCCGACGCCTTCAACGAGGAGCTGCACGCGCTCGCCGACGCCGGCTGCCCCGTGATCCAGATGGAAGAGCCGCAGATCCACCTGGTGGCGATACGCGGGTTGACGGATGCCGTCATCAATCCCGAGTTCATGCTCAAAGTCTTCAACAACACCGTGCGCGGGCTGCGCGCGAAGACCGAAGTATGGTGCCACTCCTGCTGGGGCAATCCGTCGCAGCAGCGCATGTTCGCCAAGGTGCAGAGCTACGCGCCGGCGCTCGAGGTGATGAGCCGCGTCGACGCCGACCTCATCACTTTCGAGACCTGCAGTTCCGGGGGCATCGATCTTGCCGCGATCGGCAAGCACATCAAGCAGCAGAAGGTCGGCATCGGCGTCATCGACCATCACACGCTGCAGATCGAGCGGCCCGAGGAAGTGGCCGCCTTGATCCGCCGCGCGCTCGAGCACATCCCGGCCGAGCGGCTCGCCATCTGCTCCGACTGCGGCATGGGGCGCGAGGGCATGAGCCGCCGCCACGCCCAGTACAAGATGGTGTCGCTCGTCCTCGGCACCAACATGGTGCGCAAGGATCTCGGCCTGCCCGAGGCGCAGTGCCTCGCCGCCGACCGGCGCTACTCGCTCGTCAGTTGATCGAAGCTACCCGCCGAGTGGCCGCTGCTCGGCGACGGCAGAGTAGTACTCCCACGCCCGCCCCGCCGCCGCGACGCTCGGCCCGGTCTGCCCACCGGTCAGCTCGGCCTCTTCGCGCGTGAAGGCGCGAATCCGCTTCGCGTCGCCGCCAGCCGCTGCCAGCATGCGCACCTGGAGATCGGCGCTTTCCTCGAGGAAGCATGCCGCGACCGTCGCGGCGCGGACGTCCGCGAGCGCCGTGGTGATGCCGTGGCCGCGCATCATGACGGCGACCCCTTTGCCGAGTCGCTGTGCGACGAGATCTCCGAGCTCGCGCGAGCGGATCAACCCGATGCGTTCGTACTCGGGCACGCCGCCGGCAAAGGCCCCGCCCTGGTTGTGCACGACGCGGTGCGGCTCCCCGATCTGCGTCAACGCGATGCAGGCGAGCGGGTGGGCGTGCACGACACCGTTTACTTCGGGACGCGCCGCATAGATCCTGGCGTGGATCCAGAACTCGCTGTTCGGCGTGCCGTCGCCCGAATGGATCTTCCCGTCGGTGTCGATGACGAGAAGCTTGTTCTCGTCGGCGAGGCCCGGGCTGCGCCGGGTGGAGATATAGAACCGATTCGTGCCCGGGATCCGCGCGCTCGCATGGCCGAACGCGTTCGACAGCCCGAAGCGCTCGATGATCCGGTTGGAAAGCGCGACATCGCGCCGCAAGGTCTTCTCGTCCATTACTTTGTTCTCCACAGTTTGGGACTACAGGCGCGACTCCTGGTAGTCGAGGTCTTCCTCGAGGTGATGCAGCACGTCGTCGCTGATCCTGTTCGCGCGCCAGATGCGGATCAATTCCTGGCGCTCCGCCCGGATCGCCGCGACCCGCAGGCGCCTCGCGACGTCGGCGCCGCCGGTGATGACCTGACCGCCGGGCGGGGCAATCCTCACTTTCTCCGCGAACTCGGCGCGGATGCGCTCGGCCAGCTCGGGCGCAATGCCTTCCTTCTGCGCCACTTCGCTGATCGCCGCGATCGCCGCCTTGCCGAGCGCGAAGCGGGCATGCTGCTCCTCCTGGTGCTCGCTCCAGTCCGTGCCGACGTGCAGCGTGCGGATCAGCGGCCCGAGCGACAGACCCTGCAGCACGAGGGTCGCCGCGATCACCACGAAGGTGAGAAAAATGATGAGATCGCGCCCCGGAAACGGCGTTCCATCGTCGAGCGCGAGCGGCAGGGCCAGCCACGAAGCAGGATAGATCCACGCGAAGCGCACGGCGATGGCCACCACGCTCACCAGGACGCCGTAAAACATGAGGTCGCCCGCCGAGTAGCCGGTCAACCGGCCGATGATCCCCGAGAGCTGCAGGCCGATCAGGATGAACACCAGGCTGTTCAGCAGGAAGACGAGCAGGTTCCACACCGAGCGCGCGATGATGCGCATCTCGGCCGAGACGACTTCCGGGGCGTAGCGCCCGCGCACGAGCCCCGCGGCGACCACCGCCAGCACGCCCGACAGGTGCAGGGCCTCGGCGAGGATGTAGCAGATGTAAGGGACCGCCAACGTCATCAGGACCTCGATGAAGACATCGCCCAGATGGCGATGGATGAAGACGAAGAACCACCCCAGGATGATCCCGATCACGATGCCGCCGACCGCCACGACGACGAACTCGACGCTCGCGTCGCGCAGCGAAAACGCCCCGGTCATGACCGCCGCCACCGCGAACTTGTAGAGCACGAGCCCCGAGGCGTCGTTGACCAGGCTCTCGCCCTCGAGGATCGTGACCACGCGGCGCGGGACATTCAACCGCGTCAGGATCGCCGTCGCCGCCACCGCATCGGGGGGCGACACGATGGCGCCGAGCACGAACGCGGCGGCCCAGGGGATATCCGGCACCACGAACTTCAGCGCCGCCCCGACCGCAAGCGTGGTCGCGATGACGAGACCGACGGCGAGGAAGCCGATGGGGCGGATATTCGCGCGGAAATCGCGCCACGACGTGAGCAGCGCCGCCTGGTAGAGGATGGGCGGCAGCACCAGCACCAGGATGAACTGGGGATCGAACGGGAACTGCGGCATCTCCGGCAGGAAGCCGAGCGCCGCGCCGCCGATCACCAGCGCGATGGGATAGGGGAAATTGAGGCGGCGCGCGACCCAGCCGAGGGCAACCGAGCACAGCAGCAGGAACAGGACGACTTCCAGCAGGTCCATGGCGCTTCGCCTATGAAGGTGTCATTATGACTCAAGAAAAGTGATGAGTGATGAATGACGGGTGACAGGTGATTTAGAATCTCGCTCTCATCACTCATTACTCGTCACTCGTCACTCGTCACTCGTCACCTAATGCGTGTTCTGGTCACCGGCTTCGATCCGTTCGGCGGCGAGCGTATCAACGCGTCGCTCGAGGCGGTGCGGCGGCTGCCGGCGCGCATCGGCACGCTCGAGATCGCAACCGCCACTCTGCCGACTTCGTACAGCCGTTCATTGCCCGCGCTCGAGGCGGCGATCGCGCGCGCCAGGCCGGAGCTCGTTCTATGCGTCGGGCAGGCAGGCGAGCGCGCCGCGCTGTGCGTGGAGCGGGTTGCGGTCAACATCCAGGACGCGCGCATTCCCGACAACGACGGGGCGCAGCCCGCCGACACGCCCGTCGTCGCGGGCGGTCCGGCGGCCTACCTCGCCACGCTGCCGGTGCGGGCGGCCGTCGCCGCGCTGCACGCAGAGGCGCTCCCGGCCGAGCTCTCGATGAGCGCCGGCACCTTCGTGTGCAACCATGTTTTCTACGGTCTCATGCACCTCGCCGCGACGCGCGGACACGCGTTTCGCGGCGGATTCCTGCATGTGCCCTGCCTGCCGCAGCAGGCGCCGGCGGGTGCGCCAACGCTGGCGCTCGAGGAGATCGTCAGGGGCATCTGCATCGTGCTCGAGACCGCAACATTGGACACAGTGGCGTGAATCCGGGTTTGGCGCGATACTTTCAAGATGCGCGACTACTGGTTGTCCAAGCTTTTTTTCGACCTGCAGAATCCGGCGCTGGCGAATGAGTACCGCGCCGGCCGCGGGAAGGTGCTCGATCGCTACCCGCTCAAGGCCGAAGTGCGTGCCGCGGTCGAGTCCGACGACGTGGGAACTCTCTCAAAGCTCGTCAATCCGTACCTGTTGAGGTTCTACTTCCTGATGGCGGGCATGCCGGAGGACGAATTTCTCCGCAGGATCCGCTCTACCGGCGCACGGGCCCCGGCGAGGGCCGCCCATGGCTGAGTTGACCGGCGTCTACGCCGCGAGCCACGGTCCGATGATCGTGCGCAACTGGGGAAAGCTCACGCCCGCGGAGCAGTCGGGCCTTGACTCGGCGTTTTCCGAGCTCGGCAAGCGCATGCGGGCGGCGCGTCCCGACGCGCTTATCGTGATCTCGCCCGATCACTGGGTCAATTTCTTCATCGACAACCTGCCCGCGATCTGCGTCGGCGTCGGCGAGGTCCACGACGGTCCGCCCGAGCCCTGGCTCCACGATTTTCCGCACCGCACGCTGCCCGGTCACCCGGCGCTCGCCGAGCATATCGTGCGGCACGCGCACGAGCACGACTTCGAGCCTTCCGTGTCGTACCGGCTCGCGCTCGACCACGGATTCTGCATCCCGCTGTGGAAAGCCGGTCTCGATCCGTTGCCGCCGATCGTCCCCGTGGTGTTCAACGATCTCGAGCCGCCCTACCCCTCGGTCAAGCGCTGCTTCGACTGGGGCGCGATGCTCGCGGAGGCCGTTGCGAGCTTTCCGGGGAAGCTGCGCGTCGCAATCCTCGCTACCGGGGGGTTAAGCCACTCGATCGGCGAGCCGGACATGGGCCGCATCGACGAGGCGTTCGACCGCGATTGCATTCAACGCTTCGAGCGTGGCGATCCGCGCGCGTTGATCGAGTTCCTCAACGAGCGCCTGCCCGGCGCCGGCAACGGCGCATCCGAAGTGCGCAACTGGGTCGCTGCCCACGGCGCCGCGCGCGCGCGCGGCTTCGAGCTGATCCGCTACGACCCCATCCCCAACGTCTACGTGGGCTGCGGCTTCGCGTCCTGGAACGTCCGCTGAGCCCCGGCGCCGGGTCATGCGCGAAGCCCACCAGGAGGCCGTCGCCCGCGTCAGCGAGGAGCGCCTGTGGCGCCGCCTCATGGAGATGGCGCGCATCGGCGCGATTCCCGGCAACGGCGTCAATCGCGCCGCGCTCTCCAAGGAAGACATCGCCGCCCGTAAGGTGCTGATCGGCTGGGCGCGCGAACGCAATTTCGAGGTGGGTGCCGACGCCATCGGCAATCTCTTCGTGCGCCGGCCGGGTGAGGACCGGGCCGCCGCCCCGGTGATGACCGGCAGCCACATGGACAGCCAGCCTCGCGGTGGGCGCTTCGACGGCATCTACGGCGTGCTAGCCGCGCTGGAAGCGCTGGAGGCAATGGACGCGGCGCAGGTCAAGACCAAGCGCGCGGTCGAGCTCGTCGCCTGGACCAACGAGGAAGGCGGGCGCTTTCCGCCGTGCACGATGGGCTCGGCGATCTACACCGGCGCCCGCAGGCTGGATGAATTCCTCGATGTGAAGGACAACGAAGGGATCGCGTTGCGGGATGCGCTGGCGCAGACGCTTGCGGCCACGCCGGGCCTCGCACAGCGGACGTTGCAGACGCCAGCCGCCGCCTACATCGAGGCGCATATCGAGCAGGGGCCGCTGCTGGAGAACGCGGGGAAGACCATCGGCGTCGTCACCGGCATCCAGGGGTTGCGCTGGTTCAACGTCGAGGTCTTCGGCAAGACCGACCACGCCGGCACGACGCCGCTTGCGCTGCGACAGGACGCGTTGCGCAGTTCCATCCAGATCATCCACGCGCTCCACGAATTGACGCGCGATGCGTCCGACACCGTGCGTTTCACCGTCGGGCGCATGCTGGTGACCCCCAATTCACCCAACTCGGTGGCGAGCCACGTCCTGTTTTCTGTCGACGTGCGCCATCCGGACCCGGTCACGATAGACCGCCTCGGCAAATCCGTGGAGCCCACGGCAAGGAAAGCTGCCGTACCGTGCGCCATCAAAGTCACGCCCACGTTGCACGATGACCCATGCGTTTTTGACTCGCGCGTCGTGGACGCGGTCGAGCGCGCGGCGAACGAGCTGTGGCTTCCCAGCATGCGGCTCGCCTCGGGAGCGAGCCACGACGCGATGTACATGGCGCGCGTCTGCCCCACCGGGATGATCTTCGTGCCGTGCGAGAAAGGCGTGTCTCACAACGAGGCGGAGAACGCAAAGCCCGCCGATCTTGCCGCCGGCGCGCGCGTGCTCACCGCGGCGCTGCTGGAGCTGGCGAACCAATAACGCTCGGCGCGCCGGCATGGCCTTCGATCTCATTCTGCGGAATGCGCGGCTGGCGGACGGCAAAGCGGCTGGCGCTCCGATCGATATTGCCGTTGCGGGCGGACGCATCGCCGCTGTAGGGCCCCGCCTCGCCGGCGAGGGCGAGAACATCGATGCCCGCGGGCGCCTGGTCTCGCCCGGGCTGGTGGAGAGCCACTTCCACCTCGACAAGTCGCGGATCGTCGAGCGCTGCGAGCCGCAGAAGGATCGCCGCGCAACCGATCACATGGCGCGGACCTCCGCGATCAAGCACACGTTCACGGTCGAGGACATCTATGCGCGCGCGAGCCAGACGCTCGAGCAGTGCGTCGTGAACGGCGTGGGTCACATGCGGACCCACGTCGAGGTCGATCCGAACGTGGGCCTGCACGGTTTTGATGCGGTCGAGCACATTGCGCGCGATTACGCCTGGGCGATCGACCTGCAGATCTGCGTCTTTCTCCAGGAAGGCTGGACCAACGTGCCGGGGGCCGAAGCGAATGTCGTCACGGCGTTGAAGCGCGGCGCCCGGGTGGTCGGCGGCGCGCCGCGTTACGACAGCGACGGGCCAGGGCAAATCCGGCGCATCTTCGAGCTCGCGCGCGAGTTCGACGTCGATGTGGATATCCATCTCGACGGCGGCCACACCACCCACGACATGGCGATCTTTCTCGTCTGCGACCTCGCCGACCGCTACGGCTGGGGCGGGCGCGTCGCGATCGGCCACGGCAACAAGTACTCCTGCCTGCCGCCGGCGGAGATTGTGGCGCTCAGCAAGCGGCTCGCCGCATCAGGGGTCGCGGTGACGGTGCTTCCGGCGACCGACATGTTCACCAGCGGGCGCCACCTCGAGCACAGCGTCATCCGCGGCGTCGCGGACGCGAACGCGCTGATCGCCGAGGGAGCGAACTGCTCCATTTCAACCAACAACGTGCTGAATGCCTTCACGCCTTTCGGCGACTGCTCGCTGGTGCGGATCGCGAATCTCTACGCCAACGTCGTGCAGCGCTCGAGGCCGGAGGAGCTCGCCGAGTGCTTCGCGATGGTGTCGAGCCGCCCGGCGCGGATCCTGCGCAGGAACGACTACGGTATCGCGCCCGGCAACCCGGCCGACCTCGTGGTGTGGAATGCGGCGACGCCGGCCGAGGTCGTCGCAACCGTGGCGCAGCCCGCGATGGGATTCAAGCGCGGCCGGCGCGTGTTCACGCGCGAGGCGCCAACGCTGCACCGGCCCTGATGCGGGCCTTCAGGATTTGTGCTTCGCGGCCGCGATCGCGTGCCAGACGCGGGCGGGGGTGTACGGCAGGTCGAGGTGATCCACGCCGAGCGGGTGCAGCGCATCGAGCACCGCGAGCGCGAGCGCCGGCAACGCCCCGGTCGTTCCCGCTTCGCCGGCGCCCTTCACGCCCAGCGGGTTGTTCGGCGACGGCACCGAGTGGTCGTAGAGCCGGATATCCGGCGCGATCCCCGCGCGCGGCATGGTGTAGTCCATGAAGCTGCCCGTGAGGAGCTGACCGTTCGCGTCGTAGACGCAGTGCTCGCCCATCACCTGCCCCATCCCCTGGATGATGCCGCCGTGCAGCTGCCCCTCGAGCAGCACGTGGTTGAGGATGCGCCCGCAATCATCCACCGCGATGTAGCGCAGGATCGTGACCGCTCCGGTCTCCGGGTCCACCTCGACCTCCGCCACGTGCGCGCCGCCCGGAAAGGCCCGCGGCGTCGCAAGCGCGCCCATCGAGTCGAGGGGGTGGGGCGAAGCGCCGGCATACTTCCGGACGATTGCCTCGAGCTTCACCGCGAGATCGGTGCCCTTGACGCGGTAGCGGCCGTGCTCGAACTCGAGGTCGGAAGCCGCGACCTCGATCTCGTTCGCCGCGAGATCCATGCCTTTGCGGATCACCTCGCGCGCCGCGAGCGCCATGGCGCCCCCGTGCGACATCATCGAGCGCGAGCCGATGGTGCCGGCGCCCACGAGCGGCGGCCCGGCCGGGTCGCTCGCGCGGAGCGTAATCTTCTCAACGTCCAGACCCAGGATCTCGGCGACGATTTCCGGGAACACCGTCTCATGTCCCTGCCCTGATGGCCCGGCAAGCGCGTAGACGAGCGCGTTGCCGGACTCCCCGAACTTGATGAAGGCCTCCTCCTTGGGCGCGACACTCGCCCCGGCGGGCTCGATGAACATCGCGCACGCGATGCCGCGCAGCTTTCCTCGCCGCGCCGCCTCCGCACGCCGCGGCTCGAACGCCTTCCACTGCGAATGCTCGAGCGCCTGCTCGAGCTGGCCGGGAGGATCGCCGCTGTCGTAGTCCACGGTCGCCGCCTTGTATGGAAACGCCGCCCGCGGGATGAGATTGCGCCGGCGCAGCTCGATGCGGTCGATCCCGATCTCGCGGGCGGCTGCCTCCACCAGCCGCTCGACGAGGTAGGACACGTTGGGGCGCGCGGCGCCGCGGTAGGCGGTGGTGGGCGTGGTATTGGTGAGCACCAGGCGGTGGCGGCCATACACCACGGGAATGCGGTAGGCGTTGACCGCGTGCGTGGCCGGCGTGACCGTATTGATCACCGGCCCGGGCTGCGAGAGGTACGCGCCCGAATTGACGAGCCAGTCGAAGCGGATCGCGAGGAAGTTGCCGTCACGGTCGAGCGCGAGCTCGCCGGTCATGATCGCAGCGCGCCCGTGATAGTCGCTCATGAAGGTCTCGGCGCGCGAGCCGACCCACTTTACCGGCTTGCCGAGCTGCTTCGCCGCGAGCAGGCAGGCAAGGTATTCCACGTAGGCGTCGGAGCGGATGCCGAAGCCCCCTCCCACGTCGCGGGCGTGGACGCGGAAACGCTCGGGCGGAAGGCCGGTGATGCCCGAGATCCCTGCCCGGGTCATGGACATACCCTGGGTAGGCGAGTACAGATCGTAGGTGTCCGTGGCCGCGTCGTACGCAGCGACGCAGGCCTTGGGCTCCATCGGGTTGCCGACGAGGCGCGTGCAGTCGAGCGTCAGGCGCGTGACGTGCGCGGCGCGCGCGAACGCTTCGTTCGTCTTCGCCTCGTCGCCGTACTCGTAGTCGAACGCGACGTTGCCGGGGATGTCCGCGTGCAGCTGGGGCGCCCCGCCAGCCAGCGCGTCTCCCGGCTCCACCACCGCTGGCAGGTCGCGATATTCGACCGCGATGGCTTCGACGGCGTCCTGGGCCGCAGCGGCGGTTTTCGCCACGACCAGCGCGATTTCCTGGCCCACGAAGCGCACGCGGCTCCCTGCGAGAACGTCGCGATGCGGCACCTTGATCGCCATGCCGCCGCGCCCCGGCCACTTGACCATGGCAGGCGCGGTCTTGAAGCCTGCCCGTGTCGTGTCCTTTGCCGTCAGCACAGCGACCACGCCGGGCGCAGCGAGAGCGCGCTTCACATCGAGCGCGGCGATCTCCGCGTGCGCGCGGTCGGAACGGAGAAACGACGCGTAGAGCTGGCCGGGAAGATTCCAGTCGGCGCTGTAACAACCCTGCCCGGTCAAGAGCCTGGCGTCTTCCCGCCGCCCTTTGAACGCTTTGGTCATCTTGTCAGTTACTACCTATTACGGGTCACCGGTCACTGGTCACGGGTCACCGTTCGGAAATGCCAAGCTCCCGCCGCATGTCCAGGATCGCCTGGTCGGCGGTGCGGGTCCGCCACTTCGAGCGCGCCCCGATCGGCTGGTTCTCGACTTCGGGCCTGACTTTCAGCCAGGTGAACACCGGCCCGGGTGCGGAGAGTATGCCTTCGATCTGGATGGAGAAGGTCTCGAGGTTGTCTATGGCGTGAACGCGCGTATATCCGCACGCGCGGGCGACCGAGTCATAGGCGATCGTTCTTGCGTTGGGAACGGGCTGGCCGCCGGTCGTCGCGTAGCACTCGTTGTCGAGCATGAAGTGATAGAAGTTCCGGGGCTGCTGCTCCGCGATGGTCGCGAGGATGCCCATGCCCATCTGCACATCACCGTCCGAATCGAACAGCACGATGCGCTCCGCCGGCAGCGCCAGCGCGAGGCCCATGGCAAAGGATGCGTGGCCGCCCATCGCCGGGTCGCCAAGGGGCAGGTCCCGGTTGGGGCGGTCGCTGATCTTCACCCAGTGCCGCCCGCCGCGCCCGGGCATGACGATGGCGTTACCGCGATGGCGGTTGAAAATCCTGAGCAATTCCGCGGTGTCCATCATCGCGCGGCACTCCTAGTTGAAGCCGTGGTATTCATCCGCCACCAGCACCGCCACCGGCCGCTTCGTCTTCTTCGCTTCCTCGAAGGCGATCGAGATGCGCGGTGCGTCGGCATCGCCCTCGACGAGGTAGTAGTTGACGCCGAACGCGTTGAGAAACCGCTCGGTGTAGACCGCGGCCGTATCGGAATTGACGCCGTGGCGCGTCCAGCCGCGGTAGCCGACCATGAGCACGACCGGAATGTTGAGGCCGATGGCCCACCCGCGCAGCGAGTCGCCGGACTCCATCAGGCCTGTGTTCTGGATCAGGATCAACGGCCGCTTGCCGCCGGCCGCGATTCCGGCCGCCGCCGAAAACGCCAACCCTTCCCGGTTGACCCCGACCAGCGTGAGGGACGGCTCTTCCTGCATCAGCAGGAACAGCCAGTTGGTCTCGCTGTCGGGCAGCCAGACCACGTGGGTGACGCCGTTCTTCTTCATCTCGGCGAGGACGGTCTCGGGACTGAGACCGGCCTTAAGAGTCCCTAACAT
>Ga0137428_1001018_pt1 | contig 11322 bp, 25 predicted proteins | sample EasRivERMZT718_2_FD_102305 | JGI IMG/M metagenome (GOLD analysis project Ga0137428, IMG submission 102305) | Soil microbial communities from meander-bound floodplain in the East River, Colorado, USA - East River MetaG ERMZT718_2 | ecosystem: Environmental > Terrestrial > Soil > Floodplain ...
GTACTTAGGCACCGGTCGCCGGAGAGGTTGCGGCCACCCCCCGGTCGTGCTATCGTCCGGCGCTCGACCGCATCGGATCGCGCCACTGCGCGGATTGCAAACCGGTGCGGTCGTTCTATGTTCGCGCTCGCAGGCTATTGACAACGCGCGCGGTACCGCTAGTGTCCGGTGTACCGCTAGCTCCGATGGTCGTATTGCAATCCGACCCGGCACCGCTAGCTGGTCAGGAGGTCCACCATGGACCGCTACCAGATCCGACGGCCGATCCCGGTCGATCCCTCGAGGCCGGAGACGTGGCCCCGTCCCGAATGGCGCCGACGCGCCGAGCTTGCGCGCGAGCGTTATGGATACGTCGCAGTGAGCGCTAGGCAGACTGTGAGTGTGGCACTGTGAACGCGGCCATCGTCTCGTACGTGTATCAACACTTGCGCGCGACGAACGATCCGAACGGTAACCCACAGCGCCTATTCGTGGTCTATGGCTTTGCCGAATGGACCACGTACAACGAACCTGGCCTATCAGATGGCAGGCGCATCGACGTGTCGACCGTCGCTGTTTATGACGAGGGATACCGCGGCCGACCCGAGGCACTGCGCGGACTGCCCGAGCTACCGTGCGTCGACATATCCCGATCCGATTATCACCAACGCATCCGCAACGCTCGCGACGCTGGGATCCTGTCATGACACCGCAAGAGTACCGCGCAGCACGCGCGCAGCACCCCGAGGCTGGTGCGCTCACTGTCTATCGATGGTCACGCATCCCCAAGCCTCACTCACTCGACTGGAACGATCACGGCTCAGAGTCGGTCGGCACCGCGACCATCGATGGATGGGACATCCGTGCCACCATCGCTGAAGATTACGAGGTCGACCTAGCAGACACCTATGGCACGCTCACCGACGAGTATCAGCGTGGCGCGTTCGAGAATCCCCACTGGCGAGTATGGCACCACGGCGGACACGCTGACCGATGGTCAGCGCATATCAAGTATCGGCACGACGACGTGTGTAGCAGTCGTCACGACGACGACGGAGCTGCACGCTGGTACATCTCGGACGCTGGCGACTCCCTCGAGGAACTACGCGACTATTACCGCAAGTACCTGTCTCGCCATGAGGCGCATTCTCGCGCGCTAGCTGACTTCCGTCAGCGTGCGGACGAGGCCCGACGGGCGTACTCAGACCGCTACGGGCAGGGCCGCTACGCGTTCGCATTCGTGACCGCGACGGCATCCCTGGCCGGAGTCGAAGTCTCCCACGCGTCCTACGGTGGCTACTCATGGGAGCGTGACTACAACAAGCCACTTGATCCGCAGCTAGACGCGATCGTGGACGATGCGGTGCGGGAAGTCCTAGCCGATGCACCGCACGGTGTTACCGATGCCGCTATCGCGCAAGAGACTAGCGCGCATCAGTCCATGGCGCGCGCTACGGCGCTGCGACACGCGGGAGCGGTGTCATGACGACTTGCGAAGTATGCGAACGCACCGAACGCACCACCACTCACCGATGCCGTTTTGAGCGGGGTTGTCTCTGCTGGTACGGCTTGCCGTGCGGCCGAGAGTCAAACGGACCTGACTCCTGGAAGCGTACCGCGCGCATCAGGCGCGCGGCCGGAATCAGACCATGACTCGCACACTCGACGAGCTAGTACATGAAGATATCTGGGACAGTCGCGACGCGATCGAGCGTATCGCCGAACTGGAAGGCATGAACGATCCCGAGGGTATCGGTAGTGCTCCGGACAATGGTGACGGACATATGGATCCGGAGGATTACTCCGAACTGCTGGCATGGCGCCAGTTCATGGATACCTGTTATCTGCCGGAAGACTGGGAGTATGGCGAGACGTTCATCGCTGATAGTTACTTCAAAGAGTACGCACAGGAGTTTGCAGAGCAAATCGGAGCGATCAGTAGTGACTACCAGTGGCCGCTATCGCACATCGACTGGGATGCTGCAGCCGATGCGCTCAAGCAGGACTACACCGAATACGAGTTAGCAGGCCATACATTCCGGGCTCGCTCATGAACGGCTTCGAGCACATCCGCGGTATCGGCCGCATCCGATGCTATGACGCTGGACCACGACTAGCAGACCGCTATACGGTCATCTTCGAGGACTTCGACGAGCGCGAGCCATGGCGCTACGCGCTCGGGATGTCCGCCGATCCGTTCCACCCCCAGGGTGTTGGACAGCACACGACCGCTATGCCCGGTTCACATCTAGGCCGACGCGTACCGTTTGCCGAGTTGCCCGAGCCTGTACAACGATGCGTCATGCTGGAGGCATCGTGAACGACCACGATCACGAATGGGGGGCAGTCGAATACGACTGGCCGGACCTATGCCCAGACGACTAGGCTACCGGGCAGGACTGCTGATCCTCCTCCTGGCGGCTGCGCTAGGAGTAACGAGCGATAACCGACCAGTGACGACCACGACCACGAAGCCAACACCTACGATCAAGCGCTAGACCACGAACGCGCCACCCTAACGGTCCTGTCAGCACGACAGGGCCGTTAGTCATGCCCTGGAAATGGTATCGGCCGTCTGTGACCGTCCTACGTGGTCACGCAGGCTACGCGCCGGACGGTCAGAACAGTGTACGCGCCCACGTGGCGCCATCTTACGGCCGGAGACGCATACCGGCACCGCGCGCACTATTGCAGGACCGATGAGCCGGTCGCAGTCCGCTTCGGATGCCGCCATGCGCTAGCGGTATGACGTGGTCCGCGGTCAGCGGATCCCTAGCGGTCGGAGGTCGACCGCATATGGCGCACACCGTAGCATCGGCCAACATGCGCCTACGTATCGCCTGATACGCGGCATCGTACCCGCGCACGGACGGCGAGCCCCTGCGCCTATCACGGCCCCTAGAGCGCTCGAGCGTATGGCGCGCGCATCGTGGGCCGGAACCGATGCCAGGACACTGACGGCCACCCGGTAACGTTTCGATACATTGCCGGCGCATCCTGCCTCCGAGTGTTGCCGATGTGCACCACGTGATGACCACGTACGCAATGATGCGTAGGCGCATCGGGATGCACCAGCGGACACTCGCCGGCGACCAGGGCGCGCGGAGGCGGATCAGCACTTTAGGACATCCGTTCTATCGAAAAACGGATTCGGGGGCGCAATAGATGTGGCGACCAGAATCCCCAATAGGTGGGATGACCAGATCTAGAGGCGCACCAGATACTCAGCGGTCGGACCGTTCGCGCCTTGGAAGATGAGCCACTGGCTGGGCTGCTGGGACCCTGACGCCAGGAACTCCTGTGCATACGTATTGCCGCTCTCGGGGGAACCGGAGCCCCAGTGCGTGATGGCGTTGAGGGTCACGCGGACCGGGACGTGCCAATGGCCGGCGACGCTGTAGTCGAACGGAGCGACGCTCGTGGCATAGCCGAGCAGCTTCTTGCCCAGTCCATACCAGGGATAGCCGAACGCCGAGCCCTTGATCTGGTCGCTGTGCCAGAGGAGCCAACGTTTGCCGTACACCTCGTCGATGGCGAACCAGGCGCGCTCCTCGCTCACCAGCGTCTCACGCCAGTCGACCCTCGGGTCCTTCACGGAGAGGCGAGCGATGTTGTAGAGCATCGCGTCGGCGTTGCTCTCGGGATGCATATCGCGCCGGGACTGCCCACCGATAGAGCCATGGTTCCCGATGACGCCGACCACCTTCACGCTGTCCACGTCGGAGGCGACGCTGCTGACCACCTCGGCCAATAGGCCGGCGCCATCGAATAGCTGGCGGTACAGCGAGGCGTCGATCCTGTGGGCCTGTCCAGGGAAGATCAGCTCGCCCTCGAGCAAGTCCCCGAGGAGATAGATGCGCGCCTCGGAGACCGGATGGTGCTTGCGTTGGTAGTCGATGAGGCGGCGGACCTTATCGGCATAGGCACGGAGACGGGCTGTCGCGACCTCTGTCGAATAAGTGGGCGTCTTCTTCCCGAACTGCCAGTCAGCCATCAGGAGGATCGCGGCCTCGGCATCGGTATCGGTGTTCCGCTTTGCGCCCTGTTTCCCTCTATGCGGAACGGACGGAACGGTCATGGTCGCCGCTGCGTCGCGGGCTGCCTGGTACACCGCGGCCACGAGTTCGGCCTTGCTCGCCTTCGCTTTGTCCAGCGCCAGCAACGCCTTGCGGAGAGCCGCCCTGGTCTCGTCCTCGGCGGCTAACGCCCTGATGTCGTCGAGGTCATCGCTCACAGCGGCAGTCCCCGCTGGTGTGGTGCTCGAAGCTGTACCACGAGAGGGGGATGCCCTTGGCGACTAGCCAGCGATGGATGGCTCGGCGTTCGATGGCCGGGTCCTGCAATGCTCGCCCGACCGTTTCCAGCATCTTCGGGTCCATCGCCGAGAAGATGACGGCGGTCTGGCAACGCGGGCCACGCCGGGAGTTGAGGGACCGGATATCGGCGAGGTCGTCCGCTACCTCACCGCTCACTGGGCGGGAGGCTCCTCGTGGAGCGCGGTGTCCACGTCGGCGTAGTACGTGTCAGGGCTGAACACGCCCTTACGGGCAAGCCATGTCGCCACGACGAGGAAACCGGTGCCCATCAGGGTCAACTCCACCTCGGAGAGCGAGACGCCCATCCGCTCGAGGACCGTGAGGACGGCGCCGAAGCCGATGGCGGCCAAGAAGTTGACCGTGATGACCGGCTCCTTGCCGGACGTGTATCTGAGGAAGCGGTCCATCAGTCCTCCGTGCAGGGGTGCAGCTCGACGAAGATGGCGTTGCCGAGGAGGTCTGAGGCAGCGTCGGCGCGTGCCCACGCTTCGCCGGCCATCACGGTGTCGCCTGAGCGCAGGGCCGTCACGGCATCCGCCACGGCGTCGAACTCGATGTTGATGACCTGTGCGGTGGCGAGACAGGAGCGCGGCACGTCCAGCGACGCCATGTGCTCGAGGGTGGTGGCGATGACGCCCTCGACGGCCAGCAAGACGTCCCTTGCCTCGGTCGGACTGGCGGCTGACTGGAAGAGGCGCAGCGACTCGATGATGGCGCCACGCTGTGCTCGGTACTCATCGAGGTAGGCGCCGGGTTCCTCGACGTGGTGGGCGGTCACGCCAGCCGGGATGAGGATGAGTGCCAGCAGGGCGGCGGCGAAGCGCCTCATCGGAAGCTCCTCGCGATACTCAGGACCAGCCACGCGGCCACCAAGATGAGGACGATGGTGATGAGCAGTTGTTCGTTACTCATCCTCGGGAAAGCCCTCACCAGGGTCGACGTCTTCGGTCGCCACTTCGTCGAGGATGTCGTCAGGCTCGACCGGGACCATGCCGATGTCAGCGTCGCTCACGAAGCTGCCCTCCGTAGAAGACGCCGGCCTGGATGCCGGCGCCGGGGGTGAATGCCTCCAGGGCGTCGATGACCTTCCACGCGAAGACCCACACGGGACCTCGGGGGATGCCGTCACGCCTGCCGTCGCAAAGCGGATCCCAGGTCAGCCATTGAGGCTGCTCCTCCATGCGAAACCCGAGGACTCCGATGGAGTGGCCGTCGCCGTAGTCGGGGTCTCCGGTGCGGGCGAGGAGAGCGTTCCACTTGCCATAGTCGATGGCGCACTGCACGAACCTGCCGGCCCGGACAGCGGTGCGAACATCGGCCACCGAGGACTTCGGGGCGTAGCGCAACGGGCGGCGGCCACGGATGTTCACGTAGCTCTCGACGGCGCGCTGTGCGTCGAGGATGGAAGTGGGTTGCGGGCCTTCGACGTTCGCGCGGTCACGCAAGTCGCGGATGGTCGGGACGAGTTCGCCTTTGGTGAGGAAGTCGACACCCATCTGCCAGGTACGCGGGCCGCAGTCTCGGCTACCCGTCGTCCTGCCGGGTACCGGGGTGCCTCGGTTCAGTTGCGGCTGGAACTTCGGGAGGTACATCCCATCACCTCATCAGGAACGACATGACCGCGACGAAGATGAGCAGCAGCGTCCCGGCGCCCACCCAGCGGATGGCACCGAGCACCGCGGACGCGCGGACGTAGAACTGGAAGGCTGGCTCCAGGCGGCGCTCGAGACGGCGCACCTCGATGAGCACATGCCGAGCGGTCACGTCATCAGGCACGTCTTCGTCTTCGGGGAGGAAGAGGTGATGGAGGGACACGGGGGTACCTCAGTGATGCGTCTCGGGGAGCCCGGTGCGTCGGACGGAGACGGGAGATGGCCGCCCGGAGCAGGCTCCCCGGACGCAGAAAAGCCGCCCTTGCGGACGGCTGACGTGTCGGCGGGGACAGCGAAGCTAGATCACGCGCCCCTCCATCACGGCGGGGGAGACTCTGTTAGCTTGGGGCACTTTTAGCACATGCGGTCGGATCGCGTCAAGCAGCTTCCAAAGTCGGTAGTGGGTCAGTTTGACTGAGTGGCGCCGTTGACAGGTCGGGCGCCTCGGCTCAGACTTCGGGCTATGCCTGACCGCTCACGCAAGCGCCCGCGGGACCTCAATCAGTTAGCCGCGTCCATCGTAGCCGACGCGATTGGCGACTCTCCTACGCTGGAAGACGGCAAGAATCCTGCGGCGGTCGCATTAGGCCGATTAGGTGGAGCGAAAGGCGGCAAGGCCCGGGCGGAGAAGCTCAGTCCCGAACGCCGCCAGGAGATCGCCAAGCTTGCAGCCGCATCACGGTGGGGGCGGGTCCAGGAACGCTAGGACCGGCTGAGTCGCGTACGGCTCCTCGATCGGGAAGCCCACCTTCACGGCCCACTTGGCCAGATTCTTCGTGTCGTAGGTCTGAAACGAGGAGACGCCTTCCTGCTTGGCCGTTGCCAAGTGCATCGCATCTACTGACTTGAGCCCGGTCCAGCCGTCCGGTATCCCTGAGCGCTGGATGTCTCTCGCGCCTTCGGCGATGTGGATGTAGAACTCGACCAGTCGGATTGGCCCGATGGGTGCCCATAGGCTGTCGATTTTGGCCTCTACAGCAGGGTCCAGGGCTTTGCCCGTCCGTTCGACGGCGGCGAAAGCAACCCGGCTACCGACAAGACAGATGTGATGATCCGGAGCTTGCCGTCATCTGCCTGCGTAAGCAGCGATTCGAGATCGTTGATGTATTGGGGGTCACGACTGACGACTGCGAGCATGACGCACGCATCCCAGTAGACAATGGGTGCGCTAGGCATCGCGAAGCTGGCGCACTGCTTCCGCGGCCGTCATTCGGAAAGGTCCCTCCAAGGCTCCAATGGCCTCTCGGAAGGAACCGCGCTCACCCTCAGGACGCACGACGACGTTCCTGATTTCACGCACGCTGAGAGGCCGTCCCGTCTTCGGGTCCCTTCGGACCAAGCCCTCGACGACTGCCACCTTGCCCCATACCCCCAGCATCACCTCTTCATGTCCCGGTTGGAGATAGCACGAGATAGCACGGTCATGCAGCGTGTCGTAAAGCGTGAACCTCAGAGGACCTCTGTTGGTCACTGTCTGGATACGCCCCATCACAGCTCCCATCGTGACGACCTCGCGTCGCGATTCAGGCTCCTTCGGAGGCGTCGCCTGGACAGCGGCTTCACTATCGGCCGTTTCGAATACGAGCGTGTTGATACGTCCATTCAGAACGCCTCGCATCTTGGTGGCCGGTTCGCCTACACCGTACGGGACCATTTCACCGGCTCGGAGCGCCTGTCCTACTTCGAGGTAGCCCCTCGCGACGCTATGGACGGCCCCGCGCTGTTCCGAGCGACCGTACACGGTCGTTTCGGCTGCCGTCGGCAGGCTGATCAACTCCTCCACCGCCCAGTCAATCGGCACCTTAGGCGAGATGACCCGACTGAGGCCGACTATCAGGAGGTTGAACTGACTGACTGCGACTGAGAACTCGGTAAGCGGTACGTCCCCTTCCAGACGCATCGTCACCGTGTCGCTTGCCACGAGCCCCTCCTTTCGAACAATCGTTCTGATTCGAGAGCGATTCGGCCAGTATACGCCCCAAGAATCCGAGTATACCCCTTGACAATGCCTGAGCGGTCAAGCACAATACACCGAAGCCGTAGGTGTCCCGCTTGCTCTCAGGGACGTTTCTTGGCCTTGGCGTAGACGAAGGACCAGATCTCATCGGCCTGGATGCGCTGGCAAGACAAGCCCCGGAGGTGCTCATCCTGGTAGGCGGCGCAGGCCGCGCCGAGGTCCACGAGCAGCTTGGCGATCGTGTTCTTGGCAGCACCGGTCATCCGGACCGTGGCCCGGATCGAGTTGCCTTCCACGAGGCACCGGATGACCTGTGCCCGCTTCTCGGTGCTTAGCCTGTTCATGCTGACTCTGAGACACTACCCCTCGGCGGCGTGTTGCGCCTCGCTCTTGCCGATGCGACGCTCGGCGAGGCCCTTCGGGTCCCCGACGAACTTGCGGGGCTCCTGCTGCATGAGGCGCCAGAAGATGCGCAGGCTGGCGAGAGCGTACGCCTCGGCCATGTCGCCCTTCCACTTCGACATCGAGCGGCGGGCGTGGACGGCCTCCTGCCAGTCACCCCCCAACACCGCGAGTCGGAATAGGAACTCGGCTCGGCGAGAGTCCTTGCCTCCATTCCCGCGCATCTTCCAGAGCCAGAAGCGAAGAGGGGAGCGGACGTAGCCTTCCTTGTCTACCGCGTCGGGTGGGGCCGTCAGCCAGGCCCGGAACGCTGCGTGCCACTCCGGGACTCCACCGGCATCGGTCTCCCTGTTATGGGTGCGCGCCGGGATGTCATCGGCGCTCTCCGCTAGGAACCAGCGGACCAGCGCCGCCAAGCTTGACGGCTCGCTCATCGTCCCTTCTCCCGTGCGTGTCTGTACAGATGTAGCAGTTGGGTTCGTGTTGCTTCGGCTCGCGGAAGAGCGGCGGGACGGTGATGCCGCAGACGGTCACGGCCTGCCAGCCGTCCCACTTGGCGAAGTAGTGGGCTTTCCCGTCGACCATGACCCACTTGGCTTTCACCATGGCTCGTCCAGTTCGGGCGTGATGGGCAGGCCATGGTGTTGCCAGACGCGGACCTTGCCACGTGAGTCGGTGGAGCCCCCGGTCTGATGGTCCGGCTCCCACCATGGCCGCGGGTCAGGCTCGCTGCTCGGCAGTCTGCGCCGCCATGCCACGACGGCCAGGAGGATGAGGGCGGCGGCGAGGAGCTTCACGGCGCGGGGTCCGCGAGCGACTCGGCGATACGCCTAAGCTGGGTCTGCATCCCGCGCTCGATCCTGTGGGTCATGCCCCGGAGGTCGAACGAGCGGTCGGTGATGTCGTCGATGCGGTCCATCCAGGCGGCGATGGCCAGGAGGATGCCCGCGTCGGTGTCGGGCATGCCACCGGTCCCAGCGTAGACAGCGAGCGCGATCTCGCGCGCTACGCTCACGTCGACGACCTGCGCCGCAGCCTCGGCCTCGATGGCGAGGACCGCATCGTTGATCCAGTCCGCCGTCACGCTATTAGCCCACATCCGCTTCCCGGTCGGGTTGGTCGGCTCGGTCATCGGCGCACCGCCTCGATGATGGCGGCGGCGAGGAGCTTCACGGCTCGGTCATCAAGCCATGCCACAGGAACGCGGCGGCATGGATGATGGCCTCGTCACGGTCGCCAGCCTTTACCCGCGCCAGTGCATGAGTCAGGTCGTCCGGGCTGAACCTCTGGTCCGCCCGCAGCCTCTCCCGCTCCTGCGCCTTGGCCTCGGCTTCGATGGCGTCCAGTCGTGGCTGCTCGGCCACCATGTGATGCGGCGAGCCGTGTCCATACGACAGCGCGCACGGGAGCATGTGCCAGCGGAACGGGCACCCGGTCGGGGGTAGCTCACTCATCCCTGGCCTCCAGAGCTGCGAGAGCCTGTTGCGCGGCGGCTGCGATGGTGGGGCCGTAGAACTGGTCGCCATCCGGGCGTGTGACGAGGAACTCCCACACCGCTAGCCAGTCCTGCGTGGGGTCAGCCACGGGCACATGCTCGATGGCCCAACGTCGCTCCTGCGGCAGTGCCGCCAGTGCCAGACCATCAGCGAGGGCCTGCGCCAGCGCGGGGGAGGCGGCGAGGATGGCGGCGGCCTGTCGTCGGTGCCGCATCGGCCCACAGGCGACCTTGATGATCCACGAGGTGCCGGATGACGTCGCCGATGACGAACCCCGTGCCGGACAGCCCACGCTCCCATCGTGCAGCGCCCCGGCCAGCGACGCGACATCAGCGTCGGCGCTCATGAGCGTGGCCCCGATACCCACTCGACCGACTCGCGGTACTGGCTGCATCCCGGCTCGTAACCGTCGCTCTCACGTCGGATGACGGCGACCTTCTCGGGACGCCATGCCGGGTGCATCGGCCCGCAGATGAGGATGTCACCAGCGGTCAGCCCGAAGTCTGGGTCATCGTGGAGAAGGCGGTAGCGGGACGTGACCTCAGCGTCAGCGAGCTTGTACCAGGTCATCGGCTCACCTTGCCCATCTCGATGCGGACGGTCGCCATGCGCTTGTGGACGCCATCGCGGCCGTCGTGGCTGAGCATGTCTCGGCAGTCGTCGCAGAGGTCGATGGAGCCCGAGTAGCTGCGACGCGAGCCGTGACCGGCGGCCCTGGACACGTGCTGGATGAGGCTGTAGTGCGACGTGGACTCCTTGGGCTGGTGGCACTTGTCGCAAGCCAGATGCGCCGACATCAGCGCAGCGCCTCGATGTCACTCGCGGCGAAGTTGAGCCATATCCGCTGGTGGTCGCAGTCAGCGAAGGCGTGCTCTCCAAGGTCGCTGATGCAGAAGCCCGGTGCCCAGCGCTCGTGCTGGCTGGCCGCCAAGCTCTCGACGGTGACGAGCGCGGAGCCGGGAGGGGAACGGTCGACAACGGCCTGTGCTGCTTCGACGGTCCACGACGAGCCGAGCGCCTTAGCTAGAGCCTCGGCGGGGCTCATGCTCGTGTCCTGGCAGCCGCTCGCGTCGGCGCGTCGCAGCGCCTCGGCCAGCCTGTCGGCATCGGCGCGGGCAGCGTCACGCTCGTCCTCATACTCGCCGCCAAGGGCCCGCCATCCGTTACGGTCCCTGGTCACCTCAGCCAACTCGGCGCGGGCGGCGGCCAGGGCGTCGTAGATGCGGTGGTCCTGTGGCCCGAGGGCGACCCATACCCAGCCTTCGGGCAGCGGTTCGTTCATCACGCCTCCTCACCCATCACCACAAGACAGTCGGGCTGGCCTGTCCCGCGACTGCCCCGTACCACGAGCCGGTCGCCCACGAGCCAGCGCCACGTCGCGTCGTACTGCGCCGGCCTGATGACCCTGGCCGGGATGCCGCAGGCCCCGAAGACCTCCAGCCAATCAGCCTGCAACGGCTCCACTCGGCGATGCTCGGCCTTGAGCTCGGCGACGAACGTCTCGCCGCGCTCGGGGTGCA